>Ga0182007_10000578_pt1 | contig 21520 bp, 14 predicted proteins | sample Sormic07211113_1_FD_123023 | JGI IMG/M metagenome (GOLD analysis project Ga0182007, IMG submission 123023) | Rhizosphere microbial communities from Sorghum bicolor, Mead, Nebraska, USA - 072115-113_1 MetaG | ecosystem: Host-associated > Plants > Roots > Rhizosphere | place: USA: Nebraska... | reverse complement strand
CTGGCTCGGGATCGCGGGCCTCGCGATCGGGCTGAGCTCGCTGACCGTCGTGCTCGAGGAAGGCCAGCGCGAACGCTGGTTCGAGTCGCAGATGATCGTCACGCTGAGCTGCGTGTCGCTTACCGGGATGATCCTGATCGCGTTGTCGCAGCGGTTCGCGCAGCGGCCGATCATGCGCCTGTCGCTGATGCGCAATCCGCGCTATGCGAGCGTGATCGTGATCGTGTCCGCGGTGGGCGCCGGGCTGTACGGCGTGTCGTACCTGCTGCCGCAGTTCCTCGCGATCGTCGCGGGCTACAACGCCGAGCAGGCGGGCGCGATCATGCTGCTGTCGGGCCTGCCCGCGTTTCTCGTGATGCCGATCCTGCCGCGCCTGCTCGGCAAGGTCGACTTCCGCGTTCTCGTGATCTCGGGGCTGCTGCTGTTCTGCCTGAGTTGCATGCTCGACATCAGCCTGACCGCGCAGAGCGTGGGTCACGATTTCGTGTGGTCGCAACTGATTCGCGGCCTCGCGCAGATGCTCGCGATGATGCCGCTCAACCAGGCGTCGATGGCGGCCGTCGCGCGCGAAGACTCGGGCGATGCGGCCGGGCTCTACAACATGGCGCGCAATCTCGGCGGCTCGATCGGGCTTGCGATCATCGGCACCGTGATCGACCGGCGCACGACCTTCCATACGGCCGCGCTGCGCGAATCGGTGACCGCGAACTCGCTGATCGGCCAGGATCGACTGTCGGCCTATGCGGCCAACTGGTTCGCACACACCGGCGATCTCGCGTATTCGAACATGCGCGCGCTCGGCCAGCTCGCGCGGCAGATCCAGATCCAGGCCGTCGTCATGACCTACTCCGAAACCTTCTATCTGCTCGGCCTCGCGCTGCTCGCCTGCGTGCCGCTCGCGCTGCTGCTGAGAACGCCGCCGCGCGGCCCGCAACCGATGTCGTCCGGCCATTGACCCGTCATACGCGATGAAATCCTTCCCCCTGCCCCGCCGCCCCGCGCTCACGCTGTGCGCGGCCGCGTGCCTGCTCGCCGGCTGCACGGTCGGCCCCGACTATCGCGGCGCGCCCGCCGCGCCGGATGCGCCGACCTTCGTGCGTGCGCCGGCCACCGGCGTCGACACCGCCGCGCCGGCGCCCAGCGCCTGGTGGCACGCGTTGAACGATCGCCAGCTCGACGCGCTGATCGTTGCCGCGCTTGCATACAACCCCGATCTGCACGCCGCGCAGGCGCGCTTGCGCGCGGCACGCGCGCAGCTCTCGCAACAGCGCGCCGCGCAGATGCCGAAATCGTCGGCCACCGCCGCGGCCATCCGCATGCGCGAGCCGGACGTCGGCGCGCTCGGCTCGCTGCTGCCGTCGAACGGCTCGGGCCAGTCGGGCGGCACGTCGCCGTCGCTCGGCGGCTCGGGCCCGCTGCAACTCTATTCCGCGGGCTTCGACGCGACGTGGGAAATCGACCTGTTCGGCGGCACGCGCCGCGCGGTCGAAGCCGCTTCCGCGCAGGCCGAAGCGGTCGACGCCGATCTCGCCGATACGCAGGTGTCGATCGCGGCCGAAGTCGCGAATGCGTATGTCGACCTGCGCGACCAGCAGCAACGGCTCGCGTTGTCGCGACGCACCGCGCAATTGCAGCAGCAGATGCTCGAACTCACGCAGCAGCGCCGCGCGCGCGGCGTCGCGGCCGATGCGGACATCGAGCGGCTGACGACCCAGGTCGAAAACACGCGCGCGTCGTTGATCCCGCTCGATGCCCAGGTGACCGAATCGCTCGACCGGCTCGCGATCCTGACGGGCCGCGCGCCGGGCGCGCTCGACGCCGCGCTGTCGACCCCGGACGCGGCATTGCCGACGCTGCCGGGCAGCGTCGCGATCGGCGATCCGGCCACGCTGCTGAAACAGCGCCCCGACATCCGCGCGGCCGAACGCCGGCTTGCGTCGAGCAATGCGCAGATCGGCGAGCATGTCGCCGATTATTTCCCGAAGGTGACGTTGCTCGGCGATCTCGGCTTCAGCGCGACCGACCCCGGCCACCTGTTCCGCAAGCAGAATTTCACCTGGGTAGGCGCGCCATACCTGCAATGGAACATTCTCGATTTCGGACGCACGCGCGGCGCGGTGCGCGCAGCCGAAGCGTCGCGCGACGAAGCGGAAGCGAATTATCAGAAGGCCGTGCTCGGCGCGTTGCAGGACGCCAATACCGCACTGCAGCGTTACGGGCATCAGCGCGAGCATGTCGTCGCATTGACGAAGGTGCAGACGTCGGCCGTGCATTCGCGCACGCTGATGGACCAGCGCTATCGTGCGGGCGTCGCGTCGATGATCGACCTGCTCGATACGCAACGCGAAGCGCTGTCCGCGCAGCAGAACGTGATCGCCGGGCAAGCCGAACTGATCAAGGACTATGTGTCGGTGCAGAAGAGCCTCGGGCTCGGATGGCAGGCAAGCGCCGGTTGACGGCGCGGCCGCAAATCATGCACGACCGATGCATCATGCTCGCCGAAACAATCCGGCAACAACTCATTGCGCGCGCAACAATACGCTTCGTTTCCTGCGCAACGAACGGGCTCGCGCCGCATCGCCCCGCGGCTATCGAAAACATATCGAATATCAATTAGCCAATCGTCTGACGATCTCTTCTAATTCAGTCGGCTTCCCCACCACCGATCGGATTCAAGGAGTTCCATCGTCATGTCCTCATCTTCCCCTCGCGTGCTGCGGCACGCAGTCGCCGCGATCTGCGTCGCACTCTCCGCCTCTCCGTACGCCGCCGAACTCACGCGCGACACCGGCGCGCCGGTCGGCGACAACCAGAATTCGCAGACGGCCGGCCCCGCCGGCCCGGTGCTGCTGCAGGACTCCGCGCTCATCGAGAAACTGCAGCGCTTCGATCGCGAACGCATTCCGGAACGCGTCGTGCATGCCCGCGGCACCGGCGCCTTCGGCGAGTTCGTGCCGAGCGCCGACATCTCCGACCTGACGAAAGCGAAAGTCTTCACGCCGGGCACCCGCACGCCGGTGTTCGTGCGCTTCTCCACCGTGATGGGCTATCGCGGCTCGCCGGAGCAGGCGCGCGACCCGCGCGGCTTCGCGGTGAAGTTCTATACGCAGCAGGGCAACTGGGACATGGTCGGCATCAATTGGCCGGTGTTCTTCATTCGCGACGGCATCAAGTTTCCCGACTTCGTGCACGCGAACAAACCGAGCGCCGTGACCGGCGTGCAGGACCCGAACCTCGCGTTCGACTTCTTCGCGCACACGCCCGAGGCGACCCACATGCTGACGCGGCTGTACACGGACGAAGGCATGCCCGATTCGTATCGCCACATGGACGGCTTCGCGGTGCATGCGTTCAAGTTCGTCAATGCGCAAGGCGACGTGCACTACGTGAAGTTCCACTGGAAGAGCCAGCAAGGCGTGCACGGCCTGCGCCCGCAAGAAATCGCCGCATCGATCGGCCGCGACTGGAACCTGATGACGAACGACCTGTACGGCGCGCTGAAACAGGGCGATTTCCCGAAGTGGGACCTGTACGTGCAAGTGCTCACGCCGAAGGACCTGAACCGCTTCGACTTCGATGCACTCGACGACACGAAGGTGTGGACCGGCGTGCCTGAACGCAAGATCGGCACGATGACGCTCAACCGCGTGCCCGACAACTACTTCCAGTCGACCGAGGAATCGGCGTTCGCGCCGTCGCGGCTCGTGCCGGGGATCGAGCCGTCCGAAGACCGGATGCTGCAGGATCGCCTGTTCGCGTACGCCGACACGCAGCTGTACCGGCTCGGCGCGAACTACATGGATCTGCCGATCAACCGCCCGGTCGTGCCGGTCGTCAACAACAACCAGGACGGCGCGATGAATGCCGGCAGCCGCAAGGGTGAGGTGAATTACGAGCCGTCGACGCTGAACGAACTCGCGCAGGATCCTCAGTACAAGTCGGTCCGCATGGCGCTCAGCGGCACGACGCAGCAGGAGGCGATCCGCAAGAAGCTGCCGTTCCGTCAGGCGGGCGAGTACTACCGCAGCCTGTCGCCGCAGGACAAGGACGACCTCGTCACCGCGCTGTCCGGCGACCTCGGCCAGGTGAAAAACGCGCAGAACCAGTACGCGATGCTGTCGTACTTCTACAAGGCCGACGCGGACTACGGCACGCGCCTCGCCCAGGCCGTTCACGCGAACGTCCAGCAAGTGCAGTCGCTCGCGGCGAAGCTGAACGACAACTGATCTCGCGACACCGGTCGCCGCCGACGTGTGCGCTCCCGCCGCGCACGTCGGCCCGATCCTTTCATCTGGACTTCCCCCATGCGATCCGAATGCTTCACCCACGCGATTCGCGCGGCCGCGGCGGCGCTCGCGCTGACCGCACTCGCCGGCTGCGCGCACCTGCCCGACCGGCCGGCGTACGGCAAGGCCGACCCTGCCGCGCTACGCCGCTATGACGACGACTGGTTCGACGCCGCGCGCGTCGGCCGCGTCGATATCCTTCGCGCGTTGCACGACGCCGGCTATCCGGTCGACGCGACCGACAGCCACGGCTATACGGCCGTGATCCTCGCGTCGTACGACGGCCAGCCCGCGGCGCTCGAGTACCTGTTGTCGGCCGGCGCCGATGCGTGCGTCGGCGATCGTCACGGCAACACCGCGCTGATGGGCGCGCTGTTCAGGAACGAGCCCGACATCGCGCGGCGCCTGACCGACACGCGCTGCCCGATCGACCAGACGAACGGCGCCGGCGAAACCGCGCTGGGGTTCGCGACGCTGTTCAACCGCTTCGAGCTGATTCCGCTGCTCGTCGCGCATGGCGCGAATCCGAACCACGTCGACCGGCGCGGCCAGTCGCTGCTTCAGCTCGCGCTGACGCACGACAATACGTATGCCGCGGACGCACTGCGGGATGCCGGCGCAAAACAGTAGCGCGGCTACGCGTCAAATGGCGCGCCCCATTCGCTGACCCGATCCGCGTCGCCATCGCGCGATGCCGGCGCCGCGTCGCGCCCGTCGTGCGCCAAGCGGCCCCGTCATGGCCAGCCAGCGCAGACGCGCCGCCTCGTCGGGCAGTTCGCCCAGCGACCCTGCCGGCTCGATCTTCAAACACCGGCGCGGACCCACGCGCGCATCGAGCCGAAACATCGTGCGTGACACCGCGCCGCCCCCTTCCTCCGAGCATTCCGCTGCGGCCCCCCCTCCTTTCGCCGCCTCCATCGAATCTCCATCTTTCCGCATAAAAGCCGCCAACTAATCCAAGCAAACTCCGCTCCGTCAAAGCAGGCAGTGGGCTGCCTGCGCTTCCTGGAGTTGCTATGAACAATCAGAAACGATGCTGCCACGGCGCCGTATGCGCGCTGATGGCGGCCATGCTGGCCGGTTGCGGGCCGTCCGAGCAGCAGGCCGCCGCACCGGCCACCCCGGTCGCGGCCATGACCGTGGCCGCCACGCGCGTCGACGTGGCCGAAGATCTGCCGGGCCGCGTCGCGGCCGTGCGGGTGGCCGAGATCCGGCCGCAGGTGAGCGGCATCGTGCAGCGCCGGCTGTTCGAACAAGGCACCGAAGTGCGCGTTGGCCAGTCGCTGTTCCAGATCAATCCGGCGCCGTTCAAGGCCGAGATGGACACGGCCGCCGCGTCGCTGCAGCGGGCGCAGGCCGCACTCGAACGCGCGAAGGTGCAGACCGCACGCTTCAAGCCGCTCGTCGAGGCCGATGCGATCAGCCGCCAGGTATACGACGACGCCGTGTCGCAGCGCGACCAGGCCGCGGCCGACGTCGCACAGGCTCGCGCGACGCTCGCGCGCCGCCAGCTGGACCTGAAGTTCGCGACCGTGGAAGCGCCGATCGCCGGCCGCATCGACCAGGCGCTCGTGACGGAAGGCGCGCTGGTATCGAGCAGCGACAGCCAGCCGATGGCGCGCATCCAGCAGATCGACCAGGTGTACGTGGACGTGCGCCAGCCGGCCGCGTCGCTCGAAGCGCTGCGCGGCGCGCTCGCGTCGCAGCCGCATGCGTCGGACAGCAACAGCCTGCCGATCGACGTGCTGCGCGACGACGACACGCGCTACGACGTGAAGGGCCGCATGCTGTTCTCGGGCGTCAACGTCGATCCGGGCACCGGCGACGTGTTGCTGCGCGTGCTGGTCGACAACCCGAAGCGCCAGTTGCTGCCGGGCATGTACGTGCGGGCCCGGATTCCGCGCGCGCACTACGCGAACGCGGTGATGGTGCCGCAACAGGCGATCGTGCGCGCCGGCGGCAAGCCGCAGGTGTGGGTGCTCGACGCAAAGGGCACCGCGCACCTGAAGGCCGTCGAAGTCGGCGAGCTCGCGAATCGCAGCTACCGCATCAAGTCGGGCCTGCAGGCCGGCCAGAAGATCGTCGTCGAAGGCATGGAACGCCTGACCGACGGCGCGCCGGCCGCCGCGACCGACTGGAAGTCGCCTGACGCGCCCGCCACCGCGTCCGCGCACTGAGTCACGAGGAGCCTCCAGCCATGGCTGAATTCTTTATCCGACGCCCGGTGTTTGCATGGGTAATCGCGCTCTTCATCATCCTGACGGGGCTGATCGCGATCCCGCAACTGCCGGTCGCGCGCTATCCGTCGGTCGCGCCGCCGTCCGTCACGATCACCGCAACCTATCCCGGCGCCACGCCCCAGACGATGAACGACGGCGTGCTGAGCCTCATCGAGCGCGAACTGTCCGGCGTCAAGAACCTGCTGTACTTCGAATCGTCGGCCGACACGTCCGGCGGCGCGCAGATCACCGTCACGTTCAAGCCCGGCACCCATCCGGAGATGGCGCAGGTCGACGTGCAGAACAAGATCAAGTCGATCGAGCCGCGCCTGCCTGCCGCGGTGCGCCAGAACGGGCTGATCGTTGAATCCGCGTCGTCCGGCTTCCTGATGCTGATCGGCCTGCGCTCCGACAACGGCCGCTTCGACGAAGGCGCGCTCGCCGACTACATGGCGCGCAGCGTGTCCGAAGAGTTGCGGCGCATCGACGGCGTCGGGCGTGTGCTGCAATTCGGCTCCGAGCGCGCGATGCGCATCTGGGTCGATCCGCAGAAGCTGATCAACTTCGGCCTGTCGATGAACGACCTGACGACCGCGATCGGCCAGCAGAACGTGCAGATCGCGCCGGGCAGCCTCGGCGCGCTGCCCGCGCTGCCGGGCCAGCGCGTGACCGTGCCGCTGACCGCGCAGGGTCAGCTCACGACGCCGGAGGAATTCGCGAAGGTCGTGCTGCGCGCGAACGCGGACGGCTCGAGGGTCGTGCTCGGCGACGTCGCGCGCGTCGAACTCGGCTCGCAGAACTACATGTTCGTGAGCCGCGAGAACAGCAAGCCGGCCACCCTCGCCGGCGTGCAGCTCGCACCGGGCGCCAATGCGGTGAAGACCGCGGACGCGATCCGCACGCGCATGGCCGAACTGGGCAAGTCGATGCCGTCGGGCATGAGCTATTCGATCCCGCTCGACACGTCGCCGTTCGTGAAGATCTCGATCGAGAAGGTGCTGGCCACGCTGTTCGAGGCGATGGTGCTCGTGTTCCTCGTGATGTACCTGTTCCTGCAGAACGTGCGCTATACGTTGATCCCGGCCATCGTCGCGCCGGTCGCGATGCTCGGCACCTTTGCGGTGATGCTGCTGACCGGCTTCTCGATCAACGTGCTGACGATGTTCGGCATGGTGCTCGCGATCGGCATCATCGTCGACGATGCGATCGTCGTCGTCGAGAACGTCGAGCGTCTGATGGCCGAGGAAGGGTTGTCGCCGAAGGACGCGACGTCCAAGGCGATGAAGGAAATCACCGGCGCGATCATCGGCATCACGCTGGTGCTGACCGCGGTGTTCCTGCCGATGGCGATGGCGAGCGGCTCGGTCGGCGTGATCTACAAGCAGTTCACGCTGTCGATGGCCGTGTCGATCCTGTTCTCCGCGCTGCTGGCGCTGACGCTCACGCCGGCCCTGTGCGCGACGATGCTCAAGCCGCTCGCACCGGGCCATCACGAGAAGCGCGGCTTCTTCGGCTGGTTCAACCGCCGCTTCGATCGCCTGACGACCTGGTACGAGACGCGCGTCGGCCGCCTGGTCGGCCGCACCGGCCGCGTGATGCTCGTGTTCGTCGCGATCGCGGGCGCGCTGGTGTTCGGTTTCCGCAGCCTGCCGTCCTCGTTCCTGCCGGACGAGGACCAGGGCTACTTCATCACCAGCTTTCTGCTGCCCGCGGACGCTACCGCCGAGCGCACGCATGACGTGGTCAACACGCTGGAGAAGCATCTTGCTTCGCGTCCGGCAATCCAGTCGAGCATTTCCGTGATCGGCTACGGCTTCTCGGGCCAGGGTCCGAACGCGGCGATCAACTGGTCCGTGATGAAGGACTGGAAGAACCGCGGCGGCGCGTCGACGCTCGAGGAAGGCATGCTCGCGCAGCAGGCGATGGCCGGCGTAACCGAAGGCACGGTGATGAGCCTGCTGCCGCCCGCGATCGACGAACTCGGCAACAGCTCGGGCTTCTCGATGCGCCTGGAAGACCGCGCGAACCAGGGCACGGCCGCGCTCAAGGCAGCGGAAGTCAAGCTGCTCGAACTCGCCGCGCAAAGCAAGGTCGTGACCGGCGTGTACCCGGACAGCTTGCCGGCCGGCACGAGCATTCGCCTCGAGATCGACCGCGCGAAGGCGCAGGCGCTCGGCGTGTCGTTCACGACGCTCAGCGACACGCTGTCGACCGCGATGGGCTCGACCTACGTGAACGACTTCCCGAACGCCGGCCGCATGCAGCAGGTGATCATCCAGGCCGACGCGCCGGCGCGCATGCAGATCGACAACGTGATGAAGCTGTACGTGCGCAACGCGGCTGGCGGCATGGTGCCGCTGTCCGAAGTGGTGCGCCCGGTGTGGGCCGACACGCCGCTGCAGATGGTGCGCTTCAAGGGCTATCCGTCCGCGCGGATCTCGGGCACCGCGGCCCCCGGCCAGTCGAGCGGCGCCGCGATGGCCGAGATGGAACGGCTCGCCGCGCAACTGCCGCCGGGCTTCGCGGTCGAGTGGACCGGCCAGTCGCTGCAGGAACGCCAGTCGGCGTCGCAGGCGCCGATGCTGATGGCGCTGTCGATGATCGTCGTGTTCCTGGTGCTCGCCGCGCTGTACGAAAGCTGGTCGATTCCGCTGTCGGTGATGCGGGTGGTGCCGCTCGGCCTGATCGGCGCGATCGGCGCGGTGCTGCTGCGCGGCTTGCCGAACGACGTGTTCTTCAAGGTCGGGATGATCACGGTGATCGGCCTGTCCGCGAAAAACGCGATCCTGATCGTCGAGTTCGCGAAACAGTTGCGCGAGGAAGGCAACGGGTTGATCGAGGCCGCCGTGCAGGCGTCGAAGCTGCGCCTGCGCCCGATCCTGATGACCTCGCTCGCGTTCGGCCTCGGCGTCGTACCGCTGATGATCGCGACCGGCGCCAGCGCCGAGACGCAGCACGCGATCGGCACCGGCGTGTTCGGCGGCATGGTGACCGCGACGGTCCTGGCCATTTTCTTCGTCCCTGTTTTCTTTGTGTTCGTGACGAGCATCCAGGAGCGCATCGGCGCATGGCGGGCTTCCCGCAAGCAGCCGGCCGCCCCGACTCACGGACAGGAAGGTTGATGCCATGCGATCGCTTATTCTTCCCTTCGTCCTCGCGCTGTCGGCGTGCTCGCTGGCACCGACGCTGGTCAAACCCTCGATGCCGGTGCCGACGGCCTACACCGCCGCCGCTGCCGCCGACCGCGACGCGAACGCCGCCGACCTCGGCTGGCGCACGATGTTCGGCGACCGCCGCCTGCAGCGCCTGATCGAGCTCGCGCTCGACAACAACCGCGACCTGCGCGTGGCGGCGCTGAACGTCGAGGCCGCCGAAGCGCAGTACGGCATCCAGCGCGCCGCGCGTCTGCCTGCGATCGGCGCCGGCGCGGACTTCACGCGCCAGCGTACGTCGGACGACACGCAATCGAATCCGCCGTTGTTCGGCACGACGCAGAACCAGTACGGCGTGAACGTCGGCATCAGCGCGTTCGAGATCGACCTGTTCGGCCGCGTGAAGTCGCAGTCGGATGCCGCGTTCGCGCGCTACCTCGCGACCGATCACGGCCGCCGCGCGGTGCAGATCTCGCTCGTCGGCGGCGTGGCGGACGCGTACTTCGCGGAACGCCTCGCGCACGAGCAACGCCAGTTGTCCGAGCGCACGCTCGCCGATTGGCGGCAGTCGCTCGATCTCGCGCGCCGCCTGAAGGAAGCGCATCAGGCGAGCGGCGTCGACATCGCGCAGGCCGAAGGCCAGGTCGCGAGCGCGACGGCCGATCTCGAAGCACGCACGCGCGCCGTCGAGCAGGCGCGCAACGCGCTGCGCCTGCTGGTTGGCGCCGAGCTGCCGAAGGATCTGCCCGAGCCGCTGCCGCTGCAGCAGCAACCGGTGATGACGCAACTGCCGGCCGGCCTGCCGTCCGAACTGCTGTTCCGTCGCCCGGATATCCAGCAGGCCGAACAAAATCTCGTCGCCGCGAATGCGGACATCGGCGCCGCGCGCGCCGCGTTCTTTCCCCGCCTGTCGCTGACGTCGTCGATCGGCTTCCTCAGCCCCGCGATGGGCAGCCTGTTCGACGGCGGCCAGCGCGTGTGGAGCTTCGCGCCGCAAGTCACGGTGCCGATCTTCCAGGGCGGGCGGCTGCGCGCCGAGCTGCGTCTCGCGGAAGTGCGCAAGTCCAGCGCGGTCGCCGAATACGAACGCGCAATTCAGGCCGCGTTCCGCGAAGTGGCCGACGGCATCGCCGGACGCGAAACCTTCGGCCGCCAGATCGACGCGCAGACGCGCGTGGTCGGCTCGGCCGAACGCCGCACCGACCTGTCGAACCTGCGCTATCGCGCGGGGGTCGAGGGGCGGCTGGAGTTGCTCGATTCGCAGCGGCAGCTCTATGCGGCACGGCAGGCGTTGCTCGACCTGCGCCGCAGCGAGCTCGGCAACGCCGTTGCGCTGTACAAGGCGCTCGGCGGCGGCCTGACGGAGCAGGACGTCGCACCGTCGACGCGCGTGGCGCAGAACTGAACGAACGGCGCCGTTTCGTCCTCCGCGGCAGCGTGGCGGAACGGCGTGCCCCGCGCCCGGCAACGGGCCGCCCCGATGGTTCGACATCGCACGGCACACTCCATGACGAATTCCCTGATACTGATTGCAGAAGACGAGCCCGACATCTCGGACATCCTCGATGCGTACCTGAAGCGGGACGGCTTTCGCACCTACCGCGTCGTCGACGGCCGAGCGGCGCTCGACATGCAGCCGCACCTGAAGCCCGACCTGATCCTGCTCGACGTGAAGATGCCGCATAAAAACGGCTGGGACGTGCTCGCCGAACTGCGACGGCGCGACAACACGCCCGTCGTCGTCGTCACCGCGTTCGACCGCGACCTCGACCGGCTGCAGGCGCTGCACGCCGGCGCGGACGACTACATCGTCAAGCCGTTCAACCCGGCCGAGGTCGTCGCGCGGTTGCGCGCGATCCTGCGCCGGTCCACCGCGCCGCCGAGCTTGCGCGTGCTGCGCGCCGGCGACCTGGAGATCGACACCGACAGCTATCTGGCCCGCGTCCGCACGGCGGGCGCCGAGGTGCCGATCACGCTGACGCTGACGGAGTTCCGGCTGCTCGCGCACATGGCGAGATCGCCGAGCCGCGTGTTTACGCGCGGCGAGTTGCTCGATGCGTGCATGGCCGACGTGAGCGCGCTGGAGCGCACGGTCGACAGCCACATCTGCAGGCTGCGCAAGAAACTCGAACAGGCCGGCGCACCGGGCATGCCGGAAGTGATGCGCGGCGTCGGCTACCGGCTGCGAGGCGTGCGGTGACGCTGTCGGCACGGCCCGGCCGGCAAACTCGGGCGAACGATCGGCCTCGTCGCGATCGTCGCCGTGCTGCTCGCCTGCATCGCCGCGTTCTTCATCTACGCACTGCATGTGCCGGCCGCGTTGCCGCACGACGCGACCGGCGCGATGCTCCGCAGTGCGTCCACTTACCTGGTGCTCGCGACGGCGCTGTTCGCCTGCCAGCTGGCCGCCGCGTTCGAACTCGTCACGTTGATCCGCCGCATGCTCGCGATGCTCGACGCGATGGCGGATGCCGCCGGCCGGATCGTCGCCGCCAGCAGTCGCGTCTCGCACACCCAGCTCGCTGAACTCGAAACCCGGCTCGACGCCATCAAGGTGTTCGCCACCGATGCGGACGTTGCCTCTCACGACTGCTTCAGCATGTCGACGCACTGTTCCGGTTCGTCGAAGATCTTCAGGCAGCCGAACGACAGGCGCCGGCGATTCGAACATTTCCTCGATAACGAACGGCCGTTTCAACACGCATCGGAAAGGATCGGCGAGTCGCTTTCGGCATTACCTGCTTTACCGGTTTCGAACATTACAAAATGCCGCCGATCTTTCAAAATCATTGCGCCTTATTCGATTTAATTTTGTTTCATATAATCAGAAAAAGTTTGACACCGCGCTTTCGTTCTTGATACCGTCCGATGCAAGCAATCCGACGGATTGCCCGCCACGCAATCGATTCCGCTCTACGTTTTTCGCTTCCGCTGCACCGAAGTACGCGTCGTCGAATGATTCGTTCGTCCGCCGGCGCGTGCAGTATCCCGATGCATTTCACTGGACGGCTGCCATCCGGCAGCGGGCCGAAGGACCGAATCAAATGAGCAGGACAACGAAGCTGTTGCTCTAGCAATCCCGCCCGCGCCGACTCCGGCGCGACTGCCCCGCCCTGCGGCGCAGCCTTCCCGTTACCGCGTTTTCCGTATTTCGCCCCCGGAGAAAAACCGCTTTCCGGATCGGGCGAAAGGCCCTGTCGCGTCCGTGCCATCCGCCCGCATGCGACAGAAAACGGCGGTGCATGACCCGCACCGCCGTCGACCGTTGTTGTTCGTGCCGTTCGTTGTTCAACCGGAGGGGTAATTCAAATGAATCAGGTTGCAAACAAGAAACAAAAGCACATTCGCGCCGTCAATCTCGCACTCGCCGCCGCGGCCGCCGCCGCTTCGTTCGGCATGGCTGCCGCCCATGCCGCGCCTGCGGCCGGCTGGACGGAAACGCGCACCAAAGGGTTCCTGCCGCTCGTGCAGCAGAACGAAGCCGGCACGGCCGGCGCGCCCGCCGCGAGCACGGCAGCCGCTGCCGCGTCGGCCATCGACATGGCGCCCGGCGAATCGGTGGACATCGTGCTCGGGCTGAACCTGCGCAACGAAGCCCAGCTCGACCAGTACCTGCGCGACCTGCACACGCCCGGCTCGCCGCACTACCGGCAGTTCCTCACGCCTGCGCAATTCGCCGCGCAATACGCACCGACCGACCAGCAGGTCGCGTCCGTCGTCGCCCACCTGCGCAAGGCCGGCTTCGTGAATATCGTGGTCGCGCCGAACCGGCTGCTGGTCTCCGCGTCCGGCACCGCGGGGACCGTCCAGTCCGCATTCCGCACGACCCTCAAGCGCTTCACGCGCAACGGCCGCAGCGTCTATGCGAACACCGACGCCGCGCAAGTGCCGAACGCGATCGGCAACGTTGTCGGCGCGGTGCTCGGCCTGCAGAACGTCGAACTGATGCATACGGGCGCGGGCAGCAAGCCGCAAGGCGATACCAGCAACCTGACGATCCCGGCCGGCGCGTCGGCGGTGCCGCACAACCCGACCGAGTTCTCGTCGATCTACGGCGGCGACGGCACGCCGACGGCCTCGCAAACCACGGTCGGCATCATCTCCGAAGGCGACCTGTCGCAGACGGTGAGCGACCTCAATACGTTCGCCGCGAACAACGGCCTCGGCACGATCAACAGCAGCATCGTGAAGACGGGCCCGGCCGGCAGTTCGTACACCGACACCGACGGCACCGTCGAGTGGAACCTCGACAGCCAGTCGATCGTCGGCACGGCTGGCGGCAGCGTGAAGCAGGTCGTGTTCTACGTCGCGCCGTCGATGACGCTCACCGCGATCACGGCCGCGTACAACAAGGCCGTGACCGACAACGTCGCGAAAGTGATCAACGTATCGCTCGGCGTATGCGAGTCGTCCGCGTACAGCACCGGCTCGCAGGCAACCGACGACACCATCTTCAAGCAGGCGGTCGCGCAAGGGCAGACCTTCTCGGTTTCCGCCGGCGATCACGGCGCGTACGAATGCGCGAGCGGCAAGCCGTCGCGCTCGACCTACACGGTGAGCGAGCCGGCCACGTCGCCGTACGTGATCGCCGTCGGCGGCACGACGCTGTTCACGAATACGTCGACCAATGCGTACAACAGCGAAATCGTCTGGAACGATCCGAGCTGGCAGTCGGGCACCGTGTGGTCGACGGGCGGCGGGTACAGCAAGTACGAAGCCGCGCCGACGTGGCAATCGTCGACTCTCACCGGATCGACCAAGCGCGCGCTGCCGGACATCGGCTTCGACGCCGATCTCCGCACGGGTGCGATTCTCGTCGTGAACGGCCAGACGTCCGACACGCTGTGGGGTTCGGGCTACCTGAACAACGAAGGCGGCACGAGCCTCGCCGCACCGATCTTCACCGGCATCTGGGCGCGGCTGCAGTCGGCCAACAACAATGCGCTCGGGTTCCCCGCGTCGAGCATCTACAAGTACTTCCCGACCAACGCGGCGCTGCTGCACGACGTCACGTCCGGCAACAACGGCAGCGGCACCTACGGCTACAAGGCGAAGGCTGGCTGGGACGCCACGACGGGCTTCGGCAGCGTGAACATCTCGAAGTTGAACGCGTTCATCCAGAGCACGTCGGATTTCGCGCGCTGATAGGCCACTGACCGAACCGGGTGCGGGAGCGCGACGTATCGCACGCAACCGCGTCCAACAGCCCGCGAAGGCTGCGAAGCCGTCGCGGGTTTTCTGCATGCCGCGTGATCTCGCCTCCGCCGATGCGGCCCCGCCGCGCCGCACCGCACCGCTCAATCGGCCCAGTTCCGGACATAGTCCGGCATCGGCGCGTTGCCGCCTGCATGAACCGGCGCGCCGCGTGTCGTCTTCAGCGGCAGGATCCCGGCCCACACCGCCAGCCCGAGATCCTCTTCCTTGTCGGACGGCAGCGAATCGCTGATTTTCACGGCCGCTTCCGCCATCGAAATCCGCAGGACGCTGGTCGCATTGATTTCCTTCGAATTGCCCGGTCGCGCTTCGTGCTTGCGGCCCGGCGCGATCTTGTCCATCAACGCATCCAGCGCGGCGAGTTTTTCCACGCTGCCTTCGATCACGTCGAACTGCCCGTAGATCACCGCGGATCGATAATTCATCGAATGGTTGAAGGCGGACCTGGCCAGCACGAGACCGTCCAGCAGCGTCATCGCGACGCTAGCTTGCACGCCGGCCGACAGCGCCTTGATCATCCGGCTGCCGTTGGACCCGTGGATATAGAGCGCGTCGCCCCTCCTCCAGTGCGCGGTCGGGATGCAGTGCGTGTTCTGTCCGTCGCCGAATGCGACGTGACAGACGTACGCGTCGTCCACGACGCGGTAGAGCATCGTGCGATCGTGACACGCCAGTTCAGGCAGGCGGCGAATGGTCGTGCGCGGCGTGGAAGAGAGAGTGGTCTGGTCGCTCATATATATCTGTACTACGAAGTGAACTGCATCGGCATCGTGCCGTATCCGTATCTCAGCGCGTGGTTGCCCCGCCGATCGACAATCGCGCGCCGAATCGAGCAAAATACGCGCACATCGCAAGTCGCGCCGATCGCTCGCCATGTGCGCGAACCTGCCTGCGCCGCGAAAGCATGAACGATACGATGCGCGCCGCGTCTTCGAAAGAACCAGCACAAGGAAAATTTCTGGAACCAGCCCATGGATCTCGCGCTGCTCATCTCATCGCTTGCCAGACAGGACGGCGCGACAACGCATAGTCAGCAGGAAGCGCTCTACCGGAGCCTGCGTGACATGCTGCTGGACGGGCAGCTTCCGCCCGGCACGCGGCTCGCGTCGACGCGCGTGCTCGCGGCGGAGCTGGGCATCGCGCGCAATTCCGCGGTCTATGCGTACGAGCGCCTTGCCGAGGAAGGCTTCGTGGCGGCCACGCGCAACGGCACGATCACGCTATGGGACGGATGCCGCCGCCCGGGCGCCGGAAAGGAAGACGGCCCCGCACCGGTTCACCTGTCGGCGCGCGTGCACGGGCTGGAGAACGCCGATCCCGAGCCCGAACGCATGCTGCCGTTCGTTCCCGGCCTCCCGTCTCTCGACGAATTCCCGGTTGCCCAGTGGCGCCGCTGCATCGAGCGCGCATGGAAGACCATCACGCCCGCCCGGCTGGCGTACGGTCCGGTCGAAGGACTGCCCGAATTGCGGCGCGCGGTGGCCGCGTACATTCGCGTGTCGCGCGGCGTGCGCTGCGACATGGAGCAGGTATTCATCACCGACGGCACGCAGGGCAGCCTCGAACTGTGCGCGCGGATGCTGGCGAATCCCGGCGAATACGGCTGGCTCGAGAACCCTTGCTACAACGGCGCGAGGACCGCGTTCCGCTCGACCGGCCTGAATCCCGTGCCGATCGAGGTCGATCGTGAGGGGATGGCGCCGACCGACGCGCAGTGGCGCACCCACCCGCCCCGGCTGATCTATACGACCCCGTCGCACCAGTACCCGCTCGGCGCACTAATGAGCCCACGGCGGCGCGCGGCGCTCATCGAACATGCCCGTGCATGCGGCGCGTGGATCATCGAGGACGACTACGACAGCGAGTTCCGTCACGGCGGCCAGCCGCTGCCCGCGATCCAGGGTCTGCAAGCGGACGCGCCGGTGTGCTATCTCGGCACGTTCAGCAAGACGATGTTCCCGGCCCTTCGGCTCGGTTTCATGGTGGTGCCGCCGGTGCTGGTCGAACGCTTCACGCGCACGCTGCGCGAACTCGTCCATCGCGGTCATTCGGCCGACCAGCTGGCAATGGCGGAATTCATCGATACCGGCCTGTTTGCGCGGCACCTGCGCAGAATGCGGGCGCTTTATGCGGACCGGCGCAGGAGCCTCGAAGCGGCGCTCGCCCGCCATCTCGGCACGTCGCTGAGCGTGCGGGAAAGCCCGGGCGGCATGCATCTTTCCGCGGATCTCGCGGCGCCGCTGCACGATACCGACGTCGCGCGCACTGCCGCCGCCCATGGCTTGCTGCTGCAACCGCTGAGCAGCTACTGCATCGGCGACGGCCGCCGCGGCAACGGCCGCCGCTACAACGGTTTCGTGCTCGGCTATTCCGGGCTGAGCGACGCGACGATCGAGACAGCCGCGATGCAGTTCGCGGCCGTCATCGACGAGCACCGCCGCGCACGGCGCTGAGCGTCGCTCACAGTTGCGATTCGATCGGAAACAGCCCGAGGAACCACACTTCCATCCGCCGCCCGGCGGACACTTCCGGCTCGTGATCGATCTCGGTGACCTTTCCGTCCGCGTCGGTCTGAACCCACTTGAGTCGCCCTTTGCCAGCCGCGTCGGTTCTCGCTTCCACGCGCCATGCGATCTGGTCGAGCCGCGCTTCCAGATCGTTGGCCACCTGGGAGGCGATCGCCGGACTCTCGCAGTAAAGGCCGATCTCCGTATTGAGGTTCAGCGAACGTGGATCGAGATTCATCGACCCGATGAAAATGCTCGTGTGATCGAACACGTAGGTCTTCGCATGCAGCGATGCACGCGACGAGCCGATGATGACCTGCTTCGAAATGCTCTTGTCGCCCGACGGCCGGCGCTCGTAAAGCCGCACGCCCGCATTCACCAGCTCGCTTCGATAGCGGCGGTAGCCGGCATGCACGGCCGCCACGTCGGTCGACGCGAGCGAATTGGTCAGCACCGTCACGCGCACGCCACGCGCCACGAGTGCGCGCAGCCGCTCGACGGCATCCTTGCCCGGCACGAAATACGGCGACACGATCAGCAGGTCGTGCTGCGGCTGCAACGCGAGCGCACGCAACTGCGGCATCAGGTGCCCGTCGCGGTCCTTCGGCGGGTGCGCGATCTTCGACGGATCGTCGTACAGCACCGTCGCATGCCCCCACGACAATTCGGTGCCCTGCCCGTGGACGATCCGGTCGAGCCGCTGCCGGGCCTCGAGCACGTACGGATTGTCTTCCATCGCCCTCAGGTAGTCGCGCAACCGTTCGCGCTCGCGGTCGAGCCCGCCCGGCGCCGCATCGTGTCCGACCAGCGTATCGACCGGATACGCATACGGCGAATTCCAGAACGTATCGAATTCGGTCGAGATGTCCTTCACGACCGGGCCGTGAACGACGACGTCGAGATCGCCGAATTCCAGCATCGACGATGCGCCGAAGTATTCGTCGCCGATATTGCGGCCGCCGACGATCGCCGCCTGGTTGTCCGCGATCATCGCCTTGTTGTGCATGCGCCGGTTGACGCGCGAGAACTCGAACACGGTGCCGATCTTCTTGAACCGGCGCGTGGCCACCGGATTGAACAGCCGGATCTCGATGTTCGGATGCGCGCTGATCTCGAGCAGTTTGCGGTCGTCCGCGTTGGTGCCGAGATCGTCGAGCAGCGCGCGCACGCGCACGCCGCGATCGGCCGCGCGCATGATCGCGTCGGCGAGTTCGTGCCCGGTCAGGTCGTCGTGCCAGATGTAGTACTGAAGGTCCAGCGAGCGGTCGGCGCGGTCGGCGAGCAGCACGCGCGCGTCCAGCGCGTCGACCGGATCGGTCAGCAAATGAAACGCGTCCTGCCCGGGATGGGCGGCTGCCTGCTGGCGAAATGCCGCGCCGAGGCGCGTATTGCCGGTATCGGTAAATGCATGCGTCGGCGCGCGCTCGGCCTGCGGCGGCAGGCTCGCGCACGCGACGAGCATCAGCAACGACAGAATCGCACCCCACGAACGCAGCATGATCATGTTGGCCGCCCCCACTGTCGGGCGAAGTCGGATTGTGTTTGTTCTGGCTGGCTGGCTGCCGGACGGAGCGCGGCGCTGGTCCTCGGTGTGCGCGCGACAAAGCAGCGTGCGACCGGATCGCGCCACAGCATACTTCGATTGATATCGGGGCCGCACGCTTTCCGTGTTTCCGCGGTGGCGAAGATGCGACAGCCGGCGCCGACGCGAACGCGTTCAATACGGTCGACCGCGCCCAAAGAAAAACCCGCGACGCCTTGCGGCATCGCGGGTTTCGCGGCTTCCCCGGATAACCCTGGAAGCGAATCTGGTGGGCCCCCCGGGAGTCGAACCCGGCACCAACGAATTATGAGTTCGCTGCTCTAACCAAGCATGAGCTAGGGGCCCAGACGAGAAGCAAAGCGTGCTACACGCTCTCCCGGCAACGAGGCCGGGCCGGCATTGTAACAACAAAGACGACAGAGGGAACAAACGCCACCGGCATCATGCGGATACCGGCGGCGTTCGTAGAAGAGACGCTGGAAATCAGTTCCCTTCGAGGAACGACTTCAGCTTGTCGGAACGGCTCGGGTGACGCAGCTTGCGCAGCGCCTTGGCCTCGATCTGACGGATCCGCTCGCGCGTGACGTCGAACTGCTTGCCGACTTCCTCGAGCGTGTGATCGGTGCTCATCTCGATACCGAAACGCATCCGCAGCACCTTCGCCTCGCGCGGCGTCAGCGAATCGAGCACGTCCTTCACGACGTCGCGCATGCTGGCATGCAGCGCGGCATCCGCCGGCGCGACCGTGTTGGTGTCCTCGATGAAGTCGCCGAGATGGGAATCGTCGTCGTCGCCGATCGGCGTTTCCATCGAGATCGGCTCCTTCGCGATCTTCATGATCTTGCGGATCTTGTCTTCCGGCATCTCCATCTTCTCGGCGAGCGTTGCCGGATCCGGCTCGAGACCGGTTTCCTGCAGGATCTGCCGCGAGATGCGGTTCATCTTGTTGATCGTTTCGATCATGTGAACCGGAATACGGATCGTGCGCGCCTGGTCCGCGATCGAGCGCGTGATGGCCTGACGGATCCACCACGTCGCATAGGTCGAGAACTTGTAGCCACGACGGTATTCGAACTTGTCCACCGCCTTCATCAGGCCGATGTTGCCTTCCTGGATCAGGTCGAGGAACTGCAGGCCGCGGTTCGTGTACTTCTTCGCGATCGAGATCACGAGACGCAGGTTCGCCTCGGTCATTTCGCGCTTCGCCTGACGCGCCTTCAGTTCGCCGGCCGCCATCTGGCGGTTGGTTTCCTTCAGGTCCTTCAGCGGCAGCACGACGCGCGCCTGCAGGTCGAGCAGGCGCTGCTGCTGTTCGCGGATCGCCGGGACGTTACGCGACAGCACCGCGCTGTACGGATGGCCTTCCGCGGTAATCTTCTCCGCCCAGTCGAGATCCGTCTCGTTGCCCGGGAAGCGCGCGATGAATTCCGAACGCGGCATGCCGCACTTGTCGACGACGATGTGCAGGATCTGACGTTCGACCTGACGCACTTCATCCACTTGCGCACGCAACGTGTCGCACAGACGCTCGACGGTACGCGCGGTGAAGCGGATCGTCATCAACTCGGTCTGGATCGTTTCCTGCGCCTTCAGGTAGGCCTTCGACTTGTAGCCTTCCTTCTCGAACGCACGGCGCATCTTGTCGAACCACTCGCTGATCTGCGAGAACTTTTCGAGCGACGCGCGCTTGAGGGCTTCGAGTTGGGCGGCATTCGCCGATGCCTGCGCGGCACCGTCGTCTTCCTCCTCTTCCTCTTCTTCCTCTTCCTCTTCGGCTTCCTCGTCCTCGTTCTCGATGGCTTCCGCTTCCTTCGCGGAGAAGCCGTCCGTATCCGCCGCGTCCGCGGCGTTCGGATCGAGCAGGCCGTCGACGAGCTCGTCGACGCGGATCTCTTCGTTCGCGACGCGTTCGGCCATCGCGAGGATGTCGGCAATCGTCGTCGGGCACGCGGAGATGGCCATCACCATGTGGCGCAGGCCGTCCTCGATCCGCTTCGCGATCTCGATTTCGCCTTCGCGCGTGAGCAGCTCGACCGTGCCCATTTCGCGCATGTACATCCGGACCGGATCGGTCGTGCGGCCGAATTCCGAATCGACGGTGGACAGCGCGACTTCCGCTTCCTCTTCGACCTCATCGTCCGACGACGCGGCGGGCGCGTTGTCGTTCAGGAGCAGCGTTTCCGCGTCCGGCGCCTGCTCGTAAACCGCCACGCCCATGTCGTTGAACGTGCCGATGATGCCCTCGAGGGCCTCCGTCTCGGTGAAGTTGTCCGGCAGGTGGTCGTTGATTTCGGCGTACGTGAGGAAGCCGCGCTCCTTGCCGAGCTTGATCAGCGCGCGCAGTTTCACGCGGCGCTCTTCGAGCTCCTCGGCCGTGCCCGGCGTGCTCGTCGCGAACGCTTCCTTCAGCAGCGCCTTTTCCTTGGCGCGACGATCGCGCACCTTGGACTTGCCCGGTGCAGCCGCCGCTGCGGGCTGCTCGTCGCTCTGATTTGCGTCGTCTTCGACGGATACTTCGTTCAGCTTTTTGGTCATGGAGTTCGCCGTACCGGCTATATCGACTCGCGGCTGCTGGACGACAGCCGGTTGAACCGTGGGT
>Ga0182007_10000577_pt1 | contig 21601 bp, 21 predicted proteins | sample Sormic07211113_1_FD_123023 | JGI IMG/M metagenome (GOLD analysis project Ga0182007, IMG submission 123023) | Rhizosphere microbial communities from Sorghum bicolor, Mead, Nebraska, USA - 072115-113_1 MetaG | ecosystem: Host-associated > Plants > Roots > Rhizosphere | place: USA: Nebraska... | reverse complement strand
TTCGCGGAGGCGCTGGGCGTGCCGCGCTACGCGTTGGGCGGAAATTCCCTGGGCGGCAACATCGCCTGGAACGTCGCGCTGGATCATCCGGAGCGGCTGACCGGCCTGGTGCTGGTCAATGCCACCGGCTACCCGGAGAAGACGGTGCCCGCGGGGATGCGCCTGGCCCGCAACCCGCTGGTGCGGCCCCTGCTGAGGCGGGTGATGCCGCGCGGGGGCATGGAGCGCAGCCTGCGCGAGAGCGTCGGGCCGCATTCGCAGATCGTGGACGACGCGATGGTGGACCGCGCCTATCAGCTCATGAGCCGCCCCGGTAACCGCTCGGCCTTCGTCGACTTCTGCAACACCGACCAGCCGGACCGCAGCGCGCAGATCCCCCACATCACGGTGCCCACCCTGGTGCTGCGCAGCGCGAGCATCGACGGCCAGAACTTCACCCACGACATTCCCGGCGCCCAGGAGCTCGTCCACCCCCATGGCGGACATCTGCTGCCGGAGGAGGAACCGCAGTGGGTCGCGGACGCGATCGCCAAGTTCCTCGGCTCCTGTGCCGAGACCCCCGCAAACTGAGGGCAAGGAGGCCCGTTCCATGAAGTACTTCGTCGCCTCGGGCGAGGACCGCAAGCTCACCGTCGACTCGCGCAAGGCGCTGCGGGGCAGTTTCATCGAGCTGTCCGACGGCGTCACCCACTACGAGTTGACGGGGCCCGAGGACGGGGAAGTGGTCCTGCTGGCGGGGGGTCTGACCATCCCGCTGTTCTACTGGGACGGCCTCGTCAGCGAGCTGCACGGCCACGGGCTGCGCACTCTGGCCTGCAGCGCCTACGGCCGCGGCTACTCCGACCGTGTACAGGCGCGATACGACGAGACGCTGTTCACGCGGCAGCTGGCCGAGCTGACGGACCGGCTCGGCCTGACGGCGCGGCCCCTGCACCTGGTCGGTACCTCCATGGGCGCGCTCGTCAGCATGACGTACGCCGCCCAGTACCGCTCGTCGCTGTCCACTCTCACCATCGTCGGACCCGCCGGTCTCGCGAAACCGCAGTTCACCTCCCCCAACCGGCTGCTGCGCAGCGATCTGCTGGCCGGACTGGTCGCCCGCCGTCGCGGCCTCGAGATTCTCCAGGGGCACCTCGGACACAATGTCCGCGACCCCGAGCTCGGCGCGAAACTCACCGAGATGGTCCTCGACTCCTTCCGTTTCGAGGGCTCGCTCTACGCGGCCTTCGACACCCTGCAGCACCTGCCTCTCAACGGCCGTGACGACCTCTTCCGGCAGACGGGGGAACTGGGCATTCCGACGCTGCTGCTGTGGGGCGACGAGGACAACGTCACTCCGCTGGCGCAGTTCGACACAGCGCGCGCCCTGCTGAAGCCCAAGAAGCATCATGTAATTGATGAATGCGGGCACATGGCTCCATTCGAACGGCCCCGCGACGTCGCCGATCAGCTCGTCCCGTTCGTGTCCGCACGCACCGAAAGGCTCGACTCATGAACCGTCCGCAGGCCATCGACGTACTGATCATCGGCGCCGGCCCCTCGGGCTCCGCCTTGGCGATCGACCTCGTACGCCGCGGACTCGACGTCCGGATCGTCGACAAGTCCTCCCACGCCTTCGACGGCTCGCGCGCCAAGGGCATCCAGCCCCGCAGCCTCGAAGTCCTCGAAGACCTCGGCGCTCTCGACGACGTGCTGGCCGGCGGCGACGTCTATCCCAAGCTCGGGATCCATGCAGGACCCATCGGTGTGCCGTGGAAGATGTTCCCCCACAAGGAGGCGACCCCGGACGTCCCCTACCCGAACACCTGGCTGATTCCGCAGTTCCGCACGGACCGCGCCCTGCACGCCCGGCTCCATGAGCTCGGCCGCGAGATCGAGTTCAGCAGGGAACTGACCGAGCTGACGCAGGACGAGGACACGGTGGTCGCCAAGGTGGTGGGCGCGGACGGGGTCGAGGAGATCGTCGCCCGCTATGCCGTGGGGGCCGACGGCGGCTCCAGCGTGGTGCGCAAGCAGCTCGACATCGGTTTCGCCGGGACGACCGACGAGGCCGAGCGCGTGCTGATCGTGGACGCCTCCGTCAGTGGCCTGGCCCGCAACCGGTGGCACATGTGGCCCGGCCTCGGCGGCAAGCTCATCGGAGCCTGCCCTCTCCCCGGCAGCGACATGTTCCAGTGGATGATCCGGCTCACGCCCGACGAGGAGCCGCCCCGGGAGATCGGCGCCATCATCGACCGGATCCACTCCCAGACCCGCAACCGGCACATCCAGCTGCACGAGATCCACTGGACGTCCGTGTTCCGGCCCAACATCCGTCTCGCGAAGCAATACGGCCGCGGACGTGTCTTCCTCGTCGGCGACGCCGCGCACGTCCACACCCCGGCCGGTGCCCAGGGCCTGAACACCGGTATGCAGGACGGCTACAACCTCGGCTGGAAGCTCGGCCAGGTCCTCGCCGGAGCCGACCCGGCGCTGCTGGACACCTACGAGGCCGAGCGGCAGCCGATCGCCGCCGGAGTCCTGGGACTGTCCACGGAGAAGTGGGGCGGCCTCGCCAAGCTCGACCCCTCCAGCATGAAGCGCGGTCAGGATGAGCAGCAGCTCGCCCTGACCTACTACGGCGGCCCGCTCGCCCCCGCCGACGGCAGCAGCGACACCAGCACCCTGCACGTCGGCGACCGCGCCCCCGACGCCCGACTGCTCGGTGCCAACGGCGCCGAGACCCGCCTGTTCAACCTCTTCCAGGGACCGCACTTCACCGCCATCGCCTACGGCCCCGGCGCCGCCCAGGACCTCGAACGCCTCGACTGGCCGACGACGGGCGCCCAGCTGAAGAGGGTCACCGTCGGATCGGCCGCGGGCGACGGCCGCTCCTTCTCCGATCCCAAGAACACGCTGCAGAGTGCCTACGGCCTGACCGGCGACACGCTGCTGCTGATCCGTCCCGACGGCTACATCGGTCACATCGCCACTCGGGATTTCCTCACCACCACACAAGCTGCCGTGCAGGCAATGACGCCGCAGGCAAGGAGCCGTACCATGACCCAGCAGAGCCACACCTCCCCCTCGGGGGCCACTGAATGAGCCGCATACTGCTGCGCGGGGCGCAGGTCATCACGATGACGCAGGACCGGCCGGATGTCGAGAATGTCGACATCCTCGTCGACGGCGAGACCATCGCCGCCGTCGGCGAGACCATCGAGGCGCCCGACGCCGAGGTCGTCGACTTCTCCGGCCGCATCATCATCCCCGGCCTGGTCAACGCCCATCTGCACACCTGGCAGACCGCGCTGCGCTCCGTGGGTGCCGACTGGACGCTGATGGAGTACCTCACCCATCTGCACGGTGAGTGCGTCGGGCAGTACACCCCGGCCGACATGCACATCAGCAATCTCGCCGGCGCCCTGAACCAGATCAACTGCGGTACCACCACCCTCGGTGACTGGTGTCACAACGCCCTGTCGCCCGAACACGCCGACGCGGCCGTCGAGGGACTGCTCCAGGCCGGGATCCGCGCCGTCTTCCTGCACGGCACCCCCTACCGGTCGCCGGACACGCCCCACCCCCTCGCCGAGATCGACCGGCTGCTCGACGGACCCGTCCGCGACCACGCCCTCCTCACCCTGGGCATGGCACTCCAAGGGCCGCAATACTCCTCCGCCGAGACCGCGGTGGCCGACTTCCGAGCCGGCGCCGAACGCGGCCTCGTCGTCTCGATGCACCAGAGCGGCGGAGAACCCTCCCCCGGCTGGGAAGCCGTGCGCGACGCCGGGCTGTTCAGCCCCCTGACCAACGTCGTGCACGGAGCCGACCTGCCCGACGACTGGACCAAGGCACTCGTCGAAGCGGGCGTCACCTTCACCGCCACCCCGGAGAACGAACTGGGCCAGGGACACGGCACACCCATCACCGGATCCCTGCTGCGCCTGGGCGCGGCACCCTCCCTGGGCACCGACGTCGACACCGCCGTACCCGGCAGGGTCCTCACCGCCGCTCGGATCGCCCTGGCCCACCAGCGCAGCCTGGACCACGCCCACCACCGGCAGACGACCGGCATGTACGCCAACACACCATCCGTCACCAGCAAACAGGCGCTCGCCTGGGCCACGGTCGAAGGCGCCAAGGCACTGGGCCTGGCAGACAAGGTGGGCCGGATCGAGGCGGGCCTGCAGGCCGACCTGGTCGCCGTCGACGCCCGGGCCCTCAACCTGTGGCCGGCGCACGACCCGGTCGCCACGGTCCTGCACGCCGACATCGCCAACATCGAAGCCGTGATGGTCGCCGGCACCTGGCGCAAACGCGATCACGTCCTGCTCGCATCCGGCCTCGACGAACTCAGGGACCAGCTACGCGAGTCCGGAGAGCGGCTGGTGCGCAACATCGGGCCCGCGGGCTCTCCCGGCTGACACACCGCAACAGCCCCACGCATGAACCGCGCGCCGACGCGCACGACACCCCCGTCCTCGTCGGCGCGATGGCCACGCGCCCCACAGCACAGCCGCGTACCGCGGTCTCATCCCCCCAGCAAGAAGGTGCCGTGAGCAGTGCCACGCCGACCATCGCGGGGATGCCCCGCGAGGCTCTGCACCAGGAGCAGATCATCCAGGCGGCCATCGCCCTTCTGGACGAGGGCGGCATCGAGAGTCTGAGCATGCGCAGACTCGGCAGCCGTCTCGGCATCACCGCGGCGGCACTCCACTATCACGTCGGGAGCAGACACAATCTGCTCCTGCTGGCCGCTGACACCGTCTGGGGGCAGACACCTCTCCCCGCTCTCGACGGTGTCGAATGGCGTCCGGTCCTCCTGGCCATGGCCGACAACCTGCGTTCGATGCTTCTCCGGCGCCCCTGGCTGCTGGCCGCCATGACCGTCCAGCCTCTTGACGGTCCGGCTCGGGACCGCCATGACGAGCACCTTCTCGCGGTCTGCGAGGCGTCCGGCCTCACCAGGCGGGATGCCGAGCAAGCAGTCCAGAGCGTCGTCACGTTCGCGATCGGCGCCGCCCTCGCCGACATCCCTCGCCCGTATGTGTCCTTCGGCCTGCAGTCGCTTCTCGACGGCGTCGAAGCCAGGCTTGCCGCCCGTACCTGACCCAGAGTGGGTTTCACGTCGTGACGGACGTCCGCGGGCGGGACGACGGTCGTCTCTCCGCCCAGTCATCCCGGCCGCTGGGCGATGTCGAGGCCGTGGTGGAGGCGGGCGTGTCCGCGTCATACGGCGTTCAGCCGTGGACGCTCTGCGCGAGCTTCAGGGCACGCAACGGTTTGACCCGGGCCAGCAGGCGCAGGGCCTGGGTGAACACCGAACGCACGTAGGGCGGGCGGGCCCTGCAGGTCGAACCACGGGCTGTCCAGGACAAGCCCGGCCACCGTGCTTGGCGACCCTCGGCGCCAGTACGTCGGCGATGTCATCCAGCGTCACGCCGAAGGGACGGACGCCCCGGACACCCCACGGGGGGCTGTCGACGCACGGGGCGCCGCCGGCCATGAAGGGCAGCGTTGCCGTTGCCGAGGCCGACGTTGACGATCTCGCCGTAAGTGCGCGCGGCGCCGATGGCGGTGCGCAGGGTTGCGTCGACCCCGACGAAGTCGATGACGACGTCGGCCAGTGGTGTGGTGGCGACCGGGTCGAGGTCGCCGAGATCGAACAAGGCGGTCACAGGGGCGACCATGTACGCGGGCATTCCGCCGTCGAACCCGAGCCCCGGGCCGGCCGGGTCCGGTGAGACCCTGGCCCAGGTCTCGCACGCGTTGACGCGGCCGGTGCGGCAGGGTCGGCAGGCCATGCATCCGCAGATGCCGGCGACCAGCACCGCTTGGCGGCCGCGCAGTGCTGCTCGATGTTGCTCAGCGCTGCTCGACGTCGCTCAGCGCTGCTCGACGTCGCTCAGCGCTGCTGAGGGTTTCCGAGCGCCTCGGTGATGAACGTCGTGGCGCGGTCGAGCGACGCCACAGTTTCGGGCAGCTCGGGTTAGGACTGGTAGACATGCCACAGCCCGGGGCGGAGTCCGGCGTGACCGTCACACCATCGCGGCGAAGGACCTCGACGAGGCGCTCGCAATCGGGCGCGAACAGGTCCAGGGAGCCGGTCGTGAGGAGGATGGGCGCACGGAGCCCCTGGAAGCGACTGTTGATGGGGGAGACGGCCGGCGCGGATGTCGGCTCGGTGTCGGCGTAGATCGAGGCCGCTCGATCGAGCAGTCCCTTCCAGCGAATAAGCGGGTCGCGGCCCTCGTTGACCATGCGGCTGGACTCACTTGAACCCGGTGGCGTCAGGTCGGACCAGGGCGAGACCCACGCCCTGGCCGACCTGCCGGTGATGCTGCTCGGGCGCCTGCGCTCGGACCGGGTCATGCTCCGCGACCCGGGCCCGTTCCGTTGCGGCCCGAAGCCGCTCGGTAACAGCCGTGCGGAGGGCCGGTGGCGCTGCTGCGTGTGCGCTGTTCTGCGTCATCACGTCGCCCGGGGACGCTGCCGAGGGGCAGCCGGAGAGAAGTCAGTTTTTGGGAGCGGGCAGGGGACGCCAGGCAACCTCGTGCGCCTCCTCAAAGGGAACGCCCAGCATGCGCAAGGTCATCTCGGCCAGGTTCGAGGCCGCTTCCTCGCCGTCGAGGTCGGGCCGGGAAATCCGCAGCTCCACCAGGGACAGTATGGCTCCGCTTGTTCCAGACAGGGCGTAGACCGGGTCGATGGGGGCAAACCGGCCTGCCTCGATCCCGCGTTGCAGGTCGCGCAGGGCGCGCGGGGCGATGCCGCGGTCGGAATGGATCTGGGACACTCCGCGGTGTCGCAGGACACTCATGAGCTCGGGGTGCGAGTCGGCTATACGGGCGGCGAGGCGAAACCCTCCTGCCACCAGCTCGGCTGGGTCGTCCGCCCCTGCGAGCTGCTCGTCGATGACCTGGCCGAACTCCTCCAGTGCGTCCGCCACCGCGGCGTCGAACAGCTCCTCCTTCGACTCGAAGTGGTTGTAGAAGGAGCCGACACCGACATCTGCCCGATCGGCGATGGTCTGGATGCTGGCGTTGGAGTCACCGGTTTCGGCCAGGATCTCCCGGGCGGCACGGATGAGCGCTCTGTGCGTTTTGGCGCGGCGCCACTCGAAGCGATTGTTGGGGCGTGCTGACATGCGGCGAGTCTAGCAAGAGGACCGATGACTTCCTCGGTATTGATGATCACATCAGAATCATCGCCTCCTGAAGTATTGACGAGGGGTTCAGCACTGTTGATGATTTCCTCATTGAGGCAGCGTTGCCAGGAGGAGTCCGGGAAACCGTACCTGAGTCGGGCCGAGGCCCTCGCCCGTGACTCCGGCTTCCAGATCGCCGCCGCACGGAGCGCGAGCTGTGGCTGGGCAGGACTTCTCCGGCCCGCCATGCATGGGCATCCGCAAGGGACGCGCCTCCCGCTTCACCGGTCCCGCCTTCCGTGCGGCCGAGCGGGCCGACCTGGACCGGCTGGCCAGGGCGACCGTCAGAAGCCGCTGCCTTGAACTTCGGCACCGAGCACGGCCGCAGGAACGTCGCGGTCACGGCGACGATCGCAACCCTGGGCGGCCGGATAGACCGGGGCGAGCAACGCACGCCGATCGCAGACGCGCGCCGGTTCCCCATGTGAGCCGCACATGACTCCCGAACACCCCGGAGCCGGGCATGACACCACTGACCGCTCGGCCGCCGCCGGAGCCGCGGCCGAGCGGCCGCCAACACACACGTCGCGCCCGGCCCCAGCCCCCCGCAACGCCGCTCGCTGAAACCCGCCGACGCCGGTCTCCCTTTCACGGAAGTAACGGAGGTAGCGGAAGTAACGGAAGCAACGGAAGTGAGGGAAGGCACACGCCAGCCCGACAGCCGGACTTACACGCCGCCGGAGATCCGCATCTCCAGCCGCGTCAGCACCCCCCCATCCCGAACGATGGTCGTGTCGCGGGCGGCAGTGCGGGTGAAGGCCCGGATCGGGGACTCGTAGCGGACGACCTCGTTGACCGCGTTGGGGATGCGTCTTCGGACAGGGCACCCACGGCTGCGCCGGCCAAGGACTGGCCCGCCTGGAGACCTCCGCGATGCTGCGGGCTCTGGTCGCACGCGTGGATCGCATCGAGCTCACCGGCACTCCCGAGTGGGCCCTCAACAACATCATTCACCGCTACGAGCGGCTCCCGCTCCAGGTCATCCCCGCCTGAAACCCCGCCCATCCTCGCTGAGGACAGCCTGATGGAGATCTCCGTCGACTACGCCCGCTGCGAAGGGCACGGCCTGTGCGCCGACCAGGCCCCCGCTGCCTTCGCCCTGGACGACGACGCCGAACTCAGCTACCACTTCGAGGGCGCGGAAGTGCGATGTGGCCGATGTAGGCGCCGCCGTGCAGATAGGACGACCGCTCGCTCCGCGCGGCGCCCGCGCGGACTGACGGTGTGGCATTCGGAACCGTCGATGCTGCGTGAGCTCACGTCGTGCCGCCGGACCAGTTCGGCGGGCGGACGAGGTGGGTCCTTCGACGCAGCCACGGGGTCGGGGGCGGTCCCGCGTTTGAGGGGCAACCGCAGGAACGCGGCGACCACGTGCATCTGGGGACTGCTCATGTCCGGCTCTCTTCCTTGGCACCGCGACGTCGTCCGCTTCGCGGAGGTTGTCACATGTGCGGGACCGGTCTGAGCGAACCCTGCTTCGTAGGCGAAAGCCACCGCCTGGACGCGGGTGCGGGCACCGATCTTGGCGAGGATGCTGCTGACGTGTGACTTGATCGTCGTTTCGGCCAGATGCAGGTCCTCGGCGATCTCTCCGTTGCTCCGACCCGATGCGACGCGGGCGAGAACCTCACGCTCGCGGCCGGTGAGATGGTGGAACCGGCCGCTGCCGTCGTGGTCCTGGTCCTGGACGGGACTTCGCAGGCGGTGAGCGAAGGTGTCGAGGAGTTTGCGGGTCAGACTCGGTGCGATGACGGCGTCGCCTCTGGCCACCGCCTGGACTGCGGCGATCAGTTCCTCGGGGCGGGCGTCTTTGAGGAGGAAGCCACTGGCTCCGGCGCGCAGCGCCTTGTAGACGCGTTCCTCGAGATCGAAGGTGGTCAGCACCAGGACCCGTGAACGACTGCCGGAAGAAACAATGCGCCGTGTGGCCTCCGTGCCGTCCATGCCGGGCATGTGCACGTCCATCAGAACGATGTCGGGCTGGAGTGAGGAGGCCATACGGACCGCCTCGCGGCCGTTGTCGGCCTCGCCGACGACGGTCAGTCCGGGTTGTCGTTCGAGGATCGTGCGCACGGCAAGGCGTTGGAGGGCGTCGTCGTCGACGATGAGCAGGGTGGTCATGGTGCTTGCTGGTTCTTTCGTGGGGGGTGGACCGGCGGTACGGGTGTGTACGGCGATCCCCGAGTACGCCCTACTCGTGTGCGATGTGTGCGCGGTGTTCGGCGAGTACGTCCAGTCCGAAGTCGGAGGTCAGGTCACGCCACACCGAGTGGGCGTGGTTGGCGTACCGCTGGGTGTTGTCGTACTCGATGAGGACGCGAGGGTCCTGCACCCGGTAGTAGTGCGGTTCCCCGGCGTCTGTGCTGCCCGCCCAGCCGAAATGCACCGCGTCGAGGACGGTGTCAGAGGCGTAGTGGGTCTCGTAGGCGTCCGCGAGGAACTCGGGCGCCCGTCCGGTGTAGAGGGTGACGAGCCGGCGCAACAGGTGCCGCTGCTCGTCGTTGAGGTCGCGACCGCTGATGCCTTTGGGGGGAACGGTGATGGCCACGCGCGCGTGGTCGTCCTCGGTGTATCCGCTGCCCGCTTCCGCCCTGCGGTCGATGTCGTCGACGAGCCGGTCCAGCTCGGGGTCGGCGAACTGGCCGCGCCACAGGTCCTGCATGTGCATCATCGTGTCGCCGTCTCCGACGCGCGGGCGGTTGCCGGAGACGATGTCCGAGACCGCGGACGGGTGGAGCAGGGCGCTTTGGAGCTGGCCGGCGTCCAGACTGCGGACCAGTTGACGGGCCGTCTCCTCGGGGCCTTGCAAGGGCCGCAGGGTGCCTCCGACCAACTCGGTCGTCGCCGGGTCGGCACCGATGAAGCAGGGGGTCGTGGAGACGAGCCGGCCGCCGACGACGACGTTGTTCAGCGAGATGTGGTGGCCGCCGAACCGCCATGCCCAGACACGGTCGCCTGGGCGGCCGAAGATTCTCAGCCAGTACAGGCCGGGATCCCGTCCGCGCTCCCGGCCCCAGTGGACCCGCCACCCCTCCAGCTGGTCCAGGACGTTCTCCAGTCCCATCACGGTGGTGACCGTGGCGTAGCCCGGGACGGACAGTCCGGTGGCGACCAGCTGCATGGCCAGGCTCTGTTGGCGGGCGTTCTGGTCCCGGATGGCGAGCCCGCCATGTTCGGTGGGGGTGTAGAACCAGCGCAGCCGCTCGGCCTCCGCGTCCGGGTGGAGCGGGGAGTCGTAGGCGGCGAGCGGGAGTTGGTCCTCGTCCAGGCTGTTCAGCCAGGCGGTGGCAGCCTCCGTCATGGCGTCCGCCGCCTTCTCCCGCCCGGCTGCCAGGTCGTCGGGCACGGTGCCCTCTCGGTCACCGGTCACTGGCGGACTCCGGGTCCTCGGAGATGTCGAGCATGACCTTGATGGCGTTGCCCCGGCGCTCGGCGTAGGTGTCGAACGCCTCGGCGACGTCGGGCAGCCCGAAATGGTGGGTGACCAGTTCCGCGGTGCGCAGCCGGCCCCGGGCGGCCAGGCCCACGGCGCGGGGCAGCGAACCGGTGCCCTCGCCGCGGACCGTCTGGATCGAGATGCCGTTCATCACCGCGTGGTTGAGGTCGGCCTGTACGGGCTCCTCGAAGAAGCCGACGAGGACGACCTTCCCGGACCGCTTGGCCATGCGCAGCGCGTCGTCCACCGCACTCGGGGCGCCGGAGCACTCCAGGACGATGTCGGCGCCGATCCCGTCGGTCGCCTCCCGGACCGCCGCTACGGCGTCCTCCTCCCGGGAGTTGACGACCAGGTCCGCGCCGAAGGTCTTGCCGATGGCGAGCCTCGCCTCTCGCGTGCCGGTCAGGGCGATGGTCCTGGCACCGAGTTCACGTGCGACCTGCACCGCGAGCAGACCGATCGGTCCGGGGCCGATCACAGCGACCGTGGATCCGACGAGCAGGGTGTCGAGCACGTCGAAGGCGTGCATCACGGTGCCCACGGTGGTGAGGACGACCGCGGCGTCGAAGTCCACGGTGTCCGGCAGCCGGTGGAGGGTCGCCACGTGGTTGAGCGCGTACTCCGCGAAGCCCCCGTTGACGGTCATCCCCTGCACGCGGTGCCCGGTGTGCCGCAGACCGTAGTTGAGGCAGTCCGTGTAGGCCCCGGCCAGGCAGTTGGCGCAGCGCATGCAGCCGCGGTGGGCTTCCGTCACCACCCGGTCGCCCACCCGGAGCTCGTCCACGGCGCTGCCCACCGCGGCGACGACGCCGGCGTACTCGTGGCCGGGTACGAACTCGCCCGCGGCCGGGCCGCCGTCCTTGAAGAAGTGCCGACTGCGGATCTTCAAGTCCGTTCCGCACAGGGACGCCCTGCGGACGTGCACCAGAACGTCTTCCGGTCCCACCTGCGGCACGGGCAGCGTCGTGACGGCGAGGGTGCCGGGCTCGCCCAGCACCGCGGCCTGCATGGTTTCCGGCAAAGACATGGGGGCCTCCAGTTACGGCCATGGACATGCGTCAGGAATCGACGGGCCGAAACGGCCCTATTTCCCACCTCATCTTGCACCCTTGCGAGGCCTATTCCCTATTCACGACGCATAGGCATCCCTTATGCATGTCGCGAGCGATTCCTATTGGAGACCCACCACGACCTTGTGGCAGTGTTGTCTGGAAACTACGAATAGGGCCACCGCCCAAGGAGCGAAGCTGTGGATCTGGGAATTTCGGGCAAGACGGCGCTCGTACTGGGCGGAGGTGGGGGTCTCGGCGGCGCGATCGCCCAGGCTCTCGCCGCGGAGGGCGCCGCTGTCGCCGTCGCGGACATCAGCCCACAGGCCGCCGAGCGCACCGCCGAGGCGGTGGCCGACGCGGGCGGGAAGGCCGTGCCGCTGGAATGGGACCTCGCGGACCTGGGCGCGATCGACCAGCACATCGCTGCAGTCGAAGAGGCGTTCGGTCCCGTGGACATCCTGGTCAACAACACGGGAGGTCCGCCGCCCTCGCCGGTCGCGGGGCAGGACCCTGAACTCTGGCTGAAGCACTTCCAGTCCATGGTGCTGTCCGTCATCGCGATCACGGACAGGGTCGTGCCGCTGATGCGGAGCCGCGGCTGGGGCAGGATCATCACCAGCGCCAGCTCGGGGGTGATCGCCCCCATCCCCAACCTGGGGCTGTCGAACGCCTTGCGGAGCAGCCTGCTCGGCTGGTCCAAGACGCTGGCCCGGGAAGTCGCGGCCGAGGGTGTCACCTGCAACGTGGTCGTTCCGGGACGGATCGGAACCCAGCGGACCAGGTTCCTCGACCAGGCCAAGGCCGATCGGGAGGGCAAGTCCGTCGAGCAGACGTCCGCCGAGAGCGTCGCGTCGATCCCTGCGGGCCGCTACGGCGAACCGCGGGAATACGCCGCCGCCGTCGCCTTCCTCGCGAGCGCCCAGGCCTCTTACATCACAGGCTCGGTCATCCGCGTCGACGGCGGACTCATCGCCAGCCTCTGAAAAAGACATCGGACTTCTGAGGAGGCAGAAAAATGGCACCCCTGGACCGCAACACCAATGGTGTTTTCGCCATCGCACCAACGCCCTTCGACGAGGAAGGCGCAATCGATTTCGACTCACTCAGCCGACTCGTCGACTTCTACGGAGACGTCGGCGTCACCGGACTGACCCTCCTGGGGCAGATGGGCGAAGCGCCCAAGCTGTCCCACGAGGAGAGCGTGCGCATCGTCCAGCACGTCCTCAAGCGCACCGATCTGCCGATCATCGTGGGCGTCTCCGCACCCGGCTACGCCGCCATGCGGGCTCTCGCAGTCGACGTCATGTCTGCCGGTGTCGACGGCGTCATGATCGCCCCTCCGAACACGCTGCGTACCGACGACCAGATCGTGAGCTACTACGAGGGAGCGGCGGGCGCCATCGGCGCGGACGTGCCGTTCGTGATCCAGGACTATCCGCTGTCCTTCTCCGTCGTCATGTCCCCTTCCGTCATCGCCCGCATCGCGAACGCCGCGCCGGGGTGCGTGATGCTCAAGCACGAGGACTGGCCGGGCCTGGAGAAGATCAGCGCACTCCGGCAGCTCGAAGCCGACGGAGCGATGCCCCGCCTGTCGATCCTCTGCGGAAACGGCGGCCTCTTCCTGGACTTCGAGACCGAACGCGGAGCCGACGGAGCGATGACGGGTTACTGCGTTCCCGAACTCCTCGTCGACGTGGTGCGCCACACCGCGGCCGGCGACCGTGACGCCGCCCATGACATCTTCGACGCCCACCTGCCCCTGCTGCGCTACGAACAGCAGCCGGGCATCGGCCTGGCCGTGCGCAAGTACGTCATGAAGCGCCGCGGCATCCTGGCCTCCGACACCCAGCGCAAGCCCGGGGGTGTGCTGTCGGCGCGTGCCCGCGCCGAGATCGACTACCTGCTGTCCCGGCTCGCCCTCAAGGACAGCAGGGTCGCGCTCACGGCGTGACGCGCGGACAACGCCCCTCAGCACAGCAGGCCGGGGCTCTGTGACTGATCTCGAAAGACGTCAGATTTGTGGTCACACCGCGAGTACCGGGCAAGGTTCGGCCAGGTAACTTGATCACATGCAGCTACGTCAGTTGGAGTACTTCCTCGCGGTCTGGGAGGCGGGCTCCTTCAGCGGAGCGGCTGCGCGGCTCTATGTCACGCAGCCTTCCCTCTCCCAGCAGATCGGGGCCTTGGAGAAGGAGCTGGGCGCGGTCCTGCTGGAGCGCGGCAGGCTGGGGGTGACGCTGACTCCCGCGGGCCGTGTCTTTCTGCCCCGGGCACAGAACGTCGTCCGTGCGGTTCAGGACGCCGAGGACTCGGTGCGCGAGGTGGTGCAGGGCCGTCAGGGCGACGTCCATGTCCTGACCGTACGGTCCGTCGCCTCGGGGATCCTGCCGCCGTCCGCGGCGCGCTGGCACTCGACGTACCCCTCCACCGTGCTGAGACTGCACGACTACTCCCACCGCCGGGACCTCGAAGAGGCCATGCGCAGTGGTCAGGGCGACATCGCGGTCGGTCCACGGCCCGACCCGTGGGAGGGGCCCGTCATCTCCCTGGGATACGAGGAGATGGTGGTGACCGGCTCGGCCGAACACCCGCCGGGGACAGCGGCTGATCCGGCCGAACTGGCCGCTGCCGACTGGGTGCTCTACGAGCAGGAACAGGGCATGAGTGAGGTCGTGAACCGCATGGCCCGCCACTTCGGGTTCACCCCGCGCGCCGTGGCCCGTACCGGTCAGGTCTCGGCGGCGCTCCTGTTCGCGGTCGAGGGGATCGGCATGACGGTGACACCGGAGAACGCGGTACCGCTGCGCTGGTCGCGCCACACCCGGCGGATCGGGGCCGGTCTCTTCCGTGAACTGGTGGTGTACAGCAGGAAGCTCCCCTCCCAGCTCTCGGCCCGCTACCGGGACATGCTCACCTCACTGGAACTGCCGCTGACCGCGGAGCAGGATCTGCCCGAAGGGGCGCTCCGCTTCTAGCCGCATCCCGTCCGCGTCGCACTCGTCTGCCCAGGAGCCGGACCGGCTGCGGGCCGAGCATCGAAGTGGAAGGCGCCGATGATGAGTGCGCCGGTTCGTCCGTCCACGCACCGTCTGTCTCCTCGTTGCTTTGCCTTGGTTTGACTTCGCGAGGGACAGTGATCATTCTGGTCACCCAGTAATCGGAATGGTCACCTCGAAGGAACGGGTACGCGATGGCGAATGAGAAGGACCCGGCAGGAAGCAGACTGGGACCGCGGTTGTGGCTGACCCCGGCAGTCGTCGTCACCGTTGTCATGGCAGCACTGGCAGCGCTGTATCTGGGAGGGACGGTGAACTCCTCCAAGAACCTCAATGGCTTTCCCGTTGCGGTCGTCAACGTCGATACCGGCGCCACCGGTCCATCGGGACAGCGCGTCGACATCGGCGAGCAGATCACCGGCAGCCTGCGCAAGGGGGTCGACCACGACAAGTTCGACCTGCGCTTCGTGAGCCTTGCCACGGCGAAGAAGGACATGGGCAAGGGGAAGCTCTACGGCGCGATCGTCCTGCCCGCCGACCTGAGCAAGAACCTGATTGCGCTCACGGCGAGCGCGGCGACCGGTGGGGCCGCGCAGCAACCCGTGGTCACCGTGTACACCAACCCCCTCGCGAACACCTCCAGCTCATCCATCGTCAACGCCTTCGCCTCTCAGGCGCTGGCCAAGGCGAACCAGGCGGTGGGCCGGCAACTGCTCGCCGGTGCGGCGCAGGCCACGGGCAAGGCCAAAGCCGGCAGCCCGTCCGTGTCAGGGACTGCAAGCATCGTCCTGTCCGCGCCGATGCGAGTGAACGTCACGCCCTTCAAGGAAGCCCCCAACGGGACCGGCAGTGGCCTGTCCGCGTTCTACTACGCACTCCTGCTGGCACTGGCCGGCTTCACAGGATCCTTGATCGTCACCAGCCTAGTCGACTCCCAGCTCGGCTTCACTCCCACGGAGATCGGGCCGCTCTACCGCATGGAGGAGCACTCGGGACGCAGCCGCCTGGCCACCCTCGTCCTGAAGTGGGAGCTCATGACAGGTATCGCGGTGCTCGTCAGCACCGTCTACTTGGCGATCGCCGACTGGGTTGGAATGCCTCTGGACCACCCGGGGCAGCTGTGGCTGTTCAGCGTGCTGGTGATCACGGCGGTCGCAGTGGTCGCCCAGACGGTACTCGCCCTTCTGGGTGGCCTGGGCATGGCGGTCAACCTCTTCCTCTTTGTCGTGCTGTCGATCCCCAGCTCCGGGGGTACGACACCGCTGGAGGCCATGCCCCCCTTCGTCCGCTTGCTCAGCTCGTTCGAGCCCCTGCACCAGATCTACCTGGGTACGCGCTCGATCCTGTACTTCGGAGCCACCTGGGATTCGGGGCTGGAACGCGGGGTGATCGCTTCCGTGGCCGCGCTCGTCCTCGGACTCCTCATCGGAACCCTGGGCACGCGTACGTACGACAGCAAGGGGCTGGCCAGGGTGATCACTCCTGCCGCATCACAGTGATCGACGGCCTGCCGGGGAGGGCGGACGGCCGTGCTGGCTCATCGAGCCGGGGCGGTCAGACGTCGTCATGCAGGTGCGCGAGCCCACTGAGGAGGAGTTCGAGGCCGAAGGAGAACTCGTCCCCGATCGGTACCGGCATTGAGTCGGCCACGGTGAGGGTCGCCGGGAACAGCGACTGATCCACGCTTCGGAACACGGCGGACACCTGGGCGGCGTCGAGTTGTCCGGTGCCGCCGTGCCCGTTCGTCTGAATGGCGAACCCAAGGACGTAACGGGCCAGGGTCGCGTATGCGTGGGCAGCCACGCGCGGCGCGAAACCGCTGTCGAGCAGCACCGCTATGCAGTTCTCGCGCAGTGCCATCGCGTTCGGGCCCATGGGGATCTGCTCCACCATCAGGCGTGCCGTGTCCCGGTGGTGTTCCAGTGCGTCGAACATGGTGCGGGCGACCGTCCGCAGTGCCTGTCGCCAGCCCATCGCGACAAGTTTCTCGCGGTTCAGCTGAACGGCACCGAACACGCGGTCCACGACATGGGCCACCAACGCTGCCCGGTTGTCGAAGTGCCGGTACAACGTCGCCGTGCCCGAACCCAAGCGCTGCGCCAGCGTCCGCATCGACAGGGCTTCCGCCCCCTCTTCGTCCACGATCTGCAGCGCGGCGGCGACGATCCGCTCCAGCGGCACGGGCGGACGGCCTCGAGAACGCCGCCCCGATGACTTACCTGCCTGCGTTCGAGCACCTGCTCCCACGAAACGTTCACCCCTCCCTTACGAGCACGATAACAGCAACGCTGTATCCGGTATGGGTGCTGGGATTCTCGGGAGTCAGGTGGGGACCAGGCCTGCGATGAAGACCGCATGGCGGTGACACCTGCGACACCGGGAGGATCTTCCGGGAAGTGCGAGGATCTTCCGGGGCGTGCAAGGAGCGTACGGGCTCCGGGGCGGTGATGCCTTCGTCGACCAGCCGGCGCAGGGGCTCGGTCACCTCGGTCGGTGGCGGGCTGCCGGCCGCTCGGGTCCCAACTCTCGCCAACGGCTGGATCAACCGGGATCAAGCAGGCGCGCCATCACCACCGTTGGCACTGTGCCCCAGCGCGCCGAGACCTGCGGCGACCACGACATCGGTGCGCTCGGTCCACTTGACGTCACGGTTCGCCATCATCGTGACGGTCACCGCGCCGATCGCCGACACCACGCGGACGTGCCGTTCCTCGTCGGTCCAGATGTCGGGGTCGAAGGCCTCCATCAGCGTGTGCTGCGCCTTGGCAAGACGTTGCATGATCGCAGGCTCGCGCGTGAGCCCGAAGGCGCCGACCATGAGCGCACCCGTTCCCGGCCACTCCTGGATCAACTCGACCAGCGCGCCGAGCAGCGTGGCGTCCCTCTCCGGCCCGACCTGAAGCCCCTCGCCCACAGCCGCAACTCGCGCGGCGTGTTCCTCGGCTCCGGCCACGACGGCGTCCTGGATCCGTTCCTTGGAGCCGAACCTCTTCAGTACCGCCGCCTTGGAGTAGCCGGCGGCGTCAGCGATCGCCTGGACGGGCCCCTGTTCGAACCCGTGGCGGGCGAACACGAAGGCCGCCACGTCGACCAGGGCGCGGTCGATTTCCTCGCTCGTGCGCTTGACCGTTGACTTCACAGCCATATATTACCTTGGTAAACAAAGTACCAAAATGGTCACCTCGTGTTCCCAGGCGTCGTCGAGGCGAGATGCAGGATTGTCCTCCGCGATAATTTCGGTAACGATGTGCCCTTAATTGATCTGTGCGCGCCGACGAACCGTCGCCCTCCGTTGCGAGGCGGCCTGCGGTGGGCGAATGGCGGTCCCCCGTGTGCGACCGGCGCCCGTGGTGCCGTACACACGCTTGACGCGAGCGCTCCTATCGGTAACGCTGTGGCCATAAAGATGACTGAGTCCGCCGCGCGCGGCTCCAGCCACGTCGTGACGGACGGGTCTCCCGGTCGATGCTCTGCCACACGCCACGCACGTCATCATGTCGCCCACGGCGGGCTGCGGAGCCTCACCTTGGCGGGACTCCGGTATCCGAGAGGCGACCATGCCCTTCCTGCTCATCATGGCCTTCCACGCCGTCCGGATCTCCCGGGCTCCCATGGACGTGCGTCTGAAGAAGGCTCATGCCGGTCCACTGGCTGTGGCCGCCTGCGGAGTGATCCTCTATCTGGCCTGGGATTGGCTTCGCCCCGATGGCATCAACATTCTCTATTTCGCTGGTGAATTCGGGGGCGTCGCCGCCGCTTATCTGATGTCGTGCACCTTGGTGCTCGCCACCCGGCTGCCGTGGCTGGAGCCCTGGTTCGGCGGGCTGGACCGCATGTACTTGTGGCACAAGCGGTACGCGCTGCTCTCCATGCTCTTGCTCACCCCCCACATCGTTCTGCACCTCGTGTTCGCAGGGCGTGCGTACAAGGACGTGAACGCCCACGAGACGGCTCAGTTCGTCGGGATCGGGCACCTGCTCGGCGCGGGCGCAGCCATCGGTCTGCTCGCGCTCGTCCTCATCTCGCTGGGCCAGGTCGGCCGGGTGCTGCGGCTGCCCTACGAGCGCTGGCTGTTCCTGCACCGCTTCACCGGCCTGCTACTCCTGGCCGCCTTCGTCCATGGATGGATCCTGGACCTCGTCATCGCGGGTTCCCCGCCCCTCCTGGCCGTCTACGTGCTGATGTGCCTCACCGGCATCACCGCCTACGCGTACGACGAGCTGGTGCTGCGCCACAGGGAGCCCCAGGCCGACTACACCGTCGGCCACGTCGAACGCCCCACCTCCGACGTCATCGACCTCACGCTCACCCCCGTCAACGCGAAGAAGCTGTCGCTGACGGGCGGCCAATTCGTCTACCTGCGCCTCGGAGACCGCCGCACGTGGCGTGAACACCCCTTCAGCGTGGCCGGAGTTCACCCCGACGGTACGTTGCGCCTCACCATTCGGTCGCTCGGCCGTGACACCCGCAGGATCTACGACGACGTACGTGAAGGGCTGCCCGTCACCCTCAAGGGCCCGTACGGCATGTTCGACCATACTCTCGGCGGAAGGCGCCAGATCTGGATAGCCGGCGGCATCGGCATCGCCCCGTTCCTCGGCTGGCTCACCCACTCCGGCAACACTCTGCCCAGCGCCGACCTCTTCTACTGCGCTCCCGACGCGGAGGCCGCGCCGTTCCTGCCGGAACTCACCGCAACCGCCGGACGTCTGCCCCAACTGCGACTCCACCCGACCTTCAGCCGAACCGACGGCCGCCTGACCGCGGCCCGTATCCGGGAAGCGGCTGGTCCGCTCACTCCTGACCTGGACGTCTTCCTGTGCGGCCCCGCCGCCATGGTTGAAGAACTCAGCCGCGACCTCCACCGCCAGGGCATTCCCCGGGAACGCATGCACTCCGAGCACTTCTCCTTCCGCTGATACGCGGACCGCGGCTCGGAGTGCATCAAATGCTCGGGGAGGTCTCGGGGAGGTCTCGGGGAGTTGGAGTCCGCGGCCCCTTCGGCGCCCCCAAGGTCCACTACATCCTGGACGAGCACCCTCTGAGCCTTCGATCAATATCAATCGAGACGACGTCTGACAGTAACGCGCGGGCTCACAGGGACGGTTCGCCGCGTACGAGCGTCAGGAGCGCGTGTGCGGAGTCGTTCGCGACGGTGATATTGCCGACGCACAGGACCACTCCGGCGACTGCCAGCAACGCGAACAACACCGTGTAGGAGCGGTTCACGATCTTCGTGCTGCGCGGCGCCTGGTCTGTCTGCCTCAACGCACGCCATAGCCACCACGCGGCCACGGCGGACACGAGCGCCAGCGCTCCGGCGAGAACGGCGAGGATTTCGTGGTACCAACGGAAGTCGTCAACCATGACCTTCAGCGGCGGAGACGGTCGCGCCGTCCTGTAGTGAGCAAGCCCGTCCGCCATCTCGCTGCTCACCGCCTGAAGGTTCGTGCCATGACCGAAGGAGGGCACCGACAGCAGCGACGACAGCGGTGCAAGAGCGCCCTGGATGTTCGCCATGACGGCGAGCAGACAGAATCCGCAGACCAGCGTGGCGAACAGCCCGGTCGTGCCGAGGGCGAGCGACGTGGCCCGCGTCGACCGACGCCGGGTGGTGAGGCTCCGCCACGCCAGCACGCCGAGGGACAGGGCCATCACGAGGGTCAACGTCGCGAGCACCGTCTTTGCCACATGGAAGCGGGTCCAGTAGTCCACGAGCTTCGCGAGGCTGTGCGGGTAGCCGTGGCGCCCCGAGTGCCAGTACTCGGTGATCGCCCCTTCGGTGACGGTCGCCAGGTGATCGCGCTCGGCCTGGTCGCCGCCGGCCAGCCAGGGCGGGGCGACGAAGGTCGCGACCAGGGCGACGAGGGTGGCGAGGGCCAGTAAGACGATCCGGCGCGGCTGAACAGGTCGTTGCCTGCCGCCGGCAACGAGGTTGTACGGCAGGGAGCGCGGTGACATGGGATCCTTCGTGGGCTTGAAGTGGTACGCCGCTTGCACCGACCTGGCCGGCGGGTGTGCGGCGAACGGCGGTGTGGCTTTGACCGTGAATGCTGGCTCTGGCTCTGGCTCTGGCTCAGGCTCTGACTCTGACTCAGGTTTGGGGCAGGTTACGCGCTGTCACTGCTCGACATCGAACAGCGGGATGGACGGTGATGGCGGAGCAAGAACTGTGCGAAGTCGGTTGAGGTTGGCTCGCCACTGCTTCCAGTCCTCCGGGTCGACCCAGTTTGAGGCTGCTCCGGCCTGGTCGCCGATGATGCGAGCGAGAGCCGTGTCCGCGAGCGTCCGGAGATCGTCAGGGAAGGCAGGCATGGGCTCTTCAGGGCCGTAAGGTGTGTCGATCGGGGTGCCGCCAGGGCATTGCGCCGCGATCAGTGCGGCTGCGGCCACCACCACGGATCAGTGCCTCGCGTTCCTCGGGTTTCGCGTCGTCGAGATCGCCGGCGAAGTCCGCGGCCGAGTCGTTGTCGAAGGGGCCAGTGTCTCAGGTGCCCATGTTGATCTCCTCGGGTAGTTGCCGCCCGGATTTCGCATCAGCCGCTGACATTTCGATTACGGTGCGAGCAGGTCACGCTTTCGCAGAAGGGCGAAGCCAGCACGCCCGAACATCTGGCGCTTGAGCGTCTTGATCCGGTTGACGTGCCCCTCGACTGTGCCCGAGCTCCAGGGCAGGGTCAATCCGGCGATGACAGCCGCAAGGTCGCGGTCGATGCCGGCGGCGAGAGCATCTCGATGTTCATGTCCACCGACAGCACCGCGACGTCCGTGATCGACGGTAACAACAACTCCTTCAGCCCCCTCGGACCGATTTCGGGCGACTTCGCGTACGGCTCGCAGGGACACGACCGTTACTCGGAGTGGCCGCGTCACACAAGTTGAGCCAGAGCCACTTCTCACGAACAACTTCCCAGGTAACCAGCCGGTG
>Ga0182007_10000576_pt1 | contig 21613 bp, 22 predicted proteins | sample Sormic07211113_1_FD_123023 | JGI IMG/M metagenome (GOLD analysis project Ga0182007, IMG submission 123023) | Rhizosphere microbial communities from Sorghum bicolor, Mead, Nebraska, USA - 072115-113_1 MetaG | ecosystem: Host-associated > Plants > Roots > Rhizosphere | place: USA: Nebraska... | reverse complement strand
GGAGCCAACGCGCGCGGCGATTATCATTGACAGCGCTTCAGACCTGCTGCCACGCTGACGGTCGGAACTCCGAGCGTCGGCGTGAGGTTTGACGCAACGAGTCCACACTTCCCGAGGACCCTGTCGATGCAAACCCGCCCGCGCCCGCGCGTTCTTCAGCACATTCCACGCAGTGTCTGGGTGCTGGGCTTCGTCAGCCTGTTGATGGACGTGTCGTCGGAGATCGTCCATAGCCTGTTGCCGATGTTCCTCATGGCGAGCCTCGGCGCGAGCGCGACGACGATCGGCCTGATCGAAGGCGTCGCCGAAGCCACCGCTCCCGCGGTCAAGGTGTTTTCCGGCACGCTCAGCGATTACCTCGGCAATCGCAAATGGCTCGCCGTCGCCGGCTACGGTCTCGGCGCGCTCAGCAAGCCGCTGTTCGCGATCGCCCCCAGCATCGGCATCGTCGTGACGGCGCGCGTTCTGGACCGGGTCGGCAAGGGCATTCGCGGCGCGCCGCGCGACGCGCTGGTGGCCGACGTCACGCCGCCCCATCTGCGAGGCGCCGCGTTCGGATTGCGCCAATCGCTCGACACGGTCGGCGCGTTTCTCGGACCGCTGCTGGCGGTCGTCATCATGCTCGCGTGGGCGGATAACTTCCGGCTTGCGTTCTGGCTCGCCGTGATTCCCGGTTTGCTCGCGGTCGCGCTGCTGGCCTTCGGCGTCGAGGAACCGGCGCGCGAGCCGGGTGCCAAGCGGGTCAATCCGATTCGCTGGGAAAGCGTGAAGCAGCTCGGCGGCGGCTACTGGTGGGTGGTCGTGGTGGGCGGGGTCTTCGCGTTGGCGCGCTTCAGCGAAGCGTTCCTGGTCTTGCGCGCGATGGGCAGCGGCGTGCCGGTTGCGCTGGTTCCTCTCGTGATGGTGGCGATGAACATCGTGTACGCGCTGTCCGCGTATCCGTTCGGCAAGCTCGCGGATACGACGAGCCACACGCGCCTGTTGATCGCCGGCCTCGTCGCCTTGATCGCCGCCGACGTGGTGCTCGCGCATGGCGCGCACTGGAGCATGGTGCTAGTGGGCGTCGCGCTGTGGGGTTTGCACATGGGGATGACGCAGGGCTTGCTCGCCACCATGGTCGCGCAAACCGCGCCCGCGCACTTGCGCGGCACGGCCTTCGGTTTCTTCAATCTGTTCAGCGGCATGGTGACGCTCGCGTCCAGCGTGATCGCGGGCGCCTTGTGGGATCGCGTGGGCGCCACGGCGACTTTTTACGCGGGAGCGGGCTTTTGCGTTTTGACGATCACGTTGCTGGTGTTCGGACGGTCGTCGGCCACGCAATCGCGGGCGAACCGCTAGCGCGATTTTCCGCGCGCACTCTTGCCGGCGCTCCCCGCGCGCGGCGCGTCCTTTCCCGCCGCCGCGCCGCCGGTCATCTGCTCCATCCACGACAATGCGTCGACATAGGACAGGAACTGCTTGAGATATCCCGGCGAGAGTTCACGCATCAGCGAAAGCGACCGATGCACGAGACTGCTCGAATTGAGCGGCCCCGCATTCCCCGGCACCTGTTCGAGCGATTGCCGCAACTGCTTTTCGGTGCGAGCCCTGGAGGCAAGCTCGCGGAAGTAGTCGAGCATCTCCAGTTCCGGGTATGAGGCGGAGCGCGACGCGGCGGGGCCTGAGGCATGCACCGCCGAGTGAATGCCGCCGATGTACGCGATCAATCCGGCAAGCGATTCATGAGGGGACGCGCCCGGCGATGCCGCGCCGCGCGCCTCATCAACCGCCGATGCGGCACGCCGCTCCAGATCGTCCGCATAGTCCGCAAGTAGTGTCGACAGCCGGTCGTCGAGGATACGGCGCGCCTCGCCGCCGTGGCCGGCTGCACGCCGTTCCAGCGCCTCGATGAAATGAAAGCGGACCGGGTTCACGCGATCGGCGCCGCGCTCGCGCCAGGCGTCGAGCGTCGCGCGGACCGCGCCTGCGTCGCGACTATCGCCGCCACTATCGCGGCCAATGTCGCCGCCCCTACTCACGGGACTTCACCGTCGCGCTCGACGGCCTCGGCACAGGCGCTATTTCCACGCGCCGGTTCCTGGCCCGTCCGTCCTCATCGGCATTCGAACTGACGGGCTGCCCGGAGCCGAACGCGGCCGCGAACACCGACGCCGAAGGCACGCCCTCGTCGATCAACGCACGCGTCACCGTCAACGCGCGCTGCGCGGACAACTCCCAGTTGTCGGCGAAGCGGCGATTGCCGTCGCGCACCTGGCGGTCGTCGGTGAAACCGCTCACCATCAGGATTTCGTCGCGCGTCTTGAGCCAGGCGGAGAGCGGCGCGGCCAGGCTCTTCAACACCTCCCGGCCCTCGGGCTGCAACTGATCGGAGTTCAGCTTGAACAGCACGCTGCCGTTGATGCCGATGCGCCCGTTGACGAGCGTCACCCGCCCCGCCGCCAGCGGTCCGGCCAACGCCTGCTCCAGCGTCATGCGGCGCTGCGTTTCCACCTGACGCTGCTTGACCTCCTGCTCCAGCTTGCTCGAAAGCTCCATCTCCACACCGATCACGCCGACCAGAATCAGCACGAACGCGCCGAGCAGCACCGACATCAAGTCGCCGAAAACAGGCCAGATCGGCGCCGTCTGCTCCACGCCGCCGTCGATTTCCTCGTTCATGCCGCCTCGGCTCCGGCTGAAGTCCGCTGACCGGCAAGCTGCTGCAACTCCTCGACGATCTGCTTCTGCGAGATCATGCTCAGATCGATCACTTCGCGCGCCTGCGCGACGTAATAGGCAAGCTGTTCGTCACTGCGGGCGAGCGATTTGTCGAGCGCGGTTTCGATCCGCTGCAAGTGGTCCACCAGCTTGTCGTTCGATGCGCCGAAGGTCTGCACGGCCATGCCGAACGCTTCGCCCAGGCTCGCGACCTCGACGGCGCCGCCGGTGACCTGCGCGGCAACGGCACCGAGTTTGCCGGTCTCGAGTTCGACCTTCTCGGTGAAACGCGTGCCGACACGCTGCAGAAGATCCGCCGATGTGGCGACCAGTGCATCGACGGCGGTGCGCTGTTCCGTGGACGCATGGTTCACGGCATCGAGCAAGGTTTCCAGCGTTTCCAGCAGACGGCTGCGTTCCTGCAGCATCGCGGTGTCGCGGACCATGCTGTCGGAGAGCTTCTGGCGCAGTTCCGCGACGACTTCCGCCGCGGCCTTGGGCGCTTCCGACGCGGCCTGCACGAGCCGCGCAATCTCGGCGATCGTTTCGCTCGCCTGCGCCTGGGTTTGGGCGGATATGTCGCGCGCGGTGCGCTCCAGCACGTCGCAGATTTCCTGTTGGCGGCTGGCGGCGTGCGTGCTGGTTTTTTCCCACTCCGCGCGCAAGCTCGCGGCCATCGAACCGAGCGATTCGGTCCATGCCGCGAGCCGCTGCTGGTCGCGCGACGCCAGTTCCGCCTGCAGATTCGCCGCGGCCTTCGGAGCTTCCGCAGCCGCTTGCACGAGGCGGTCGATCTCGGCGATCGTGCTGCTCGCGTGCGCCTGCGTCTGAGCCGATATGTCGCGCGCGGTCTGAGCCAGCGTATCGCACATGTCCTGTTGCCGGCTCGCGCTGCGCGCGCCGGCCTGCTCCCATTCCTTGCTCAACGTGGCGGCGATCGAACCGAGCGATTCGGTCCACGCCGCGAGCCGCTGCTCGTCACGCGACGCCAAGGCGCTCTGCAAGTCCGCATGCGACTCGCCGACCGTGCGCAGCAGCGCAGCCGAATGCTGCTCGAAAGTCGCCGCCGCCGCCGCGAGAGCCTGCTGGTTCTGAGCCGCGAGCTTTTCGCCGGCGCTTTCCTGCCGCGACAGCGCCGCGTTCCACGCTTGCGACACGTCGCCCGCGGTCGCTTCCAGCCGCGCGGAAACGCCATCCAGCAGACCGGCCGAGCGTTGCTCGAAGGTCTCGGTAAAGCGATCCAGCGACGCGCGCAGATGCCCGGCCAACGCTTCGCTCGACCGCTGGTGTTCCGCCAACGCCTTGTTCCAGATGTCGGCGACGGTCGTGGTCGTCGCTTCGAAACCGCTCGACAGTCCGTTCAACTGCCGCTCCACCGCATGCGTGACGGTGTCGTGCAACGCCGCCGTCTCGCGCGCGAGGCCCGCCATCGTGGCCTCCATCACGGGCTGCAACGCCGCGCTCGCGGCGCGGGCGCTGTCGGCGACGCTCGCCTTCAACGATTGCTCCACCGACGAGGCGAGCCGCAGGTACGCGGCTTCGGTCTTGCCGTGAAAGGCGTCCTGGCTGGCGATCTGCCGCTCGTTCAATGCCAGGCTCTGCTGTTCGATGGCCGCCATCATCGTTTGCAGACGGTCGACCAGCGTGGGCATCACGTCCGCCTGGCGTTGCAGGAGCTTGAAGGCCTCTTCGCGCTGATGGCTTTGCGAGTAGCTACGCAAGGTCGTGGCGATCTCGATGTCGAGCAGTTGCGCCGCGTGCAGCCGCTCGCGCCGGCACAACGTGGAGAGCAGCCCGAGCATCGCGGAGGTGGCCACGCCCGCGATCGACGTGCCGAATGCGAAGCCGAGGCCCTTCACCGGCGCGGCCAGCGAAGCGCGAATCGCCTGCAGGTCGGTCGCGCTTTCCAGCGCCATGCCGGTGCCCTTCAGCGTCGCCACCATGCCGAGCAGCGTGCCGAGCATGCCCAGCAGCACGAGCAAGCCGACGAGGTACGGCGTCAACGCCGGCCCCGGCAGCGCCACGCGCTCGCCTTCGATGCGCAGGCGCACCGCATTGCGCAAGCTCGGATGCAGGGCGTCGAGCCAGGCGCCGAGACTCGACGGCGGCGCGGACAGATCCGCGACGGCACGCGTCAAGCTGGACGTGGCCTGGCTATAGCGTCGCAGTTCGAACGCGCCCGCGAGGTAACAGGCGCCGATCAACAGCGTGACGGCCAGCGCCAGCGGGTTCGAAACGACATAGCCGCCAGCGATCCAGCACACGGCGGCGAGGCCGGCCAAAAACACAACGAGGTCGATACGATATCTGGACATAGTGTCCCAGTTAGCTGGCGCGAAGGGCGGCGAGCAGCCCTTCGACCGGTTGAAAACGAACATCCAGTTCGGCAAGCAGGACGCTCTGCATGTCCTTGCGGAATACGTCGAGCCATGCGCCGGGGATGTGTGCCGATGTGAGCGCCGGGGCGTTGGCGTTGGCGTTGGCGTTGGCGTTGGCGTTGGCGTTGGCGTCGGCGTTGGCTTCGGCCAGCGCCGCTTGCTCCGCCACGCGCAAGCGCTCGAAATGCCCGGCGAGCAATCCGGGCACCGCGCCGAGCACACCCCGCTCGCGCTCGGCGAGCGCACGCTCCATGACCGCATCCACCAACGCGAGGCGCGACATGGCGGGCGTGCGCGCGGCCAGCATGCCCCGCAGACGGCCGCGCAAAGTGCCGATGCCGGTCTCCATCGTCTGCTGCAGCGAGAGATAGCGTTGACGGAACACCGCGTAGTCGATTGCCGCATCCGTGGCGGCGCTCGGCGCGGACGCCGGCGCGGGTGCGCGCCGCTTCGCCGTGGCGAGAACGCTGTCGCCCGCGATGGCCTTCGTCAACGAACTGCGCACGCGAGCGCATTCTTCCTCGTCGGCGCTGCCGAAGGGGCGCGCGCCGGAGGCCACCGCGGGCGGATTGCCGTTCAATGCCGAGGACAGCGCAATCGCGTCGGTCCAGCCGAGCCATTGGCTGAGCCGGTCTGAAAGCGATTGCCTGGATTCGGGAACGTCGGCATCCGTCAGGCGAGCCAGCAGGCGGATGAGCGCCGGGCCGCTGAAAACTGTGCGCTGGGGGATTTGCAACATACCACCGGAAGCGAAAAAGTCAGCAGTTTACACGCTGACGGCCTCGCGAGCCTCTCGTGTCGACGTGTGACGCCGACGCAGCCTTATCCGCTCGACGCTCGGCGTGATGCGCTTTCAGGCGCACGCGTGACGAAGACAATGGGCCGCGTCGGCTCGCCGCTGCAACGTCACGTTACAAACCAGCGTTGACGTTCGCGGCGGGCAAATGGTTATCATGGGCGCATTGAATTTGCCTGAACGACCCGTTGGTTAATATGAGGAATACCGGAAAAGTATTGGTGGTTGCGTTGGTGCTTGCAGAGGTCGCGTTCGGCGCTTACTTCCTGACACACAACGAGGACCAGTCGGCGCCGCCCGCCGACGCCACCGCCACCACGGCAACGGCCGGCTCCCGACTGGACGGCACGCATATCACCGCGGGAAGCGTGGCCGGCACGGCACAGCCCGCGCCAGCCACGAACAACGCCGCACGCACGGTGCAGCCAGCGCCGTCCAAGGACACCGCGCCCCGCGCCCCGACGCAATCGCAGGTGGGTAGCATCGCGCCTGAAACCGATTTGTCAGCAAAGCGCCCCGTGCAAGCGCCGCAGCCCAAGACACAGCCGCGTCAGGAACTCGCGCGAGCGCCGGCACCGGCGCCGGTCGAGGCTTCGGCCTCCGTCGCCGCGAAGCCGGGCAGCGTGCCGCCCAGCGCACGCGCGCGTGACAACACGAGCCGGCAGAACCCAGGATCGAACGCGGTGGCGTCCTCATTCACGGATCAGCTCGTCAAGGAGTCGGCGAAACTCGATCCTTCATTGCCGCCGCCGTCGCCGTCGGCGCCGCCTCTCGTCCGTGACGATCGGTCCCGCCGCGGTCCGAATCCGGTTGCGGCCGCGTTGACGGATCAACTCGTCCGGGAATCGTCCAAACTCGATCCGGCATTGCCGCCGCCGAATCAGCCCGGCACGAAGTGAGCGCGTGAATGGCAGGACATGTCGCGCGTTAGCCCGCCCACTGCGCCAACTGCCTCACGCTTTCCTTCAACTCGCGCTCCAGCTCGGCAAACAGTTCGGCCGCCGGCAACGACTTCGCGAGCGCCGCAGCCTGCCCCGCCCACTGCGCACCGTAGCCGAATTCGCCCTTGGCTTTGGCTGCGGCATGCAGCGCCTTTCCCGCGTCGTATGCGATCGGATACGCGGGCGGCTTCGGTGAACGTGGGTCGTCGCCGAGTTCCGTGAACCGGTTCACCATGCCGCGCGCGAGACGCCCGGAAATGGCCGTGGTGAACGTGGTGTGACGAGCCGGCTCGCCGAGCAGGGCGCGGCGGTAGCCTTCGTCGATCGAGGTTTCGGCGCACGCGACAAACGCGGTGCCGAGTTGCGCGGCCTGCGCGCCCAGCGCGAGCGCGGCGGCGATGCCCGCGCCGTCCATGATGCCGCCCGCGGCGATCACCGGCAGATCGAATTGCCTGACCAGCAGCCGCGTCAATGCAAACGTGCCCAGCCGGTCGTCGGGCGCATCCTGATCGAACACACCGCGATGTCCGCCCGCCTCGATACCTTGCGCGACGATCGCGTCGACGCCCGCGGCTGCAACCTGCGCGGCTTCTTGCGGATTCGTCGCCGAGGCGAGCAGCTTGATCCCCGCCTGCTTTAGCGCAGCGATGACTTCAGCCGATGGCAAACCGAAATGGAAGCTGACCACCGCGGGCTTTTCGTCGAGAAAAACCTGGAGCATGGCCGCGTCCACCAGGAAGCTCGTGTAGATCTCCGATAACGACGACGGCGGCGTGGCTCCGTACTGCTCGAAGTGCGGCGCGAGCCAGTTCAACCATTGCCGCTCCACGCTCGCATCGGCCATGGCCGGCTGGTGACAGAACACGTTGATGTTGAAGGGCTTCGCCGTCAGCGCGCGCGTCTCGCGGATCACCTTACGCGCACCCTCGGCATTCATCGCGCCGACGCCGAGCGACCCAAGGCCGCCCGCATTCGACACAGCCGCCGCGAGCGCGGGCGTGCTCACGCCGGCCATCGGCGCCTGAATGATCGGCTTGTCGATGCCCAGTATGCGCAGCAGCGACCGGTTGTCAGTGTGAATCGTCATGTCTCGTCCTCTTCGAAATGAGTTTGTCGTCAATACCGGCACCGTGAGCCGCGCTGCGCCGCGTTCGATAGCCGGTGATGCGCTACGCTTGCAGCCGCTCCATCAGGAAATCGACGAAGCAGCGTACACGCGACGTGAGATGCCGCGCGTGCGGATAAAGCAGAATGAACGGCCGCGAAGCCCCGCCGTAGGGGATGAGCAGTTCCTTCAGCGTGCCGTCCGCAAGGTCCTTCTCGACCACGAACCGATAGGTCTGAAACAGGCCCGCGCCGTGACGCGCCAACGTCACGCCCGCGAGCACGTCGCCCGACGATCCATAGTTTCCGCGCGTGACCATCTCGACGCTCTCGCCGTCGCGAATGAACTGCCACGGCAGGTTGCGGCCGCTGCTCGGCAACTCGTATTGAATGCAATCGTGGTTGAGCAGATCGTCCAGCGTTTTCAGCTTGCCCGCGGTGCGCAGATAGCCGGGCGATGCCACCACCACCAGTTCCGCATCCTCGATCTTGCGCGCGATCAGCCCCGAATCCTGCGGCGCGCGTCCGCGGATGGCGAGGTCGAAACCTTCGTCCGCGAAGTCGATGTTGCGGTTGCTGAGGTGCGTTTCGACCGTGACTTGCGGATAGCGCGCGCGAAACTCCGCCAGCAACGGCAGAACCCGGTAATGGCCGTAGGGCGTCGGCATGCTGATTCTGAGCACGCCGGCGGGCGTGGCCTGTTGCCCGGTCGCTTCCCGCTCCGCATCCGCGAGTTGCCGAAGCGCCTCGCGGCATTGCTCGAAGTAGCGCCTGCCGAGATCGGTGAGGCGAATCTGCCGGGTCGTGCGCACGAACAGCCGCGCGCCGAGGCGCTTTTCGAGCCGTGCCACCGAGCGGCTCACCGCCGCCGGCGTGACGCTCGCGGCGGTGGCCGCGCTCGTGAAGCTGCCCAGTTCCGCCGCAAGGCAGAACAGTTCGATGCTGCCGAGAAGAAGGTCGTCAAACTGACGCTGCATGGTCTCTTAAGGACGTGGGTGCGGTATCGGTCTCGCGCGAAGTGCGAAGCAGGACCTCGCTGCGAGCTCCGCGGAGTACCGCATGATACGACGCGCTTTCGGTTACGTTCCAGCTTGCCGGCTCTGCCTGGCTCTGCCTAGGTCTGCCCGGCCCTGCCCGTTCCCACCTGCCGCGCCTCGGCATCCGCCGCATGCCCGGCCCCGCCTCATTTGTTCCCGTCCGTCACAAGTGTTTGTCCGCGCCGGGTATTCGAACTTCACGCGAATGCGCCTAGATTGGGCACCTATCGGAGCCGCTGGCCCGATCGGCAGGAAAGCCGATTCAACATTTTCGGAGATGGATCATGAGCAACTCACAAAAAGTCGTCGTCGTTACCGGTGCGTCGCAAGGCATTGGCGCGGAGGTCGTCAAGGCATTCCGCGAGCGCGGCCACCGCGTGGTCGCCACCGCGCGCAGCATCAAACCGTCGGACGATTCCGACATCGTCACCGTGGCCGGCGACATCGCCGACCCCGACACCGCTCGCCGCGTGATCCGCGAAGGCGTGGCGCGCTTCGGCCGCATCGACACGCTGGTCAACAACGCCGGCATATTCGTCGCGAAGCCCTTCACGTCCTATACCGCCGAGGACTACGCCGCGGTGACAGGCGTGAACCTCGCCGGCTTCTTCCACATCACGCAGTTGGCCATCGCCGAAATGGAGAAGCAGTCGAGCGGGCATATCGTCACGATCACGACGGCGCTCGCCGATCACGCGATCGACGGCGTGCCGTCGGTACTCGCTTCGCTGACCAAGGGCGGACTGAACGCGGCGACGAAATCGCTCGCGATCGAATACGCGAAACGCGGCATCCGCGCCAACGCCGTGGCCCCCGGCATCATCAAATCGCCGATGCACGCGCCCGAGACGCACGCGGCGTTGGGCGCGCTGCATCCTGTCGGGCACATGGGCGAGATGAGCGATATCGTGAACGCCATCGTGTATCTGGATTCCGCGCCGTTCGTCACGGGCGAAATCCTGCATGTGGATGGCGGTCAAAGCGCCGGCCATTGAGCTTGCATGCAGCGCGATTGATTCGACCGGGCGCCGCCAGCCGGCGTCCCATTCCGAGCCACGAACCAGAAGAACACCATGCCGATCGTCACGATTCAGGTGACCCGCGAGGGCACGAAACCGGGCGCCGATTCCGTCACGGCGAATGAAAAGGCGCAACTCATCGAGGGTGTGAGCCAGCTACTGCTCGACGTGTTGAACAAGCCGCTGGAGGCGACGTTCGTCGTCATCCAGGAGGTGGAGAAGGAGAACTGGGGATGGGGCGGACTGCCGGTCGACGAATATCGAAAGCAGCGCGGCTTGAAGTAGAAAGGCAATGACCGGCGCCGCGCAGAAAACCCGCGGCGCCGGCCGGGCAACACAAAACAGGGCAAGACAATCAGGCAGTGACCGCCACTCTACGCGGCGACAAAACCGACACGGCGAAACTCACGACCACATTCGCCGCCAGCGCGATCAAGCCGATATAGACCGGATAGACCGCGTCGCCGAGATGCAATGCGAACACCGGCTTGAGCCCTTGCGAGATCGCGAGGCCGCTGCCGAGCACGATGCCGACGAGCCAGCCCATGAACAGGCCCGGCGTATTCAGGCGCCGCGTGTACAACGAGAACACGATCGCCGGGAAAATCTGCAGGATCCACACGCCGCCGAGCAATTGCAGATCGATCGCGTACTGCGTCGGCAGGAACACGATGAACAGCAGCGCGCCGAACTTCACGACCAGCGACACGATCTTCGCGTTGGCCGCTTCGGCTTGGGGCGTGATATTCGGCGAGACCAGCGGACGCCACAAATTGCGCGTGAACAGGTTCGCCGCGCCGATCGACATGATCGCCGCCGGCACCAGCGCGCTGATCGCGATAGCCGCGGCCGCGAAGCCGACGAACCACGACGGGAACAGCGTATTGAACAACGCCGGCACCATGTCCGAAGCCGATTTCACATGCACGCCGGCCGCGATCGCCATGTAGCCGAGCAGCGCGATGAGCCCGAGCAGCAACGTATAGGCCGGCAGGAAGATCGCATTCTTGCGCACCGTATTCGCCGACGAGGACGACAACACCGCCGTCATCGTATGCGGATACATGAACGCGGCCAGCGCCGAGCCCAACGCCAGCGACGCATAAGCGGTGAATTGCGCCGGCTTCAGAATGATGCCGGTCGCGCCGCCCTTGGCCTTGAAGTACGTATCGGCCGCGTCGAACACGTGCGCGTAGCCGCCGAGCTTCGCCGGAATCAGCCACACCGCGGCGATCACCACGATATAGATCATGATGTCCTTCACGAACGCGATCATCGCGGGTGCCCGCAGGCCGCTCGCATACGTATAGAGCGCGAGAATCACGAAGGCCACGATCAACGGCATTTCGCCGCTCACGCCGAGCCCCTTGATCACGACCTGCATGCCCACCAGTTGCAGCGCGATATACGGCATCGTCGCGACGATGCCGGTGATCGCCACCGCCGCCGGGAACCACTTGCCGCCGTATTCGCCCTGCACGTAGTCGGCGGCCGTGATGTGGTTTTTCGCATGCGCGATCTTCCACAGCTTCGGCATCACCGCGAACACGAACGGATAGACGATGATCGTGTACGGCAACGCGAAGAAGCCGTATGCGCCCACCGAATACACCAGCGCGGGCACCGCGATCACGGTGTAGGCGGTATAGAAGTCGCCGCCCACGAGGAACCACGAGATCACCGTGCCGAACTGGCGGCCACCCAGGCCCCACTCGTGCAATTGCGTCAGGTCGCCCCGCTTCCAGCGCGCGGCGAAAAAGCCGATCACGGTGACGAGAACGAAGAACGCGATAAAGACGGTCATCGCAACCGGATTCACAGGATTCAGATCGCTCATTTGACACCTCGATACACGACGTAAATCAGCAGCGAGGTCAACGGCACCCACAGGAACTGATACCAGTAGAAGAACGGGAAGCCCGCGAACGAGGGACGCGTGTCGTTATAGAACGGCAGCCACAACAGCGCGACGTACGGAAGCAGAAGGATGAGCCATAGCCATGAGCGGCCGGCGGGTCTGGATGTCTCCACAACATCTCCTGATGTCTATTATTGAAAGCGCGCGCCATGACTCGTGGCCGGGCGCGCGGAACACGCGGCGGCTTCGCCGCAAGGCGCGGGACGCCGTGGGGATGTAGTATTCGCCTTCGTGAGCGTCGTCACAAGCGCGCAACTACGTAAGCCCGCTACGTGATACTACGTAGCCCGTCGGCCGTCTTTTCTACGATGAAACTCAAAGCCAAGATTGTCCTGCTGGCGATCGTGCCCTTCCTGGCGGCCATCGCGAGCATCGAAAGCGGCGTTCGCCATGAGGCGGTCGAACTCGCCAGGACCCAGCACGCGACCACCCAGGCCGCGTACATGGCGAGCAAGGAAGTCGAACTCAAGCATTACGTCGAACTGGCGACCACCGCGATCGCGCCGCTCTACGAGGCCGCCCACGACAATGCGCGCGACGATGCCTTGCTGCGCACGCGCGCGCTCGACGTTCTGGAAAGCATGGACTTCGGCCGCGACGGCTATTTCTTCGTCTACGACATGCATGGCCGCTCGCTGATGCATCCGCGCGAGCCGAACCTGGTGGGCCGCGATCTTTCGGAGTTGCGCGATCCGCAAGGCACGCCGACCATCCAGCGTCTGCTCGCCGCGGCCTCGCGCGGCGGCGGCTATGTGCGCTACATGTGGCATCGTCCGTCGACGGGCAAGCTCGCCTCGAAGCTCGGCTACGTGGTGCCGCTCGAACGCTGGGGCTGGATGATCGGCACCGGCATCTATCTCGACGACGTGGATCTCGCGCTGGCGCGCATCGACCGGGAAGCGGCGGCCAACATCGATCGCACGATGATGTGGATCGACGCGATCGCCGTGGCCGGGCTCGCGGTAATCGCGCTGTGCGCGCTCGTGCTCAACTTCACCGAATACCGCAGCGCCGACGCCAAATTGAAGCGGCTCGCGCGGCAGGTGGTGGAGTCGCAGGAAAACGAACGGGCGCGTTTGTCGCGTGAACTGCACGACGGCATCAGCCAGATGATGGTCTCCGTGAAGCTGCTGCTCGAATCGGCGCTCGCGCGTTTCGAGCGCAGCGAAACGCGCGTGCCCGCCGCGGAAGCCGCACTGTCGACCAGTCTCGCGCGGCTCGGCGACACCTTGCGCGAGGTGCGCCGCATTTCCCATGCGCTGCGTCCGTCGATGCTCGACGACCTCGGCGTCGCGGCCGCATTGGAACAGCTCACGCGCGAACTGAGCGAGCAGTCGGGCATCGAAATCGGCTTCACGCAAATCACGCACACCCATGCAGCGGTGTTGCCCGAAGCGGTCAACACCGTGCTGTTCCGTATCGCGCAGGAAGCGCTGACCAACATCGTGCGCCACGCGCAGGCGTCGAGCGCGGCGATGGCGCTAGAAATCTCGAACGACGCCGTCACGCTCTCGATCGCGGACGACGGCCGCGGCTTCGACGTCACGCATGCCTTCGTCGGCCGGCGCTCGGGCGTGGGTCTGCGCAACATGCGCGAGCGGCTCGAAGCGCTCGGCGGCAACCTGTCGCTCAGTTCGCAGCCCCGCCATACCCTCGTCACCGCCCGCGTGCCGCTCGGAACGGGCGAGCCTCGAAACGAGCCGCAATCGCCGGCCTTGCAGGATATTCGATCATGAACGACACCCCACCCGCCGTCGCCCGTCTGATTCTCGTCGACGATCATCCGCTCGTGCGCGACGGTTTGCGCGCCCGGCTCGAAGCGGTGCGCAACATCGAAATCGTCGGCGAGGCGGGCAATGCGCAGGAAGCGCTCGCGCTCGCCGGCAGTTGCGAGCCGCACCTCGTGCTGATGGACGTGGGCATGAACGGCATGAACGGCATCGCATTGGCCGGCATGTTTCATGAACGCTTCCCGGCCATTCGCGTGCTGATGCTCTCGATGCACGACAACCTCGAATACGTGACCCAGGCGGTGCGCGCGGGCGCCAGCGGCTATGTGCTGAAGGACTCCCCCGCCACCGAGATCATTCAGGCGATCGGCGCGGTGCTCGACGGCAAGCAGTTCTTCAGCGCGGGGCTCGGTGCGCGTCTGATCCAGGCGTCCGCGATGCAAGCGCCGATTGAACGGCTCACGCCGCGCGAGCGCGATATTCTCGACGCGCTCGCGGAAGGGCTGTCGAGCAAGCAGATCGCCCAGCGCAATGATCTGTCGGTGCGCACGGTGGAAACGCATCGGCTGAATCTGAAACGCAAGCTCGATATCGAAGGTCAGGCGGAGCTGATCAAGTTCGCGGTGGAGAACCGGCGCACGCATCGTGGATCTTGAGTCCCGCACCGCAATCGCCGCATAATCGGCAAGCCCCCTAACCGGAGCGGACGACGATGAAACGCCTGATCCCGATGCGGCTGGCGAGCCTGCTGATCTGCATGGCCGCGCTGCCCGTTGCGCATGCCGATGCGGAAGAACCGCGCATCAACCGCGGCCACGACCCGTTCTTTCAGATTTCGCAAGCGATCGGCGAATGTCCTGTGCCGTTGGGCCCGCTCGAAACCGAAAAGGAATGGTTCGACGACAGCCATTACCGGATCGAACGCGGCAATAGCTGCTGGGTGGAAGGCCGCTGCCGTTTGCCGAACGCGTACCTGTACGACAAGGAAATCGCCGAGGCCGTGCAACGCCGTCTCACGAACATCAATTTCGCCACGCATTGGCGCGAACAATCGACGCTGTGGCTGACGTTGCAACGCCGTTTCATCTACGTGGAGGGCTGCGTTGCGCCTGGCTTCGACAAACGCGCCTTTCTCGCGGAACTCGCAAAAACCGCGGACGTGGAGCGCGTGATCGACAACACGACGAAGAACCCGCGCGCGGCGCGATTGCCCTACAGGACGCTTTCGGAGCCGGACAGGCCGGTGCTCGATCCCGGCAACTAGCTCACAGCCGGATCGCTAGTCACCCACGCCATTACGCGTCGCCATTGTCAGGACCGCGCCTTGCTACGCAGCAAAAGACACGGGTTCAGCGAGGCACGCTTAGTGTGAGAAAGAAGTCCGTCCATGTACGCATCGGCATTTCCGGCTGGCGTTATGAAGGCTGGCGCGGCGTCTTTTACCCGGAAGATCTCAAGCAGGCGAGAGAATTGAACTTTGCTTCGCGCGAGGTCGAGACGATCGAAATAAACGGCTCGCATTACTCGCTGCAAAGCTTGAACAGTTATCGGAGCTGGTACGAAGCCACGCCCGCCGAGTTTGTTTTCAGCGTCAAGGGACCGCGTTATCTCACGCATATGCTGCGCTTTCGCGACGAAACCGCGCGGCCGGCCATTGCCAACTTTTTCGCTTCCGGCGTGCTGGCGTTAAAAGAAAAGCTCGGCCCGTTCCTTTGGCAATTCCCGCCGAACTTCAAGTTCGATGCCGAACGGCTCGAACGATTCTTCGCGTTGCTTCCTCGCGATACGGAGTCCGCCGCGGCGCTGGCGCGTCAGCACGACGGCCGTGTAAAGACGCCTTATTGCGTAGTCGAACGCAAACGGCGTTTGCGGCACGCCATAGAGATTCGCCATCCGAGCTTTTGCACGCCCGACTTTCCGGCGCTGCTGCGCAAGCATCGGGTGGCCTGTGTGATTTCCGATTCCGTCGCCGAATGGCCCTATACCGAGGACGTGACGGCGGACTTCGTCTACATCCGCTTGCACGGCACGGAAACGCTTTACGGCGGACAGTACGCCGATCCGGCGCTCGAACGTTGGGCCAGCAGAATAGCAACATGGGCCGCGGGAAAAGAACCGGACGACGCGCAACGGTTCTCACCCGCACCGGCGCCGCTGCGCAAAAGCCGGGATGTGTTCTGCTATTTCGACAACGACAAGAAAGTTCAGGCGCCATTCGACGCGAAGCGCCTAATGAGTCTTCTGGCGAAAGCCTAGCGTTTACCGCCCTCAGCGAACCAGCGAGAACGCTTCCCGAATGGCGATTTCACCCGCGCCATATACGCCGACCACGGTGTAGTCCGACGCCACGCATTCGAACGTCGACGCCTGAAACGTGAGCACGAAATGGCGCCGCGCGAGTTCCGCCGAAGCGACCGCTGCAATTTCGGCGGCCAGCGACGAAGCGATAACCTCGTGAACCGAGTACCCGGCCAAACCTTGCGACGCAAGCGGATGAATGCCGAGATCGCTATCGCCGGGCGGACCCAAACGATGAAACGCAGTGTCTGGAAATAGCACCGCGCAAAACGGATCGTCGTCGGGATCGAATGGCCCGAAGCGTTCGAAGTCGGATTCGGCGATCGGATAAGCCAGAATCACCCGCCGGTCGCTGGCAACGATGAAAGGCTCGGCGGCATCCGCCGCCGGATGAGGAACGGAGTCCAGCAGGACGACGTGATCTTCCTGCTGGGGTAGTTCGATACTGGTCATCGGCTTCACGACTCCGATGCGCTTACGCGCTGGCTTGCACCGTCGAGCTTTGCGGCGCTGCGGCAACGCTCGCCGCACCGGCCTTGCCGCTAGCGGCGGTTTTGGGCGCCTTGCCTGCTGCCCTGGCCGACCGCTTCGTGGCTGCTTTGGTTGCGGTGAGCTTCTTCGCGGCGGGTTTGACGGCGCGTTTTTTTACCGCGACTTTCCGGGTTGCCGAGGTTGCCGAAGTTGCCTTCTTTGCCGCGGTCTTTCTCGAAGCGACAGCCTTCTTTGCCGCGGCTTTCTTGCTCGCTGCGCCGCTGGCGGCCGCCGATTTCGGTTTGCTCGCGTCGCTCGCCGCCGTTGCACCGCCGATCAGGAATTTGCTGCGGTCCTTGACGGTTGCCAGCCATGCAGGCGCCGGGCCACGTCCACTCCAGGTAGCGCCGGTTTTCGGGTTCAGATACTTGGGAGGTTGCGCGCCTTTTGGCTGACCTTTGCCGCGCTTCGCGCGAGTGACCGGGCTCTTGAGCGCGGAAGTGGATTCGCTCGCGCCCTCGACCAGGAATTGAGTACGGTCTTTCACGCCGGAGATCCAGCCCGGTGCGCGGCCGTGGCCGGTCCAGGTCGCACCGGTCTTGGGGTCGCGGTACTTCGGCTTGCCCGAGACGGCGGCTTTTGCCTTGCCGTTTCCTGCATGTCCATTCAGCGCTTTCGCGGCGCGCCTCGCTTTCGCGCCCGCTTCGATATCGGCGGTAGTCAGGCCGTGCTTGAGCATCAGGTCGCGAATCTGGTCGACTGCGATTTGTGCTTTCCTGGCAATAAGGACATCGGCTTGCGCCTGGAGCTTCCTCAGCTTCGCCTGGATTTGATCTAACGTGGGCATTTGATTGCTCCTTATGTGGTAATCGATCGAACTATGCCACGAATGGCGAGAGAAAGGCAGATCCTGCGACTATAAAGACACACGTCTTAATCGATTACGCATTGGGTGCAGTGCGAATCTTTCGAGCTCACTACGAAATCGCCGCATTGATTTTGTCTTTCCCGTGTCTTTCCTCCCGTGCCTTCTTCTCCTTTCCAATTCTTCGACCCACTTACGTCGGCGTAAAAACGACGGCCTGGCGATCGGCGATGTACCTCACGCTACGCATGAAGCGGTACTGCTGATCGTCGGCGGTTATCCGGTTGAGTCCGAGGCGCGTCAACGCCAGCATCTCATCGGCCTGGAAAGCGGCCACGACGCCGTGGTCCGTCAAATCCTCCAATGCGCCGGACGGATCGCCGACATAAACGCTGCGCACCTGCGTGCCGATCCGCATGAGGATCACACTTTCGCCTTCGTCGAGCGCCAGTTCGAGATAGCGCGCAAGTATTCGCAACGATTCCGGCGTGCAAGCCTGGGGCTGATAGATCACAGCATTCGAGCGCGTCATTTGCATTCCCCGTCACCCACATGAAAGAACCCGCCCGCCACCCGGCGGCAATAGCCGCTTCTACTATAGGCAAGCATTCGGAGATTCACAGGGCCATAGTACTTTTTTTATTGTTTCGATGGGCCCGCGCGGGGAAAGAACTGAAAGAAACGCTATCGGAAGGAGAAACCGGCCGCCCGGCGGCGACGGATTTCGCGCGCCGGAAACGCCTTAAACCCAAAGAACCCGATGTAAGAGCAGACGGCGCAATATCAGCAAGCGAGACTCAATAGCCGAATAACCGGACGCCGCCGGCGGCGTTTACGCGATCCGTAGTCCGTGATCCGGCAGAATCTCTTGAGTGGTCACGAAGCGATGTTGTTTGACTGCGTCGTGAAATAACCGGTAATCGCTTTTCTCGAACGCTGCCGTCCAGCGAGGGCGCTCGCCGGTATCGTCGTGCGATTTCAAGCCAGTGGCTTTGTATTTCCAGGAGCCGGGGCCCTTGGGCACATAGTTCGGAATCGACTCCTTCAGGCCGGGAATGGCGCCGGCTTCCACCGCCGCGCAAATGGTCAGCAAGCGTTCGTTGTCGTCCCCATGCCGGTTGGTGTCGAGCAGGCGCGTGAGCGCCTCTTTCACGTCATGCGGCAGACCGGGCTGCGTGTCGAAATCTTCCCGGCCGGCTACATAGGCACGCACCGCGCGGCAAGTCATTTCAGCCACCTGCATGAACTCCGGCAAATTGTGTCTTTCAACGCGAATGTTCCTGCCGTCGACGTAATGCCATTTTGCCCACGGCTGGTCAGGATAGTGCAAGGCCGCGCCGTGACCGACAGGCAGCGCGATCGTCAGCACGTCCTCCTCGATATGCTCGATCAGATGCCGAGTGGCGCGGCCCAGGCGGGCAAGCCAGCCTTCGTGCGTGCAATCTTCCGCCACCAGCGAACTCACCCGGTTCGCCGGACTTTCGATGCCCGCGAAGCCCTGATGCGCCCAGGTATCGACATACGTGTGAAGCGTCACACCGAGTCGATGTAAACCCGTATCGGCGTCTCGCTGCCGGATCGCGCGCCGCACCACCTCGCGCGCGATTGCGCTATCCGGCCGGCACACGGCTTTTTCGTGCAGCGTTTCTCCTTCACCGGCCGGCAGAAAATGAAATGGCGTCCATACCAGCCGGTTCTGGTCGTCCTCGGTATTGGCGTAGTCGAATAGCCTGTGCGCGGTGGCAAAACGCTCGAAGGTCTCGCCGCCCGCAAAGCGCAGTATTCCCGTGGTGGTGGCGTCGTCGACATACTGGCACGCGTGCGCCACCGTGAGCGCCTCGCGAGCCGTCATGCCGCCGACACGGGCGACGATGTAGACCACGCCATAGTGAAAGTCGATATTCATGACGGGCGCTCCTGAAGCGCGGGGAATGACAGCGGGGTTTATCGGCTGCGCGGTGAGCCGCGCTGGAGCGGCGGCGCATGAGCATGAGCACGTAGTAAACGACCGGGCGCGGCGGGTCTTTAAAGAACTCGCCGCCGATGCCTCTCCAGATACTGAGCGCCTCTTCTCTCGCATGAACGAGAAGACCCGCGACAAACGGACATTGAATGACCGGCGTTTATCTTCTTGCACGGTCCGTTTGCTTGATCGCGCTTTCTTTCTTGCAGGCATTCGTCATGCGAAACGTCATGCAAAACGGTATTGTCGACGCTTTTCGCGCTCGCCGGATAAAAACGCCCAGACGGTCTTTTCCAACAAAAAGCCCCGCTGCAATCTTCACAGCGGGGCTTGTTCCTTGCGCGTTGCGCGCTTTTACTTTTCGATGCCGACCAGTTCGACTTCGAAAGTCAGATCGCTGTTCGGCGGAATCGGACCGACGCCGCGTTCACCGTAAGCGGTCGCCGCCGGGCAGGTCAGCTTGGCCTTGCCGCCGACCTTCATCTTCTGCACGCCTTGCGTCCAGCACGGAATCACGCGATTGAGGGGGAACGTTGCGGGACCGCCGTGCTTCGTGGAACTGTCGAACTCGGTGCCGTTGGCGAGCGTGCCACGGTAGCTGACCTTCACGACCGAGTCGGCGGCCGGCTGCGCGCCCGTGCCCTGCGTGAGATGTTCGACGATTACGCCGGAAGGCAATTTCTCGGTGGTGGGAGCAGCGGCCATTGCCGTGGAAGAAAGAACAGCCGCGGCAACCAGGGCACCGACAGATTTCAAGGCGAATTTCAAAGCGAGTCTCCAGGTGGAAAGTGCGGGTCATTGTAGCGGATGACATGTTGCCGAGCGCCGCGCGGCGGCGCAAGCAATCACACATTCCGTTGCAAATTGAACGCCGCGGAAGTGGCACGAAGAATGCTGACTCGCTCGCAGGCGATTCATACGGCGTTCGGGACGGCTCTCTTCACATGCGGATAACACATGACCACTGACAACATGGAACCGGAACTCGTCGTCGAGGACCGCGCCGAGCGTTCGTGGATGAGGCGGCTCGGGCCGGGCCTCATCACCGGCGCCGCGGACGACGACCCCAGCGGCATCGGCACCTACTCGCAAGCCGGCGCGCAATTTGGCTACGGCTTGTTATGGACGCTGCTGATCACCTACCCGCTCATGGCGTCGATCCAACTGGTCTGCGCGAGGATGGGGCGCGTGACGGGCAGTGGGCTCGCCACCAACCTGCGCCGCCACTACCCTGCCCCGCTGTTATATCTCGCGGTACTGATCCTGCTGACCGCGAACATCATCAACATCGCCGCCGACCTCGCGGCAATGGCAGCAGCCGCGACACTGGTGATAGGCGGGCCGGTTCAACTGTATGTCGCGTTGTTCGGCACGGTGTCCTTGTTGATGCAGGTCTTCATTTCATACGAGCGTTACTCCGGCATTCTGAAGTGGCTGACGCTCGTGCTGTTCGCCTACGTCGCGATCGTTTTCGTGATTCCGATCGACTGGAAGACGGTCGGCCTGAGCATCGTCAAGCCGCCGATCCAATGGTCCGGCGACTATCTCACCACCGTGATCGCGGTACTCGGCACCACGATCAGCCCTTACCTGTTCTTCTGGCAGGCCTCGCAGGAAGTCGAGGAGATTCGCTCGGAGCCCGCACAGCGTCCGCTATTGCGCGCGCCGATGCAGGCGTCGGTGCAACTGAAGCGGATCAACCTGGACACATGGGTCGGCATGGCCGTTTCGAATGGCGTGGCGTTTTTCATCATGCTGGCGGCGGCCGCCACGCTGAACGTACATCACGTCGAGGTGAAAACGACCGCCGACGCCGCCACTGCGCTCAAGCCGATCGCCGGCGATCTGGCGTTCGCGCTATTCAGTGTCGGGATCATCGGCACGGGTCTGCTGGCTTTGCCGGTACTCGCGGGGTCCGCCGCCTACGCGGCAGCGGGCACGATGCGATGGAAGAACAGCCTCGCTTTGCAGGTGAATCTGGCGAAACAGTTCTACGGCGTGATCGCCTTGGCGATTCTCGGCGGCATCGCGCTCACCTTCATGCATCTCGATCCGATCAAGGCGTTGTACTGGAGCGCGGTGATCAACGGAATCGCGGCCGTGCCGATCATGGCCCTGGTGATGTTGATGGCGGGCAGCAGCAAGGTGATGGGGCAATTCGCGGTGACCGGCTGGTTGCGCTGGATGGGGTGGACCGCGACCGTCGCAATGGCGCTGGCCGCGCTCGGCGTTGTGTGGCCGGATTGACTCGGTGCGGTTTGTTGGGCGCGTTGGGCGCGTTGGGCGCGTTGGGCTCGTTGGGCTCGTTGGGCTCGTTGGCTCGTTGGCTCGTTGGCTCGTTGGCTCGTTGGCTCGTTGGCTCGTTGGCTCGTTGGCTCGTTGGCGCGTTGGCTCGT
>Ga0182007_10000573_pt1 | contig 21640 bp, 13 predicted proteins | sample Sormic07211113_1_FD_123023 | JGI IMG/M metagenome (GOLD analysis project Ga0182007, IMG submission 123023) | Rhizosphere microbial communities from Sorghum bicolor, Mead, Nebraska, USA - 072115-113_1 MetaG | ecosystem: Host-associated > Plants > Roots > Rhizosphere | place: USA: Nebraska... | reverse complement strand
TGTGGTGGCCGTCGCCTGTGAGCGGTCCCTGGAGATGATCGTCGCGCTGCTGGGCGTTCTCAAGGCGGGCGGCGGGTATCTCCCGATCGACCCCGGTGATCCGCCCGAGCGCACCTCCTTCCTCCTGAGCGACAGCGGGGCGAGGGTCCTGCTGACCCTGGACCGGCACCTCGGCAACCTTCCCGAGGTGGCCGGGACGGACCTCGTACGGCTCGACGGGCTGGACGGCTCGGAGGGGGAGGCGGCACTGCCCGACGTCACCCCCGGACAGCTCGCCTACCTGATCTACACCTCCGGCTCCACCGGCCGCCCGAAAGGTGTACTCAACGAGCACGGGCCGGTGTGCAACCGCATCCGCTGGGGCATGGCGGCCTTCCCCGTCGGCCCCGGTGCGGTGGTGCTGCAGAAGACGCCGATCCACTTCGACGTCTCGGTATGGGAGATCTTCTGGACCCTGGCCTCCGGTGCGACGCTGGTGCTCGCACGGCCCGACGGGCACCGGGACCCCGGGTACATCGCGAGCCGGCTGGTCGCCGAGGGCGTGACGGACGTGCACTTCGTGCCCTCCATGCTCGCGGCCTTCCTCGATGTCGGCACGCTCCCGGACGGTCTGCGGCTGCGCCGGGTGTTCTGCAGCGGCGAGGCGCTCTCCCCGGGTCTGCGTGACCGGTTCTTCGCCCGCCTGCCGCACGTCGAACTGCACAACCTCTACGGGCCGACCGAAGCCGCGATCGAGGTCACGCACTGGCAGTGCCGTGCCGGTGAGCCCACCGTGCCGATCGGGCGCCCCATCTCGAACGCGCGCTGCTATGTGCTCGACGGCGAACTGAACCCGATGCCACCGGGTGTGCCCGGCGAGCTGTGGCTCGGGGGCGTGCCGGTCGCACGGGGCTACCACGGGCGGGCCGACCTGACGGCCGAACGGTTCCTGCCGGACCCCTACGGCCCGCCGGGTGCCCGCATGTACCGCTCGGGCGACCTGGCCCGGTGGCGCCGGGACGGCGTCCTGGAGTACCTGGGGCGCGAGGACGGGCAGGTGAAACTGCGCGGCCAGCGCCTCGAACTCGGGGAGATCGAGGCGACGCTGTCGGCGCATACCGAGGCGGCGGACGTGGTCGTCGACGTTCGGGTCGCCGGTGACGACCGGCGGCTGGTCGCCTACGTACGGCCGGCGCGGCCGGCGCGGGCAGGGGAACTCCTCGAGGAACTGCGCGAGTTGGCCGCTGCCCGGCTTCCCGCGTACATGCGGCCGGGCGCCTATGTCGTCGTGGCGCGGGTGCCGCTGACTCCGAGCGGCAAGACGGACCGCAAGGCCCTGCCCGACCCGGCACCCGGCGTGCGGCGCCGGCCCGGTCACGCCGCCCCGCCCGCCACCCCCGCGGAACGCGAACTGGCCGGGATCTGGGCCGAACTCCTGGGCGTCGACGGGATCGGAGGCGACGACAACTTCTTCGAGACCGGCGGCCACTCGCTGCTCGCCGCCCGTATGACCGGTCGTGCGAGCGCGGCCTTCGGGGTGGAACTGCCGGTCAGCCTCGCTTTCGAGCACCCCACGTTGTCGGGCTTCGCCCTCGCGGTGGTCACCGCCCGGGCGTCGGTGGACAGTGCGGCCACGGAACGGCTGCTCGCGGAGCTCGAGGCGCTCGGGGGGCTCGGGGGGCTCGGGGGCGAGGACCCCGGGCTGACGCAGTCGAGCGAAGCAGCAGGAAACGCGACGGCCGACGGGAGAGGCAGTGAGTAACAGCACGACCGGAACGGGAAGTCGAAGCTCCGGCTCACGGCCCGCCGCCGAGGCGACCGGGTGGCGGCCCGACGGGTGGGCGGTCGTCGGCGGGGTCCTGATCGGCGCACTGCTGTGCGTCTTCAACATCCTGGTCATCTTCAAGACCGGCGTGGCCTTCGGCGGGTCGGCACTGGTCGTGGTGGTGGGAGCGGCATGGCTGCGGCTGCGCCGCCGAATGTCCTGGCCCAGCCTGTTCGTCGTCTTCTCCATCGCCTCCAGCGGCTACCTCTCGGCGGCGGCGGTGGGCTCCGGGATCGCCGCCAACCATCTGCGGCACGCCGGACCCCCGCCCTGGGCCGCCCTGGCCCTCATCGTGCTGCTCGCCAACGCCGTAGGACTGGTGCTCGGGCTGCTCGCCGTGCGGATGCTGCCACAGGAGGACCTGCCGTTCCCCACGCTGCGGCCGGCCATCGACCTGATGGGGGCGTTCAGCCGGGAACGGGAGGTCTCCGCCCGCCCGCTGTGGTGGTCCGCGCTGGCCTCCGGTGCCGTCGCGCTCCTCGCCTCCCTCACCACGGACGACGGGAGCGCGCATCTGCCCGGGGCGCCCGGGTTCGTCGGGCTGGCCCTGTCCCCGATGCTCCTCGGCGTGGGCGCGCTCGCCGGCAGCCGTTCCGCGGTGTGGATGCTCGCCGGGAGCGTCTGCTCGGCGGTGTTCTGGGGATGGCGGGACCCCGACGACAGCTACACCCAGCACCTGTCGGACGGGCCGGTGCTCGCCGTCGGTATCGGTGTCATCGTCGGCTACTCGGTGGCCATCCTCGCCAAGTCGCTCCGGGTGATGCGGCGCGGTCCGGCCGCCGCCCGGGTCACCGGCCACCGCCGGCCGGGAGGCGTCCTCGCCGTACTGCTCGCCGCCAGTGCCGCCACCCTGTGCTGGCACTACGGGGCCGGCCGGGGGATCGGTGTGGCGGTGCTGATCACGGTGATGACCCTGCTGTTCACGCTCTTCTTCGTCCGGGTCGGTGCCGAGACCGGCATTGCGCCGCTGTCCCCGGCCATCTTTCTCGGCATCATCCTGCTGCGGCTGGCCGGGCTGCCGGTCTCCGACGCGATCGTCCTCAGCACCGCCGTCGCCGGTGCCGCGATGGCGGCGCTGTACTACACCTACGCGGTGCGGGTGTCGGACACGGCGGCGGCCGTGCGTCCCTCGCCCCGTCTGGTGCTGTCCACGCAGGCCCTCGGAGGCTGGCTGGGGGCGGTCGTGGGCCTGCTGCTGTTGGCGGTGCTGCTGCGCTCCGGACTGGTGGGGCAGCCGGAGTTCCCCGCGCCCCTGGCCCGCGCCTTCGACTTCGTCGCCACGGCGTACTCGCTGGACTCCGGGCAGGCCCAGCAGGTCGGGCCCCCGCTGGCCGCGGCCCTGCCGGTCGGGTTCCTGCTCACATTCGCCCCGGTCTCGCCGTCCGCCCTGGGCCTTGGCCTGCTGCTGCCGCCGGAGACGGTGCTCACGATGTCGCTGGGCGGGGCGGTGGCCTGGCTGATCGTCCGCAAGGCGCCCCACCTGAAGGAGACCGTGGGGAACGTGGCCTCGGGCCTGGTCATCGGAGAGGGGGTCGTCTCGGCCGTCATCGTCGCGGCCCGCGCCATCGGGTAGCGGCCCCGCACCGCACCCGGCCGCAGCCCTCGGCAACTTCGTCACACAGAGGGGATCGCACCAGCAGTGGAAGACCTTCAGACCAGGATCGCCGCGCTGACGCCCGAGCAGCGAGCATTGTTCGAGACCCGGCTGCGGGCGGCGGAGGGACCTGCTCCGGATCCGGGGATTCCGCGCAGGCCGGACGACGGCGCCCCGGTGCCGCTGTCCTTCGCCCAGCGCCGGCTGTGGTTCCTCGACCAACTGGAGCCCGGCGGCACGGTCTACAACGTCTCCGCCTCCCTGCGGTTGCGCCGGTCCGTGGCCACCGACGCCCTGCGCACCGCGCTGGACGGGCTGACCCGGCGGCACGAGGTGCTGCGGACCGCCTTCCCGGCGGAGGGCGGCGAGCCGGCGCAAGTCGTCGCGGAGCGTCTGTCCCCGCCTCTGACCGAGACGGACCTGCGCAAACTGCCGGAAAGCGCACGGGGCGCGGCGGCGCTGCGCCTGTGCGGGGAGGACAAACGGCGTCCCTTCGACCTCGCGTCCGGACCGCTGCTGCGCTGTCTGCTGCTGCGGCTGCGCGACGACGAGGTGCTGATCTTCCTGACCTTCCATCACACCGTCTTCGACGGCTGGTCGATCGGCCTGCTGCGGCGCGATCTGACGGCTCTGCTGCACGCCGCCGAGACGGGAGAGGCAGCCGACCTGCCCCCGCTGCCGATCCAGTACGCGGACTTCGCGGCCTGGCAGCGCCGCCGGTTGGACGACCGGCGTCTTGACGAACTGCTCGGTTACTGGCGCGAACGGATGAAGGGAGCGCCGCCCGCCATCGGCCTGCCCTTCGACCACCCGAGGCCCGCGGTCGCGACGAACGAGGGCGCCCGGCGCCGGTTCGCCCTGCCGGCCGAGCTGACCGAAGCCCTGCGGGACCTGGGAGCGCGGTGCGGCACCACCCCGTTCATGACCATGCTGGCGGTGTTCGCCGCGCTGCTGCACCGCTGGAGCGGGGAGCGGGACATGGTCTTGGGAACCCCGGTGGCCAACCGGGCCCGCCCCGAACTGGACCATCTCATCGGCTTCTTCGCCAACACCCTGGCCATGCGCGTGAAGGTCGACCCCGGTACGAGCTTCCGCGACCTGCTGGCCCAGGTCCGGCAGACCACCGTCGAGGCACTGGCCCGGCAGGACCTGCCCTTCGAACGGCTGGTGGAGGAGACCCGCACCGAGCGCACCCTCACCCACAACCCGTTGTTCCAGGTCGCCTTCGTCATGGAGGACGCCCAGGACGCCGGTGAACTGGACACTCTGCTGCCCGAGCGGCACCGCGAGCAGCACACGCCGGACTCCGCCAAGTTCGACCTGACGCTGGTGCTCACCGATCACGAGAGCGCCTACACCGGCTACTTCGAGTACAGCACGGCCCTGTTCGAGCCGGTCACCGTGGACCGGCTCGCCGAGCGACTCGACCTGCTCGCCCGGTCTGTCACAGCCGACCCCGACCGGGAGTTGGGCGCACTGCCGGTGCTCACCCGGGACGAGACCGGGCACCTGCGGCACGTCAACGCGCTCGCCGAGGACGACCCCCGGCATCACCGCACACTGCACGGTGTGCTGGAGGAAGCCGCCAGGCGCTCGCCGGAGAACACCGCGGTGGAAGCGCCCGACCGCCACCTGACCTACCGGCAACTGGACGAAGCCGCCAACCGGCTCGCCCACCATCTCCTCGCGCTCGGCGTCGCGTCCGAACAGCCCGTCGGGGTGGCACTGGACGGCACGGCGGACGCCCTCGTGGCGACCTTCGGCGTGCTGAAGGCCGGAGCCGTCCTGCTGCCGCTCGACCCGGAGTACCCGCCGGCCCGACTGGACCTCATCCTTCGCAGCAGCGGAGCGCGGCTGCTGGTGACCCAGCGGTCGTTGGCCGATCGGTTCGCTCGCAATGACGTGACCGCGTTGCTGATGGACGACGAGACGACCCGCAGCGCCCTCGCCGACGCGCCCGGGCACCGGCCGGAGATCTCCGTCCAGCCGCAGCAACTCGCCTACATCATCTTCACATCGGGATCCACCGGGGTGCCCAAGGGAGTCATGGTGCCCCACCGCGGCATCGGCAGCCTCACTCACAGCATCGAACAGTTCGCCCAGCAGCCGGACAGCCGTGTCCTGCGGTTCGCCTCGCCGAGCTTCGACGCGTCCGTGCTGGAGCTGCTGACCGCGTTCGACGCCGGGGCCACCCTGGTCGTCGAACCGCGCGCGGCGCTCGTACCCGGCGAGGACCTGGCCCGGCTGATCCGGGAGCGTCGCATCACCACTGTGCAGCTGTCGCCCTCGGCGCTGTCCACACTCACCGCGAGCGAACTGCCCGGCCTGCGCACGGTGGCCATGATCGGCGAGGCCGCGACCCTGGAACTCGCCCAGCACTGGTGCGACGGGCGCGACGTGTTCAACGGATACGGGCCCACCGAGGCCACCATCCTCTCCACCATCGCACGGTGCACCCCCGACCGGGTCCCGCCCCTCGGCCGTCCCGTCGTCGGGTACACGCTGCACGTGCTGGACGACATGCTGCGCCCGGTGCCCTTCGGCCGCCAGGGCGAGCTGTACGTCGGTGGCGTCGGACTCGCCCGGGGGTATCTCGCCCAGCCCGACCTCACCGCCGGACGCTTCATTCCCGATCCGTCCGGAAGCGAGCCGGGCGCCCGTCTGTACCGCACCGGCGACCTGGTGCGGTGGGGCGCCGACGGTGAGCTGGAGTTCCTCGGGCGCAGCGACCACCAGGTCAAACTTCGCGGCTTCCGGATCGAGCTCGGCGAGGTCGAGGCACGGTTGGAGGACCATCCGGCAGTCCGGACCGCCGTCGTGCTGGTCCGGGGCGAGGGGACGGAGAAGCGACTGGTCGGCTACGCGGTGCCCGCGCCCGGGGCACAGCGGCCCACCCCGGCCGGGTTGCGCCAGTGGCTCAAGGACCGGTTGCCCGGCTACATGGTCCCCGAACTCCTCATGGTGCTGGACGCGTTGCCCACCACCCCCAACGGCAAGCTCGACCGCGACGCACTGCCCGACCCGCTGAACCGGTGGGAGGAGAGGACACTCCCGCTGGACCCGGTCGAGGCACGGATCGCCGGGATCTGGCAGGACATCCTCGGCATCGCGCCCCCCGACGGCGCCGACAATTTCTTTGAAGTGGGCGGGAACTCCCTCTCCGCGACCCGAATTGTCGCCGCCGTCAACCAAGAATTCGACATATGTCTGCCGGTTCGCACCATCTTTGTGGAATCCACTGTCTCCGGGCTGGCCAGGATTGTCGCGGCGGAGCGCGCGCAGGAACTTCCGTAGCCGGACATGGCCACAAGTGGAATAGCGTTGCCTCTGGTGCTGGACTTTCGATGCGGTGATGATTGGTTCAGCGCGGAAACACGCGAAGAAATATGTGGAGGGCTGTGTGAGTCACCGGTACCGCACAACGGAACACCCCGACAGTTTCGGCGCTCGCGGCGTTATCGACGTGGCGGGCGAGTCCTACGAGATATTTCGGCTGGACGCGGTGCCGGGTGCCGGAAGCCTCCCGTACGGTCTTCGGGTCCTCCTGGAGAATCTGCTGCGGCACGAGGACGGGGTCCGCGTCGACGCCGGCCATGTCGGCGCGCTGGCCGCCTGGGACCCGGCGGGGCCGGCGCCCGAGATCCTCTTCCACCCGGCCCGGGTGGTCATGCAGGACTACAGCGGGGTGCCGTGTCTGGTCGACCTGGCCGCCATGCGAGAGGCGATGGTCCGCCTCGGGGGAGCGCCCGAGCGGCTCACGCCCCGTATTCCGGTGGACCTGGTCGTGGACCACTCGGTCATGGCCGATGTATTCGGCACGCCGGACGCGTACGCCCGTAACGCCGCCCTGGACCACCTCCGCAACCGCGAGCGGTACGAGCTGCTGCGCTGGGCGGAGGCCACCTTCGAGCGGCTGCGGATCGTACCGCCGAACACCGGGATCATCCACCAGGTGAACCTGGAACGGCTGGCCGGCGTGGTGATCGCCGACGACACCGGAGGCGGACCCGCGCTCTACCCGGACACGGTCGTGGGCACCGACTCGCACACCCCGATGGTCAACGGACTGGGCGTGCTGGGTTGGGGCGTCGGCGGGATCGAGGCGGTGGCGGCGGTGCTCGGGCAGCCGCTGACGCTGCGCGCGCCCCGGGTCATCGGCTGTGAACTCACCGGCCGCCCCGCGGGCGGGGTGACCGCGACGGACATCGTGCTGACCCTCACCGAGCGGCTGCGGGAACACGGCGTGGTGGGCTCGTTCATCGAGTTCCACGGCCCCGGCCTGGCCGCGCTGAGCGCGGCCGACCGGGCCACCATCGCCAACATGTGCCCGGAGTACGGCGCCACCTCGGCGCTGTTCCCCGTGGACGACGAGGTCCTGCGCTATCTGCGCGCCACCGGCCGCCCGGAGCGCGACGTGACACTGGTGCGGTCCTACGCCGAGGCGCAGGGGCTGTGGTACGACCCCGCGGCCGCCGCCGGCATCCGCTACAGCGAACGCCTCTCCTTCGACCTGGCCTCCGTCGTCCCGTCGATCGCCGGTCCCCGGCGACCCCAGGATCGGGTGCCGCTGGCCACCGCCCGCACCGCTTTCACCGAGGCGGCACAGGACGTCAACGACGGCACCCCCCGCCGGGCCGAGGTCACGGCGCCGGACGGCAGCCGGCACACGCTGCAGGACGGCGCCGTGGTGCTCGCCGCCATCACCTCCTGCACCAACACCTCCAACCCCGCGCTGATGATCGCGGCCGGACTGCTGGCCAAGAAGGCCGTCGAACTCGGTGTCCACCCACGCCCCTGGGTGAAGAGCACTCTTGCCCCGGGCTCGGCGGCCGTCATGGAGTACCTGGCCAGGGCCGGTCTGGACAGCTGTCTGGACAAACTCGGCTTCTCCCTGGTGGCGTTCGGCTGCACGTCCTGCATCGGAAACTCCGGGCCGCTGCCGCAGGGGGTCTCCGAGGCCGTGCGCGCCTCAGGACTGGCCTCGGTCGCGGTGCTGTCGGGCAACCGCAACTTCGAGGGCCGGATCAACCCCGACGTCCGGATGAACTACCTGGCCTCGCCGCCGCTGGTGGTCGCCTACGCCCTGGCCGGGACGATGGACATCGACCTCACCACCGAGCCGCTCGGTGTCGGCTCCGACGGCCGCCCCGTCACCCTGGCCGACATCTGGCCCGACAGCCGGGAGATCGACGAGGTGGCGCGCACCGCGCTCGGTCCCGACACGTACACCAGGATGTACGACTCCCTGATGGCGGGCGACGAGCAGTGGCGCGCCATTCCGGCGAACCCGAGCGAGCTGTACCCGTGGCGGGAGAAGTCCACCTACATCGCCCAGCCGCCCTACTTCGCCGGCACCCCGGCCCGGCCGAAGGCCCCGGAGGACATCGGCGGTGCCCGGGTGCTGGTGCACCTCGGCGACTCGGTCACCACCGACCACATCTCACCCGCGGGCAGCATCCCCGCGCAGTCGGCGGCCGGGGCCCATCTGCGCGGCCTCGGGGTGGCGCCCGAGGACTTCAACTCCTACGGCTCACGGCGCTGCAACCACGAGGTCCTGCTGCGCGGCCTGTTCGCCAACCCGCGGCTGCGCAACCGCCTGGCCGGTGGGCGCGTGGGGGGTTACACGATCAATCACCTGACGGGCGAGATCGTCACCGTCCACGAGGCGGCGATGGCCTACCGGGCCGCGGGCGTCCCCCTGGTGGTCCTGGCCGGACGTGAGTACGGCACCGGATCGTCCCGGGACTGGGCGGCGAAGGGCCCGGCCCTGATCGGGGTCCGTGCGGTGATCGCGGAGTCCTTCGAACGGATCCACCGCTCCAACCTCGTCGGAATGGGCATCCTGCCCCTGGAGTTCCCCGCCGGACAGAACGCGCAGACGCTGGGGCTCACCGGGGCCGAGGAAATCGACATCACCGGCGTCAAGGAATTCGCCGAGAACCGTCCCCGTACGGTGCGGGTGACCGCGGGAGCCATTTCCTTCGATGCCGTGGTCCGGGTCGACACAGATATGGAAGCGGAATTTATCAGGCACGGCGGGATTCTGCCGTACACGCTCCGCGCGTTTCTTTAGGGATGCGGATCGGCACCGGAAATTCTGTTCGCGAGCACCCAGGAAAGGAAGGAGGTGACACCCATGCCCGAAACGGCACCCGGTGAACTCCTGGTGGCCGAGGACATCGGCGAGACCGCGCGGGTCACCGAACTCCTGACCGGCCCGCTTCGCCGAGCCCGGCGCGTGGCCCAGGTGGTGGGTCCCGGCTTCGCCGGACGGCCCTGGGCCTCCCGGGTCACCGAGGCGCTCAGTCCCCTCGACCCCACCGTCCTCGTGCACGAAGGACCGACCACACCGGAGAGCGTCGCCACGCTCGCCCGGCAGCTGCGGGCGATCCGGGCCGACGCGGTGGTCGCGATCGGCGGCGGCACGGTCATCGACGCGGCGAAGGCGGCGGCAGCCCTCCCGCACGCCGGTCCGCCGGACGCCGACCAGGTCCGCCGGGCCTGCGCGGCCGGACCCCGGTACGGCGACCCCGCCCTCCCCACGAAGGTCGTCGCGGTCCCCACCACCGCCGGGACCGGCGCCGAGGCCACGCCGTTCGCCACCCTGTGGGACACCACGTACCAGCGGAAGCTGTCGCTCACCGGACCCGCCGTACGCCCCCGCGCTGCCGTGCTCGACCCGGATCTGCTCGCGGGCCTCGGCCGCAGCGCCCTCGCCACGGGCATCCTCGACGCCCTGTGCCAGGGGGCGGAGGCATCCTGGTCCATCCGGTCCACGCCGGAGTCGATCCGCTGGGGTACCTCGGCCGTCACCCTGGCCGCCCAGGTCCTCGACCAGGTGCAGGACGGCATCCCGGACCGCACGGCCCGGCTCGGTCTCCAGCGTGCCGCCCACCACTCCGGGCGGGCCATCGCCCTGGCTCAGACGTCCTCCTGCCACGCCATCTCCTACCCCCTGACGCTACGGCTCGGACTCGCGCACGGACACGCCTGCGGTGTGACCCTGGGCCGCCTGCTGCGCTACAACCACGCCGTCCTGCCCGGCGACTGCGCCGACCCGAGAGGCGTCGACCAGGTGCGCCGGGTGATCGACTCCCTCGCTGCCCCGCTCGGCGGCAGCCCGGCCCTCGCCGCGGCCCGGGTGGAGCGCTTCCTCGTCGCCTGCCAACTGGCGTCCTACGACGAACTCGGCGTCGACCACCGAGGCGTGGCGGCCGAGGCCGTGACGTACCCCCGTTGCCATGACAACCCCCGTCGGCTGGACCACGAGTCCCTCGGCCGGCTTCTGGGCGAAGGATCGGAGATGGAGGAGATGTGCGGATAGACCCGTTCAAGCTCGCGCACTGGATGAACGCCCGCAAATACACGGTCGCCCAAACCGCCGACCTCGCCGCGCTGCCCCTGGACGAGCTGCGCCGGGTGCTGGACGGCGGGGGTGGCGAACTCGACCCGGCAGCGGCGGCCGCCCTCGCGGCGGCGTTGAGTGTCGAGCCGGCCCAGCTCGCCGGCGCGGCTCAGCGTGACCTGACCGTGGTGCACAAGTCCGCGGACGAGATGCACGCCTCCCGCCGGCCCATCCAGCGCGACGGCATCCACTTCTACAACTACTACACGCTGGCCGCGCCGGAAGGCCGGGTCGCCCCGGTCGTGCTCGACATCCTCTGCCCCGCCGACCGGCTGCCCGCCCTCAACAACGGTCACCTCGAACCCGCCATCACGGTCAATCTCGGCCCCGGCGACATCAACGGCCGGTGGGGCGATGAGATCACCGAGGAAACCTGGCGGGTCCTGTACGCCAACCAGGACGCCGACCGCTGGATCACCGGCGACTCCTACGTGGAACCGTCGTACTGCCCGCACAGCTACTCGCTGGCCTCGGACACCCCCGCGCGGATCGTGTCGTACACCGCCCGGTCGAACATCGCGCCGCTCATGACGGAGGCGAACAGCTGGTCCTCCGGAGCGTTCGAGGAGGCCCTGAAGGCGCTGTCCGGCAAGGTGACCACCGCCTCCGTCCTCGACCTCTGTCTGGCGCGCCGGATGCACTCCCGCGCCTCCGCCGCCGCGGCCGCGGGCCTCGATCCGGCCGACCTGGAAGGAGAACCGCCCCTGGACGTACTGCGGCGGCTCGGGCACGCCCTCGGTTTCGACTACCGGGTCCTGCTGCCCGCCGACGACCAGCACGACGGTGTCGGCAAGACCTGGACGACGGTCGACGACTCACGCCGGTCCCGGCGCGTCCACGGCACCTACGAGGCGGCCTCGATGGCCTCCGCCGCCCATCTGCCCGACCTGGTCGGCACCTTCCTGCGGGTCGACACCGACGGACCGGGAGCGGACCTCCTCGACCACGCGGAGAACCACTACTTCGTGGCGGACGGACAGCTCACCCTCACCTGGGACGGACCCGAAGGCCCCGAGTCGGCGGAGCTCGGGCCGGACGGCTCGGCGTGGACCGGCCCGTTCGTCCGGCACCGCTGGCACGGCACCGGCACGGTGCTGAAGTTCGGCTCCGGTGCCCACCTCGGCTACCAGGACTGGCTGGAGCTGACCAACACCTTCGAGCCCGCGGCCACCCTGCGCCGGGGCCGGCGCGACGTGTCCGGCTGGGGTTACGACAACTAGGAGGAGATCCGTGCGCGTCGTCTACACCGACCCCGCCTGGGCCCTGGATGCCGACGGGCGTCCCGACCCCGCCCTGGCCGCCGTCGAACGCTCCGTGCTCGGCCCGGACACCGATATCGAGATCGGCCTGTTCGAGGACTCCTACGTCACCTCCGGCGAGCAGTTCCTGAAGCATGTGCGCGGGGCGGACGCCCTCGTCATCTACCGGTGCCAGGTCACGCCGGAGCTGGTCGAGGCCGTGTCGCCCGGCTGCAAGGTGATCGCCCGCAGCGGTGTGGGCGTCGACAACCTCAACGCGCCCCTGCTCGTCCGCAGCGGCATCATCGGCTTCAACATCCCCGACTACTGCGGCGACGAGGTCAGCACCCACACCCTGGCCCTGCTGCTGGGCCTGGAGCGGGGGGTCAGCGTCCAGGACCGCCTGGTGCGGGCTGACCGGTGGGGCATCCACCGGGGCGGCATCCCGCGCCGTACCTCCGCCCGCACCGTGGGCATCGTCGGCTTCGGCCGCATCGGCCGCGCCACCGCCCGCAAACTCCAGGCGTTCTACCGCGAGGTACTGGCCGTGGACCCCTACGTCCACGCCGACGTGATGGCCGGCTTCGGCGTCGTACCGGTCGAGACGCTGGAGGAACTCCTCCAGCGCTGTGACGCCGTCGTCCTGCACACCGCGCTCACCGGCGAGACCCGGAACCTGATCAGCGGCTCCGTGCTGGATCGGGTGAAGCCGGGCGCCCTGCTCGTCAACACCGCGCGCGGCGCCCTGGTCGACCCCGGCTGTGTGCTGCGGGCGCTGGAGGACGAGCGGCTCGGCGGGTTCGCCTCCGACGTGTTCTCGCCGGAGGACCCCAACCAGTCGCCGGCCGCCCGCAAGCTGCTGGAGCGCGACGACGTGATCGTCAGCTCCCACCGCGCTTTCCTGTCCGCGGAGTCGGAGGAGAGCCTGCGCCGCCGGGTGGCGGAGGGAGTCCGCTCGGTCCTGCGCGAGGACACCCCGCCGACCGAGGGCCGCGTGGCCTGATCCCCGGCGACATTCAACGCACGTCCGCATTGGAGGAACCCATGAATGACGGCCAGACCATACCCGAATCCGTCGGCGGGCGGCTGAAGAACCTGCTCGATGCCCCCGGCACCTGCCAGCTGATGGGCGTGCACGACGGGCTGAGCGCACGGATCGCCGTGGCCGAGGGCTTCGAGGTGCTGTGGGCCTCCGGTCTGTGCATGTCCACGGCACGAGGAGTCCGCGACAGCGACGAGGCGTCGTGGACGGAACTGCTCACCCTCGTCGGCACGATGACGGAGGCCGTGCCCGGCGTTCCCGTCCTCGTCGACGGCGACACCGGCTACGGCAACTTCAACACCGCTCGTCGCTTCGCCGCCCGAGCGGAGCGGGTCGGCGCGGCCGGGGTGTGCTTCGAGGACAAGGTCTTCCCCAAGATGAACTCCTTCTTCGGGGACGGCCACCAGCTCGCCCCGGTGGGCGAGTTCGCCGGAAAGATCAGGGCCTGCAAGGACACCCAGAACGCCCCCGACTTCGTTGTGGTGGCCCGCACCGAGGCGCTGATCTCCAACCTGCCCATGGAGGAGGCGCTGACCCGGGCCCACGCCTACGTCGAGGCGGGCGCCGACGCCCTGTTCATCCACTCGCGGATGAGCACCCCGGAACAGATCGCCGAGTTCATGGGGCAGTGGGACGGCAGCGCACCGATCGTGATCGCCCCCACCACCTACCACACACCGTCCCTCGACGACTTCGCGGCGCTGGGCATCGCCGGCTGCATCTGGGCCAACCACAGCATGCGGGCCGCGTTCTCCGCCATGCGCGAAGTGTGCCAGCAGATCCGCTCGGACCGCGGGATCTACGGGGTCGAGGAGCGGGTCGCCCCGCTGGGGGACATCTTCGGCCTGCTGGACTACGAGAGCCTGGAGAAGGACGAGACCCGCTACACCCAGGCCCCCGATCTCGCCCCGGTGCAGGGATGATCGCCGCCGCCGACATGGTGGCCGGGCTCACCGGCCTCGGTGTGACCACCGTCGCCGGAGTGCCCTGCTCCTATCTGACCCCGTTGATCAACCGCGTCATCAGCGATCCCGCGACCCGCTATCTCACGGTCACCCAGGAGGGCGAGGCGGCCGCCGTCGCGGCCGGTGCCTGGCTCGGCGGCGGACTGGGCTGCGCCATCACCCAGAACTCCGGCCTCGGCAACATGACCAACCCGCTCACTTCGCTGCTCCACCCCGCCCGGATCCCCGCCGTGGTGATCACCACCTGGCGGGGCCGTCCCGGCGAGAAGGACGAGCCCCAGCACCAGCTGATGGGCCGGGTCACCGGAGACCTGCTGGAGCTGTGCGACATGGAGTGGTCCCTGGTCCCCGGCACGACGCAGGAACTGCACAGCGCGTTCGCGGCCTGCCGGGAGTCGCTCCGGCGCCGCGAACTGCCGTACGGCTTCCTGCTCCCGCAGGGGACCGTCGCCGACGAGGTCCTGGACGAGACGGCGCCCGAATCCGCGACCGGGCAGGTCATCCGGCACACCGGGTCCCGGACGGACACCGCACCGCCGACCCGGATCGCGGCGCTGGAACGGCTGCTGGGCGAACTGCCCCGCGCGGCCGCCGTGGTGTCCACCACCGGCAAGACCAGCCGGGAGCTGTACACCCTGGACGACCGCGAGCAGCACTTCTACATGGTCGGGGCGATGGGCTGTGCGGTCACCGTGGGCCTCGGAGTCGCCCTGCACACCCCCCGCCCGGTCGTGGTCGTCGACGGCGACGGCTCGGCGCTGATGCGGCTGGGCAGCCTGGCCACCGTCGGCGCGCACGCCCCGGGCAACCTGGTCCATCTCGTCCTGGACAACGGTGTGCACGACTCCACCGGCGGTCAGCGCACGCTGTCGTCCGCGGTCGACCTGCCCGCCGTGGCCGCCGCCTGCGGTTACCGGACGGTGCACGCCTGCGCTTCCCTCGACGACCTGTCCGCCGCCCTCGCCGCGGCCCTGGCCGCCGATGGCCCGTCCCTGGTGCATCTGAGGATCCGGCCCGGATCTCTGGACGGCCTCGGCAGGCCGAGGGTCACGCCGGCCGAAGTGGCCCGCAGGTTCCGGGAGTTCGTCGTCACCGCCGCTCCGGTGGGAGCCGCCCGATGAGCCTTGCGCAGACAGGCGTCATCCACGGGCGCTTCCAGCCGCTGCACCTCGGCCACCTGGAGTACCTGCTGGCCGGTGCGGAACGCTGCCACACCCTCGTGGTCGGGATCACCAACCCGGACCCGTGGACCACGATCGAGGAGTCCACCGACCCCGAACGCGGGCTGGCGGAGTCCAACCCCTGCACGTTCTACGAGCGTCACCTGATGGTCGAGGGCGCGCTGACCGAGGCGGGAGTCGCCTGCGAGCGCCTGCGGATCGTGCCGTTCCCGCACAGCTTCCCGGAGCGGCTGGCGCACTACGCCCCCGCGGACGCCCGCTATCTGATCACCGTCTACGACGACTGGGGCGACGCCAAACTCGACCGCTTCCACGCGCTCGGGCTGCGCACGGAGGTCATGTGGCGCCGTACCGACAAGCCCATCAGCGGCGGCCGGGTCCGCCGGTCGATCGCCGAGGGGAAGCCCTGGGAGCACCTGGTGCCGCCCGCCGTCGCGAGGGTCGTCAAGGAGTGTGGAATCGATGAGCGCATCAGGGGCTGAACACCGCTTCACCGGGCGCCTGTTCATCGTCGTCCTGTGCGGCGGCGCCGACCGGCCGGTGGCGGAGCTGGGTGGACTGACGCCCTTCGAGGCCGCGGCCACCCCCAGGCTGGACGCGCTGGCCAGGCGCGGGAGTTCCGCCGCGCTCGAGGTGATCGCGCCCGACGTACCGCCGGAGTCGGACTCGGGCGCCATGGCGCTGCTCGGCTACGACCCGGTCACCCACTACACGGGTCGCGGGCCGCTGGAGGGCCTGGGCATGGACTTCTGGCGGCCGGAGGGCCATTCGGTGGCGTTCCGGGTGAACTTCGCCAGCTGGGACCCCGGGACCCGGCGCCTTGACCGGCGCACCTCCCGCGATCTCGACGAGGACGACCAGACCACGCTGGTGGAGGAGATCGTCGGCCAGGTGTCGCTGGGCGGCGACGTCGCCTTCCGGCTCACCGGCTTCGGACGGCACCGCGGCATCCTCGCGCTGACCAGCGAGACGGTCCCGCTGTCCGGGAAGGTGACCAACACCGACCCCGGGTTCGTCAGCCGAGGGCCCTTCGGAGTTCCCGTGAACGCCCCCTCGGCCACCCCGGAGACCTGCGCGCCCTTCGACGACGACCCGGTCGCCGCGCGGACGGCGGAACTGGTGAACCGGTTCGTCGCCGCCAGCGCGGAGGTGATGCAGCGCAGCGAGGTGAACGCCCGCCGCCGCGCGCTGGGCCGGCGGCCCGCCAACCTCCTGCTGGTGCGGGACGCGGGGGACACGCTGCCGAACCTGGCCGGGTTCACCGAACGCACCGGCCGGTCCCTGTCCATGTACGGGCAGGTGCCCGCCGAGCGCGGCCTGGCCCGGCTCATCGGGGCGCGCTTCACCCGTTCCAGCCCGGCCCGCGGCCAGAGCGAACCCGACTACTACCGCGAGGTGTTGCCCGAGTTGCTCGCCGACCCCGCGGACACGGTGTTCGTCCACCTCAAGGGCCCGGACGAGCCCGGCCACGACGGGCGCCCGCTGGAAAAGGTCCGCGCCATCGAGGACATCGACGCCCACTTCGTCGGACCGCTCACCGAAGCCCTCGGTGAGGCCGACACCCTTGTCGTGACGTGCGACCACGCGACCCCCTGCGAGCTGGGCATCCACAGCCCCGACCGGGTGCCCGCGGTCGCCGTCGGCCCCCGTGTGGCCGCTGACGCCGTATCGGAGTTCGGCGAGAAGGCCGCCCTCGGCGGCTCGCTCGGCGCCCGCCGCGCCAGCGACCTGCTGTCCGTCCTGCTCTCCGGACCTGACGGCGGTCGCGGATGACGATCACCTCCGTGCGGGTGCGCGGCATCCTGGACTCCCGGGCCCGGGTGACCCTGGAGGCCGAAGTCACCCTGGAATCCGGTCACTTGGGCATCGGATCCGCCCCGCGCGCCATCGCCCCCGGCCGACTGGAGCGACGCCGCGGCCCCGAGCCCGTGCTCGGCCCCGTCGCCGTACCCCTGCTGACGGCCGCGCTCACCGGCGCGGACGTGGAGAGCCAGCAGCGGTGCGACGAGCGGCTCGTCGAGGTGTACGAGGCCGGGGAGGCGGGCTCGGACCTCACGCTCGCCGTGTCACTGGCCCATGCGCGGGCCGTCGCGGCGGCCCGAGGCGTCCCGCTCCACGCCCACCTGGCAGAACAGTACGGCGTCACGGGGCCGGGGCTGCCCCGGCTGATGGTGAACGTGTTCTCCGGAGGCATCCACCGCGCAGGGCCGCCGCGCGGCTTCCAGCAGGTGATGCTCCTGCCCGCGACCGGAAGGCTGCACACCGACATCGAGGTCGCGGACCGGGTGTTCACCCTCGCCCACCGGGCCGTGGAGCGCCGCTTCGGCCCCGTCCCCCTCTCCGCCTCCAGCGGACTTCTGGTGCCGCTGGACAGTGCGGAACAACTCGCCCTGCTCCAGGACGCGGTGGCCGAGGCGGGCCACGCCGACGTGTGCACCTACGGCGTGGACGTGGCGGCGGAACACCTGCGCACCCCTTCCGGCCTTTACCGCTTCGGCGACCGGGAGTTCACCTCCCCCGAGTTCGCCGCCCACCTCGCCCGGCTGGCCCACCGCTTCCCGCTGACCTTCCTGGAGGACCCCTTCGACCCGGCCGACGACACCGGCTGGGAGGGCCTGCGCGGATCCCTGCCGCAGGCCACCAAGGTGATCGGCGACGACCTGTTCGCCACCGACGCCACCCGGATCGGACCCGGCCGGGCGGACGGCATCCTGCTCAAGCTCAGCCAGGCGGGCACCGTCACCGCCACGCTGGCCGCGGCCGCGGCCGCCCGCCGGGCCGGGATGCTGCTCGCCGTCTCCCACCGCTCGGGCGAGACCGAGGACACCGCGATGTGCGACCTCGCCGTCGCCGTCGCCGCGGAGCTGATCAAGGTCGGCGGGCCGCGCCGCGGCGACCGCCTGGCCAAGTACAACCAGCTCCTGCGGCTCGACGAGTCCCTGGCAGGCACGCTGACCGCCCCCTGAACCCGATGACCCGTCGGCGCGGTCCCGCGCCGGCTGACGAAACACCGCACACCGAGGAGAGAAGAGATGGCCGTGACCAAGGCACGTACCTTCCGCGAGCTGATGAACGCCCCCGAGATCCTCGTCGTCCCCAGTGCGTACGACGCCCTGAGCGCCAAGGTCATCCAGCAGGCCGGTTTCCCCGCGGTGCACATGACCGGCTCGGGCACCTCCGCCAGCATGCTCGGCCTGCCCGACCTGGGCTTCACGAGCGTGTCGGAACAGGCCACCAACGCCAAGAACATCGTGCTCGCCGTGGACGTTCCGGTGATCATGGACGCGGACGCCGGTTACGGCAACGCGATGTCGGTGTGGCGGGCGCAGCGCGAGTTCGAGCGGGTCGGCATCGTCGGCTACCACCTGGAGGACCAGGTCAACCCCAAGCGCTGCGGCCATCTGGAGGGCAAGCGGCTGATCTCCACCGAGGAGATGATCGGCAAGATCGAGGCGGCCGTCGAGGCACGCGAGGACGAGGACTTCACCATCATCGCCCGCACCGACGCCCGTGAGTCGCTCGGCCTGGACGAGGCCGTCCGCCGCTCCCGCGAGTACCTCGCGGCCGGCGCCGACTGCATCTTCCTGGAGGCGATGCTCGACGTCGACGAGATGAAGCGGGTGCGCGACGAGATCGACGCCCCGCTGCTGGCCAACATGGTCGAGGGCGGCAAGACGCCGTGGCTGACCACCAAGGAACTGGAGTCCATCGGCTACAACCTGGCGATCTACCCGCTGTCCGGCTGGATGGCCGCCGCCTCCGTGCTGCGCAAGCTCTTCGCCGAGCTGAGGGACGCCGGCACCACTCAGAAGTTCTGGGACGACATGGGCCTGAAGATGAGCTTCGCGGAACTGTTCGAGGTCTTCGAGTACAGCAAGATCTCCGAGCTCGAGGCCCGCTTCGTGCGCGACCAGGACTGACCGGCCGCCCCTTCCCTCCTCCTCCGTAATTCCTTGGCACGGGAGTCGTCATGTTCGTCAACGGAAGCCTCCAGCCCGCCCGCCGGCACACCACCGTGTACGACCGCTGGACGGGAGAGCCCATCGGAACCGCTGCGCGCGACGGCGTCGCGGAAGCGACGGCGGCCGTCTCCGCACTGGCCGCAGGCCGACGGACGACGACTCCCCAGCAACGGTCGGCCGTCCTGGCCAGGGCGGCCGACCTGCTGGTGGCCCGGGTGGAGGAGTTCTCCACCCTCATCACGGCCGAGTCGGGGGTCTGTCGCAAGGAGACCCTGCGCGAGGTGGCGCGGGCGGCGGGAAACCTGCGGGTGGCCGCCGCGGAGGCGGAGCGGATCCGAGGTGAGTCCATCCCGCTGCCCGACGGCAGCAGGTTCGCGGTGACCCTGCCCGAACCGGTCGGTGTGGTGCTGGGCATCACACCGTACAACCGGCCCCTGAACCAGGTCGTGGTCAAGGCGGCACCGGCTCTCGCGGTGGGCTGCCCGCTGCTGCTCAAGCCGTCGGAGAAGACCCCGCTGACGGCGCTGGCCTTCGCCGAACTGCTCATCCAGGCCGGCTGCGCCGAGGACATGCTCGCCGTTGTCACCGGCGAACCGTACGAGCTCGGCCCGCTGCTCGCCGCCCACCCGGACGTCGCCATGGTGACGTTCACCGGCAGCGTGGCGACCGGGCACGCGGTGGCCGCGCAGGCGGCGGGCAAGCGCCTGCTGCTCGAACTGGGCGGCAACGACCCGCTGTTCGTGCTGCCCGACGCAGATGTGGCGCACGCCGCGAAGCTGGCCGCCGACGGTGCCACCGCCACGGCGGGCCAGTCCTGCCGGGGCATCAAGCGGATCTTCGTCTGGGAGGAAGTCGCGGACGAGTTCACCGCCCTGCTGAAGGAGGCGGTCGCCGCCAAGCGCGTCGGCGATCCGCGCCGCGCCGACACCGACCTCGGCCCGCTCATCAGTGAGGAGGCGGCCCTCGCGGTGGAGCGCCGGATCGAGCGCGCGGTCAAGGACGGCGCCCGGCTGCTCACCGGCGGCGAGCGCGACGGCGCCCTGGTTCGTCCCGCCGTACTCGACCAGGTGCCGCCCGACACCGAGTTGGTGACCGAGGAGACCTTCGGACCGGTGGCACCGGTGATCCGGGTCCGGGACACGGACGAGGCGGTACGGCTGTCCAACTCGACCCCGTACGGCCTCCAGGCGGGTGTCCTCACCCGCGACAGCGCCCGCTTCTGGGACATCGCCGCCCGCCTGAAGGTGGGCGCGGTCAACCTCGGCGAAGGGCCGCACTTCGACTCCCCGCACATTCCGTTCGGCGGGGTCAAGGCCAGCGGAGTCGGCCGGGAAGGCATCCGCTACGCGATGGCCGAGATGACCGTCACCAAGACCGTCACCCTGCCCGGCCCCCACGCAACCAGCTGACCGCGGGTACGCGAGAGGAGCAAGACCGTGAAGCACTGCATCGTGGTGGGCTACCACGAGACGGACATGTCCGGCGAGGAGCTGCAACTGGCCCTGGAGCACGGGGGAGACGACCTGCCCGCGCCCATCCGCAGCATGCTCCGCACGAAGGTGACCTTCGGAGGCGCCCACTATTCGTACATGGACGCCCTCAGCGAGGTGCGCAACGGCGACCGGGGCACGAACCACGCCTACACGGTCTCGGAGCTGCCGAGCCTGGGCACCCTCTACCTCGTCAACTACCTGGAGGAGCAGGGCCATCCGGCCGATTTCGTCAACAGCTTCACCTTCGAGCAGGATCAGCTCGTCAAGCTGCTGGCCGACAACCCCGCCTCGGTCGCCATCACCACGACCTTCTACATGATGCCCGCGCCGGTGATCGAGATCATCCGCTTCGTCCGGCGGCACAACGCGGCGGTGCCGATCATCGTCGGCGGCCCACTCGTCGACAACCAGTGCCGGGAGGGTCGCGGCGACAGACTCAACCGGTTCTTCGACCGGGTCGGCGCCGACTACTACGTATGGGAGTCCCAGGGCGAGGCGGCCCTCGCCGGGGTGGTCGGAGCCATCGTGAACGGCGACGCCCCCACCGAGGTGCCCAACGTCTTCGTGCGCTCGGCGACCGGCGAGTGGAAGCTCACCCGCAAACGCCCCGAGACCAATGACCTCAACGCCTGCTCGGTGCACTGGAACCGCTTCGACCCGACCGTCCTCGGCCCGACCCTGTCCACCCGCACCGCCCGCTCCTGCGCTTTCAGCTGCGCCTTCTGCGACTACCCGGAACGGGCCGGCGCCCTCACCCTCGCCGATCTGTCCACCGTGGAGCGGGAGCTGGAGGAACTCGCCGAACTGGGCGTCAAACGTGTCGCCTTCATCGCCGACACGTTCAACGTCCCCATGCGCCGCTTCAAGGAACTGTGCCGGATGCTGGTGCGCCGCGACTTCGGCATCGAGTGGTTCTCCTACTTCCGTTGCGGCCACGCCCGCGAACCCGACGTCTA
>Ga0182007_10000572_pt1 | contig 21666 bp, 16 predicted proteins | sample Sormic07211113_1_FD_123023 | JGI IMG/M metagenome (GOLD analysis project Ga0182007, IMG submission 123023) | Rhizosphere microbial communities from Sorghum bicolor, Mead, Nebraska, USA - 072115-113_1 MetaG | ecosystem: Host-associated > Plants > Roots > Rhizosphere | place: USA: Nebraska... | reverse complement strand
GTGGGTCCTGTTCCCTGCTTCCCTGCTTCCCTGCTTCCCTGCTTCCCTGCTTCCCCGCGCGGCCGTGGCCCGCGTTCCCCCTCCCTGGCCGTAGCCCCTCCCTGGTCGTAGTACCTCCCTGGTCATCGCCGCGGCACGCCGCGTGACTCCGTAGCGCGCTATATATCGGCTTCCGAGATATCATGGCTCCATGGCATCAAGAGGCATGACCCAGGCGGCGTTCTTCGTCCTCACCGCGCTCGCCGACCAGCCCCGCCACGGCTACGGCATCCTGCGTGAGGTCGGGGAACTCTCCGACGGCGCCGTCCAGTTGCGCGTCGGCACGCTCTACGGCGTGCTCGACCGCCTCACCGCGGACGGACTGATCGCCCTGGACCGCGAGGAGGTGCACGACGGCCGGCTGCGGCGCTACTACCGCGTGACCGAGGAGGGGATAGGGGCCCTGGACGCCGAGGCGGAGCGGATGGCCGCCGGAGCCGACGCCGCCAAGCAGCGCATCGCGGAAGGGCGCAAGGCCCCCGGACCGGCCGTGAACCCGGCCCCGCACCCTTCCGCCGGACCCGGACCCGGACCCGGACTCGCCGGAGGTCTCGCATGACCACACTGCTCGAAGCCCGCTACCGCACGGTGCTGCGCCTGCTCCCCGCCTACTACCGCAGGGCCAGGGAGGAGGAGATGGTCGAGGTCTACCTCTGGGACGTCGACCAGGACACACAGGACCAGAGCCGGCCCACCCTCGGCGAGGTCGTGAGCATCGCCGCGCTCGCCGTCCGCAGCAGGCTGGCCGCCGCGGGAGCGCCCCGGCCGTACGCGCTGCTCGGTTCCGCCGTCCGCCACTTCGCGCTGTTCGCCGTGCTCCTGCAGGCGGCCACCGCTGTCGTCGAGCGGGTGCTGGGTCTGACCTGGTCGTCGACGCACGGCTCACGGCAGTGGGACATGTTCCTGTCGGGATTCACCGGACGCGGACCGCTGTGGACGGTCGTGGGGATCGCGGAGTGGGTTCTGCCGCTGCTGTGGACGGTCGGCTTCTTCGCTCTCGTCCACGACCGGCGCCGTCTCGCCCGGGCGGCCGTCGTGCTCGCCGCGCTGCCCACGCTGTGGCCGCTGGTCGGCCCGCTGGTGAGCGACTGGGCGGTGTCGGACCCCTGGTTCGCCGTCGCCAACGCCCTGTTCGCGTGGCTGCCGGCCCTCGCCCTGTGCGCCGCGTTCCACCGGGACGCACCGCCGGCCGCCCTGCCCTTCGGCGCGCCCGGCATGGTCTACGCGGCCTGCTGCGTGGTGATGGGCGCGTCCCTCGTCCTGCTCCCCGCCATGGCCGACTCGGCCTGGGCCCCGGGGACCTGCTTCGTCCTCGGCGCCCTCGCCTGGCTGCTGCTGCGCGCCCGCCGTCCGGACCGGAGCCCCGACTGCGGCGCCGTGGCCCTGGCCGCGCTCGGTCTGCTGCTTCTGGCGGTGCGGGTCGCGGCGGTGTATCCGTGGCTCGGTGTGCTCCCCGCGGCGTTCGTCGGCGGCGCGCTCGCCCAGGCCGCCGTCCTCGCACTGCTCGTGGTGGCACTGGCCGTGGTGGCCCGCCGCGACCTCACGGCCGTCAGCCGTGGAACGTGATGTACCCGTTGCCGTCGGGGTCGCTGCCGCTCTTGGTGTAGGCGTGCGAGTCGGCGCCCGCGCCGGACGGCTTGTACACGTAGATCGTGTCCTTGTCGTTGTTCCACATGAAGTTGCAGTTGTTGCGGTACACGACGTTCTTCGCGTCCGAGTCGGTGCCGTGGCCGCCGCGGAGCTTCACATAGTCGCCGGGCTGCAGGTAGTGGTTCTTGGTGAAGGTGAACTTGTTGCCGGCCTTGTCCTTGACCACGTACCCCTTGAGGTTCACGGTCGTGCCGGACGAGTAGTTCTTGATCGTCAGATACTCGTCCTTGGTGTTCCCGGTGGTGCAGTTGTTGGAGTCTCTGCCGGGAGCGTCGTACTGGATGCCCTTGATCTTCAGCGCCGACGAATACTCGGTGGCGTGGGCCGGGACGGCGGCCAGTACGGCGAGCGTGCCCGCGGCGGTGGCGGTCGCGGCCACAAGGCGTATACGCATGGAGATCTGCCCCCCTGTATGGATGTTTCGTGAAGGATCTGGAGTGTATACAAGTGGGCGGATTCGGGAGGCGAGTTCACCGAAACCGAGCCGTCGCCCACACGTCGGACTTCCAGTCCAGCAGACGTACGAGTTCGTCGTCCCCGGGGCGCGAAGGGGGCGCGTCCCGGCGGGCGGGGGACGGGGCGGACGCTCCCCGCGAGATGTTGCCGCTGACGGTGATGTTGTGCTCCACGCGCGGGCGGCGCAGCTCCTCGTAGAGGGAGAGCGCCGAGTCGGTGTCCGGTGCGTCGCGCAGGCACTTCGCGAGGATGACGGCGTCCTCCAGAGCCATCGAGGCGCCCTGGCCGGTCGCCGGGGAGGCCGCGTGGGCCGCGTCGCCGACGAGCAGGGCGCGGCCGGAGCGCCACGGTGTGCCGGTGGGAATCTCGGTGGCGTTGGTGACCAGGACGTCGTCGGCGGTGGCCGTGACGATGTCCGCGGCAGGGGTCGCGTCGTCGCGCAGCAGCGGGAGGAGCAGCTCGCGCCATCCGGCGGGCGTGCCGGAGGCGATCTCATCGGCGGGGAGCGGTTCGCCCGACACGCGCGCGAACCAGTACGTCTCCCCGCCGGGCGACACCGTGTAGCCGAAGGCGGCGGCGCTGCCGCGGATCATCGTGATGCGCGCGTCGCCGGCGGGCGGGGTCGCGGTGTCCGTGTAGCCGTAGAAGACGCGCTGGCCCGCGTGGAGCGGCCGTACGGCCGGGGCGATCGCCTCGCGGACCCGGGAGTTGAGGCCGTCGGCGCCGATCAGCAGGTGGCCGGTCGCCGTGCTCCCGTCGGCGAAGCCCGCCGTGATGCCGTGGGTGTCCTCCTGGACGGTGGTGAGCCGGGCGCCGTGGTGCACGGAGATGCCGCGGCGCACGGCCTCCGACTGGAGCCCGGAGCCGAGGTCGCCGCGCCGCAGGCACCGGTATCGGAGAAGCGGGTCGGCGGCCTCGCCCAGGGGCACCAGCGCCAGCTCGGTGCCCGCGCCGTCCAGGACCCGCATCGAGGTCAGCGGGAAGCCGAGGGCGGTGACCGCGGCGGAGGCGTCGAGCTCGGCCACGGCTCGCATGCCGTTGCTCGCCAGGGTGAGGAACGCGCCCAGGTCCTCGGCCGAGTCGGGGTGCGCCTCGTACACGGCGACGTCCAGCCCCGCCTTGTGCAGGGCGAGTGCCGTCGCCGCTCCGGCGATTCCCCCGCCGATCACCAGGACCCGCACCACGCCCCACCTCGCCCCTCTCGGTACGGCCCCCGTGGTCGCACCTGTACCTGGGAGAACGTCCGACGGGCGGTCGGGGTTCCTACGAAACCACCGTGGCGCGTGTTCGTCCGCGGCCCTGCGCACCCGCGCGAAAACGCCGGCCGTGCTCCAGGGCACGGCCGGCGTTCGGTCGGGTCTCGTCAGGCGCCGCTGGCCCGGAGCATGTCCTCGCGCTCGACGAGCTTGACGCGCTCGCGGCCCTGGGGCTCGCCCAGCGCCTTCTCGGCGGCGTCCAGCTTGTACCAGCCCTCCCAGGTGGTGAAGCGGACCTCGCGCTCGGCGAGGAACGCGTCCACCGCCTCGGGCTCGGGTGAATCCGGCGTCTGCAGACGGCCGTTCGCGTAGTCGTCGAGCAGGTTGGCGACCGTCTCGTTGGCGTCGCCCTTGGTGTGGCCGATCAGGCCGACGGGGCCACGGCGGATCCAGCCGGTGACGTACGTCGACCGCAGGTGCTCGCCGGACTCCTGGATGACCCGGCCGCCCTCGTCGGGCACGGTGCCGGAGTCGATGTCCCAGGGGAGCTTGGGGAGCTTGTCGGACAGGTAGCCGACCGCGCGGTAGACCGCGGTGACGTCCCAGTCCTTGAACTCGCCGGTGCCCTTGACGTTGCCGGTGCCGTCGAGGGCGGTGCGCTCGGTGCGCAGGCCGACGACCTTGCCGTCCTCGCCGAGGATCTCGACGGGCGACTCGAAGAAGTGCAGGAACAGCTTGTGCGGGCGGTCGCCGATGTCGCGGATCGCCCAGTTCTCCAGCGTCTTGGCGACCATGTCGGCCTGCTTGTTGCCGCGCCGGGTCTCGATCGAGCCCGCGTCGTAGTCGATGTCCTCGGGGTCGACGATGACCTCGATGTTGGGGGAGTGGTCCAGCTCCCGAAGCTCCATCGGGGAGAACTTCGCCTGCGCGGGGCCGCGGCGGCCGAAGACGTGGACCTCCAGCGCCTTGTTGGCCTTCAGGCCGTCGTAGACGTTCGGCGGGATCTCCGTCGGCAGCAGCTCGTCCGCCGTCTTGGCGAGGACACGGGCCACGTCCAGCGCCACGTTGCCGACACCCAGCACGGCGACCTTCTCCGCCTCCAGCGGCCAGGTGCGCGGCACGTCCGGGTGGCCGTCGTACCAGGACACGAAGTCGGCGGCGCCGTAGGAGCCGTCGAGGTCGATGCCGGGTATGCGCAGCTCGCGGTCGGCCGTGGCGCCCGTGGAGAAGATCACCGCGTCGTAGAAGGCGCGCAGGTCGTCCAGGCTGAGGTCGTTCGGGTAGTCGACGTTGCCGAAGAGGCGGATCTGGGGCTTGTCGAGCACCTGGTGCAGGGCCGTGATGATGCCCTTGATGCGGGGGTGGTCGGGGGCGACGCCGTAGCGGATCAGCCCGAACGGCGCGGGCATGCGCTCGAAGAGGTCGATGGACACACCGGGTTCGGCGGCCACGTCGGACTTGAGCAACGCGTCGGCGGCGTAGATCCCGGCGGGGCCGGCTCCGACGATGGCTACCCGCAGGGGGCGGGGCATGATCAGGTTCCCTTCGAGCGGCGACAGATCGACTCGAAGGGGAAGCCTAAGCTAAGGCAAGCCTAAGTCGGTACACGAGTCCGATCTATGGGCTCATAAATCAACTTTATGAGCCCATAGTAAGCCCGCCTGCCGGATCAGCCGATGTGGTAACTGTCCCCGTACACCTTCCAGTCGAGCGGGGTGTTCAGGCACAGGTTGCCCTTGCGCAGGAAGACCCGCTGCTCGGTGTCGACACGGGTGGTGTCGCTGTGGGCCTCCTCCTGCTTCATCGCCCACACGCGCGCGTCCAGGAAGGCGTTGAGGTACGTCGTCTCGTCGCCGCCCTGGGCCGGCGGCTTCGCCTTGTTCAGGGCCCGCTTGCGGATGTTGCGGAAGCTGGTCGGGTCGCTGCCGTCGCCGTGCATCACGATGGCGTCGTAGTAGGTGAACTGACCCAGTGTGCCGAGTCCGTCCGCCTTGCCCTGCTTGACGGCCGGGTTGAAGTACACCCGGTCGCGTTCGTCGTTCTGCGCCTGCTGGAAGGCGGTGTCCTGGGCGGCCTTGCGCCAGTCCTTGGGGAAGTCGGGGTCGAGGCCGGCGTGCGAGTCGGTGCCGTTCACCGAGCGCAGGGCCGGGAGGTACTTGGCGAGAACGTTGCCCGGCTTGCGGTCCGTGTAGAGCTGGACCAGGTCGAGCATGTCGCCGGTGCCCGAACAGAAGCCGATGATGCCGGCGGTGTAGCCGCGCCCGTCGCCGATGTCCTCGATGTACTTGTACTGCGCCTTCCAGTCGAGCGAGGAGTTCTCCGCGCTCGACACCAGTCGCATGGCGATCTCCTTCTTGGCCGCGGTGTCCAGGCCCACGCAGCCGGAGGCGGCGGCCGAGGAGGCGGCGGCCGAGGCGTGCGTGGCCCGCAGGAGGGGAGCGGCGGCCACGGAGGCGCCGAGCAGCGCCAGGAGGGTGCGGCGCGAGGTGATGGCGGGCGGGGCGGAATGACTGGAAACGTTCCTCACAGATGCTCCAAGTGGAGGTGGGGGGTGCGGAGTTGACCGTGCGTCACTCTGATAGGAAGGTTTCCTATCAGAAATTCGACGGGCCGGACACCCGTCACACCACAACTTCGTAGGGAACGACGAAGAACGGGCTCTCAGGGCAGCGGCTGCTCGGCCCAGATGACCTTGCCCTCGGGCGTGTAGCGGGTGCCCCAGCGCTCCGCGAGCTGCGCCACCAGGAACAGGCCACGCCCGCCCTCGTCCGTCATCGCCGCGTACCGCAGATGCGGCGATGTGCTGCTGCTGTCGAAGACCTCGCAGATCAGCGTCCGGTCGAACAGCACGCGCATATGGATCGGGTCGGCGCCGTAGCGGATCGCGTTGGTGACGAGTTCGCTCAGGATGAGTTCCGTGCTGAACGTCAGCTCGTCGAGACCCCATGCGGCCAGCTGCCGGCTGACGGAGGCGCGGGCCTCGGAGACGGCCGCCGGGTCGGACGGCACCTGCCACTCGGCGACGTGGTCGGCGGGCAGCGCCCGGGTGCGGGCGACGATCAGGGCGACGTCGTCGCTCGGCTTCGCGGGCAGCTGCGAGTCGAGCACGGCCCGGCAGGTGTCCTCAGACGACTCGCCGGCCCGCTCCAGCGCGCCGCGCAGCAGCTCCAGACCCTCGTCGATGTCCCGGTCCCGGTCCTCGACCAGCCCGTCCGTGTACAGGACGAGCCGGCTGCCCTCCTCCAACGGGAGTTCCGCCGTCTCGAACGGCAGACCGCCCAGGCCCAGCGGCGGACCGGCCGGCACGTCCGGGAAGGTGACGCTGCCGTCGGGCCGGATCAGGGCCGGTGGCGGATGGCCCGCGCGGGCGACGGTGCAGGTCCGGGCCACCGGGTCGTAGATCGCGTACAGGCAGGTGGCGCCGGTGACGGGGGCGCTGCCGTCCTCCTCGGCCTCGTCCTGGTCGATGCGTGCCACCAACTCGTCCAGGAGGGCGACCAGTTCGTCGGGCGGCAGATCGAGGGAGGAGAAGTTGTGCACCGCCGTGCGCAGCCGGCCCATGGTGGCCGCGGCGTACAGCCCGTGCCCGACGACATCGCCCACCACCAGCGCCACCCGGGCGCCGGACAGCGGCAGCACGTCGAACCAGTCCCCGCCGACGCCGGCCTGCGCGGGCAGATACCGGTACGCGATCTCCAGCGCGGACTGCTCGGGCAGCGTGCGCGGCAGCAGACTGCGCTGCAGGGTGACGGCCATGCTGTGCTCGCGCGTGTAGCGGCGCGCGTTGTCGATGGAGACCGCGGCCCGCGCCACCAGCTCCTCGGCCAGGGCCAGTTCGTCCACGTCGAAGGCGTCGGGCTTCTCGGACCGCCAGAAGCTGACCACGCCGAGCACCAGCGAGCCCGCCCGCAGCGGCACCGTGATCAGCGAGTGGATGCCGTACGCCACCACCTGAGCGGTCCGCTCCAGGTCCTGCGCGTGCCAGCCGGGCGCCAGGTCCAGGTCCGGTTCGAGCACGGCCTGGCCGGAGCGCAGACTGCGGGCCTGCGGGGAGGAGTCGACGAACCGGATCTGCCGGCCCACCTTGTAGAGCGGGGCGTCCGAGCGGATCCCGCTGCAGGCGGTACGGCGCAACGGGGTGAGCGCCCCCGGCTGGCCGCCGCCGAGCACCGCGTCGAACAGGTCCACCGTCGCGAAGTCGGCGAACCGCGGCACGGCGAGCTCCGCCAGCTCCTCGGCGGTGCGGGTGACGTCCAGACTGGTGCCGATGCCCACGCCGGCGTCGTAGAGCATGTTCAGGCGTTCGCGGGCCTCCTCGGCGCGGCCGGACAGGGCGCGCAGCTCGGTGGAGTCGCGGAGGGTGGCGACGCTGCCCGGCGGGCCGCCCCGGACATCGGTGGTGCGCTGGTTGACGGCCAGCAGCCGGTCCTTGACCAGGTGCACCTCGTCGGTGGCCTCGCGGCCGGAGGCCAGCAGGTCGGCGGTGTCGGCGGGCAGGCCGAGGTCCCGGACGTGCCGGCCCTCGGCGTCCTCGGGCAGGTCGAGCAGGCGGTGCGCCTCGTCGTTGGCGAGCAGCAGCCGGCCCTCGCCGGAGACGATGAGCACGCCCTCGCGCACGGCGTGCAGAACGGCGTCGTGGTGCTCGTACATGCGGGTCATCTCGTGCGGGCCAAGGCCGTGCGTCTGGCGCAGCAGGCGTCGGCTGACCAGCGCGGTCCCGCCGGTGGCCAGGGCGAGTGCGACGGCCGCGGCCATCAGGACCAGCGGCAGCTGGTGGTTGGCCGTGCCGCCGACGTTCTCGGTGGTGATGCCGGCCGAGACCAGGCCGACGACCTTGCCGTCCGGCGCCTTGACCGGCACGACCGCCTGCACCAGCCGCCCGATGGTGCCGTTGACCTCCTCGACCACGGTCTTACCGGCCAGCGCGGGCTCGATGGTGCCGACGAACTTCTTGCCGATCCGGTCCGGCTTGGGGTGGGTGTAGCGGATGCCGTCGGTGTTCATGACGACGATGAAGTCCACGCCGGTCGCCTTGCGGGCCGCCTCCGCCCGCGGCTGAAGGATCTCCGTGGGGTTCGGGGTGCTGAGCGCCTCGCGGGTGCCCGGCGCGTTGGCGAAGGCCTCGGCGACCGCGACCGACCGGTTGCGGGCCTCCTGGGTGCTGTCGTGCCGTACCTGCAGGTACAGCGCCAGCCCGGCGGCGACCACCAGCAGGAGCACGATCACCACCTGCAGCACGAACACCTGCCGTGCGATGCTGCGGCCGGCGAGCGCGGAGCGCAGTCCCGAGGCCCGCCCCTGCTCCGGAGGGCTCGTGTCCGCGGTGCGGGCCTGCGGCCGTGCCGTGCGCCGCCTGTGCGCGTGACGGGCGCCCTCGGGCGCGCGCCGGGCACGGGGACCGCCGGGACGGCGGCCGGACCGAGTCCCGGAGCGGTCCGGAAGTCGGACCATGTGCCCATGTCTACACTGCCGGGCCGCAGGAGGCGAGAGGCATCACGGAGGGTGACGGGGCGAGTCGGGCCCCGGAGACGGGGTGAGACTTCGCGTCGAGTTCGGGGGAGGGCCGGATGACCTCATGGTCCGTCAACTCGTGGGCGGCCGAGGGCCGGTCGCCTCACCGCCCGTTGTGCGGTGCGACACGCCGTGTGGCCAGCAGCAGGGCGATGTCGTCGGGCCGGTCGGCCGTGTGCCGGGCCGTCGCGGTGAGCCGGTCGGCAATGCCCGCGAGCGGGCGGCGGGCGGGCCGGGTGGCCGGGGAGCCCGCCTTCGACAGGGCCACCCGCAGGGCCGTGATGCCCTCGTCGATGTCCACGCCCGGACGTTCCACGAGCCCGTCCGTGTACAGCGCGAGCACGGCGCCCGGCTCGATCATCAGCTCCGTCAGCGGGTAGTGCGCCTGCGGATCGACCCCGAGCACCACCCCATGGGGGAGGTCGACGACGTCGGTGTGCCCGTCCGGGCGGCGCAGCAGCGGGGGCGGATGGCCCGCGTTGGCCGCGCACGTCATGCCCGAGGCCGGATCGAGGCGGATGTAGCAGCAGCTCGCGAACTGGCCGGGGTCGAGGTCGATGAGCAGATGGTTGACGCCGCTCAGCACCTCGTCGGGAGGACGGTCGCCGAGCGCGAACGCCCGCACCGCGCTGCGCAGTTGCCCCATCGTGGCCGCCGCCTGCACCCCGTGGCCCTGTACGTCGCCGATCACCAGCGCCAGACCGTCCCCGGACTCCACCACGTCGTACCAGTCGCCGCCGACCTCCATGCCCTGGGTGCCGGGCAGATAGCGCCCGGTCGTCTCCACCCGCGGATGGACGGACAACCGCCGCGGGAGCAGGGCCTGCTGGAGCCCTCGGGCGAGGGCCGCCTCGTTCTCGTAGCGCTGTGCCTTCTCCATGGCGTGGGCGATGAGGCCGGCGAGCGCGGTGAGCACGGTCCGTTCCTCGCTGCTGAAGGTGCGGGACCGGTCGAAGCCCAGGATGCAGGAGCCGACCGGGCGTCCCGAGGCGATCAGCGGCAGGAAGGCGCGGGCGCCCTGCTCGGCGTCCAGGGCGATGCCCGGGTAGGCGGCCGTCAGCTGCTGCATCGAGTCGAAGAACAGCGGCCGTCCGCTGGTGAGCGTCTCCACGCCCGGGAGATGGGCGTCCAGGCCGACGCCGTCGAAGGGGTCCAGGAACCCCTTGGGGAAGCCCGACTCCCAGGCCAGGTACAGATGCCGGTCCTGCAGCAGGTAGATGGCGAGCCGGCCGCCGCCGAAGGCGGGCAGCAGCTCCCGCATCACCACGGCCGCGACCTGGCGTGCCGTGACCGCCTCCGACAGCGCGATGGCGAGGACGATGGGCCGGTACAGCGGAGCCATGGACGGGGCCCCGGCCGCGACCGCGGCGACCGGCTCGTCCGTCGCGTCGAGCGGCGGCGCCAGGTCCGCGGCGGCCGGGACCCGGTTCGCCGGACGGAAGGTACAGGTCAGCACGTCCGGACCCGAATAGACACACACGTCCAGCCAGGCGCTCTCGTACGACTCCTCGTCCGCCTCGCCGACCGGCAGCCCCACGTGGAAGCGCACCGGGTCGGGCGAGAGCAGGGCGCCGCGCAGATGGTCCTCGAAGGCCGGCTGGTTCAGCCAGGGCACGCCCTCCCACAGCGGGCGCCCGAGCACCTCGGACCGTGAGCGGTGCAGCAGCTGTCCGGCGCGCGGATTGGCGTAGAGGATCATGCCGAGCCGGTCCAGGCACAGCACGCCCTCGGGCAGCAGATCGGCCGCGGCGTCGGCCGCGGCGCCGGGTCCCGGATCGACGACGAATCCCCTGACCGGATGGGTGCCCGAGGGGGTGCCGGGCGGGGCGGGGGCGGCGTACGGGCTCCACAGCTCCACCAGCCGCAGCGCGTCGTCCTCGGTCCGCACGTACAGCGGCAGGGGCGGCGGTCTGCCCGCGGCCGTCTCCCGCAGCGCGGCCAGCACCCGATGCGGGTCGGCCGGGGACACGGCCTCGGCGAGATCCCGCACGCCGGAGCCGAACCCTCCGGCCGGCCTGCCGAGCAGGACGGGCAACCGCTCGTCGGCGGTCACCACGTCCGTCACCGGGTCCCAGGCGAAGCCACCGGCCCGCCCGGCCGGGCGGCCGGCACCGGGCGGCCGTACGCACACGGGCTCGCCGTCCCACGCGACCGACGACCCGGCGCGGTCCTCCTCCAGCCGCAGCAGGGCCGCGCCCAGGTCCTCGGCCAGCCGCACCATGCGATCGCGCCGGTGCATCAGCTCGGCGGCGTCCGAGGCGGAGGGACGCAGCACGGTCAGTACCCCGTAGGTCGTCGTGCCGCCCACCACCGGCACGTACAGCGACCCGAACTGGAACGGCAGCCCGGCCGCGAACTGCGGATACCGGCGCATCGTCTCGGTGGCGTTCGGCAGCACCACCTGCACGCCCAGCCGATAGGCGTCGGCCACGGGGAACGGCCGGTCCACATGCATCCGCCACCAGGGCCGGAAAAGCGAACCGGGTAGCCCCGCGAGCACCGCGAGCCGCAGCAGTCCCGGTGTGCTGGAGCGCAGATAGACGCCGCCCGAGTGGCCCCTCGCCGCTGCGATCGCCTCCGTCGAGGCGTCGATCAGCAGCGTGGCCAGCTGTCCGGGCGTCCGGCGCGTGTCCTCCGTGCTCCCAGTCATCGGCATTACCTCGTCCGTGGCCGCCCAGCGGATGACACAGACAAGAATGCGCCACTTCGGGCGCCGGGCGCACCTGGTCGGACGAGGGCATCGGGCGGAGCCGCCGCGGGGAGAGGGAGCGGGCCAGGAACACGCACCTTGTGGGAGCGCTCCCAAGTCGGCAGGATGCCGGGGTGACCCCGACTCCCGCGATCCGCCCCTACCGCCCCGAGGACCGAGAGGCCCTCGACGACATATGCGTCCGCACCGCGCACAACGGTCAGGACAGCCGCCCGGTCTACGCCGACCCCTCGATCTTCCCGGCGACCTTCGCGGCCCCCTACGCCCACCTGGAGCCGGAGCTGGCGTTCGTCCTCGACGACGGGACAGGGCAGGCCGTCGGGTACATCCTCGGCACCGCCGACACCCCGCGTTTCGTCGCGGAGTTCCGCGCCACCTGGCTGCCCCTGGTCGCCGACCGCCACCCCGAGCCCGCCGGGCCGCCGCGCACCCCCGACGAGGAGATGGTCCGGCTGCTGCACCACCCCGAGCGGATGCTCGTCCCCGAGGTCGCCGCCTACCCGGCCCACCTGCACATCGACCTGCTCCCCGACTGGCAGGGCCACGGCCACGGCCGCGCCCTGATGCGCACCTTCCTCCGGGCCCTGCACGACCGGGGCGTGCCGGCCGTCCACCTCAGCATGGTCACCGCCAACATCCAGGCCAGGGCCTTCTACGACCGCCTCGGCTTCCACGAGATAGCGGTGCCGGACCCGGGCCCGGTCACCTTTCTCGGCCGTACGACGGGGGAGCCGGAGGCGCTGTGAGGTGTCCCGGTCTCAGATCCAGGTGTCCAGCCACATCCGGGCGTGCCAGTCCGAGTACGGGATCACCTGGGCCGTGTACAGGGGGAAGAAGTAGATGAAGTTCCAGGCGATGAGCAGCACCAGCGCTCCCGCGGCCACCGTTCCCCGCACCCGGCGCGCCTCGCTCGCCCCCGGCGGTCCCAGCAGCGCGCCGAGCAGCATCGCGACGGCCAGACACAGGTAGGGCACGAACGCGACGGCGTAGAAGGAGAAGATCGTGCGGTCCTGGTAGTTGAACCACGGCAGGTAGCCCGCCCCCACCGCGCACAGCACGGCCCCCGCCCGCCAGTCGCGGCGCAGCGCCCACCGGAAGAGCAGATAGACGAGGGCGGCGCACGCCGTCCACCACAGCAGCGGGGTGCCCAGGGCGAGGATCTCCTGCGAGCAGGGGGCCGTGGAGTGGCAGCCCTGCTGTCCCGGCTTGGGGGACTGGTAGTAGAAGGACACCGGCCGGCCGAGGACCAGCCAGCTCCAGGGGTTGGACTGGTAGCGGTGCGGGGTGTGCAGGCCCACGTTGAACTCGTAGACGGCGTGCTCGTAGTGCCACAGGCTGCGCAGCGGGGCCGGTATCCACGACCAGGTGCCGCCGCGGCCGTCCGCCCAGTGCCGGCCGTAGCCCTTGTCGGACAGGAACCAGCCCGTCCAGGTCGCCAGATACGTCACCAGGGCGACCGGCACCAACGACAGCACCGACCATCCCAGGTCCTTGCGCAGCACCGCGCGGTAGGGGGACCACGCCCCGGCCACCCGGCGGGAGCCCACGTCCCACAGGACGGTCAGCGCGGTGAAGAAGACCAGGAAGTACAGGCCGTTCCACTTGCTCGCCGCCGCCAGACCCAGGAAGACCCCGGCCGCGATACGCCACGGTCGCGGGCCCATGCCCGTGTACGTGCCGGCGTCGTGGTCCGGGCGGGCGAAGCCGTCGCCGTCCACGGGGAGGGCGGCCGCCAGACGGGCCCGCGCCCGGTCGCGGTCGACGAGAAGACAGCCGAAGGCCGCCAGGGTGAAGAACATGACGACCAGGTCGAGCAGGGCGGTGCGGCTCATCACGTAGTGCAGACCGTCGATGGCCAACAGCGCCCCGGCCAGACAGCCCAGCGCCGTCGAGCGGAACAGGCGGCGCCCTATTCGGCACAGCATGAGGACCGACAGAGTGCCGAGGGCCGCCGTCATGAACCGCCAGCCGAACGGATCCAGACCGAACAGCGCCTCCCCGACGGCGATCACCCACTTGCCGAACGGCGGATGCGCGACGAACGCGCCGGGGTCGGACAGCGAGATCACCTGGGGGTGCGCGAGGATCTGCGGATCGACGATCTTGCGGTCGGGCCAGCTGCCCTCGTAGCCGAGCCGCAGTACCGACCAGGCGTCCTTCGCGTAGTACGTCTCGTCGAAGACGACGGCCCGCGGACCGCCCAGGTGCCAGAACCGCAGCGCTCCGGCGAACACGGCGACGAGGATCGGCCCCAGCCAGCCCATCGCCCCGACGACCCGGTCCGCGGGCCAGGGCCCTCTGCCCAGCAACGCCCGCAGCCGGGGCGCCGGTTGCGCGAAGGGCGGGACCAGACGCTCGCGGGTGTCGGTGCGCGGGGGCGCGACGTGGCCGAAGCGCTGCAGCCGACCCGCCCAGGAGCGGGGGTCGGGCACCGCTGTCGCCCGCGTGTCCTCATGGACGTCGTGCCGGGTGGAGGTGTTACTCGTCACCGGCTCATCGTAGGGAACGCCCGTACGAGCCGCGGCGATCTTTCGACATGGGGCGGTCCCGGCCTGTCGGCCGCCGTCGGTCCTCGGCGACCCGGACACGGTGTCCGGGTGCGGCGGCCGCGCCGGTCGGCGCATCATGAGCGGATGACTTCGCCGACCTTCGACCAGTTTCGTCGGCCGACCTTCGAACAGTACTGTCGCGAAATCGTCACCCAGACCGACCTGCTCACCCGCCGGACCGAAGGCGTGGACACGAGCACGCCGGTGCCCACCTGCCCCGGCTGGGACCTCGGGCGGCTGCTGCGGCACGTGGGCGGGGACCACCGCTGGGCGGAGGGGATCGTGGGAACCCGGGCGGCCGGACCCACGCCCGACGACCCGGTCAACGACCCCGACTTCTGTGCCCCGTTGGACGGCGACGCGCTCGGCACCTGGCTCGGCGAGGGCGCCAGGGCACTCGCCGCCACCCTGCGCGAGGCCGGGCCCGACACGCCGGTGTGGACCCCCGCCGACGCCGAAGTGATCGAGCAGACCTCGCTGTTCTGGGCCCGGAGGATGACGTACGAGACGGTCGTCCACCGCGCCGACGCGGTACTGGCGACCGGCGGACGGTTCACCCTCGATGCCGACCTCGCGGTCGACGCGGTCGAGGAATGGCTGGAGTTCGCGACGGTGCGCGAGGCGTACGAGCCCGGTCCGGAGGCACCCGGCCTGCTCGGCCCCGGCCGCACGCTCCGGTTCGACTCGGCCGGGGCCCGGCGGTGGTTCGTCGATCTGCGCGGCGAACGGCCCGTCTGGCGGACCGCGGGTGAGGAGGAGGGCGGCGAGGAGGGCGGCGAGGAGGCCGCCGTCACCGTGGGCGGACCGGTGACGGACCTCCTGCTCTTCCTCTACCGCCGCCCGACGACCGCCGTGGCGACCTCGGGCGACACCGCCCTGCTCGACCTGTGGCTGACCCGCACCGGTTTCTGGCTGGAGGCATGACGGCCGTCCGTGAACGCCGGGTATGTGGGGTTGAGCACCGCCGAGACACCGCCGAGACCCCGTATCCGTCAGGCGGACAGCTTCGCCCTGAGACCGCCGGTCGCCGCGGCCGGGCGCGCGGTGGCCCGTACGGTCCGGCGCACCAGATGTGCCTCGCGCCGCACATCGCGGGCCGCGTGCCGGCCCCGCCACAGCAACGACGGCGCACCCGCCGTGTCGTCGGCGGCGATCAGCAGACCGCCCAGCATGGACAGGTTCTTGAGGAAGTGGATGCGCTGCTGGGCCCGGTCGGCGGGGTCCTCCACCTCCCAGAAGCGGTGGCCCGCCAGTGTGGTGGGCACCAGGGTGGCCGCGATCGCCAGCGCGGACAGCCGCGGCAGACGGCCGAGCCCGAGCAGGACACCCGCGGCCACCTGTACGGCCCCGCTGAGCCGTACGACCTGGTCGGTCTCTTCCGGTAGCGGCGGCACACGGTCCGTGACCGGCTGGACGACCGGCTCCGCGAGCGGGGCGACCTCCTCGGGGGCGGTGAGGGTGTGCAGGCCGCCGGCCACGAACATCGAGGCGAGCAGGGGACGGCCCGTCCTGCGCAAGAGACTCATGGCGTTCTCCAGACAAGTCGATGGAACGGCTCCTGCCGGGTTCCCGGTCCGGGCGTCGGCAATCGGCGACGCCGGCACCTGCGGGGACACACAAACCCTGAGAGGTTTCTAAGAATTCGTGAGGCGGTTGAACACACGGGCGCCGCCGTCCGTATGGGGCGTGGGATTTCCATGCCCGACCGTCAGCAGCAGTAGGAGAACTCTCGTGGCACGAAACTCGCGCCGACGCCCGACAGGCCCACGCCGCGCCACCTTCGCGGCATTCGCGCTGATGCTGGGCGGCGGCGGCCTGGTTGCGGCCAACGTCTACGCCTCCGCGACGGAAGGCGGTTCGGGCTCCGAGCAGCCGACGACACGCAGCGCCGCGGGCGGCACGATCTACTGTCCGGACGTCGGCGCCAAGCTGACGCAGGTGCCGGACGGGGCACGTGCCGACGTCGACAAGGAACTCGCGTCGATGGACCAGCAGATAGCGGAGGCCTATCAGCGGTTGCAGGCGGCGACCCCCGAGCAACGCCAGGACGGCGGCTACACCGACGACACGGTGATGAAGCCGCTGAAGGAGAAGCGGACCGAGTCGCTCGGCCGCATCGGCGGTGCCATGGAGCAGGCCGGACAGCGTCCGCAGGGGCTCGACTCCATGGCGGACTGCTCCCTGCGGACCTGGAACGACCAGAACGGTGGCCAGAATTCACAAGGCGGCCAGCAGCAGGGGCAGGGGGACCAGCAGAACGGCGGCCAGCAGAACGGCGGCGGTCAGCAGAACGGCGGTCAGCAGGGCGGCAACGGCGGCCAGGCCGGCAATGGCCCGGTCGTGGGGGACTACCAGGACATCAACACCGTCCAGCCCGACTCCCCGGCACCGGACCTGAACACCTTCGTCTCCAAGGGCACCTTCACCACCAGCTGCGGGGTGAACGCGGGCGGACTGCGCAACTCCGACAACGTGATCGTCGCCCCCGGCGTCTCCAACGGCGCCCACCACTTCCACGACTACATCGGCAACCAGTCCAACACCGCCTTCGCCAGCGACGACGACCTCGCCAAGGCGGACACCAGCTGCGAGAACCCGGGCGACAAGTCCACGTACTACTGGCCGGTCCTGCGTCTGCAGAACGGCAGCCAGGACAAGGACGCCAACTCGCCCGGCGGTGGCATCGAGGGCAACGCCGGTCAGATCGTGACGCCGAAGGAGGTCACCATGACCTTCATCGGCAGCCCGCGCAGCCAGGTCACGGAGATGCCCCGTCTGCTGCGCATCATCACCGGTGACGCCAAGGCCTTCGTCAACGGCCCGGCCAACGCCAACGCCTCCTGGAGCTGCACCGGGTTCGAGGACCGGCAGCTCAAGGACAAGTACCCGCTGTGCCCGCAGGGCAGCGACGTGGTGCGCACGTTCCGCTTCCAGAGCTGCTGGGACGGCCGCAACGTCGACAGCGCCAACCACCGCACCCACGTGGCGTTCGAGGACGCCGCGGGCAACTGCCCGAGCGGCTTCGAGGCCATCCCGCAGCTGGTCCAGCGGATCGTCTACGACGTGCGGGCGCCCAGCCTCCAGGACGGCGGCCGTACGACACCGCTGTTCGCCGTCGACTCCTTCCCGGAGCAGCTGCACAAGCCGGTCACCGACCACGGCGACTTCATCAACGTCTTCGACGCGGGCCTGATGAAGGAGGTCGTCTCCTGCATCAACGGCGGCCGCAACTGCGGTACCGGCACGGGCGAGGACCCGGGCGGCTCGGACGGGAACGCCACCCAGCCGCCGAGCCGGCAGCCGACGGACCAGCCCACCGGCAACCCGAGCGAACCCGCCGGCCAGCCCACCGCGCAGCCGACCGAGAGCCTCACCACTCCGCCCGCCGGTGGCGACAACGGCGGCTCGGACAAGGGCAATTCGGGCAGCGGCTCCGACAAGGGGAACTCCGGCGGCGGATCGGGCAACGGCAGCGCCGGCAGCGGCACCTCGGGCAACGGGTCGGGCAACGGCAACTCGGGCAGCGGCTCCGGTGACCAGGGCTCGCAGGCCACCGCGACCGCGCCACGGACCGACCAGCCGGCGAATAACGGCGAACCCACCCTGTCCAGCACGGCACAGCCCAAGGTCTACGCGAAGCCGTCGGCATCCAAGAGCACGGCGGCCGCGCAGGCGCAGGGCGGCTCGGGCGACAACGGCGCCGCCGCCGGCGGTTCCGCACAGTCCCAGGCGCCCGGCGGGAGCGATGCCCAGGCCGCCGGACAGACCGAACCCCAGGCCGTCCAGGGTGGCTTGGCGGAGACCGGAACCTCGCTGTGGCCGGCCGCGGCCGGCACCGTGCTCCTGATCGCGGGTCTGATCGTGCTGGCCCGCACCAAGCGCACCATCCTGCGCTGACGCGTGAGCGCACGGACCGGGGGTGCCCGGTCCGTGCGCCGCTTGCGCCGGGCGTCCCCCGACGGCAGGGTTCGGGGTGTGCCCACCCTGCTGATCGTGCATCACACGCCCTCGCCGCACTGCCAGGCCATGCTGGAGGCGGTCGTCTCCGGGGCCACCGCGCCCGAGATCGAGGGTGTCCAGGTCGTACGGCGTCCCGCGCTGACGGCCTCCGCCTCGGACGTCCTGGCCGCCGACGCCTGTCTGCTCGGCACCCCGGCCAACATCGGGTACATGTCCGGGGCCCTGAAGCACTTCTTCGACCAGATCTACTACCCCTGTCTGGACGCCACCCGGGGCAGGCCCTACGGCTACTACGTGCACGGCGGCAGCGATGTCACCGGCGCCGTGCGTGCCGTCGAGTCCATCGCGACCGGCCTCGGCTGGCGCGCCGCGGCCGGTGCCGTGACGGTGACCGGCGAGCCCCGCAAGGCCGATCTGGAGGCCTGCTGGGAGCTGGGAGCGACCCTCGCGGCGGCACTGATGGACTGACCGCCGGCTCTCTTGCCGTGTGCAGGATTTGCGCCAGCCTGAGCGGCGAACAGGTCCAGACTATTTCCGCCGTCCCTGCTTATCACTGGCGGAGTGTCGTATTCCGCCTGCGGTGGAGCATGTGAATGAGCCACCTACGGGAAACCACCCGTCCGTGCGGTTGATTGTTCAATCGTCACGCTGCAATACTCCGGCTTCCAGTCGCGCCATGGCGCTTCCGAATCCGGAACAACCGGCAATCCTGAATTCCAGGCGCTGCGCCGCGCGCACCGTCGGACCGGTGTGCGTTTGACGGTGACCGCCATCGGCGGATTCCTGCTGTACGTACTGCTGTCGAGTTTCACGCCGGGTCTGATGAACAGTTCCCTCAGCGGCCATTTCACCCTCGGTCTGGCCCTGGGCCTCGGCCAGTTCGTGCTGATGGCCGTCGTGGCGTGGCGCTACCTCGTCCATATGCGCACCCGAGTCGACCCGGTCGTCCGGAGCCTGCGCTGCCGGCCGCGCGTCCGGCCCGGCGAGGGCAGCCGACAGCATCCCACCGAGCCGCAGCACCCGTACCGCACCCAGGGATACCGCACATGGTGACGACCGCCGCCGGCGTCGGTGACCGGTTCAGTCTGCAGCTGACGTTCCTGCTCTTCCTCTCCGTCGTCGTGGTGAGCCTGTTCAGCGCTGCTGACCGCTCCGCAGCGCGACGAGATCGGCGAGTTCTATCTCGGCAACCGCACCATGACCCCGCTGCGCAACGGACTCGCGATGTGCGGCGACTACATCTCCGCCGCCACGCTCCTCGGCAGCACCGGCCTGGTCGCCCTCAACGGCTACGACGGACTGCTCTACCTCGGTGGCACCGCCGTCGCCTGGACGATGGTCCTGCTGCTGATCGCGGAACCCCTGCGCAACGCGGGCAGGTTCACCCTGGGGGACACTCTCGCCCTGCGTCTTCCGCAGGGCCACCGGCCGGTCCGGCTCGCCCTCTCCCTGTGCACCCTCGCCGTCTCCACCCTCTATCTGGTGGCCCAACTCGTCGGCAGCGTGGCCCTGTTGACGCAGTTCACCGGTGAGCCCAGCGCGATCACCCGCACCCTGTGCGTGGCGGTCATCGGCTCCATCGTCATCGTGTACGCGGCGATCGGCGGCATGCCCGGAGCCACGTTCATCCAGGTCGTGAAGGCCGTGATGGTGATCTCCGGCGTCACCGTGACCGCCGTGCTGGTGCTGCACCACTACCACTGGAACCTCGACGCCATGCTCGGCGCCGCCGCGGACAACAGCGGCCTGGGCACCCGCTTCCTGGAACCCGGCCTGCGCTACGGCGGCAGCACCACCAGCAGGCTCGACTTCTTCAGCCTCGAACTCGCCATCGTCCTCGGCCTCGCCGCACTCCCGCACATCATGATGCGCCTGCTGGCCCCCCGTGACATGAGCGTCCTGCGCTCCTCGGTCGTCTGGGCCATGGGCCTGGTGGGACTCGTCTGCCTGGCGGCCGGCATCCTCGGTCTCGGTGCCACGGCCGTCGTCGGACGGGAGACCATCGCGGGCACCGACCGCAAGGGCGACGCGGCCGTCCTGCTGCTGGCGCTCGCCCTCGGCGGCGGCGTCCTCACCGCGCTGCTGTCCTGTCTCGCCTTCGTCACCCTGCTGGCCGTCGCCTCCGGCCTCACCCTCGCCGCGGCCACCTCCCTCGCGCACGACCTCTACGGCGAGGTCATCCGCAAGGGCAGGGCGCAGGAGAGGGAGGAACTCCTCGTCGCCCGCCTCGCCGCGGTCGTCATCGGCGTCCTGGGCATTCTGCTCGCCCTGGTGTCCTGGGGAGCCAACACCGCGACACTGGCCTTCCTCGCCTTCGCCATCGCCGCCTCGGCCCTGCTGCCCACCCTCGTCCACACCCTGTTCTGGCGGCGCTTCAACGCGACCGGCGCCCTGCTCAGCCTGTGCGGCGGCCTGCTCACCTCGGTCCTCCTGGTGATCTTCTCGCCGGTCGTCTCCGCCACCCCCGCCTCGCTCTACCCGCACGCCGACTTCGCCTGGTTCCCGCTGCAGAACCCGGGCATCGTCTCGATCCCGGCCGGCTTCCTCCTCGGCTGGCTCGCCACCGCCCTGGGCCGAGGCGAAACGGTCGACACCTACGACGAGTTCGAGGTCCGCACCCTCGTCGGAGCCGAACAGAGCTGACACCGCGCCGACCCGGCGCGGGGCGGAAGGTGATGCCGGCCGAGGAATGAGGTACGAGGCATTGGGCCGGATGCAGCAGCACAAGAGGCTGTGGACCTGGTGGCGGGGAAGGCTGGCGTGCGCTCGCCCTTCCGTCCCCCTGCCAGGGAGAACCCATGCCCTTGCGTGCTGTCGCCTGTGCCGTCGTCGCCTGTCTGGCCGCGTTGAGCCCGGCCGCCCCGAGCGCCGCCGCCACCCCCTCTCCCCACTCCACCGACCTGCGCCGGGAGCTCGAGGACCTGGTCCGCGCCCCGGGCGGACCGCCCGGCGCCATCGTGGTCCTGCAACAGGACGGTCGACGGCGCGTGGTGCGCGCCGGAGTCGCCGACCTCGCCACCGGCCGCAAGCCGCAGATCGACGACCACATGCGCATCGCCAGCGTGGCCAAGGCCTTCAGCGGCGCGGTCGCCCTCACCCTCGTCGACCGCCACGCCCTCGGCCTGGACGACACCATCGGCCGCAGACTGCCCCAACTCCCCACGGCCTGGTACGCGGTGACCCTGCGCCAGCTCCTGAACCACACCAGCGGACTGCCCGACTACTCCGACTCCCCGGAGTTCCGGCAGATCCTCACGGACGACCCGCACCACCGCTTCGACCCCCATCACCTGCTGGACTTCGCGGCCGACGAGCCGCTGCTGTTTCCGCCCGGCAGCCGGTACCACTACTCCAACTCCGACAACATCGCCGTCGCCCTGATGGCGGAGGCGGTGACGGGGACGCCGTACGAGCAGTTGCTGCGTGAGCTCGTCAACCGGCCCCTCGACCTGCACGACACCAGCCTCCCGCAGGGGTACCGGATGCCCCGGCCCTATCTGCACGGGTACGCCGTCGCCCCGCCCGCGCCCCCGGAGGACGTCAGCGAGCTCTTCAGCGCGTCCGCTTCCTGGGCCTCGGGCGGCATCGTCTCCAC
>Ga0182007_10000571_pt1 | contig 21666 bp, 18 predicted proteins | sample Sormic07211113_1_FD_123023 | JGI IMG/M metagenome (GOLD analysis project Ga0182007, IMG submission 123023) | Rhizosphere microbial communities from Sorghum bicolor, Mead, Nebraska, USA - 072115-113_1 MetaG | ecosystem: Host-associated > Plants > Roots > Rhizosphere | place: USA: Nebraska... | reverse complement strand
GGCTCGAGCGTCCCGCACCCCATCCGCCACGGGCGAAGGGTGAAGAGATAGTCCGCGCCGGAGGGAAACCTTCGGAACACGCGAATCCCTTGGTTCCAGGTTCGAATCCTGGTGGGCCCACCAAATAGTTGTCCGAGGGTGTCCGGCTAGGTCCGAGAGTCCTCTTAAAGCCCCGCGCAATGCGGGGTTTCTTGTCTCTGACTGTCCGAGAGCATCCGATTGCATCCGACTTAAACGTGAGTCAGGCTGTGAGTCATTACAGCGCTTCCGGCCCTACTGACTCACAATTCACTGACTCACACCGGGGATTCCACATGTTGACCGATACCAAGCTGCGTGCACTGAAGCCCCGTGCAAGTGCTTTCCGCATCGCTGATACCAACGGGTTGTGCATCGAAGTTCGCCCCACGGGAGCAAAGGCTTGGCGCTATCGCTATCGGCACGCCGGCAGCGCCAGCATCATCACGCTGGGCGAATACCCATCTATGTCGCTCGCCGAGGCACGGGCAGAACGTGACAAGGCACGCGCCCTGCTGAGAGGTGGAGCAAACCCGGCATATGTCGCGCGCGCACAGCGCGCCCTGCAGGCCGAACATACGGCGAACACTTTTGAAGCTATCGCTACCGAGTTCCTAGCCAAACGCGAGAAGGAGGGCATGGGAACCGGCAGTGTCGCCCGCGCCCGCCGCCTGATCGAGAAAGACCTGGCCAGCATCGGCAACCTACCAATAACCGAAGTGACCGCCGTCGGATTATTGGCCGCATTACGCAAATTGGAACAACGCGGCATAGTGGAAACGGCTCACCGCGCACGCGGACTCGCCGGGCAGGTGTTCCGCTACGCCATCGCCACCGGACGCGTCGAACGCAACCCAGCTGGGGATCTTGCGGGCGCTCTGGAACAACCGCAGACAAAGCACTTCGCCAGTATCACCGAACCGGTAAAGATCGGTGAACTGCTGCGCGCCATCGAAAACTATAGTGGCTCGCCAGTTACGGTTGCAGCATTGAAACTTGCCCCACTGGTGTTTGTGCGTCCAGGCGAACTTCGCAAGGCTCAATGGGCCGACATTGACCTAGAGGCCGCCGAGTGGCGTTACACCGCCAGCAAGACCCATACACCGCATCTCGTCCCGTTGTCCAAGCAAGCGGTAGCGATCCTGCACGAGCTGCACCCGCTTACTGGGCGCCATGAGTACGTATTCCCTGGTGTTCGCAGTGTGCAGCGCCCCATGTCTGAAAACACCGTGACTGCCGCGCTGCGCTACATGGGTTTCAGCAGCAAGACGATGAGCGGGCATGGCTTCCGCGCAATGGCGCGGACGGTATTGGACGAAGTGCTGCACTTTCGCCCAGACTACATCGAGCACCAGCTAGCCCACGCGGTGCGCGACCCGAACGGCCGCGCTTACAACCGCACTGCGCATCTCGCCGAGCGCCGAAAGATGATGCAGGCATGGGCGGACTATCTGGACAATCTGCGAATGGGGGCCAAGGTCATTCCACTGCGTGCATTGACTTGATCACCTAAATCGACCGTATGAAATCAGCTTGTAGCACGCCGATCAGCATCCAACCTGACGACTGTAACCGGCCAGAAGCAGGCTACGCCCACCCTCAAAGATGCCGTACCTTGCGGCTTTTCTTGCCCTCTCACCCTCTTGGGGTACGTCACGGCTCGACCGGAAACGCCTCATTCAGCCAAGTCGACACCAAGACAGCCGTACCCCGGCCATTAGCGCGGAAAATTTCGACAATATCCACGGCAGAGATGACGACGATAGGGTGACCGTCTTCCTTGATTTCCTTGTAGGCCTGCCGGTCCACACAAGTCGTCGTCACGAGCACGCCGAACTGCCGGTGTCGCAGGCGGGAGATCAGACGCGACATGTCCCGGACACCGACCGCTCGGGTCGTGTAGCACTTCGCCTCAAGAGCGAAGTCCACCAGGATGGCGCTCGCACCGCGACCGAGACGCATCTGACCTATAGCGTCACGGCCACCGTCCCTCGATGGGCGAGTCACGTCCAACGTCGCGATATCGGGGATCATCAGCTTGGCGATGGCGGCTGCACAGTGTTCGAAGACGTGGGGCCGTCTTGCGAAGTGAGACTGTAGCGCATGGATTATTGCCTTACCTTCGTGATCCTGAGGCAGTTGCTCGCGGCTGTTGCGCCATTCGAGCGACCGGTTCGCGATAAGTGGCGTTCTGCGGCCGCTCCTGATCCACCGTCGCCAAGCCTCGGGGGCGAAGCGATCGTCCCGTTGGCCGCCGATGATGCTGTCGATCCATGTACGGCTGACAGTGGGCGCATCGAGAACCGTAAACCGAGCTCGATAGTTCTGGAAGCGGCTGCCACCCGCTATCCGCCAGATCGCCACCAACTCTTCAGACGCATCGAGGTCGGATGCACCTGGGACGGCTAACCCAAGGAATTGGATGTCCCGCCAGACGCCCGTGGAAGCGAAAAGGAAAATAGGCGGTGTCTCCGCCCGGCCGGCTGCACCAGCTCGCGCTGCAGCAAATATCCTGCGCAGAATAAGGTTGCCGTGACGGCCGGTCTCGTGAATCTCGCGCCCCGGCTTCTTGTTGTCGCCATAGTACGTGAAGACACCGCTCTCACGGTCCATAGCGTCGGGCCAGTCCGGATCGTTCATGCTCGACGTCAGGACAAGCATCGTCAGCTGGCCTTGAACCTTGCCTCGCTTTCGGAACCCGCCCTGGCTGTCGACACTCAATAAAGCAGGCAGAGGGTCATCGCCCGCGTTGCCACTTCGCCCACCGGTGTAGTAGGCATCCACGTGCAGATCTGTGGTTCTGAGCTGATCGAATGGAACAGTTTTCAGCATGCTCTTGCGCTCGGAGGTGATGGCCTCGGGGTGGAACGATCTCTGTGACTTGTGAGAGAGGAGACACAAGCCGGACCTGCTGGAGCGTCAGGAGGACGATTGCCGATCAGGTGCCCGGGGCAGCTCAAAACCGGCCTTAGCCATCTTCTCAACCATGTATTTCAGCGCGTTGCGTTCCGCGGTGGAAAGCTGGCTGTCGCCACGAGTCAGTCGCTTGATGGCGGCGTCCGACTTGGGGGTCAACAGTCGGCGGCTGCGGGCGAAGCTGAGGTATGGTTGAGTGTCTGCCAGCATGGCCACCAGCACTTGGTCGAAATCAATATCCTGGTCGACCTTCCGCGCTGAGACCTCCGCCTTCCGCAGCTGCTCTGCTTCGTCGTGATCGATGAGCAGACCGTCTAACTGATCGTCGAAGACATAGCTCGAAACAGCCACTGCAGCCCAGCAGGCCTGCTGCTTGCAGTACTCGCCGACGTTCTTCATCGCGGGCGGCGCGTCCTTGATGCTCACCGCGACCTGGGGCGCGATCTGCGCTACGGCGCTGGCGATCTCGACGGGAAGCTCCTGCCTACGCCAGATTACGTCCAGGTCGATCTCCTGCCCTCGTTCCTGAAGGTGATGGACAAGCCAAGCGATCGAGTAGGTGACAATTTGCGCCTTGTAGCCGCGATCCTGCTGGTACCAGTCAGACCGTCCAACCATCCTGTCCACACCGCGGAATACGATGGCCTCGGCGACGATATTCCGGAACCAGTGCTCGTCGAACCGCGCCTCGGATGTCTCCCATGCCTTGCCGATCTTCTCGGCGTAGTCGAGGAAGCACTTCTGTGCGCCGCGGCTCACGATGTGTGGCCTGCATTCGAACGTTACCTCGAACTTGGCGAGGTCGGTCTTGTCGATGAATTGGTCTCGCGGAAACTCCAGCTCGAATCGCTTACGTTGGGATGGGGGGCCGTACGCGAGCCGGTCCCGATACTGTCCTCGCGCGCGTTCGTAGAACCATTTCGACCCCGACATGAAGCCAGCCTTCGGAGGCGCAGATTGACTGCGTGAGATGCGCTCAAGCACCAAATGGATCGGGTGACTGGAGAAAAAGTCAGCTTCGCTGATCTTGTTCTGCGTGTTAGCGTATCGCGAGATCAGCGGTACAACTTCCTCAAGGCGGTCCGGATTCACCACCGACAGCTTCATCTGAACGAATACACGGCTGAGGTCGGCGCGGCGATCCTTCCGCTGACTGTCGCTCGCGTAGAGAATCGAAGCGGTCGTCTGCCCGCCGTTCACGATCTGAAGGTTGTCGATGGAGCTAATTCCCAGGCCGCCTCCCGGCAACGATGTGGTTGTTATGCCGGCTGCGGTCGCAGTCAGGCCATTGTTGTAGGCAAAGAACATCTCCGGCGCCGTCTCCAGCGTCCTGATGATGCCTGTATTCACCTTGGTGCGGGCCTGCAGAAATGTGCGGACGTTCTGTTCCAGAAGCTTGGCGCCGTAGAGGCCGTAGATTTCGGCCAGGAAGGAGCCAGGTACGGCGACGAGATAGGACGTATGTTCGCCGTCGATGCTGTGCGCGGGCAGACACGGCAGCGGCGCGCCATTGACACTGGTGACATCGATCTCGATTGGCTCAAACCCACCCTTGGCGCCGAGAATGCTGGCGTAACGGGCGAAGTCCAGCACGCTGCATACGAAGGGGACGCCTAGGACCTCCCCGGCCATCTCGGGCTTCCTGCGTGTCGAAAGGCGTGCGTTGGAGAAGACGACGACACGGATGCGCCTGATGTGACTTCGGCTCGCGAATATTGGCCAAGCCGCCTGGAATGACGGACTAGTCTCATCGATCGCTTGAATGAAGGAGGGAGTGATCGCCAGCTCGCAGAACCGTCGAACCCGATCGAACAGAGCGTCGATCTGAGCGGCATTCAGAGTCTGCAGATCGCGTCCTGATCGGAAGTCGGAGATGGCCAGGTACAGATCGCCACGATCACGCTCCAGTGCGAAGCCATCGACCTGATAGCCCCCCCGGCCCTCGTTCCGTGCCGGCGTGTAGGTCAGATCGATGCAGTCGCCGTTGTCGGCTGCCAGTTCGCCGTAGAGCCGGAAGAAGGCAGCAGCCTGCGGCTCCGCGGAGGCCTCCGCCTCGAATAGGAGATCCTCCCAGAATCGGTCAAAAGCCTCCTCGAGCTCCGGACCGGTCATGCAAAGACCTCGGTCAGCACCTGGTCGAGATCGATGGCAAACCTCTGACAGGCGCTCAGGAGGATCGAATAGGAGACTGCGTGGACACCGGGTGGCAACATGCCGGCCGTCAACCGGGGAAAGTCATCGCGTACCTCAAACAACCGTCGGTCGGTCAACAGCCACTGCGGCTCGTCGTACTCCTCCCGTCGGATGTAGCGACAAGCTTCAAGCGCGGCCTCGAACTGTTCGAGAATCAGAGGCCCAGCGGCTGCGAACTCGTGCGTGAGCTCATCGATCAGGGCGTTCAGCGAGACAGCGCCGCCGCCAGCGGGCGCGCGCGCGATGGTCTGATGGCACAGGAGCAGGCGACTGCCGGCGGTATCGAGCTGGGCTTCCGAGGAGATCAGCAGTCGATGGTCCGAGGTCGAAAGCTGTGTCTTCACCTCGATCTGCCAAGCGCCGATGGCGAAGTCCTGTTCGTCTCGATGCGCGCCGCGCCAAGCCGCCACACTGCCCGCGGCAACGGTGCGCGGCAGAACTTGATCGCGCAGAAAGAGCAGCTCACCGACCAGACCGATGATCTCCTCGGTCGTCAGCAGGGCGTCGCGGCGCCGGCGCAGCATGTTGTGCCAGTCTGCCAGGCGGCGGAGGACAAAACGGAGACCCGGGCCGTTCGCGCCGCGCGGATGATCGGCGGTCGCGTCCATGAGATGGCCGCAAAGAGAGCGGAAGATGTCGAAGTCCTCACGATCCTCGAGCGTCAGGACGAGGCGGGCGCCGTCGCCCGGACGCCGCTCCAGCGAAACATCAATTCCGTTAAGCCTCGGCGGCTTTAACAGTTCGCGGCAGCTGTCATCAGCCGTCAGCGAAAAGATGTACTGGCCGGCATGATTGCGACCGCGGAAGAAATCGAGCGGATGATTGCCGGAAGCTCGGCGGACGTTGTCAGAAAGCGGATTCGCTGCCGGTGCGATATCTCCCCAGTCGCTCTCATTCATCTCAGATGCCCTCCACCAGCATCGCCTCGTCATCCTCGGCCTCGGCGTTTGCGGCCTCTTCGATCTGCCGCCGGTAGACGGCGTTGACTTGATAGATGCGCTCGTTCTTCGGCTTGTCCGTTCCAGGGAGACAGAAGCTGAGCGTGACGACGGGCCCCTTCAGCTTCATGCCATCCATAGCCTCATCGGTCGTGAAGAGATGGATCAGCAGTAGAGGACGTACACGCTGAGCACAGAACGCCTTGTCACCTCGTAGGTGAGCGCTCGTCTTTTCGGCCATTGCGGCGTCAATCTGATCCTTGTCGAGGCCGATTTCTGCGTCATCGGGATCAGCTACCCGGTTCCTTCCCCCGGTCACCCGGAAGCCGCCATCCTTGACGTCGCCCGATCGCCTGTTCCGCAAGGGAAAAGATAGCCCGGGCGTAAGGAGGCCGGGAACGGGCGTCCCTCCGGCGGGATGAGGAATGGCGACATCCCACTCTCGCATCTCGTCCCGCAGACGATCCGAGAAGTAATCCATGAAGAGACTGACGTTGCCATTGATCGGCCCGAGGTCGAGGTGCGATGGCGAAAAGCGGAAGGACCGCAGCAGGTTCATGGTCGCCTGACCGGATACGGCTTCCCACACCAACGCCTTGTCTGTCGTCTTGTTCACCGATGGAGACCCGAGCCCGCCAACGAAGGCCTGGACGGCCTTGAGATTGTCGGCGTTGATGTCCGGATCATTGGGCAGGATGTAGCCCTCAAGGTGTCGGACCGAGTAGTCCTGGGCGATCATCATCTGGGTCGCGGTGCGCATCTTGTTGGCGGCGGTGATGCTGATAGCTGTGGGGCTTTCCCGAACTTTTAGCCCGAAGTGTTCAGGGGTCATGCCGAGGTTGTGCATCCGGCGCACCTCGCCGCGTAGCTCCTCGATGGCACCATTGATCTCGCGATAGTGGTCCAGCGCCGATTTCGTCAGGTAGACGCGGCAGATGTCCTCATAGCCAGGCCTATAACCGAACCATCGGGCCATCTGCATCAGCGTGTCGGACGCCGCCGTGTTGCGGAGAATGTAGGAGACCGTGAGACCCTCGAGCGTCAGGCCGCGTGACAAGGCGAGCCCACCGATGGCGATGACGTGCAGTCCATGCTCGCGGTGGGCGCGATAGTCGAGGGAACCGCCTTTCATGTTGACCGTCACGGGCTGGACGCGCGCCGCCTCCGCCAGAACGGTGCGGATCCCATCAAACGTCTCATCGCAGTTTCCGAACTCGCGCTCGAAGTCCTCCTTCAACGAAACTATTATTGGATCCCTCATTGCCTCTGGTCCCAGAGCGAGAGCGGCAGCGTTTTGTAGCGTCTGAAGATAGACGTAGACCTCGCCGTGAACCTTCTCCTGCACAGCGTTGAATCGGCTGACGTTGATCATCATGGTGCAGTGCTCACGACCCTGACCCCGCAGGATGCGGATGGCGCGCGTCAGCAGAAAGACCCGGACGGCCGTGCGTAGCGACGCCGGCAAGGTCACGAGATGGTGTCCTTTGTGGCTCAGGGGGAGGTGCGGGGCGTAGTCCTCGACTACCCTGACCATCGCTTCGCACAGATCGCCGTCGTCGGCGAACATTCGTGAGGCGCCGACGTAGGTGTTCGGCGGGTCGAGCGCCTTTATGAAGTGTTTCGGGAACAGGTCATCCTTCAGCATCTCATCGTTGCTGTCTGGGTCGATAAAGATGTTCGCGAACGGCGTGGCGGTGTAGCCGACGTAGGACCGCCGCTCGAACAGCGCCAGAATTTCCCGTATCACCCCATTGATCGCAGTCGTCGCCGATGGATCCTGCGACGTGTTGATCGAGGCGTTGTCCGCTTCGTCGTCGATAAGCAGCAGTGGCGAGGTGATGACGCCGCCATGGCCTTGCTCGATCAACCAGTCTCGAAGCTTCGACAGAGGAGCCTTGTTCTTCTTGCAGACAAAAATGATCGGTTCGTTGTGTGCGGCCAAGCTGAAGACAACGCCGGCGCCGGGATCACGGGTAAAGTCCTTGTCCCGTGACGTGCCGTAGGCCGGAAACCGCTTCTTCATTGCATAGGTGAGGATCGGGAGGGGCTCGGCCGCCAGAGCGTGAAAGATGGACTTTTTACCGATGAAGGTCTCGTCCAGGCGTTCCTGTGTCTGCGCGCGCAGGCTGTTGGTGATTCCGGCAAGCAGAATGATGGTGCGATAGCCGGCGTCCGCTGCCTTGCAGATGAGGGCCGAGTAATTGGTCGTCTTACCCGACTGCACGTGCCCCATCACCATGCCGCGACGAGACCCGATTCCCGGCGTCAACGGATTGCCGGAAAAGTCCAGAATCTCATCCGTGACGCTGTCGAGGGTCGCGACAACTGGCGCAGCCAGCGAGCCGCCTTCGAGGTAGTACCTCTTGAGGCGGTTCCAATAGTAGAAATCGATCGAGCCTGCGCTTTCCTTCAGCCATGGCTTAAAGTCGCTGAATACCGAATAGCCACGGGTCTGAGTAGTCGTGAAGCTTGTTTCCAGCACCCGCAGAACCTCAGCCCTCTCCTCGTCGTCGAACTTAAACGGCGAGGCATCCACTTCAGCGGCGATCGCACCCTGAGGCAGGGCCCGGCCGTTGTTGACGTCGTCAACGTACTTCTTCCCGATACTCAGCGTCAGGAATGCCAGTTCGGCGCTTAAATCACGCATTGGTCCACCCCTTCTCCTTGAGAATGGCTTTAGTGGCGCCCCAGGCCTCGCACCACGGTTCAGTTACGCGCAACAGATTCTCCAGGGCGGTGAAGTCCCCGCTGACCTGCATAAGAAGCAGAGGTAGGGCTGCGCTCAGGTCGGCCCTGAAGGCGATTGGGTCGGCCAGTGTCTGATGGATGGCGTCTGGATCCTGCGCCGTGTCCTGACCAAAGGCGGCGACCGGGAAGGCCTGTTCGATGATCTTCAGCGCGGCGCTGGCAGTCTGCCTCTGCTTGTCGTCCCCGGTGTCCAGCAGCGCCTCAATCACAGGATGCTCGCGGTTGATGGCGTAGCGCACCTCGCCGCCACGGGCATGCCGGCTCCAGACCGAGGTCGTGCCTGGGCGGTCAAGCCGACCACCACGAGACCGATAGACGCGCGATGAGCGACGCCGCAGACCCTCGACGAGCTGACGCAGGCGATTACGCAGGGCGACGGGGAGCTGGGCGTCCGACTTGTCGATGGTGATCTTCCAGACGTGGTCGAGCGCGTTGGGTATGTCCACACGCACACGGACTAGCTGGGACAGTTCGCCGTGGCGTAACAGTCTGAACCAAGTTCCGCTGATGATAAGGCGATGGTTGCGATATACGTAGAAGCCCTGATTTCGGAGAAATCCTTCTTCACCGCCCAGCTGATCGTATTGGTTTGGCAGAAGCTTCGAATAATGCGGGAGGATGAAGGGCTGGATGTCGATTGTTTGCCCGGCGATCTTCAGGGCCTCCGGCTCCAGCTGCTGTGTCGCCTCATGGTCGCGATAGAACGGATCAAGCGCCTCGATCTTCCTGTTGTTGAGGCGGACAGTCAGTCGCTTTCCACGGACTTCGCCTGCGAGATAGCGATGGAAAACAAGCCCAAGTCGATTGCCCGCGTGAGCAATCAGTGCGTTGAATTCGGATTGGGTGATCGTGTTGTTCTCGGACAGTCGATCACAGTTCGACCACACTACCTCGACGCCATCTGTCACAAGGAGCTCCGGTGACGCCATGGCGGCGATCTCGTCGTCGTCGAGGACGCCCATCCGCCACGCGTCGACATCGGCCAGATCCCAGACGCAGCCCGTCAGCTCTGAGGCTCGGCGGCTGAGCACCATAAGCCGTGCACACTGGGAGAAGGAGGCGGATTTCATGCCCCAGCCGAACCGACCCAAATCGTCCGGTGACCGCTCCGTCAGGGGGTTGCTGCTGGCAGGACGCATCGCCTCCCTGAGCTCACGACCTGACAGGCCGTGACCATCGTCCCGGATCCGGATTTCGGGATCGCCATCGTTGTATCGGCACGTCAGCGCAATTTCGTGTGCACCCGCCTGGATGCTGTTGTCGATCAGGTCGGCCAGTGCACCGGGCAAATCGTAGTTGCCGAAACTGCGGGCCGACAGCATCAATGAGGCGGCGTCAGGTGGATTGGTCTCGTATTTCACGGAGCGGCAGGCCCCTCTTCAGACCGAGCAAGCCTCTTCCTTGTAACTGCTGCCATAGATCCCCTCCCGCACACACTACAGCTAAGCTCAATCGGTCGGTAACGCATGATCCGACGGACGCCGTCAGAGCCGATCAGGCGACCTTGAAATCTTCCGCTGGCTCGGCCTGCGGTACGGGCGTCTGCAGAAGATCCTGTTTCAGATGCTTGGCTACCGCCTCGGCGAGCAGAGGGGGCACGGCATTTCCGATTTGCCGGAAGGCAGCGTTCATGGCTCCGGCAAAGCGGAAGTTATCCGGGAAGGACTGAAGCCTGGCTGCCTCGCGCACCGAGACCGTCCGCTTCTGCGCGCTGTCCCAGTGGATATGAGAGTAGGTGTCCTTGCCCATGTGAGCGGTTAGCGTGCGTGATGGCATCGCCGGATCCAGCTTCCACCATTTGTTTGGGAACTTGCTGGGATCGTAGGGTGGGACGTACTTTGCACGTAGCGATGTCCACTTCTTCGAATTTTCGCGGGGACGAATCGTGAGTGCTTCAAGCTGCTCGGTAAAGATTTTCTCGGCTACGGCAATCGCGTGCGGGTAATCGTCACCGTGTTTCATGCGACGGAATATCTCGAAATCCCGAGGAGTGATTCGTACTAGGTGGCCGTCGGTGTCGGTATGAGAAACCTGGAGGCTAGGCCACGCCCGCATCTTCTTTGCATAGTCGCTGAGGTCTGCAGAACTGGCATACGGCAACCGGTCGGTCAGTTTGCGCCGTCGCATGTCGATCGGTGCTGAGAAATGCTCCCTGATACGAGGCAGGTCCTCCAGGGCAGCCTTGACCGACACTGCCTTCGGAAGGCCGTGCCGGGCTTGTGGTATAGCGGCGAAATGTGAACCCTCCGCCGGCACATACTTGAGCGCAACGGAACGTGCGCTTTCATATCCCGAGGGCAGTTTGGCAGCGTGGCTTGGCTCGGGGAAGCCGGGCACGAAGCCGAGCGAACTGTCGATGGCGACCAGAAACAGTCGTTCACGCATCTGCGGGACGCCGTAGTAGGCGGCATTCAGCAACGTGTAACGGGCGCTGTAGCCCAGCGTCTCCAGCGTCTCACAGATCTCCTCCGGCACATTGTGGCCGCCGTGGTTGAGGATGTCCGGGACATTCTCGATCAGGATAGCCACGGGCTGGACCGCTTCGACGTACTGAAGGAAGCGCTGATAAAGCTTGGCGCGTGGATCGTTGACGTACGCGACATCATCGCCAGTCACCGAACGAAGCTTGGACCGACCGATCCGGGCAAAGGCCTGACACGGCAGGCCAGCGGCCAGGACGTCGAAATGCTTCACGACAGAGCCCTTCAGGCCGATCTCCGAAGCCAGCGTGACAGGATCCGAGGCCACCATGTCCCGTGACTGGCTCCACGCGGCCCTCTTTCCTTCGACAGGCGGCTTGAAGTTCAGCGCGTAACTGGCGGCAGCGGTGTCATCGAACTCAACGTGACCCAGCAGCTCGAAGCCGGCAGCTTGCATTCCGAGCGACATGCCCCCGCAGCCCGAGCATAGCTCAAGCGCACGCGGTGCTTCACCGCTACGCAGGCGATCCAGCTTGGCCTGCCGTACTGTTGGGTTGATCTTCATTGGTCGCCAAACCGTCCAAGGTATGCTGAGAGACGCGAGGCAACAAGTTCCGAGTCCTTAGCCTCACATTCCCATACTACCAAGGTATCCCAGCCCTGGTCCTTCAGATCGGCCAGCGCCTTCTCGTCGCGAGCCACATTCGCGGCGAACTTCTTCTTCCAGAACGCCACGTTCGACTTGGGTTCGTAGGCCAGTCGACAGCCAGGGTGCCTATGCCAGTAGCAACCGTGAACAAAAATGACTTTCCGCGGGCCAGGAAAGACAAGGTCAGGACTACCCGGAAGGTCCCGTCGGTGAAGGCGGAATCGAAATCCCAGTCGATGTGCCAAGCGGCGCACCGCCATCTCCGGCTTGGTGTCCTTACCGCGTATTCGCCCCATCAACCTCGACCGGGCTTGCTTGTCGATGATGTCCATAACGATGACCTGGGGAATCCAGAGTGTCCTGCCAGTGATTACGCAAGCTTGGCCGTCCGCGTTTCGGTCCGGATGACTCGCGCCAGCTTTCGTCCGTCAGTTTGACCACTACAACGCCCGCCCAGTATCTGCCGAACGGATTCGATCTGCGTGCGAATCGGCTCATCAAAGATCGTTTCGGTAAGGCCTTCGCTTTGACGCACGTAGCCTAGTCGGCTCGATCAGCTTAGACGCACCCGATCCAAAGATTTTCCAAAACCACATCACCCTGCTGAGCAGAAGTGTCTTCTGCTCCTTCCGTATGCCTTTCCATGCGGAGGCCGCTTCGTCATGGAGTCATGGTGATGTTCAACAACACATGGGTGGGGTACCCCTATACCTCGCTGGTCGAATGCCTTGTGGTCTTTGCTGTCCTGTTTCTGGCTGGCGCCCTTTGGTCATGGGGTATCCGTCGGTACGTGGCCTGGCGCTTAAAGGACAGCCGTCATGGATGACGTTCCCCTGGACGATGAATGGAGCAGCGATCTCATGGAGCTCACGCCTCCGTGTTGCCCCAAATGCCGATCGACTCACGTCGAGGCACGCAACTTGGCAAGACGCTTCGGTGGGGCGATGGGTGCCATCGTAGGAACGACTGGCGGAGTCGCTGCGGCCGTGGCAGGTGCAGAGGTCGGTGTCCTGGGTGGCCCTATCGGAGTGCTGCTTGGCGCGGCTGCTGGTGTGGTCATCGAAGGCATTGTTGGTGGGGCCACCGGCTGCGCGGCGGGCTCCCGTCTTGGTGATGCCATCGACCGAAACATCCTGCACAACCGTTGCTGCCGTGCTTGTGGCCATACCTTTGGCGACATGTCCCGCTGAACCACGGTGCCCTGTCGCGATTCGCTTCGACCTTTTTTCTCTCATGGCGACATACACCCCGGGCCCGGCTTCTGCCGGGCCCGGGGCGTTATGCCATCTCATCCAAGGAGTCTGTCATGCCAAAGGTCTCACCCTCGGCACCGCTGCCAGCCGACCATTCCCCCAACACCAAGGATCATTCCATCCTGGCTGCCGCCGAGGACATCCTGCGCAAGAAACTTCAGCGACAAGGCTGCATCGGCAATCCGATGGATGCCGCCGATTTCCTGCGCATGCGTTTGGGTGCGCTCCCGCACGAGGAGTTCCATGTCCTGTGGCTCGATAACCGGCACCGCATTCTGGAATGCCAGCGGCTTTTTGCCGGCACCGTCGATGGTGCCAATGTCTATCCGCGTGAGGTCGTGCGAGCCGCCTTGAGCATCAATGCCAGCGCGGCCATCTTCGCCCACAACCATCCAAGCGGCGTAGCCGAACCCAGTGCGGCTGACCGCGCCATTACCAAGGAGCTGCGCGATGCCCTAAGCCTGGTCGGTGTGAGGGTGCTCGACCACCTCGTTGTCGGTGCCGAGTGCGTCAGCATGGCCGGCCGGGGGCTTCTGTAGCCACCTTCTCTAAGTCAAAGCGACGTACTCATTTGGCGCTTTGTCGGGGCTTCCTGACCTTCATCGCAGATGGCAGGTGCTTGGGAAGTACGTCTAGTGTGCTTTCCACCTGTTGCGCATAGGCAGCGAGTGGTGTCCCGGTAGCCTTACACCAATCGTAGAGCTGGAGGATGTCGAGTCGCCGTCGACCAAGCTCGACATCAGCCACAAAGGTTTGTGTGCGCCCCAGCTTCACGGCTAGTTGCCGCTGGGTCAACTTGGCTGACAGACGCGCGGACTTCAGGAGAGCCCACGCGATGGCGTATTCGCCTCTGTCGACCGATTTGACACTTTTGTCAGTACGCGTCGCCATGGCTCCACCATACGGAGGCGCCGAGATGATCTATTTATCAACTCATTGACTGCTTATGCCTAGGCGATGCGGTCGCCAAATTGTGCTTATTTCTTGGGCTTTTTGATGAAGAGGCCCCTCATGCGCCACCCCTCGTTGAACCGTTTTACGGTTCAGTTCAGAATGAGGGTGCATCATTGATGCATGGCTTGGATTCCGATCTGAGCAGCATTCAAAGCTGGCCACAGGGGGCCATCGGACAACCGATGCGAAGCCGCACACACCTAAGACAAAGCCAATGAACACTTCATCGACTGTGAAGTGGCGGTGGGCATGTCGATTGGTGACCACACGCAGCGAGTTGTTTCTTCACTCTCATCTTGGGTGGGTCGGCTCTTTACCAAGGGCGTCCTGCGGGGATGAGGCCGCGTACACGAAGGCGGTTCCCGCAGTACCAGTTGAGTCAACCACACTACTCACAAGGAAACACCATGAACGTTGTTGCAAATACCTATCCGTCCTACCGGGCGAACCTGCAATCGCTTTCCCCGGCCCAGCGCTACAACCTCATCGTCAGTCGCCTCTTCCTGGCCACCTGCTTGGCCGGCGCAATGGCCAGTGGACTCGTGTTCCTGGCAACCGACAACGGCTTCGGGCTCGTGCTTCAGTACCTGCTGCCGATCCTCGCCCTGCCGTTCATCGTCTGGCGCGGCGCCTGCCGTGGTTCCTACTTCCGTGGCGCGCAGCTTCCGAGCGGGTACGTCAAGAAGGATAGCCCTGCGCTCAAGAAGGAATACATCATGGCCGCCATCGGCGGCGTGATCGTGGCGGTTCTCGTCGGCATCGGCTGCGCTGTAGTCGGTAGTTGTGGCGCAGCCTCCTTCTTTACGGTGATCGTGGGCGCCTTCGCTGCGGGCTGGTTCCATACCCGCGGCTTCCTCGCGGGCTGGAATCGCGTCGATGCGGTGGACAGCAACAACGATCCGGCCGTCGTTGCCAAGCCCACTGCGGCCACCGGTCTCCTGATCTGGAGCGCCCTCCTGACGGTCCTGACGCTCTGCAACCTCTGGGGCATCATGCAGAGCCCTTCGATGATTGAGCAGGCGTTGGCCCAGTCGCAGTCGCAGACCTGTGACTCCACCTGCCAGGCGATGTCTGGTAACAGCAGCGATTCCCAGTAAGTCCCTCGCATACAGCCCCGCCCGGTGAGGACGGGGCTGTATGCCCTCCATCGAGCTCCCATCGAAGGAAGCCCCCTATGAAAACCCTCCTTTTCATCGTGGCTGTCGCCGCAGCAATCATCCTCACGGGCTGCGCCCCCGACAAGCACATCACTGAGGTGAAGGCGCTCGCCTTCAGCTACCCCAGCAACAACGTCCAAGATCCCAACATGACCGTGGATCAAGCTCTCGACTATCGCAAGGTCTGTGACTCCGTGAAATGGAAGGTCGACGAGACCGAACAGCACCAAACCTTTGTTGAGTATCAGTGCGACTACAAGAACGTCGAACACTCCGCCTTCGTCGCTAACGTCGTTCTGAAAGCCAAAGTGGAACGCGGAGACAAAGCGAATGGCGAGGACATTGTCCACATGGTGCATGCCGGTGATGTCTACCAATGGACCTATGGGCCCAACGGTTCGCCAGCGCTCTCCTACGTCGCCATGCGCCTCCACTACTCGGATGGAACCTCCAAGGACATACTGACGCCCGAACCCTACGACGCTACGCGCCTCATGAAGGCGGCTGCAGAAAACACAGCAGACGACTTCGACCACATCTACGCTGCAGCTACCTACAAGCAGATTCCTCCCATGCCGACCGCGGATACGGAAACCTCTCTGCGCACGGAATACGATCGGATGCATCCGCGGGTACTGTCGGCTACGGATCTGGTGCAGCTATTCAGTCCGAAGGTGATTGGACTGCCCGCATCGCAGTATGAGTCGCTCGTAGGGAAGTTCACTGGAAAGGCGGTGACGTCAAACCCACTCGACGATGGCACGACTGAACAGAAGTACCAGTTCGCCGACTGCGCTATCACGGCGAATACCGGTCAGGGCAAGGTGCTCGGCGTAACGGTGTCATTGGACGGCAGCTGTCCGGTAACGGACGCGGACATGCCGTCCTATCTGCAAGGAAAGCAGTGGGACTGGAGCAAGCTGACCGTGAAGGATGTCAATGATTTAGCCAGCAAGACGGTTGGCGATCAGACGCTGATCTGCGCCTCCCCCGATGAAATCGGTAAAGGGGCCTGTGCCAAGCAGGGTGCGCGGCTGACGACCACGATCAGTGGGAGCCAAGCGGATGGATCCATCGATACAGTCTTCACCAGTCGAGCTGACGACATGGGTACCCAGATGGCCATTAACCAAGCCATGTTGGCTCTGCGGCAACGGAACCACCTTACCGAAGAGCAACAACTGATCGCGACGATCTACAACAAGGACCCAGCCTTCATGAAGGACATCATGGGGCAGCTCAACGTCGACAGTGTTTCGACCCTGACCCTTCAGCTAGGCGGCCTTAGCGGTCGTAATTCCAACGTTTATCCCTCGCAGTCAATGGCGAGCACGGCCACGCCACAGCCAGCTTCTGCTCCTGCAGTCGCACCCGCTGTCGCGGCCTCGGCGGCTGCTGCCACCGAGGCATCGAAGAGCGGTGACGTCGGCCCGGATGGCTGGCCGAAGATGACCCCCTGCATCGAGAAGCTGCAGGAGAAGTTCACGATTGACCAAGAGAAGCAGAACGCCGACACCTCGACCAGCCTGGAGCAGATGCAAGAGTGGGCTGACGTCTGCAAGTCGCTGGGTCAGTAGGCCACGGCTTCCCCCTCCTCTCACTGGGAGGGGCTTATGCGCCACCGGCACGCATCTGACAGCATCTATCGTCGTGCGACAAGGAAGGGGGCGAGCGCCTTTTGCGCTCGCCCCCTTCCTTATCGCCGTAACCTCGAGTTCGCCTCGACCTGGGATGCCCCGGCCTGTGATCTTTCCACAGGCTGCTCAGCCTTTTCCGGCACCCAGTCCGAATGGTCTGCCAACACGTAGCAGCCACCAAATGCAGACGCTGATATCAACTGGACACCGTGCCGGTCGACGCTGGACACGGCGCTAGTGCTAGCCAGCTTTCTGGTACTTTCCCATCTCACCAATGGCTGCATCAATGGCAGCGAGCAGATCGCGCCGCGGCCTGCAGTCGTTGTAACCACGCACGACGATCGCCCGCGCTGTGGCGAGTACCTCCAGGCGCTCGACGTCCGTTTTGCATACTGGTGTGCTAGGGCCACCGTAGTAGAGGTCATACACCGCATCCTCGTGCCGATGCTTGTGCTCCATGATCGACCAGTCCTCCAGCTGAGACCGTGCGATGCCCAGCTTTTGGCTTACGCGCCATGAAAAGCCAACACACAGCTTCCGCATTAAAGGGGCGAGCTGCTGGTGCAGATCGAACGGCATCGGCTTGGTCGGTCGCCAGCGCGAGGGTATACCCGCAGCGCCGCCATAAGGCGTAGCGCCTTTGTGTTCCCGCCAAGATGGCCCGGGACGAGGTCTGCGCGGCTTCGCATCAGCCTGGCGCTTTGGACTGACGAAGTCGTCGCCGCAGACGCCGGTTTCGTGCGGCCACGTCTCTGGCTTCGTCACGGGCTGGACCTTAGCTAGCGCATCGGCAACATGCTGCAGCAGCGCGCTGTCGGGGCCAACCAGGCGGGGCAGGCACTCACCGGGATAGTAGATACCTTCCCACTCTGGCGAGACTGTCCGCAGCCCGTTGCGTTCGAGCCAGCGCCGGCGTTCCGCTGAGTGGTGCTTGAGCGCGTCCTCATAGGGCTCATCGAGAAGGACGTAGCCTTCGGTGGCGGGGTCGAACCATTGTGACTCATGATCCCGTCCGGGCATCTTTTCCAGCGGCCGCAGGAGGTCGTGGTACCTCTGGGTCGTGACCGGTTGCAGGCCCGTCGCCTCCATGAAGCGCAGGCTGCGCACCGCCGTCAGCAGCGCCTTGCGAGCCTCGTCCTGTCCCTGCACGTTGGTGAGGTGCTCCAAGTGGTCTTCGTACTCCATGCGAAACCCCTGGAGACCACGTCCGCGCGAGACGCGGTGCTTGGCCACGACTTCGGACAAGGGACGGGCGAGATCCACGCGAAGGATTTCACGACCGGCGCGCAGGCCTTCGAGCCTGGGCTCGCCGTTGCGCTCGCGCGGAGCGCGCCAGTGCACGGAAAGATAGACGGGGAAACCGCGAGATGCACCGGCTCCCGTGAGTTGGCGCTTGGCATGGACGAAGTTCTCGTAGCCCGCCTGGCGGCTGGCATCTTCAAGGGCTTCGGTGTGGGTGATGTTGCGCTCGCGGCGAATCTTCTTGGCGAGCTGCTTGATGCCGTCCACAGTGGACGGGCGAATGCTGGCGATAACCATGCGCTTCGATCCTCAAGGCCTAGTCCGCAGCGTCACCGTCGCCACTGCTGTAGGCCGGGATGAAGGCATCGGCCAGTAGGTTACAAGCACTGCTCTAGGAGCTTCGTGAGACGGTGTCATGCGCGTGCCAGCGCCCCAACAACGTACTGGCCTCTCGCACCCGAGTCAACCGCCAAGCCGGCGCGCGTCGCCGCCGCTTGATTGGTGCCAGCGGGCCGCACGGTTTCAATCGGCACAAATGCTCAGGCAGACCGGAATCCGCACTTCTGCCTGGGGTGCCCGCGTGTGATCTTTCACAGGCGACCCGGCTTTTTCCGCACGCTATCCAGAATGGTCTGGCGACCCGGGGTAGCCACCAATCGCCAGTCTATTGCTGTCACCGGCATTGCACGCCGGGCTAGGCTTTCTTTGGCGAGAACCGCGTCATTGCCGGGGTAGTCAGGATTTCCGGCGGTAAGTTTCCTGCCAGTGGAAATTTACTTGCGGCGGGTGTACTTCAGCGGGGGCGCGGCTGGCTAACCTCTGTAGCCTTCCAACAGCGATGGAGGTGCCAATGAACGAGGCGCGCGAGGCGCCGATGGAGTACATGACCGTGAAAGAGGTCTGTGCTCGGCGGAAGTGCTCGCGATCAACGTTGTACGAAGAAATCAAGCGCAGCAAGAAGCCGGGCGAGATGGCGCCCGTGCCTTACCCATTTCGGTGGGGTCGGCGAACGTACTTCGTCGCTGCGGAGGTCGACGAGTGGCTTCGCGCCATCGTCGTCAACGCACGCAACCAGAGGTAAATGCCCTCGCGTCGAGGCGCTAACTTTCTGCCACACGACGCAAGGCATCCCCATGCATTTGCTGGGAATCAGTTACCCGCCCCCTGGCCATACCACGGGGGCGGGCTCTCCGCTCTTTCTGTAAAAGAGTGTTATAGCGCAATAGCGCAATCACATTGCATACCCTTCCGCTGACTCCGTCTCGTGGAAGGAGTTGGTGTGCGAAGGAAGAAACTCATGAGCAAAACTCGTGATGAGGCAATGGCTGTCGAAGCCACGAAGTACGCCATGCGTGTACGACAGGATGTGTCGAGCGGGCACGACGAGCCCGATGAGTACACGTTTCCGGACTACGACACGATCGTCCGGCTGATGAAGCTGTACAAGGTGTTGGCGAAGGTGATGCGATTGCACACTCCGCTTTTTCGCTGGAAGCCGGGGCGCGTACCACTTCGACTGTTTGGAGCTCATAGTTGTGTCGAGGGTCGCGTGGTACCCACGGCGCTCGGCAAGGAGCTTCTGCCGTATGCGAATGAATACATGGAGGGCAATCGCCGGCAGTTTCCGAAGCACGAGTTCCATCCCCTAATCGAACTCTTCGGCCGGCATGTACGGCAGCTTGACTCATACGTGGGCGTGGCGACCGAGGAGGCGTGTGTCAAGCTCAATGAGTGCATCGAAACCATGCGCGCGGAGGCACGAACCAAGGCATTTCAGAACAGGCGTGATCGTCATCTGCGTGCAAGCCGTGAGGCAACCCAAGGGATGGTTGCACTTGTCGATGGTCTGTTTCGCAGGCGTAGTCGCGTTCTCGTGGTGAGCCTAGTTCTCTCCTATCGGATCGATGCGACCATGTTCACAGCGCGCCCATTCAAGGATCTCATCAACCGTGTCAGCGAGCAGGAGGCACGTGAGCACCGCGATGAGTTCATCAGGTTCGTGAAGAGGAAATATCGAGTGCCCCTCCTTACCTATGCCTGGAAGGAGGAACTCGGGCTGTTCACGTCGTACCACTACCATGTGCTGCTCTTCTTCGATGGCAGCGTTGCCTACGATGGATTTAGTGTCGGCAACGAAGTTGGTTACCACTGGATCGACGTTATCACCAGAGGCAGGGGGCGATTCCAACAACAGCGGCGCTTCGAAGCAGTGGAGGCCTGGCGTCGGCATCATCAACTACTACGACAGCGACAAGATCAAGGCGCTGAAGGAGCTAGTGATCCCGTATCTGACGAAGAGCGACTACTTCGTGCGGCTCGTCAGCAAAGGGCGCATCTTCGGGAAAGGCGGCCTTCCCAAGGCGGAGGGTAACAAGCGTGGCAGGCCGCGTAAGTACCGCTTTGAACTGTGACTAGCGCAGGGGAAGGCCTTCCCGTTTCAGCCGTTCTTCGAACGCTTTCCTAACCACGTTGTCCTGCGTTTTGGAGAGCCATCGCCGGATTGGGATCGAAAGGTTCTTGCCAGCATGTTTCGCTAGCTGAGAGCCTTTAAGTTCGTCGTGGTGATCTTGAATGTATTTGCTGACAGCAGGGGCTAGCTTCGTGGCAAGTGCAATTTGCGTAGCAAGGTTGGCCTTAGTGATGCTTGGTCCAAGTATGAGGCTGGCGCAGTGATCTAGGACGCGCTGATGCTTATTCGCGGTAGCGCGTCCGCCTTCACTGGGTGCCTCGCGCGCTATCTTCGTCTCAGGCATGGGGTCGTTCATTGCCTTACGGAGCTTCCGGGCTTCGTGGAAGAGCCACTGAGCCTCGTCTTGATTGCCCTCATCAACGGCGATCTTGGCGCGGGCAAGCAAAATCCATACATCGGCATCCTGCTCGAACAAATAGTGATCGTCGAAGCACTCGCGCAGAGAGGAGTGCTCGATCAACCATTCGCGCTGCTTATGGTTCTCTGAGGTGCGCGCGGCTTCGGTAGCCTTAGCCTTGTAGGCTTTGTCGAACGACGGTGGCCAATCGCCGCTAAAACACCAGTCAAAGTGCTCAATTTGCTCAGCTAGGGTGCGATGTGGTGGCTCGCATCCATAGACCCCGGTTTCACTGACCACTTTTTCATCGCGGTTACGTCTAACTGTGATTACGATCCCATTGGGTACCCGGCGAGTGCATATTTCCTCTCGTGCCTCGGCCTTTTTCGACATGACAATGAACTCCGGTGAACGCCGGGCGAGGCAGGAACCTGTACCTTCAACGCTGGGGATGTTCCAGGGCGACTCAGTATACTGGCGTCGTCGGCACCAGCCCTTCCCGGCCTGAAGGCTCAGCAGAAGTGAGTCAAATTGCGAGTCAAATACGCAACACTTCTAATGAATTCATCGGTCCCACAACAACTTGCATCGACTATTCGATTGCTGGTGGGCCACCACATTTGATCGTCAAGGTGTTTCTGTTCTGAAAACCATAGTTTGGCCTGAATGGCCAACTTATGATTTCCAGAAAGCATAGTCGGACCGGAGCCTCGCTAGACAGCCACTTTCCGTGG
>Ga0182007_10000570_pt1 | contig 21668 bp, 20 predicted proteins | sample Sormic07211113_1_FD_123023 | JGI IMG/M metagenome (GOLD analysis project Ga0182007, IMG submission 123023) | Rhizosphere microbial communities from Sorghum bicolor, Mead, Nebraska, USA - 072115-113_1 MetaG | ecosystem: Host-associated > Plants > Roots > Rhizosphere | place: USA: Nebraska... | reverse complement strand
CCACGGGGATTCGGACAGCTTCTTGCACCAGGGATCGGCTCAAGCGACTTAACTTCGCGACGTTAACAAGGTTAAGCGAAGGTTAAGCGCCGTGGCGTTAACCTCCTGCCAACGCATGAAGCGCGATCAGCCTGCGGCAGCGTCTTTCAGCTTCTTCAGCGGACGTGCCTTGATGCGCACGCTAGCCGGCTTGGCCGGGAACCAACGCTCTTCGCCCGAGAACGGGTCCTTGCCGAAGCGGCGCTTCTTCGCCGGCACGGCTTGCACGACGATCTTCAGAAGACCCGACAGCGTGAATTCGCCAGCGCCCTTCTTGTGCACGGCGCCGAGGATCGTGTCTTCGAGCGCGGCCAGCACGGCCTTGGCAGCCTTCGGTTCCACCGCGGCGCGTTCAGCGACGTGTGCAGCCAGCGAGGCCTTCGTGAAGGTGTCCTTGATCGGCGACGGTGCGCTGGACGCCTTCACGGCGACCTTCTTAGCTGCGACGGCTTTCTTCGCAGGGGCTTTCTTTGCAGCAACCTTTTTGGTCGGTACCGGGGCAGCCTTCTTGGCCACCTTTTTTGCGGAAGTCGGCATGTTTCTCCTACCTGTTGTGGTCAGTGAATTGCACGAAGCGCACACGGTATGTGCACGCTTCAACGCCGGATTCTACAAGCGCTCGCACGATTTGCGCGACTCTTTTATGTATAACGGCCAAGGTTTGTTGCGTGGCGCAGACTGCGCAACGCATTTTGATGCTTGTTTTAGCGGGTAAACCTGTCCATGAGCGAGTCTCGCGAGGTCGGCGATACGAACTCGTAACGCGCGTTACAAGCCATTTCACCGCATGAATAGCGGTGTTTTCTTCGCGAGACGATCAGCGCACAAGGCGCGGAAGTATCTGCGCGAGCCTCGTGAGCGCCGCGTCGATGTGCTCCACGGCGATGGCGCCATAGCCGAATATCAAGCCTGCCTGCGGCTTCACGCGCTGATAAAACGGCGCGATTCCGTACAGACCGATCGACGCTTCACGCGCCGCGCCCACGACCGCCTGCTCCGTCAACGGCGCTCTTAGGCGCGCAGCCATGTGGATACCGGCCGTCGGCACGATCGGTTCCAGCCACGGCGCGAGGCCGCCGCGCAGATGCTCCAGCAACATCGCGCGCCGCGCCGCATACGCCTTGTGCGTGCGCCGCAGATGCTTGGCGAAGTCGCCGTTGAGCATGAAGGACGCAAGCGCGGTTTGCGTGAGCGTGCAGCCGTGCCAGTCCGCGATCTGCCGCGCCTTGAAGAGCGCGCCGAACAGCGAAGCCGGCGGCACCATGTAGCCGACCCGCAACTCGGGAAAGATCGTCTTCGAAAACGTGCCGACGTAGGCGACGAGCCCGGCGCGATCGAGGCTTTTCAGCGGCTCCATCGGACGGCCCTCGAAACGGTACTCGCAGTCGTAGTCGTCCTCGATGATCACCGCGCCGCGTTTCTGCGCCCATTCGAGCAACTCGACGCGCCGCTCCAGACTCATCGGCATGCCGAGCGGAAACTGATGCGAAGGGGTCACGTAGACGAGCCGCGCCTTGTCCGGCAGCTTGCTCACGATCAGCCCTTCGCCATCCACCGGCACCGGCGCGACGCGCGCGCCCGTGGCTTTGAAACACGCGAGCGCCGGCGGATAGCCGGGGTCTTCGACAGCCGCGATCTCGCCGGGGCGCAACGTGATGCGCGCCATCAGATCGAGTGCGTGCTGCGCGCCTTGCGTCACGATCACGTCTTCCCAGTTGCTCGACACCGCGCGGTTGAACGCGAGGTAGCGCGAGATCGCGAGGCGCAACTCCTGCTCGCCCGCCGCATCGCGATAGGTGCCCGGCGCGCGCGCTTGCGCACGCAACGCGTGATTCACGCAGCGGCGCCAGACGTCGAAGGGAAACAGCGTCTTGTCCGTCGCGCCGCCGACGAAGTCTTGCGGCGACCTCACCGAAGGTCGCGGCAACGGCAGGGTCTCGGGCATCGCTTCCCACAGCGGCTGCGCGCGCGCCGCGCCCTTCGCCCTCGCCTTGGCCCGTTCGCGGGCCGCTTCGGCGGCCCGCGCGTGCGGCGAGCGCTCCGAGGGCAGACGCTCCAGTCCGTCGGCGACGAAAGTGCCCGAACCCGCGCGAGCGCTGAGATAGCCCTCGGACAGAAGCCGCTCGAATACCTCGAGCGTGGTCTTGCGCGACACGCCCAGTTGCGTGGCGAGATCGCGCGTGGACGGCAAGCGCGTGCCGCCGGCAAGACGTCCTTCGAGAATGCCGGCGCGCAACTGCCGATAAATCTGCCCCGACAGATCGTGATGCCCTTCGACGGCGATGTGGATTTCCATTTGAGTGGTTACCTCGAATATCCGGAAAATGGTTATTCCGAAAGACCAATGGCGATCATAAGCTTACCTCCGTCGTCGCGCCACGAGCGGACATTTACGAAAGGAGAAACTCATGCAGGCACGTCTCGACTTCTACAAGGCCAACCCGAGCGGCACGCGCGCGATGCTCGCGCTCGAGGAAACCATCGGCAAAAGCACGGTCGACAAGACGCTTGCGGAACTGGTGCGGATTCGCGCGTCGCAACTGAACGGCTGCGCGTTCTGCCTCGACATGCACGTCACGGACGCGCGCAAGCACGGCGAAACCGACCGGCGTCTCGCCACGATAGCCGCCTGGCGTGAAGCGCCGTTCTTCACCGAGCGCGAACGCGCGGCGCTCGAATGGACGGAAGCCGTCACGCTGGTCGCGCAAACCCATGTGCCGGACGCGGTGTGGGAAGCGGTCAAACCGCATTTCACCGATCAGGAGATCAGCGATCTGACCTTGTTGCTCATCGCGATCAACGGCTGGAACCGGATTGCGGTTTCGTTCAGGAAGATGCCGGAGTAAAGCGTTGGATACGCGGCGCTGACGCGCTGCGGATAAATGCAAAATGGCGCGCCGTGTGAAACGGCGCGCCATTTTTTTGTTCTCGCTCGCGGCGTTTACCCGGCATACGCCCTTCAAGACGCCATGCGTTTATTCCCGCTAATACTCAGTCAGCATAAATGCCGTCACCCTTTGCAACACTGCTGTTTTCGGCATCGTCAAAGCCGAATTGGCGGGAGCCGCGTTCGCTTCTGGCAACATAGAGCCTGTCTCTAAAAGCGGTTCCTTCCACGACCAGGGGTTCAATCGCCCGCGCCTCGGTCCAAGCCGCGATCAAACCATATTTACTTATATCAAACAAATTTTGACGGGCTAATTTCCTCCTGCTATGGTCACGACAATTCAAAAGAGCAATCCGGCACTTGAACTAGGCAGCAAGATCCGCGCGCTGCGGCAACGGCTCAAGCGCACGCTGGATGACACGGCAACCGCGGCGGGTATTTCCAAGCCGTTCCTGTCGCAAGTCGAGCGCGGCCTGGCGTCACCGTCCATCACTTCGCTGGCCGGGATTGCCGGCGCGCTTGGCGTAACGGTGCAGTATTTCGTCGACACACCCAGCGAGGAACGCTGCGTGAGTCGCGGGGATCAGTTGAAGTTTTTCGGTTTTGCGGATTCGGCCAATCTGTTCGCGCGGCTGACCAATCTGACGGGCGGTCGTCAGCTCGAAGCGATCCTCGTCAGGATGCCGCCAGGGCAGAAGCGTTCCGAGGTCACGACGCATGCCGGAGAAGAGTTCATTTACGTGATCGACGGCGAAGTGTCGTTGACGCTGGAAGGCAAGACGTTCGTATTGCACGCGGGAGACAGCGCGCATTACGAATCGACGGTGCCGCATAGCTGGATGAACACCGCGCGTATCGAGTCGGTGGTCGTCTGGGTGGGCACACCGAGACTGTTCTAAAGAGCAGGCAACTTTTCCGGTTGAGCCGGTCAGGGATTGCCTGCATTAACAAATGCAAGGAATCCTCGATGCCGGACAAGCAACAAGGGCCGCCCTGGCCCGAGCCACGCAGATAACCAGGCGCTCTCGCGCCACGCGTTCTTCTCTCGACCTTATCCGCGATCTCAACCGATGAAAACCCCGTTTGCCTACGCGACGGCGCTGACCGCGCTCGTCCTTACGTTTCAGTCTTCCGCATTCGCAGTCAACGTGCCCGCCGGCGTCACGCTCGCCGCCAGCCAGGAATTGACCCGCCAGGTGCCCGCCGAAACCGAATCGCTCGACCCCGCGCACGTCGAATCCTGGACCGGCAATACGATCGCGCTCGACCTGTTCGAAGGTCTGACGCGCATCGACGCGGCCGGCGCGGTCGTGCCGGGCGTCGCCCAATCGTGGACGCGCACCGGGCCCGACACATGGGTGTTCAAGCTGCGCCACGACGCGCGCTGGAGCAACGGGCAGCCGGTCACGGCGGCGGACTTCGTCTATGCATGGCAGCGCGTGCTCGATCCGAAAACCGGCTCGAAGTACACGGTGCTGGTCGAATTCGTGAAGAACGCCAAGGCGATTCTCGCCGGCAAAGCGCCGATGACGAGCCTCGGCGTGCGCGCGCCCGATCCCTACACGCTGGAAGTCACCACCGAGGTGCCGGCCGCGTTCTTCCCGCAACTCACCGCCATGCCGACGATGGTCCCGGTCAACCACGCGGTCGTGACGAAGTTCGGCGGCGAGTGGACCCGGCCCGGCAACTTCGTCGGCAACGGTCCTTATGCGCTGACCGACTGGCAGCCGAGCAACCGCCTCGTGGGCACGAAAAGCAGCACGTACTGGAATGCCGGCAAGGTCGTGATTACGAAAGTGACCTACCTGCCGATCGAAAACGACGAAACGGCGATGCGCATGTATCAGGCCGGCCAGTTCGACTACACCTATACGATTCCGTCGGGCGTCTATGCGCAGGTCGGCAAGCAGTTCGGCTCCGAACTGAAAACCGGCCTGCAGATCGCCACGTATTACTACAGCCTGAACAACGAAGACCCGGTGTTCAAGGACAAGCGCGTGCGCCAGGCGCTGTCGATGGTGCTGGATCGCGACCTGCTGACCCAGCGTCTGACCGCGGACGGCGAATTGCCGATGTACGGCCTGATCTCCAAGGGCACGCAAGGCGCGGCCGTCTTCAAGCCCGACTGGGCCGCCTGGCCGATGCCCAGGCGCGTGGAATACGCACGCAATCTGCTGAAGGCCGCCGGCTATTCGGACGCGAAGCCGCTCACCTTCACCTTCACGTACAACACCAACGATCTGCATAAGAAGGTCGCGCTATTCGCCTCCTCCGAATGGCGCACCAAGCTCGGCGTGAACGCGAAACTGGAGAACGTGGAGTACAAGGTGCTGCTCAAGCAGCGCCACGACGGCAAGGTGCAAGCCTCGCGCGACGGCTGGTTCGTCGACTACAACGACGCCATGTCGTATTTTGACTTGATACGCTGCCACAGCGTGCAGAACGATCAGCGCTATTGCAATCCGCAAGTCGACAAACTGGTCGATGAAGCCAACCAGCAACTCGACGACGCGAAACGCACCGCCATGCTCACGCAGGCGCACGATCTGGCGATGAACGACTACCCGATGGTGCCGCTCTTCCAGTATTCGGCGGTGCGGCTGGTGAAGCCGTATGTCGGCGGCTACACGTCGACCAATTACGTCGATCAGCGCGCCACGCAAGACATGTATCTGATCAAGCACTAAGCGCGGGAGCACCCTCATGCTGGCTTACACGCTGCGCCGCACGCTCTGGGCGATCCCGACGATTCTCGCCGTGATCACCGCGTGCTACCTGCTGCTGCACCTCACGCCGGGCGGGCCGTTCGACACCGAGAAGCAATTGTCGGCGGCCGTGCTCGCGAACCTCAACGCCAAATATCACCTCGACGAACCGTTGTGGCTGCAATACCTGCACTACCTCGGCTCGCTGCTGCACGGCGATCTCGGGCCGTCGTTCCGCTACGCCGACTGGTCGGTCAACGATCTGGTGTGGAAGGCGTTGCCGGTGAGCCTCGGCGTGGGCGGCGTGTCGGTGCCGATCGCGCTCGTGATCGGCGTCACGCTCGGCACGCTCGCCGCCGTGCGGCGCGACCGTTTCGTCGACCACGCGGTGATGGTGCTCGGCAATATCGGCAACGTGGTGCCGCCGTTCGTTCTCGGCCCAGTGCTGGTGTGGATCTTCGCGATTCTGCTCAGAACCTCCGAAGGCCACGGCTGGCTGCCGGCCGGCGGCTGGGGCGAAGGCGAATGGCGCTATCGCGTGCTGCCGATCGTGCTGCTCACCTTCATCAACGTCGCCGCGATCGCCCGCGTGATGCGCGGCAGCATGATCGAGGTGCTGTCGGGCAACTTCATCCGCACGGCGCGCGCCAAGGGTCTGCCGGGCCGCACGATCGTGTTGCGCCACGCGCTCAAGCCCGCGTTGATGCCGGTCGTGTCGCTGCTCGGCTCGGTGTGCATCTCGTCGATCACCGCGGCGGTGGTCACCGAATCGGTGTTCGCGCTGCCGGGCGTCGGCCAACTGGTCGTCAACGGGGCGATCAATCGCGACTACACGCTCGTGCTCGGCCTCGTCGTGCTGACCACGGCGATCGCCGTGCTGTTCAATCTGCTGGTCGACCTCGCGTATGCGTGGCTCGATCCGCGCATCCGGTACTGATCCATGTCCCGCTCTCTTCAAACGACTGCCGCGGCGCTCGATCCGCTTGCGGCCATCGCCAGGGCGCCGCGCTCGCGCGGGCCGCTCGCCACCGCCGCCATGCGCTTCGTGCGCAATCGCGCGGCGTTGACCGGCTCCGTCGTGCTGCTTCTGATCGTGATTGCCTGCGTGGCCGGCCCCTGGCTCTTGCCGAACGGACCGATCGACAGCGACTGGAGCGCGATCAGCCTGCCGCCCACGTGGCAAAACGCGCACTGGTTCGGCACCGACGAACTCGGCCGCGACCTGCTCGCGCGCACGCTGCAAGGCGGGCGTGTGTCGCTCGAAGTCGGCCTGCTCGGCACGCTGGTATCGGGGCTGATCGGCGTCGCCTACGGCGCGAGCGCCGGCTATCTGGGCGGCCGCGTGGACGCGGTGATGATGCGCATCGTCGACATGATGTACGCGATCCCCTACATGCTGATCGCGATCCTGATGATGACCCTGTTCGGCCGCGCGTTCTATCTGGTCGTGCTGACCATCAGCGCGTTCTCGTGGCTCGACATGGCGCGCGTGGTGCGCGGCCAGACGCTGTCGCTGCGCTCGCGCGAATTCATCGACGCGGCCCGCGCGATCGGCGTGAGTTCGCGTTCGATCATCGCGCGCCACATCGTGCCGAATCTGTTCGGCGTGGTCGTCGTGTACGCGAGCGTGACGGTGCCGAACATCGTGCTGACCGAATCGGTGCTGTCGTTTCTCGGCCTCGGCGTGCAGGAACCGATGACGAGCTGGGGCGTGCTGATCCAGGACGGCGCGCAGAAGCTCGAATCCATGCCGTGGCTCCTGCTGTGCCCCGCCGTGATGCTGTGCGTGACGCTGTATTGCGTGAATTTCGTCGGCGACGGTTTGCGCGACGCATTCGATCCGAAGGACCGCTGACATGCCGCTACTCGAAGTCAAGGACCTCGGCGTGCGCTTTACGCGCCGCGAAGGCGTGCCCGTCGACGCGGTGCAGGGCGTGTCGTTTTCATTGGAAGCCGGCCGGACGCTCGGCATTGTCGGCGAATCGGGATCGGGCAAGAGTCAGACCGTGATGGCGCTGCTGGGTCTGCTGGCGGGCAACGGCCGCGTGTCGGGCACGGCGAGCTATCGCGGCAAAAATCTGCTGACCATGACCGAGGCGGAGCTCAACAGGATTCGCGGCGACCGCATCGGCATGATCTTCCAGGACCCGATGACCTCGCTCAATCCGTTCCTCACGATCGAACGGCAAATGACCGAAACGCTGCAACTGCATCGCAAGATGCCGCGCCGCGAAGCGCGCCGCCGTGCGATCGAAACGCTCGAATCCGTGCGCATTCCGGACGCCGCGCGCCGCATCGGCATGTATCCGCACGAGTTCTCCGGCGGCATGTTGCAAAGGGTGATGATCGCCATTGCGCTGGCCTGCAACCCACGCCTGCTGATCGCCGACGAGCCGAAGACGGCGCTCGACGTCACCGTGCAGGCGCAGATCATCGAATTGCTGCGCGAGCTGAACCGCGAACGCGGCACCGCGATCATTCTGATCACGCACGACATGGGCGTGGTCGCCGGTCTATGCGACGACGTGATGGTGATGTACGCCGGCCAGACCGTCGAGCAGGCGAGCGCCGCCGCGCTGTTCGCCGCGCCGACGCATCCGTACACGCTCGGCTTGCTGAACGCGCTGCCGCGCCTCACCGACGAAGACGACGACCGTCCGCTGCAAACCATTCCCGGCAATCCGCCGCTGCCCGGCGAGGTCGGCGCGGGCTGCGCATTCGCGCCGCGCTGCGCGTTTTGCAGCGAGCGGTGCCGCGAATCGCGTCCGCCGCTTGCCGCGGCAGAGGGCTATCTCGACGCGTTGCGCGCGTGCCATCGGCCGGTTGCGGAAATCATCGAGGCACAACACGCATGAACGCGACTCCCCTTGCTAACCAGAACGCGGCCACGCTGCTGTCGGTCGAGAATCTCAAGGTGCAATTCGGCGTGCCGCGCGGCGGCTTTCCGTGGTCCGGCAAGACGACGCTGCGCGCGGTGGACGGCGTGTCGTTCGACGTGCGGCGCGGCGAAACGGTCGGGCTCGTCGGCGAATCGGGTTGCGGCAAATCCACGCTGGCGCGCGCGATCGTCGGACTTGCGCCGGTGGCGAGCGGCAGCGTGCGCTGGCTCGGCGACGAAACCGTGCTGCCCGCGTCGACTTCGAGCACGGCGCGCGACACCTCGCGCTTGCGCCGCGACGTGCAGATGATTTTCCAGGACCCGCTCGCCTCGCTCGACCCGCGCATGACGATCGAACAGATCGTCGCGGAACCGCTGCTCACGCACGGCCAGAACATCGCGCGCACCGACGTGCAACAGCGCGTGCTGACCATGCTCGAACGCGTCGGCCTCAACGCGCAGCACTTGCGCCGCTATCCGCATGAGTTTTCCGGCGGACAGTGCCAGCGCGTCGGCATCGCGCGCGCCTTGATCGGCGAGCCGCAACTGGTGATCTGCGACGAACCGGTGTCCGCGCTCGATGTGTCGATCCAGGCGCAGATCGTCAACCTGCTGCGCGATCTGCAACGCGAGTTGTCGCTCTCGCTGCTGTTCGTCGCGCACGATCTCGCGGTCGTCAAGGCGATCAGCCACCGCGTGCTGGTGATGTACCTCGGACGTGTGATGGAGTTCGGCGACAAGCGCGACGTGTACCGCACGCCGCGTCATCCGTACACGCGCGCGTTGCTCTCCGCCGTGCCGGTGCCCGATCCGGCCGTCGAACGCGCGCGGCGTCATCTACTGTTGCGCGGCGAGATCGCGTCGCCGCTGAATCCGCCTTCCGGTTGCGCGTTTCGCACGCGCTGCCCGGATGCGATCGACGCTTGCGCCACGCAGATTCCGCAGCCCGTCACGCACGGTGCGAACGCGACGCGCGTGGCCTGCATTCGCGTGGGGCACGCCCCGGAGGAAGCGCCCTTGGCGAACAGCTAAAGCACACAGCCTGAGAACTTAAAACCGTATTCCCCGGCGCGACGGGCCGTCGCGCCGTTGGATCCGCTCGTCCTGTCGTTTCTGTGACGAGCGGTAAACGTGGACTGGCTAACCGCCAGCCAAGGATTCACCACAATAAACGGAGACACCGTTAATGAATAACCCAACAAAAAACCGCTCGAAAAAATCCGGCACAGCTACCCTCCTTTGCTGCGCATTCGCCCTCCCCGCTCTGACTGTCGCCGCGAGTGCCTACGCCGACGATGCCGTAACGCAGCCCACCTCCAGCACGTCCAGCACTCAAACGCTCGCGCAAACGTTGTCGTCCCCCACGCAGCAGGCGCAAGCCGAGACCGCGAACAAGCGCAGGGCGAATTCGGGCGGCCAGGTGCGCAACGATCAGCCGGATACCACCAACGCAATCGTCAACGCGGAAGCCGATCAGACCGTCACGCCGCCCACGCCGCCGTCGAGCCAGGCAGCGAGCAAGGGCTTCATCGCCGATAGCCATTTGAACCTGCAATTCCGCAACTACTCGGATTACTTCGAGGGGCCGCCCTCCCTTTACCGCCACGCGTGGGTGCAAGGCGCGCAAGTCAACTTTGAGTCGGGCTACACGCAAGGGCTGATCGGCTTCGGCGTGGACGCGTCGCTGTTCGCCGCGCTCAAGCTCGACGGCGGCAACGGCGCGGGCAACATGGTGCACGTCGGCAAGGACGGCGGCGGTTCGCGGCAACTCGCGTGGGCCTACCCCGGCATGTACGACATCAAGGGGCGCATTTCGGAAACGGTGGTGAAGTACGGCTTGCAGACGGTCGCCAATCCGTTCCTAGAACCGCACGACAATCGCGCGTTGCCGCCGACTTTCCTGGGTGTCTCGCTGGTCAGCAACGATCTGGTGCACACCACGCTCGAAGCCGGCAGCTTCACCAAGGTCGATGCCCGCGGCCACACGAACCTGAGCAATCTGACCACTTCCTACGGCGGCACGCGTATCGACCGCGTGACCTATGTGGGCGGCACCTGGCATTACGCCAAAAACGGCGAGATGTCCTTGTATATCGACCAGGCCGATGACATCTGGCGTCAATACTACGGTTCCGTGTCGCAATCGTTCGGCGATCCGGGGACGATCAAGTGGAGCGGCCTCGCGAACGTCTACTCGACGCACGACACCGGCGCCTCGCGCCAGGGGCATATCAACAGCAACGCGTACAGCCTCTCGGTGTCCGCGCAGCACGGCCCGCACGCGCTGCTGCTCGGCTACCAGCAGGTGCTCGGCGACCAGTTCTTCGACTACATCAACGAGACCAACGGCATCTACCTCACCAACTCGATGGATGTGGACTACAACGCGCCGCACGAGCAGTCGTTGCAATTGCGCTATACGTTCGACGGCAAGTACGCCGGCTTGCCGGGACTCAAGGCGATGTTCTGGGGCGCCTATGGCTGGGGCGCGGACGGGTCGGCGGGCGCGGCGGAGAATGCCTCGCCTTCGGCCCCGCTGCATGATCTGTACTGGAAGAACGGTGAGCCCGTGCACGGCCATCATCACGAGTTCGGCTTCATTCCGAGCTATACGCTGCAAAGCGGCCGCTTCAAGGACACGAAGATCACCTTCATCGCGATGTGGCACAACGGCCAGTACCACTACTCGGACGGCAACAACATGGAGTACCGGCTGGTGGTGAATGTGCCGGTGAAGGTGTTCTAGGCGCTAAACGCAACGGTTTTCGCGGCTTCCGAATGGCGTCATGCCGGTTGATTCCACGTGACGCCTTTTTCATGCCTCGTCTAGCCGGTGATCCGCTCGGTTGTCATCGCGCGCGACAAGCCGTGCATCGGCCGGCGCAACGCGACATCGAACGGATTGGTTTGCGGGCCGATCGCATCCGCCTGACGGCGCAGCAATTCGACCACCATCGGCAAGCGGTCGTCGCCGAGACGCGCCGCCAGCGTGCCGACGCTCAAGGCCGCCACCGCCACGCCGGTACGGTCCAGAATCGGCACGGCCACGCCCGCCATGCCGTCGAGTACGCCGCTGTTGCGGCCCGCGTACCCCAACTGGCGCACGCGTTCGATCTCGGTGCGCAAATACACTTCGTCGAGCACGCCGTAGCCGCGAATACGCGGCACGTTGAAGCGAATGATCTCCTCACGCTCCGCTTCCGGCAGGAACGCGAGAATCGCGAGACTCCCTTGGCCAACGCCCAATGCCACGCGCCCGCCGATATCGCCGGTGAACGAGCGGATCGGAAACGGCCCTTCGCAGATGTCGAGACACACCGCGTCGAAACTGCTTTTGACCAATAGAAAGATCGTGTCGCCCAGACTGGCGCACAGCCGCAGCAAGGCGGGACGGCATAGCGTGCGCATGCCGCTCGGGTTGCCGGCCTGCGCGGCGAGCGCGAAAAAGTCGACACTCAGGCGGTACAGCTTCGAGTTCTCGTCCTGTTCGACGATGCCCTGGGCGATCAACGCATGCAGGATGCGATGGACGGTGCCTTGCGTGAGTCCCACCGCTTTCGCGAGACGCGTGACGCGGCCGCCCTCGGGTTGCGCTTCGGATAACGCGCGGATCACCGCGAACGCGCGCTCCAGCATGCCTGTGCCGGGCGCATTGCCTGTTTCGGCGAGTGCGGTGTCGGTATCTCGTTTGGCGGCGGCATTCATCGTTAGCGATCTCAGCTATTTCATTGGCCGGAACACTATAGAGCGTTTTATCTTCGAATGGAATGTTCGGGCTGATCCTTTTACAAGACGATGAGCGCAGTAATTTATAAGGGTTTTCCGTAGCTCATGCAGCGGAACAGTTGCAATAGCTTCGCCCGAATACATTCCGTCAAACGGAATTTTTTCGAATTTTCTACCGCCAAACGGAATTTGAAATTGACGCCATGTAATTTGGCTGGCTAGAGTCGGCTCCATCGAGGCAGCAGTCGATTGAACCGGCGTCGAACATCCAAAGGCCAGATCATGTCGTTCCTCACACTCACGGACGTAACGAAATCGTTCGGCGACCTGCAAGCAGTCGCCGACGTGAACCTGTCGGTGGAAAAAGGCGAGTTCGTTTCGTTGCTCGGGCCGTCCGGCTGCGGCAAGACCACCACGCTGCAGATGATCGCGGGCTTCGTGGAAACGACACGCGGGCGCATCACGCTCGACGGCCGCGACATCACGCACATGAAGCCGAACCGGCGCGGCCTCGGCATCGTGTTCCAGAGCTATGCGCTGTTCCCGCACATGAGCGTGGCCGACAACGTCGGCTTCGGGCTGGAAATGCGCAACGTCGGCAAGGCCGAGCGCAACGAACGCGTGCGTGAAGTACTCGCGCTGGTGCGGCTCGACACGCTCGCGCATCGCTTTCCGCGCGAGTTGTCCGGCGGACAGCGGCAACGCGTGGCGCTGGCGCGCGCGATCGTGATCGCGCCGCCCGTGCTGCTGCTCGACGAACCCATGTCGAATCTCGACGCCAAGCTGCGCGAGGACATGCAGTTCGAGCTGCGCGCGATTCAACGCAAGATCGGCACGACCACCATCATGGTCACGCACGATCAGTCGGAAGCGCTGTCGATCAGCGATCGCGTCGTGGTGATGGAAGCCGGCCGCATCACGCAGATCGACACGCCATACGAAGCCTATGAACGCCCCGAGAACCGCTTCGTTTCGCAGTTCATCGGCAAGGCCAACATGCTGCCGGGCACCGTGATCGCGCGCGACGGCGACGCGATCCGCATCGACCTCGGCCACGACCTCGCCGAAACCGGCCACACCAGGCAACTGCCGATGCGCGAGCGCGTGATCGACGTCGGCGATGCGGTGACCTTGTGCATCCGCCCGGAAAAGCTGCGCCTGTGCGCGCCGAACGCGGGACGCGTGCCGGCCACCGTGACGAGCCGCTTCTTCCTCGGCAGCCAATGGCTGTATCGCCTCGACAGCCGCCTCGGCGAAGTGCTGGTGTGCTGTCAGAACGAAGGCAGCGAGCCGCTGCCGGAAGGCGCGGCGGTCGGCGTCGACTGGAACAGCGAAGCGATCCGCTTCATTCAACGGGATGCGCAACATGGCTAGCACACTGCCCGCTGCCGACGACAGCGGCATGAACGCCGGCCACGCCAGGCGCGCGCCGTGGCACGCGTTCTTGCCGCTATGGCTGATGTGCCTGCCCGCGTTCCTGCTATTCGCGGCGCTCGTGCTGGTGCCGCTCCTGATGACGCTCGTGCTCACCTTTTATCGCTTCGACCCGGCCAGCGGACCGCTCGCGGCATTCCAGTTCGGCAATTACGCGGAAGTGCTGGGCTCGTCGTATTTCCACACGATTTTCCTGCGCACCTTCGGCATCGCATCTCTGGTCACGCTGCTGTGCGTCGTGATCGGCACGCCCGAAGCGTATGTGCTGTCGCGCATGCGCGATCCGTATCGCTCGATGTTCCTGCTGGTGATTCTCGCGCCCTTGCTGGTGTCGGTGGTGGTGCGCGCCTTCGGCTGGAGCATGCTGCTCAACACCAACGGCCTCGTGAATCAGGCGTTCGGCCTGTTCGGACTCGGGCCGTACAAGCTCGAATACACCACCTTCGCGATCGTCATCGCACTGGTGCACGTGATGCTGCCGTTCATGGTGATTCCGGTGTGGACCGCGTTGCAAAAGCTCGACCCGCAAACGGAAAACGCCGCGCTTTCGCTGATGGCCTCGCCCGCCGCCACGCTGCGCCGCATCGTGCTGCCGCAACTCACGCCGGGCATTCTGTCGGGCAGCCTGATGGTGTTCGGGCTTTCCGCGAGCGCCTTCGCGATTCCCGGCCTGCTCGGCGGACGGCGGCTGAAAGTTGCCGCCACCGCCGTCTACGACGAATTCCTCGGCTCGCTGAACTGGCCGCTCGGCGCGACCATCGCGCTGCTGTTGCTGGTCGCGAATCTGATCGTGATGCTCACTTACTACCGGGTTCTGGAACGCAAGTACACCAGAAGCCTGGGTTAATTAATCGGCCCGCCGAGTGAGAACATCATGAGAAAGAACGGACCCATCGCGCTGATTTTCCACACGCTCGTCATTGCGTTCGTGCTCGCGCCGCTCGTGATCGTCGTGCTGGTCGCCTTCACACCGGACGAAACGCTCACGCTGCCCACGCACGGCGTCTCGCTGCGGTGGTTTCGCGCGATCCTCAACTACCCCGATTTCATCTCGGCGTTCGTCAACAGCCTGAAGCTCGCGTTCGCCTCCGCAACCTTGTCGTTGATCGTCGCACTGCCCGCCGCGTTGGCGATCGGCCGCGCGCGCTTTCCGGGCCGCGGCTTTCTCAACGGCCTGCTGCTCTCGCCGCTGGTGATTCCCGGCCTCGTGCTCGGCATCGCGCTGCTGCGCTTTTTCGCGCTCATCGGCGCGACCGGCTCGTTCGCGTGGCTCGTGCTCGCGCACATGATCATCATCACGCCGTTCGTGATGCGCCTGGTGCTGGCCTCGATCAGCGGACAGGACCGCAGCGTCGAACACGCGGCGCACTCGCTCGGCGCCGATGCGTGGACCACGTTTCGCCGCATCACCTTTCCGATGATTCTGCCGGGCATTACCGGCGGCTGGCTGCTCGCCTTCATCAACAGCTTCGACGAATTGACGATGTCGATTTTCGTCACCTCGCCGCAAACCGTCACGCTGCCGGTGCGCATGTACATGTACGCGACCGAATCGATCGATCCGATGATGGCCTCCGTGTCCGCGCTGGTGATCTTCATCACCGCTGGCGCGATGCTGCTGCTCGATCGCGTGTATGGGCTCAACCGGATTCTGATCGGCCAGCATTGATGTCCTCCACCGCACGCTCTCCCATGCCGTCGAACTTGCCGTCTTCCGATGCCGCCGCGCCGAGGCGTGAGCCGCAATTCCTGCGCGTCGCCGAAACGCAGCGTGAACCGCTGCGCTTCTTTCTCGACGGTCAGGAAGTCACCGCGCTGCACGGCGATACCTTATTGACCGCGGTGCTGATGCAGCAACGCCGCGTGCGCGAAAGCGAATTCAGCGGCGCGCCGCGCGCGGGCTTCTGTTTGATCGGCGCGTGCCAGGACTGCTGGATGCGCACCGAAGACGGATTGCGTTTGCGCGCATGCTCGACGCTGGTGGCCGAGGGCATGCGCGTGGTGACGCGGCTGGCTACTGGCGTTGCCACCGTGACGAACGGAGACGCCCAATGACCGACGCACGCAGCATCGTAATAGTCGGCGCGGGACCGGCGGGCGTGCGCGCCGCCGAGACGCTGGTCGCAGCGGGCGTCAGGCCGATCGTGCTCGATGAAAACGCGCGCTGGGGCGGTCAGATCTATCGGCAACCGCCCGCAAACGGCGGCTTTCAGCGCTCGAAAAAAGCACTCTACGGCTTCGAGGCACGCAAGGCCGACGCCTTGCATACGACGATGGCCGCGCTTCTGCCGCATCTCGACTATCGTCCCGACACGCTGGCCTGGGCGTGCGAAGCGGGCCGCCTGGATACGCTGAACGCGGGACGCGAAATCGGCGTGCCGTTCTCGCATCTGATCATCGCGAGCGGCGCGACGGATCGCGTGCTGCCGGTGCCGGGCTGGACCTTGCCCGGCGTCTACACGCTCGGCGCGGCGCAAGTCGCGTTGAAGTCGCAAGGCTGCGCGATCGGTCGACGCGTGGTGCTCGCGGGCACCGGGACGTTGCTCTACCTGGTCGCGTATCAATACGTGAAAGCGAGCGCGCATGTGGCGGCCGTGCTCGATACGAGTCCTCTCTCGCAGCAGATCGCCGCCGCGCCGAAACTCGCGCGTCTGCCGGCCACGTTCGCCAAGGGCCTCTATTACGTCGCCTGGCTGACAACGCATGGCGTGCGTATCGAACGCGAGGTGAACTCGCTGGCCGTACGCGGCGAAGCAAGCGTGCAGGCGATCGAATGGCGCGCTTCAGGCTCCAGCACGGCAACCGAAACCATCGCTTGCGACGCGGTCGGCATCAGCTTCGGCCTGAAGCCCGAAACGCAACTCGCCGATCTCGCCGGTTGCCGCTTTCGTTTCGACGCCGGCAACCGCTGCTGGCTGCCCGAACTCGACGCCGCCGGCCGCGGCTCCGTGCGCGGCATCTACCTCGCCGGCGACGGCGCGGGCATTGCCGGCGCCGATGCCGCCGAACTCGCCGGACGCCGCGCCGCATTGGCCTTGCTCGACGACCTCGGCGTCGCGCATCCGCGTGGCCCCGGCCTGCGCGACGCGGCCTCGCTCGAACGCGGCCTGCAACGCATCGCCGTGTTTCGCGAGGGCATCGAAACGGCGTTTGCGCCGCCTGCCCACTGCGCCGCGCAATGGCCCGACGACATGATCGTGTGCCGCTGCGAGGAGATCGACGCGGGCGCCTTGCGTCGCTGCATCCGCGACGGCGAAGCGAACGAGATCAATCGCCTGAAAGCGCTCACGCGCGTCGGCATGGGCCGCTGCCAGGGACGCATGTGCGGCGAAGCCGCGTTGACGCTGCTGAGCGAGGAAACCGGCAAGCCGCTCGATGCGCTTGGCCGTTTGCGCAGCCAGCCGCCCGTCAAGCCGATTCCGCTCTCACCCGCCCTGTATGCCGACGGCGTCGCCGAGATTCCCGCGGAGGCGCGCGATGAGTGACGCCCTGCACTACGACGTCGCAATCGCGGGCGGCGGCCTGGTCGGTTCATCGGCCGCGTTGGCGCTGGCGCGGCGCGGCTTGCGCGTGGGCCTGTTCGAGCGGCGCTATTGCGGCGCGCAAGCAAGCGGCGTGAACTACGGCGGCGTGCGCTGCCAGGGACGTCCGGCCGAACAGATGCCGCTCGCCATGCGCGCGCGGCGCATCTGGGACCGCTTGCCGGAGCTGATCGGCATCGACGGCGAATTCACCGTGTCGGGACATTTGCGGCTTGCGCGCAGCGAAGGCGATCTCGTCGCGCTACAGGCGTGGGCCGACATGGCGCGCGGCCACGGACTGCATGCGCAGTTGATCAGCGGCGCGGCGTTCCGCCAACGCTACCCGTGGCTCGGCGCGGCCGCAATCGGCGGCTCGTTGTGCGCGACGGACGGTCATGCGAATCCGCGGCTCGTGTCGCCCGCGTTCGCGCGAGCGGCCCGCGCGGCGGGCGCGGACGTGCGCGAGCAAACCGAACTCACCGACATCCAGCACGACGGCACGCGCTTTCAATTGCGCGCGGGCGACACGCGCATGAGCGCCGACTGGCTCATCAATTCCGCCGGCGCATGGGCGAATACGGTGGCGGGTTACTTCGGCGAAACGGTGCCGATGAAACCGATCTACCCGAACCTGTGGGTCACCGAACCCTTGCCGCTCTTCATCACGCACAACCTCGGCGTGTATGGCGGCGGCATCTACGCGCGGCAAGTGGCGCGCGGCAACTGCGTGATCGGCGGCGGGCGCGGACAGGGCGACGGAGAATACGGTCAGCCGTCGACGGAAACCACGCGCGCCGTGATGCGCGACGCCTGCGCGCTGCTGCCCGCGCTGCGCGAGGCGCTGCTGATCCGCACGTGGAGCGGCGTGGAGGGCGAAACGCCGGACGGCAATCCGATCATCGGCGCGAGCCGCACGGTGCCGCGCCTCTTGCATGCGTTCGGTTTTTCGGGTGGCGGGTTTTTACTCGCGCCGGGCGTCGGCGAAGTGCTCGCCGATCTCGTGATCGACGGCGCCACGGCCACACCGCTCGACGCTTTCTCGATCAATCGCTTTGCCGCTGTTGCCTCACCGGTCGCTTGATTGTCCGCTTGAATCAACGCTAGTCATCGTTTAGTGAAACCCCAGGAGTCGATCCATGAAACTGTTCAAGACGATCGCGGCGCTCGCCGCATTGTGTGCGTTCGGCGCGGCCGCGCCGGCGTGGTCGCAGACCAAAACGATCTACATCGGCATGAACGGCGGCCCGATGGAAAAGGCCTATACGAGCCAGGTGCTGCCCGATTTCGAGAAAGCCAATAACGTGAAGGTAGTGGTCGTGCCCGGCACGTCGTCGGACATTCTCGCCAAGCTGCTCGCCAACAAAACCAATCCGCAAATCCACGTGGTGTTTCTCGACGATGGCGTGATGGCGCGCGCGGTCAGCATGGGCGTGTGCAAGAAGCTCGACGACGCGCCGGTGCTCAAGGAGCTCTATCCGTTCGCGCGCATGAAGGACGACATGGGCGCGGGCGTGCAACTGGGCATGACCGGCATCGCGTACAACAAGAAGCTGTTTGCAGAAAAGGGCTGGGCGCCGCCGACTTCGTGGATGGATTTCAGCGATCCGAAATACAAGGGCAAAGTGGTGTTTCAATCGGCGTCGAGCAGCACGTTCGGCCTGCACGGCTTTCTCGCGATCAACCGCCTGATGGGCGGCAGCGAGCAGAACGTCGAGCCGGGCTTCACGAAATGGGCGAGCACGGTGGGCCCGAATGTGGTGGAGTACATTCCGAACTCCGCGAAGATTTCCGAAATGGTGCAGACCGGCGAAGCGGGCCTGTTCCCGTTGACGCCGACCGCCGTGGGCGATCTGCAGGACAAGGGCATTCCGGTCGGCTATGTGAATCCGAAAGAAGGCCCGGTGTTGCTGCTGGTGGATCTGTGCGTGGTCAACAATAGCCCCGATCCGCAACTGGCGCAGAAGCTCGCGCAATTCCTGCTGTCCGCGCCGGCGCAGACGAAAGCCGCCGAAGCCGGCCGCCAGATTCCGACCAATCGTCTCGCCAAGATGACGCCGCCGATGCAGCAAAGCCTCGGCAATGTCGAGGATCTGGTGCGCAAGGTGACGGTGGTGGATTGGGACACGATCAACGCGCATCGCGCGCAGTGGGACACGCGCTGGAACAGGCAGATCGAGCGTTGAAGCCGGCTTTCCGTTGAATGAAACGCGCGCCTTGTTTGCTGCAAGGCGCGCGTTTTTTTCCCGTGAAGCAAGCCTCAGAAGATCACCGACAGCGCCACCGCCAGCCAGATCGCCACGACGCCGGCAAGAAACATGTGGCGCGCGATGCGGATACGCGCGTCGCTCGTTTCAGGCTCGACGGGGCTCGTCGCCATCCACGGCACGAGGCCGAGGCAGCCGAAACCGATCAGCGCGAACACGAACACGATCACGTCGATGGCTCGCCATCCCGTCGGCTCGTAGAGGCCCCAGTAGCCGAGAAAGACGATGCCGATCGAGAAGATCGTGGCCGATGCGGCACTGAGCGCGGGCACCGATCCGGTTGGGCTCGGCATGCTTCACCTCCGATTGTCAGGCTTCGTGACGCGCCGCCCGTTCATTCAGGACGTGCGGGTTTGCCTCGCTTCATACGTCTTCAGGTGGGTATAGGCGATACGTAACAGCGACAAGCCGTGCTCGCCCTTTTGCGCGTCGCCGCCGCGCGAGATCAGGTCGCCGAGGATGTGATCCGCCTCGGTATGCGAGTGGTTTTCCATGTCGCGCAACATGGAAGCCGTGAGCGGCGACGGCGTGAACAGCGTTTGTGTGGCGCGGGCGTCGAAGTCCGGGCCCATCGTGAAGCCGTTATGCTCGGCAACCGCGCGGCACTCGCCCAGCAGATTTTCGATCACGCGCTTGCCGTCCGGCGCCGCCAGAATATCGCCGACCGAACCGCGCATCGAGCAGGTACTCGCTGCCAGCGTGGCGAGGAACACCCACTTCTCCCACATGCGCAGCAGAATGTTCTCGCTCACCACCACGTCGAAATTCGCGCCGGTCATCGCGTCCGCGATCGCCTGCACGCGCTCGGACGCGCCGCCCGCCAGTTCGCCGAAGGTGATCGCGTGCATTTCGTTCAGATGCACGACGTGCTGCTCGGGGTTGAGCGTCGCCGCGATCACGCACTGACCGCCGAGCACGCGCGCGGCGCCGAATTTTTCCGTGAGTACGTCGATATGGCGCATGCCGTTGAGCATCGGCAGAATCAGCGTGGACTCGCCGACAAGCGGCGCGAACGAGTCGATCGCGTCGTCGAGACTAAAGGCTTTGCAACTGAGCAGCACCAGATCGAACGGCTCGGCGCTCACGCCGGCGAGAATCGTCTTGACGTCGCGCAGCGTCAGATCGCCGCGCGGGCTGCTGATGACGAGCCCGTCACGCCGCAGTTTTTCAGCGCGGCCGGCGCGCACGAGAAAGGTCACGTCCTGGCCCGCCGCCGCGAGACGTCCTCCGAAATAGCCGCCCACCGCGCCTGCCCCTACTACTAGAATTCGCATCTTTCGCCTCTTGATGAAGATGGATCACGCGCGCCGCGCCGGGAAGCGAAAACTCCGGGGCCGCGGGCGCAGTGCGTGTGCAGAAATGTAGCAAAGATTGATGATCGACATCGGCCACGATTGCGCGTGTGCGGTTTGCTGCAATGCAATGACGGCTTGGGTTGGCGTTTATGTCCTATCAATCGTTGGCGCCGTGCCATGCGATAGACCGGTTAAAGCGTGCCGCAGATCGTGTGTTCGTAAAGCGCGAGCATTCCCGCCGCGTCCACGTCCACGCAAACCTCGCACTCGGGGCGGCTGTCCCAATCCGGCGCGGGCACCGGCATGGTCGAAGGCTTCTGGATGGTGTGCCCCGCCGCGATGCCTTCCGTCAACACGCGCACGGGACCGCTGCGCGTCGTGTAGAGATGCGGCGCCAACAGATAGGCGACCGCGGACGAATCGTGCGTGTAGATTCCAGCGAGCCGCGCGCTTTGCTCGTGAAAAGTTTCGTAATGACGCGACACGTCCCACACGAACTGCCCCGCCGCGCCGCCACGATCGCGCAGCGAAGCCAGATAATCGCGGCTCATGATCGTGCGCTGCGTGACGTCGAGCCCGACGATCGCCACCGGCCACGGCGCGCCGAAAACGATGTCGGCGGCATCCGGGTCGCCGAGAATATTGGCTTCCGCCGCGGGCGTGACATTGCCGAACACCCCGTCCGTGCCGAACGCGCCGCCCATGATCACCACCTGCTTGACGAGCGAGGCGATTCCCGGATCGTCGGCGAGCGCCAATGCAAGATTGGTCAGCGGGCCGACCGCGATCAGCGTGACTTCGCCGGGATGCGCGCGCACCGTGTCGATGATGAAGCGATGCGCGGGGCGCGTGTCGAGCGCCGCTTCCCCGCCGGTTTCTAGCGCGATGTTGCCGAGCCCGTTGTCGCCGTGAATCCATG
>Ga0182007_10000567_pt1 | contig 21718 bp, 26 predicted proteins | sample Sormic07211113_1_FD_123023 | JGI IMG/M metagenome (GOLD analysis project Ga0182007, IMG submission 123023) | Rhizosphere microbial communities from Sorghum bicolor, Mead, Nebraska, USA - 072115-113_1 MetaG | ecosystem: Host-associated > Plants > Roots > Rhizosphere | place: USA: Nebraska... | reverse complement strand
TCGGCCAGCAGCGTGGCGCGGCGCGCGGCCGGCACCTGATCCAGTATAGCGGACTGCGACACGCCTGCGTCGTCGGCCAGGAACACGGCGCTGAACTGGTGCTTGACCAGGCCGCGCGCGAACACGGTCACGTAGGCCACCGGCTCGCCGGCTGCCTGGTCGACCTTGGACAGTTGCAGTGTGAAGCCGCCGTCCTCGCCGCTCGGCACGCGGCGGAAGCCCGGCAGGTCGGCCGCCGCTTCCGCGCTGGCGGCGGCAGGCTGCCACGATTCGATCTGGGCGTCGTTGATCGGCGCACCGGCGCCGTCGTAGATCACGCCATGGATGGTGATGGCGCCGGCGGCGGGATTCAGTTCGGTCGCCCATTTCCACGCTTCGTGCGAGAACGGGCCGATGGTTTGCGAGGTCGTGATTTTGCTCATTCGGTATTCTCCTTATTTTTCCATCGGCGTGGCTTCGCGGCCGCGCAGGACGATGTCGAATTCATAGCCCAGCATTTCGGCGCCTACGGTGTACTCCAGGCTGTAGCGCGAGATCAAGCGCTGACGGGCGGCCAGGTCCGGAATGCTCTGGAAGATCGGGTCGTAGTCGAACAGCGGATCGTTGGGGAAATACATCTGCGTGACCAGGCGCTGCGCATAGACGTTACCGAACAGGGAAAAATGGATGTGGGCCGGACGCCATGCCTTGTCGTGATTGCCCCACGGGTAAGGGCCGGGCTTGATAGTGACGAAACGGTAGCGGCCGTCGTCATCGGTCATCATCTTGCCCCAGCCGTGGAAGTTCGGGTCTAGCGGCGCGTTATGCTGGTCGCGTTTGTGGCGGTAGCGGCCGGCGGAATTGCATTGCCAGACTTCCAGCAGAGAGTTGCGCACGGGCTTGCCGTCTTCATCCAGCACGCGGCCGGTGACGACGATTTTCTCGCCCAGCGGTTCAGCGTCGCCCTGCGCGGTCAGGTCCATATCGTTAGGCAGCAGGATGCGCGGCGACGGCGCGATGTTTTGTTCTACCGGCAAGCCTGCGGTGATGCGCAGCGATGGCTGAACCGGGCCGCGTTTGGTGGTCGATTTGTAGGGGGGATAGATCAGTTCCGGATAAACGCCGGGTGCGATGGCATCGAATTTCAAAGCATGACTCCTTGTTGGGATGCGGAAGGGATGGAGACGATGGTATGCAAGCCGTCACCCCGTCACAAGGGAGGTAGGACGTGCTATATTCGCTATGCGCACAAATTGTGCGAATATCGCCCAAATAGACGGTTTTTTATCATGGATACCGAAATCGACCTTCCTGCCAAGCGCGATTTGATCGCTGGACTGGAAAAAGGCCTGCAAGTGATTGAAGCCTTCGACCAGGAACGCAGCCGCCTGACCATAGCGGAGGTTGCCGAACGCACTGGCCTGACGCGCGCGGCGGCACGGCGTTACCTGATCACGTTAACCCACCTCGGCTATATGCGGCACGAGAACAAACTGTTTTCGTTGACGCCGATGGTGCTGCGGCTAGGGCAGTCCTATCTGCATTCGGCACGGCTGCCGCGGGTGGTGCAGCCGCTGCTGTACCGTCTCGCGTATGCGCTGGGGGAGGCGGCATCGGTTGGCGTGCTCGATCACGATCAGCTGGTGTGCGTGGCCGCTGTCAGTGCCGGGCAACTGGTATCTGCCACGCTGCAACCGGGCACGCGGGTACCCGCGTACTGCACCGCTAACGGCCGCATGCTGCTGGCCAGCCTGGCGCCGCAGCAGATCGAGGCTTTCCTGGCGCGTGCCCAGCCGGAGCAGATCACTGAACACACCATCGTCAACAAGGAACGCCTGGCGCTAGAGATTGCGCGTGCCGCTTCGCGCGGCTATGCGCTGGTGGACCAGGAGCTGGAACTCGGTCTGTGCACCATTGCTGTCCCGCTGAAAAATTTCCGCGGCGAGGTGGTGGCGGCGATGAATATCAGTGTGCACGCCGGTCGCATGCCGGTCGATCAGATGGTGGAGCGTTGCCTGCCGGCGATGATCAAGATCCAGGTCGAGCTGAACGCTTTGCTCTAATTTTCTGGCGCTTCAGCCGGGTGGCGGCGGAATTCCTTCGGTGTGACACCCATGCGTTTTTTAAACAGACGGCTGAAATAGGCCGGGTCCTGGAACCCCAGTTCATAAGCGATGCTGGCGATGCTGGCCGGGACATAGGTCAGCTTGCGGCAGGCTTCCAGCATCAGCCGGTCTTGCGTGATATCGAAGGCTGATTTGCCGGACAGCTTGAGGCAAAGGCGGTTCAGCCGCGTCGGCGTAGCGCGCAATACATCGGCGTATTGACGAACCAGCCACTGGTCTTTGAAATGCCGCTCTACCTCAGCGCGAAAGCGGCTGAAAAGTTCGAAATCGCTACGGCCCGACTGATCGGCCAGCCGATGCTCTGCGTGTACCCGCACCAGCAGCAGCAGAGCGCTGCGGGCCAGCCACTCCAGCATGAGCGTATGGCCGTATTGGGGCCAGGAGGCTTCCGTCATCAGATTCTTTAGCAGCGACTCTAACCGGCCATGCACTTCCGGCAGGCCGGCCAGGTCGATTGCCAGCGGCTGTACGAACAGTGAGGAATAGAGATCGGCGTGGTTCCCCGCCACGGCGAAGATCACATTCTGGTCCACCGTCAATACGTAGCCCTGTGCTTCTTGAGAAAAATCGAAACCGTGCGCCACCGAGGGATGGACGGTGATGGCAACCGGTCCACTGCGCTCCCACACGGCATCGTTGACGCTTGCACGAACCTCGCCGCCGAATAAGAAAAGTACCTGAAACATGCCCGGATGGGTATGGCTGGCAATATGCCAGTCATACAGCCGGCTACGCGTTTCGATCAGTTCGATATGAACGAACTCGGCGTTTTCCGCACGTGTTTGTTCGCCGTACAGGGCGAACTGAGGAATTTCGGCGGTAGCCGGTTTGGAGGTGGCGGGCATGTCAGGGACGTGGTTGAGAAATACGGTGTATCAAAATAGTACAAGTTTTATGCCGATTCATCCATGTTTTTTGAGGCGCGGCCCGACTACGATGCAGTCATACCTAAACCACATCGGAGACACGCCATGCGTACCCAGATCGCCATCATCGGCGCCGGCCCGGCCGGCCTGCTGTTATCCCACCTGCTGCATCTTCAAGGCATAGAATCGGTCGTTCTCGAATCGCGCTCGCGCGCCGACATAGAAAGCACCATCCGCGCCGGCGTACTAGAGCAGGGCACGATGGATATCCTGACCGAGGCTGGTGTAGGCGAGCGCATGCGCAGCGAGGGCGCATTGCATCGCGGCATAGAGCTGGCCTTCGATGGCGCCCGCCACCGCATCGACCTGGCTGAGCTGACCGGCAAGGCAATTACCGTCTATGCCCAGCATGAAGTGATCAAGGATCTGGTGGCGGCACGGTTGGCGGCGCAGGGCACGTTGCTGTTCGAAGTGAGTGAGGTCGCGCTGCATGGCGTGGAAACGTCGCAGCCATCTGTGACCTTTTCCCACAACGGTGAGGAATGCCGTCTGGAGGCAGATTTCATCATCGGTTGCGACGGCTATCACGGCGTGTCGCGTCCGGCGATGCCAGAGCAGCATTTGCGCAAGAACTTCCAGCGCATCTATCCGTTCGGCTGGTTCGGCATTTTGGTGGAATCGGCGCCGTCGTCCGATGAGCTGATCTACGCGCAGCATGAGAGGGGATTTGCACTGGTCAGCACACGCTCGCCGACGGTACAGCGGCTGTATTTCCAGTGCGATCCAGGCGATCACACGGACAAATGGTCCGACGACCGCATCTGGGCCGAGCTGCACGCACGGCTGGAGAATCACGATGGCTGGAAGCTCAAGGAAGGCCGTATTTTCCAGAAAAATATCATCGGCATGCGCAGCTTCGTTTCTACGCCAATGCAGGCGGGGCGGCTGTTCCTGGCTGGCGACGCCGCGCATATCGTGCCGCCGACAGGGGCCAAGGGCATGAACCTTGCGGTGTCGGATGTGCGGTTACTGGCGCGCGGGCTGGAGCAGTTCTATCGCCAGGGTAGTGAAGAACTCCTGAACGGCTACAGTGAGGCGGCATTGAAGCGGATCTGGCGTGCCGAATATTTTTCATGGACGATGACGCGGTTGTTACATACCTTCGCCGACGCCACGCCGTTTGAACGCGAGATGCAACGCGCTGAACTGGAGAATATCGTGAGCTCGCGCGCTTTGGCTACGTCGCTGGCGGAGAATTATGTTGGGGCATTCTAAGGCAATGTGCCATTGTAAGATCTGCTCCACGCCGCGCTATCTCGGGTGACATATTTGTGAGACTGCTAGCGCCGTCGGCTTTAGTGTCCTCTGAATCGTTGTCATCGACCAGAGTCCCTATCTAAACAACATAACCATTGCTGCTCGTATCAACGCACTACGATTATTACTGTCATAATTATTTGTCGTTTTATGCAAATGTTGTTTTCCAAGTAAATGACTGAAGAGGAACAATGTATGGGCGAAAAAATTCCGCAGACTCCGGCTGAGCTTCATGAGCACTACAATGACCAGCTGCAGTTTTTGCTGCAATCCGCGGAAAGTTTTGATCGGGGCTTTGATGGAGAGGCTAAGCGGATCGCTCTTGCACTCCGAATTCTTCTCCACGATCAAGGCAAGAACACTCATTCATTGCTGGGGCAGATTGGGCTTCTAACTTTGCCCTTCGTTAGTACTGCCATTCCCTACAACCCGTCTAACATATTGACGCATGGCGGTTTAATTACCATTGCTATGTCTGGTCAGGAAACTAAGTACGTGGCGATGCTTGACGATGTACCTATCGTGCGGAACTTGTCTTTTGATGAATGGTGGTCCGAACCTGTTTTCGTCGATAATCAACAGATTCAGCTATCGCGGAAGGAGCTTGTCCGGTCTATTGCTGATCAAGATGGGGGTGCTCACGTTGACCCCGCTCTGAATGATGCATATTCACGGCTATCGAGGCAGAACTCACTTGGTTGGGTAGTTACTGACGGTAAGGATTCTCATCCTATCCCAAGACCAGAACGGGCCGCTATTCGGCAAGTTGCGCATGAAGTATTGAAGACACTAAAGCCGGACTATGCCAAGCAGCCTGAGAAAAAGGCCGACATATTTGTTAGTGGCATGATGATGCACGAGGGTGCTCCTCCCCCACTAGCGCAGCGTGGAGCAAAAATCGGGAGAAACGAGCATTGTTTTTGTGGGAGCGGCAAAAAATACAAAAAATGCCACGGGACACTCTCATAAATGTTTGCTTCCGGTAGTCAAGTAAATTGGGGCCGCAGTCTAAGCCTGGTCTTTGTTTCAGTGTGAGGGGGTGAGTGCTTCTGGATATTAAGCAAGGTCACCTAATCTCTGCAAATCCAAGAGTGGCGCGGGGTTTTGAGGTTTTCGGGCATTTCAGAACTTTGCACAAAAAACGCAAAAAATAAGCCGTTAATGGTCTATTTTGCATTTAGTTCTGGACTTAAAGGGGCCGAGAGTCGCCCCTTTGCAATCAGAAAATTCGATCTGACCAGCGAACACGACCAAGAATCTTAAAATCAACGCCATCGCGAGGCGGCCAATCTAGCTCAATCGGCTGATAAGCGTTTGTAGACTGGTTCTCAGACCATATGCGCAGGCGACCACCCGGCAACCGCTGCAAGTTTTTCAGCAGCAATGCGCCTTCTAGCAGAAGCAAATGCGGGCCTTCCCTAAGCGCCTGATCCTCAAAGACCTCAATCAATGCTGGGTGGCTGTGGCGAAGCACCGGTTCCATGCTAATACCATCAACCTCGACACAATAGAGTTTGTTATGCGCTATCTGTAATTCCATCGTGATGAACTCACGCCGGAAGGCTAAATGGTATTTCACTTTTTCCTGGTCGACAAAAGCGCCGTGGCCAGCAGACGCCTTGACTGCATACATTGGCACCTGAACGAAATCAGACCAATCCTCAGCTGCCAGCGATGGCTTATGGCAGCCAATTACCGGTACGTCGAGAGAGGGAGCCGCCAAAACATGCTGTTGGTCGGTCAAGCCAAGCAGCCAATCAATAGAGCAGCCAGTCGCCTTAGACACTTCAAGCAATGTGGAACCGGTCGGAACGGCTTTACGCTGTGCCGCGCCTGTGATCGTTGATAGAGGAATGTCTACACGGGCACACCACTGCTTAAGGTTTTCCGGTGCGATAGCTGCCTTTAGACGGGTTTGGAAAATATCGGAATGCATTTCCATACTCATCTTGGTAGTTCCGAACTCAAAAAACGAAAACAAAACTGATTTCCATACTTCCTAAGTATTTGATTAATATACATTTTAGTTTTTATCTATTAATTTAAGTATGGAAATAGGTATTATTTCCAATAAAAATACCGAAATGCGTTTAACATGCAGCCATGTCTAAATGATAAACATTGCGCTGTAAATGAAACTAAACGATAAAAAAGACTGGCATCCGGCAATCATAATTGCCCAATTACGTATAAGTGGCACAAGTCTTCGGCAGCTTGCCAAGGACAACGACCTTTTTCCTACCGCCTTGTCAGTAGCTATCCAGCGCCCCTGGCTTAAAGCAGAAAACATTATTGCTAAGGCCATTGGTGTCGCTCCGGCACAAATCTGGCCGTCGCGCTACGCAAAACGTGCTGGGAAGCAGCAAAAAAAGTGCCTTGCCCAAGCAAAAAAAATACCTGCGAATAGTATCAAGGAATGCAGTCATGACTGCAATATCAATGTAACAAAGGGTGTCTAGACATGGCCACCAAACGTTACCGCGATGTGTTCACCGACGATATGTTCATGGTGCCGCAAGCTCCAGCAGCAACTCCCGCTAGCATGAATTACGGCAGCGAAGTCGCTACCCTAGTTGGTGCCATGTTTGCAGAGTCCGGCATAGGCAGGCTCAGAATTGCCGAGGAAATGTCCCGTTTGAGTGGGCATAAAGTTAGCAAATACATGTTGGACGCCTGGACATCGGAAGGCCGCGACGCGTACAACATGCCTTTCTACCTGGTGCCGGCCGCTGAATCGGCCTGCCAATCACATTCCATGTCCGCTTGGCTAGCTGACCGTCGCGGTGCGCGCCTGTCAATCGGTCGTGATGCGTTAAACGCTGAATACGGCAAGCTGAAAGCAATCAGCGACGATGTGAAGAAGCGCATGCACCAACTGGAAAAGATGCTGGGGGGCGCATGATTAAGTTCCATTACTCTACTGCTGAACTGGTCGCCTTCGATCTCCCTTGCTTGCCGAAGAGTTATCGCGCCATCGATTTAAAGATTGGCCGCGAGAAATGGTCCTTTGTCGAAGTAAAGGCCAAAGGTGGTCGCGGCGGCGTTCGCCGCGAATATCAGCCGACCGCGGAGGTCATGGCCGAGATCAAGAAAGTCATGCTTGATCAAATATTGGAAAATTCTATTAAACAAGAAAATATCATAGGGATATCGCATGAAAAAACCGCTCTTCTCACGCAGCCAACGGGCCAAAACGCTCGCACGTTGGATCAAAACAGGCAGCATGGTTCGCAATGCAACGACAAGAACCAGCACGCCGGGATACTTTCGGTTGGAGCGGATCAGCAACAAAACGGACTTCGGTCTGTCACCTTATTACCTGGCAACGATCAACCGGCGCAGCCTGCACTCAACGAGATGGCGCGTCCATCGCAAGGGCGGGTATATGGGGTCACTGGGCATGGACTGGCTCAAGTCGGTGCGTTAAAAGATTGGCAAAGGCGCACCGCCGAAGCCCGCGCGGCTCTTTTGCGCGAAGTTGAACGCATTGCCGCCATCGTTGGCCGTGAGAAAGCCATAACCAAGGTAGTCATCATGGCCCAGGACGGCACATTGCCGGAACACTTGGCGCTGCTTGTGCCTGTCGCAAACGCCCGATCCGGCCGTGAAGGGAAACGCACTCTGTCGCGCTCAACTATGTACGACTGGTTTGCTGCGTTCAAATCAGAGAGCGTCAACGCCTTAGCTCCAAAAGATCAACACGCCAGCATGCGTGTTCCAGTATGGGCGCAAGACCTGCTGGTCGAATACATGCGGCCGCAGAAGCCGAGCCTGTCCTGGGCGGTCGAACAAATCGCCGTTAAACATGGCTTGGACAAAGAGAGTTTGTATCATCGTGCCCGCCGCTTCCTGGCGAAGATGGGAAATGTGGAGCAGCAGGTCGGCCGGATGGGATCGCGCGACATCAAAAATATCAAGCCTTTCGTGCGGCGCGACAGCTCCATGCTGTGGCCTGGGGAAGTCTATACAGCGGACGGCCATACATTCGATGCCGAAGTCGCGCACCCGGCGCATGGCAAGGCATTCCGACCGGAAATTACCGCCGTCATCGACGTGGCCACACGCAAGAAGGTCGGCTGGAGTGTCGACCTGGCAGAAAGCGGTCTGGCCGTACTGGACGCTTTGCGTCATGCCTGCGAAGTGGGCGGTATTCCGGCGCTGTTCTATGTCGACAATGGCTCCGGCTATAAAAATGCCTTGATGAGTCAGCCCGGCGTCGGCATGGAAAGCCGCCTAGGCTTCACCATGACGCACAGCATCCCTTATAACTCGCAGGCACGCGGCATTATTGAGCGTTCGCACCAGTCGGTCTGGGTACGTGCCGCCAAGGAATTGCCGACCTATATCGGCGCTAGCATGGATGCCCAGGCCAAGCAAAAGGTCCACAAGCTGACCCGCCGCGACATCAAGTTGATCGGGACCAGCAAGCTGTTGATGCCATTTAACGCATTCATTGCCTATTGCAGCGAACAGGTCAGCAAATACAATGCCCGCCCGCATCGCGGCCTGCCCAAGCTATTCGACGCCACCCTGGGTCGCAAGCGGAACATGACGCCGGACGAAGCCTGGCAAAAGGGTATCGACGACGGCGCGCAGTTGGTCCGGATTGGCGAGGAAGACGCACGCGACCTGTTCCGGCCGCAGCGTGAGGTCAAAGCTGTCCGTGGCGAACTGCGTTTGTTCGGCAATCAATATTTTGCTCAGGAATTGACCGAATACCACGGCGACATCGTGCGGGTTGCCTATGACATCCACAACGCAAATACCGTTTGGGTGTACGACAACGCAGGCCGTTATGTATGCAGCGCTGGTTTCGAGGCAAACAAGCGGGCCTACTTCCCCGAAACGTTCGTGGAACAAGCCGCACGCAAACGCGCCAAGGGTCGCGAAGCACGTCTGGAAAACAAACTGGCAGAGGTGCACGAGGAACTGCACGGCGCGCCGCTTGTTCTGGAAAACAACCCAAGTCCTACCTTGGCCAGTTTGCGTGTGGTCAATGGCATGGATGCCGCCTATACCCAAGTGGCTGCAAATCTGGATAGCGCAGCCAGCCTCACTCTCGCCGTTGAGGAAAGCGCCCCGACTGCATCAGGTAACGCGCAGCTGGTTGATGTCCGTCCGGTATTCATGATTGATTCCGACCGTTACGAATGGCTGATGCAGCACCGTGACGGCTGGACAGATGCCGACCAACGGTTTTTAACGGAATTTGTGGCCAGCGATATATACGACGCGCTTAGCGAACGCTTTGAAGCATTGGACATCGCCTGGAATGGCGGGCATACGAACATTTTTAAGGTAGCTGTCTGAGCGTTGACGCGCTCAGACAGCCGGGTAAGACAGCTACATCGTAAGTAACTAAGGAGAAGTCTACATGAAGAAGGGTTTTGTTCAAAACAGCAACTATGCACGCTTTCTGCAAGCCGTTAAAGCGGTTGAGCAGCGCGGCGCACGCGAGGCATCGCTATTGCTGGTCACTGGCCCGGCCGGTATGGGGAAAAGTGAAACCGTCGATCGCTTTGCCGTGGACACCAATGCCATCTACCTGCGCGCCAAGGAAACCTGGACCAAGCGCGGTCTGTTGTCGGAGATGGCGGAAACCCTGCGCATCCCGACCAATGCGACGAACCACGAAATACAGGCCCGCATCATCGGCGCCATCGGTGCGCGGCAAACGCCGATCATCATTGATGAGGCCGAATTCACGGTGCGCACTACTGCCAGCATTCTGGAGTGTGTGCGCGACATTTCCGATTTAACGGAAACCCTGGTTGTCCTGGTCGGCATGGAAACCATCGAAACGCGTATCGCCCGCTATCCGCAAATCAGCAGCCGCATTGCCCAGGTCGTGCATTTCCAGGGGTTGACCGAGCAGGATGTGCAATTGACTTGCAAGCAGCTGGCCGAGGTCGAGATTGCGCCGGACCTGGTGCGCGAACTGTTGCGCCAGAGCGATGGCAAGATGCGCCTGGTCATGAATGGCATTTCCACCATCGAGCGTGTGGCCAGGACCAACGGCTTGAACAAGGCCACGGCCGAGAATTTCAAGGGCGTTGAGTTGTGCATTGAATGGCAGGCACGCCGTCCACGTGTAGGGGGTGCGCGATGAGTACTTTGTTTGTCAGAAAACATACCTTTAGCTACGCCATTTTGGCCGCTCCAAATACCGCTTATGAACAGGTCGTTGCTAAAGGTGTTCCGGAAGAGTTCATGGCGAAGCAATTTTCTTGTGTCCCTGAACTGGTCGACGCCGCTATCTTTGCGGCAAGCGTACTCAAGACACGCGGCCTGTTTGATATCAGCGAACAACAGGCGTATCAGAAATTGGAAGGGGCACTGGCGATTGCCGATGTAAAAATCGACACGCCTGCCACTCAGATGTATGACGCCCAACATAAGAAGGGAGGTAAGTGATGATCTGGACATCACAATTAGTCATGGACGCCGTTAAAACGCTGATCTGCCCGCGTGGCTGCGTGAAACACACGGCCATTGTTAAGCACACGGGCCTCTCTGGCAAGCAAGTGGCCAACGCTTGCGCCAAGCTGGAAACGCACGGTTACCTGGCGCGTGAGAAATTCTCTGACGCCAGTATTAAACCCGGTTGTTACCTGTTGACAGCATTGGGACAAACAGCGCTGGAAGAAGGTGCAAAACTGATGAGCGGCCCCAAGACGGCGCACGGCAAGCCCAAGATACGTATCGACAGCCTGCGTGACCGTGCTTGGCGCACCCTGCGCATTCGACGCAAAGCCAGCGTACCGGAACTGGTCGGCCTGCTGCTGGATGCTGGCGTCGATGATGCGACAACCCAGCGCGCAACAAATAACTTGCAAAAATACCTGCGCTACCTGGCTCGCGCCGGGTACCTGGCCGACATGCGCCGCGAAGCGCCGCAATCGCTCACTTCCAACGGTGCCAAGCGCTATTTGTTGGTGCGCGATACCGGCCCCTTGCCGCCAGTGCCGCAACTGTTGATTAACAAGGTGCTGGATCAAAACGAGAGCAAGCAATATGACTTCAGCCATTAATACAGAGGCGGAATGGTTTCACATCCTGCGCGCCGATGTGGCGGCGACCGGCAGCGTCACTAAGACTGCCAAACGCGTCGGAGTATCGCGCCCAACAATATCGCTAATATTGAACGGCAGTGGAGCTTACGGTAGCGGTCGCGCCAGCACCGTCCATGTCGCAGAAAAAGTCATGAATACCGTCGGCATGGTGGCATGTCCTTTTCTTAGCGAGTACCACAGCACCGAGCATCGCATCACCGGGCTGCAATGCCGGGAATATGCCTACCGGGAAAACCCGCCGACCAACAGTCCGCGAGAGATGCAGCACTGGCGTGCATGCCAGGCATGCGACAAACGCGTTAAACCAGCGCCAGTCACGGTGGACGTAAAACCCTTGTCCAGAAAGAAAGCCATCGAACCGGCGCAGCAGGCCGGCGTGATTGACACCGTAACACTGCCCTTGCCCGAGGTAGGCGCACCGCAAATACAACTTATCAAGGAGGTCGCATGAATGCCATTCGCAACAGCATCAGGGGCGTTAAAAAATTCTGGCTGGAATTCCAGTTGCAACGGCTTGAAGACCGTCAAGCACAAGCTGACGGCCGCCTGTTTGAAGCGAATCTGGAAGTGCAATTGCTCGGCCACGTGCATGACAAATATACGACTGCCTTAGCCAGAAAGCGCACAGCGCTGCGCACTAAATTGATTCGTCTTTAACACCTCATCAACTCAACAGAAATTAGGATTAAAAATGGCTACCAAACAACGTTTAAAAGCAGCAGCACAGGTCTGGGTTGCGCAATCGCAGGATGATGTTGCATCCACCATCCGGCAGATCGGCGATGCCAGCCGCGATGTGCTCCGCTTGCAGGCCGCCATGAATGACGAAATTGCCGTCATCACTGACAAATATCAGGCGCTGATACAGCCGCAACAGGAGCGCCTGAAAGCCATGCAAGAAGGCGTGCAAACCTGGTGCGAAGCGAACCGCGATAGCTTGACCAATAGCGGCAAAGTCAAATTCTCCAGCTTTATCACCGGCCAAGTGCTGTGGCGGCAGCGTCCACCATCCTGCCGTATCAGCGGCGCCGATGCCGTGATCGACACCTTGAAACGGCTGGGCCTGGGGCGCTTCGTTCGTGCCAAGGAAGAGGTTAATAAAGAAGCTATCTTGAACGAGCCGGAAGCCGTTGCCGGCGTGGCTGGGGTATCGGTGGTAACTGGCATTGAGGATTTTGTGATTGAGCCGTTTGAACAAGAAGTAGGAAATGGCGCATGAACGCCATTCTTAACTTCGTGATGGAACTGGCGCCACTCATCGAACTGGGCCGGATACCGCATACCATCCGCCCCTATCGGTCCGACGCCCGCGATCCGCAGCCCGGCGACCTGCTGTACTTGTACACAGGTCGGAATACACCAGGCAGTCGCCTGTTGCGCACCGAGGTATGCGAATACGTGGTCGCCATCACCATCTTGCCAACCTTCGGCACGCTGGCGCAGGTACTGCTTGGCAGCGAAATGCTCGATGCCGTCAAAGTCGAATCACTGGCTCAGGCGAATGGCTTTTCTGACAGCGAAATGATGATTACGTATTACCAGGCGCTGTACGGACTGCCTTTCAGCGGCAACCTGATTGGCTGGGCAGCACAGCCATCGTATCTGACAACCCATTAACAGAGAAACCATGGCAACGAAATCCGTTAAACAAATGTGCTGCGTACGCATTGGCTTTCAATATTTTCTGCTTCCAGCCGATACCGGGCTGCGGGTAGTGGCTTTGATGATGGGCACGGCTGTGCTGGTGGAGCCGGCATTTACCCGCGACATTGCCTATCGCATCACAGGTGAGCACGTGCAAATCCAGATGGAGGTCCTCAAGGCATCGCAGATCATTCAAGAAAAATTCGCCGATAGCAAATCTATCCCAAAAAACGAATAACAACAAAGCGAAACCGTATCAGGTATTGCCTGATACGGTCTACCCGGCGTAGCGGCCCGGTACTGATGAGCAGCTAACAGAGGGAAACATGAATAAGGAAACAGCAATAGCAAAGATTCGCAAGTGCATGGCGCTTGCCAAATCGGGCGAGCCGCACGAAGCAGCGGCAGCGTTGCGTCAGGCGCAGAAACTGATGCAGCAGTTTGGCGTCGACCATCCTGAACTACTGGCAGCAGGCGCGGCTGAAGAATGGGCAAAGAGTTGCGCTACGCGGACGCCGCCGCGTTATGAGGTGGTGCTGGCCAGCATGGTGTCCGGCGCGTTCTATTGCGACATCATGTTTTCGCGGCAATTGAACAAGAGCGGTAGTGACATCGATGGCGGCTACAGCTTTATCGGTATCGCTCCGATGCCGGAAGCGGCAACTTATGCCTTTACCGTCCTACGGCGTCAACTGATCAAGGCACGCGCTGAATATATAAAGACCGCGTTACGACGTTACCGCAAGAACAAAACGGCGGCGGCCGATCAATTCTGCGAAGGCTGGGTAAGCGCCGTGCGCAATCTGGTCAGCCGCGTCTATCCGAGTACCGAAGAGGCGGCGGCTATTGCTGCCTACAAAGCCATTCACTACGCCCAAACCACCAGCCTGCAACCTCGGCAGCGTGACATAGGCCAGGGCGTCGCCAACATGGCGCACCGGGTCAATGGCTACGTCGAGGGGCAGACCGCGCAACTGCATCGTGGCGTAGGTGGCGGTGCGCCTGTCGGCTTGCTGGGGACGTAATATGAAAACCTTTACCCGCGCCGCCAGCCCAGCCCTGCGAAAAATGCAACTGGCTGCTATTCACATCGCTAAAGCGCAAGTCGGCATGGCCGAAGACACCTATCGTGGTTTGTTGAAGGCGCAGTTTAACGTTGCCTCTGCTGCTGATCTGAACGATGCCGGTCGCGCGCGCTTGCTCGACCATTTCGCCAAGCTGGGCTTCGTCTCACATGGCCGCGCCAAGAAAGCCGCTAAGGGTTCTATGAGTGCGGCATCCTCGCGTACAGCGCTACTATCAAAAATTGATGCCCTGCTGTTGGCACACGGGCGTGACCGCAGCTATATTGAACCTGGCATGGTAAAGCGGATTTGCAAGGTCGATTGCCTGGCGTTTTGTACACCGGAACAGCTGCGCAAACTAGTGGCCGCGCTGGCCATTGACTCAGGCCGTCAGAAATAATATGTCCAGTTTCGACACCTTACCAAAATCCGTCAAGGAACTGATCACCCTGATCGGTTTTAAAGAGGCGATGTTGTTAGTGCGGCGCTTTCCGGGCGTGTCGCTCGATATTCCGAAAGGAAAAACAGTCATTGGCAAAGTGCGCCATCAGCAATTGATCGAGTTGATCGGTGCAGAGGCGACGGCCAAGCTGGTGGGACGATGGGGTGGCGACCGTTTGCGTATTCCTCGGTGTCATGACATGATGATAAGGGAGCGTTGGCTTCAAATTGTGTCAGAATATAACGCCGGTGCTACAGCGCGTGAGTTGGCGCTCAGGCATTCACTGACTGATAGAGCGATATGGAAGATCTTAAAAAAGCCTGTACCGCTCGATGAATTCGCACAATTAAATACTGTTCGCCCATTCCAGAAGAGCTTGTTTTAAAAGGTGGTTGATGAAGAAAAAAATAATCTTGGTGCCGTTATGCCTATTTCTCGTAACCGGATTCACTGGCAGCGAAGTAATACGCCGAATTGGAGTGGAAAAAGATCATTTTTATGCGATGGCAGACGGTTATGAATATGGGTACGACCGTCTCCTCACTGCTGTTGAAAAGGATCTCGGGCAAGTCACCTCGCCCCTTGTCATGTTGCGTTACGCTGGTATGCGTGATGGGAAATATCAGATTTTCTCGGAAGAAAACACTGTCTACACCGTTTTTGAATGCGCGACGCAATGTGACTTTATCAAAGTCATGATGTTTATTAATGGTAAGTGTTTTAAGACGGAAAGAGTAAGGCCTGTACCAAACAGTATTGGATATCTTGCGCTGCAGGATGCAAAACATGGAAAATTAAAACCAAATATTATTGGTCTTCCAGGCGATAAGCAGCAGAAGCAAATATGGTTCGATGAAAACAAAGGCATGCAAACTTTTGCTCTCGACCTGTAGGTTTATTCATTCCCAGCATCCAAAGCGGCCTATGGCCGCTTTTTCTATTCCCGCCGAACTGGTTCAGTCTTAAATCCCCTTGCACGCGCGCGTACCGTGTGCGTCATGAAACTTTCTTTCTCATCTCTGGTTGCCGACGCGACCAGCCCTAGCGTCATTGTCGGCATCTTGCTCTGGTCCATGGCATTGGCCAGCGGCGCGTTCTTCTATGGCGAATCGGTCCAGAAAGACCACGATGCGGCCAATGCCAATAGCCAGACCATCACGCAGCTAACAGACATTATCGATAGCAGTAAAACCCTGGCAGCCGACGCTGTCACCGCCAGCAAGGCGATGCGTGCCATTGTCGCCGCCCACCCCAAAATTAATATGTTCACCATAAAGGACTTACAAGATGCACTCGCAAAGACGATTGGCAATCGCGTTGATTACCGTTTTGATGATGGCCTCATGCAATAACTTGCCGCCGTCCGTGATCGTGCAGCGCAAGCCGCAGCCGATAGCGCCGACCGATAACAGCGACGGCGCGGTTGCCATCGCGTTAAAAAGGTTGTACGACCTGTACGGCACATGTGCCGGTCGCCTGATCGATCTGGGAAATTGGGTCACCGATGCCGTTAAACAATAAGCAATGGGCGAAGTAAATCATGGAAATTAGCAATGAGCAGTTGGCGTTGATACTCGGGCGCATGGAGGGGAAACTGGATGCCCAGGTCGAATCGAGCTTGCGGCAGGAAGGTGCGCTGGCCAACCTCGACAAGAAGCTATCGGATCGCGCTGATGCGCACGAAGGCCGGATTCGTGCCCTGGAGATTTCGAATCCGCAACAGATAGGTGAGACGATGGACGATCACGAAAAGCGCATTCGGGCGCTGGAGCATGGTTCGGCCAAGGCCGGCATGATCGGCGGCCTTGGTGCCGGTATTGGCACCGCCGTCATCATCGAATGGCTCAAACGCAAGATCGGAATGTGAATGGCGAAACCAGCAGGCGTACGTACGAAAGTCCGCAAGCATTATGTGTCTGATCGCCTGTCCTTAGAGCAAGCGGCCAAGCAGGCCAATGTCGCCTATACGACTGCTAAGCGCTGGAAAGTCAAAGCGCTGGCCGAAGGTGACGACTGGGATCAGATCCGTAGCGCCACGGTTCTGGCCGGCGGAGACATCGAGCAGCTCTCACAAAAGATTCTCATTGAGATGCTGATCCAGTTTAACGCAGCCCTGGAGCAGGTCAAGGCCGACCCACAAATGAAGACGGAGGTCCGTGTATCTTTGCTGTCGAGCCTGATGGACAACATCCATAAGAGCATGTCGGCCATGCGCCGTTTTCTGCCGGAGACGAACAATCTGGCCATTGCCATGCTGGTTATTCGCGGCATGGCCGAGTTTGTCCAGGAGCGTTTTCCGCAACATGGTTCTATATTGGTGGAAATCCTTGAACCATTCGGCGAGAGACTACCGAAGTTGCTGGCGAGTGCGAAATGATCGGCGACGAACTGCTTACCAATGCGGAATTTAAGCGCGAGCTGGCCGAACTTGCCGCCACCTTGCGGCGCGATATTGAGGCGCATCATGTTGGCCTTGATGCCTCACCGGCGGCCGTCCGTGCACGGCGCAAGCGCGTGCTGGACGGTGATTTTACTTTTTTTGCGTATACCTACTTTCCGCACCATATTCGAGGCACGTCCTCCCTGTTCCAGGAACAGTTCTGTACCCGCTTTCCACAGTTGCTCCGTCAGTCTGGTGGCGTCAAGGAATGGTGGATCGCGCCACGCGGAGAGGCCAAGTCGTCGCTGCTGACCAAGATCGGACCGGTCTGGGTGGCAGTGCAAGCGCTGCTGCAGCGTCCCGACATCCGGGCCGAGGTGAGCTTTCACGGGAACCCGCCACCTTTTATTGACTACATTATCTTACTGGGCGCTGAGACCCGGTTGCCGACCAAGCTGCTGGAAGTCGTTAAAACGGAATTGACCGTCAATGCAGCCCTGTCTCTGGATTTTCCGGAGGTGTGCGGCAAGGGGGCGATGTGGAAAGTCGGAGAATTCGTCACTAAAACCGGCGTCAAGGTAGAACCCTTTGGTGCGGAGCAAGCCATTCGCGGCACCTTCCACGGAGCCAGCCGTCCTAAGCTGTTGCTAGGCGACGATCTGATTACCGACGCCGAAGCAAAGAGTCCCACCGAACGCGAGAACCGCTGGAACTGGCTGACCAAGGCAATCGATTACCTGGGACCGCCGGACGGCTCCGTTAAATATGCGGGCGTTGGCACCATCCTGAACAAGGATGACCCGATTTCACGCGCCAAGACCACCATCGGCCATATGGTCCACCATTTTAGGGCTATCGTCGATCTGCCTGCCAACATGGACTTATGGGCCGAATGCGAGGCGTTGATGTTAAATGCCGACAAGCCGGCCAGCGAAGAGGCGGTTGCTCTCGGTCGGGTATTGCCAGATGACCAGTTGCCCTCTTATCTGTTCTACCTGGCCAATCGGGCTGCGATGGATGTTGGTGCGGTCACTTCCTGGCCATCAGTGCGCTCGCTGTTCTGGCTGATGAAACAGCGCGCCACGGCTCTCAAGGCGTTCGGCACCGAAATGCAGGGCGACGCCCGCGCCGATGAAGACAAAGTGTTTACCAACATTACCTTCTGGGTGCAGCGTCTGCCGGCGTGGATCATGTTCGGTGCATGCGACCCCTCCATGGGTAAAGGAGAAAAGTCCGATCCTTCGGCCATCCTGGTCGGCGGCCTGGACCCATTGACCAAGAAATTGCACGTTATTTCTGCCGCCATCAAACGACGCGTGCCTTCCAAACTGGAAGCCGATCTGATTACCATGCAGCGCGAATATCGCTGTCGTGCCATCGCCTTCGAGAACAATAACGCCTATGAGCATTCGCGGCTCACCTTTATGCAGGCAGGCTTGCAGCAGCAAGTGCCGCTGCCCTTGGTCGGTGTAACGGCGACAGTGCCCGCTGAGGTTCGGATCGATTCGCTGGAGCCCTATATTACCGACCGCGCCGCGCCCAGTATTTTGTTGCATGCCACCTTGACGCAGCTGCTGGCCGAACTCGACAGTTGGCCGGAAGTGCAATCTCATCATCACTATGATGGTTTGACTGCGCTGCACCTACTCTGGTATATCGCGCTCACCCGCGGGGCCAGCTCGATGGCAATTTCATCGGCAGGCCGGCGCGCCACAGGTCGCAGCTTTAACGACTATGGAATGTGAGTTACTCATGACACAGCAAGACCCAAAAATCCCAGCGCCGATCACAGCCCAGGTCGCGCATGTACTACGCGATCCATTCGTCAGCTATTTCCAGAACCTCATGCGTCCGGTCGACAGCACCTTGGCCACACGTGGCGGTGCATCTGGCCTGGCGATTTATGATGAGATCGAGCGTGACTGTCACGCCTACAGCGTATTGCAAAAGAGAAAAATGGCGGTAGTTGCCCGCCCCTGGTTCGTCGACCCGGCCAGCGGTTCGGCCCTGGATCAAAAGGCAGCGGATCTGGTGCGGGCCAATCTGGAAAATATTGCCTTTGATCGGATCTGCCTCGATCTCCAGGATGCCCTGCTGAAAGGTTATGCTGTCGGCGAGATCCTATATGAGGTCAATGGCAGCGAGATCCGCGTCAGTGACGTGGTGGCGCGTGAACAAAAGCGCTTTGTGTTTAACACCGATTCTCAGCTGCGCATGCTGACAACAGCCAATATGCTGACCGGCGAGGAGTTGCCGGAGCGTAAATTCGTGGTGCATCGCTTCGGTTCCAAGATCGGCAACCCTTACGGACTCGGTTTGGGTACACGCCTGTTCTGGCCAGTGTTCTTTAAACGGCAAGGGATTCAGTTCTGGCTGATCTTCTGCGATAAATTCGGTTCTCCCACAGCGGTCGGTAAATATCCCACTGGCACCAGTGACGCCGACCAGGGCAAGCTGCTCGATGCGCTGCAGTCGATTGCCCAGGATTCCGGCATTGCCATTCCGGATACGATGTCGGTCAGTTTGCTGGAGGCGGCACGCAGCGGTTCGATCGATACTTTCGAGAAGCTGTGTCGCTACATGGACGACGAGATCAGCAAAGCCACGCTAGGCGAAACCTTGTCGACGACGATGAAAGGTGGCGGTAGCTATGCGGCGGCCAAGACCCATAACGAAGTGCGCCTGGAGCTGGTGCAGGCCGACGCCAACCTGTTGACCGATACGTTGCAGGAGACGGTCGTTAAATGGCTGACCGAATACAACTGCCCTGGTGCCGGCGTGCCGAGGGTCTATCGGGAGGTCAAGCCGGAAGAGGATTTAAAGGTCCAAGCTGAAACCGATAAGTTGGTTTTTGATATGGGCTTTGAGCCGAGCGAAGAATATGTTCGGACCGTCTACGGCGATGGCTGGAAGAAACGCGCACCCGGTAGCATCGTTCCAACCACAGCCGCCTTCGCCGAAGGCAGCCTTTTCGCTGACCAGGCCACGCTTGATGCCGCACTGGCGGCGTTACCTGGCTCTGCCGGGCAGGCGTTGCAAACATTGATAAAACCGGCGCTGCGGGCGATTGCGCAATCCGCGTCGCCAGATGAGGCAATGGATGCATTGCTGGAGGCGTTTCCAGCGATGGACAGCGCGCAATTGGAGGCGGTGCTGGCGCGGGCTTTCTTTGTGAGCGACCTCTGGGGTAGATTGTCTGCGAAAGCCGACGCCGCCGGCACATGAGAGGTCGACGATGACGATTGACCTATCTTATGCCCTGGGCCTGGAGCCGGCTGCCGCCGTTAAGTATTTCGAGAGCAAGGGACACGCGATTACCTGGAACTGGCGTCAGAACTGGCAAGAGGCCAACGCCAAGGCGTTTACGGTGGCCGGTGTGACAAAGGTCGACGTACTACAGGACATTCGCGGCGAGCTGTCAAAGGCGTTAAAAGATGGCAATACCTTTGCGCAGTTTCGCGCCGACTTGCAGCCGATTCTGGAAAGAAAGGGCTGGTGGGGTGCGAAGTCGCAAACCGATAAGGCTACTGGTGAAGTCCATGGCAAAGGTTTAACGCCACGCCGGTTACAGACAATTTTTGATACGAACGTGCAGAGCAGCTATATGGCTGGGCGTTGGACGGAGGCGATGCAAAATGTCGATGACCGTCCGTACTTCCAGTATGTTGCTCTGCATGGCGGCCATCGTCGGCCCATGCACCAGTTACTCGATCAGCGCGTCTTTCATTATGATGATCCGCTATGGGATTCGCTCTGTCCGACCAACGGTTACGGCTGCAAATGCCGGTTCAGGACGTTGTCGCAAAGCGATGTTGATGGCCGTGGATTGTCGGTGTCAAGCGGTGCCAGCCATATGGAAACGGTGCAGGTGCCATATTCTCGCCATAGCAAGGACACCGTCGAGGTTGTCGGTTATCGTGACCCGGTCTCAAAGAAACTGATTACGCCTGACCCCGGATTTAGTTACAACGCCGGTCAAAGCTGGACGAAGCCGTTTACACCGCCGCCATTGGACACCTTACCAGCAACGATGCATCCGGGTATTGCCTTACCTGAGCTGATGCCGCCGACCAAGGTGTCACTTAGTCGCATCCTGCCAGCAGATCAGCCGGCATCACTGTATACCAATGCCTTCATGCACGAATTTGGCGTTACACCGGCATCACCTGTCGTATTTCAGGACGTCATGGGGGAGTCGCTACCGATTAACCCCAACCTGTTTAACGGTCCGACAAGAGCCTTGCAGGGCTTTACCAGGGAACAAGCACCTTATGCGCGCCTGCTAGCCGATGCGATCCGTACGCCCGATGAAATCTGGTTGCACTGGGAGGAGTCCGCACTGGTGCCGGGGAGTTGGGTACTCAAACGGCGGTATTTGCAATCTGTTGCGATAGAGGGCGCTGCCGACACCGAGACCGGCGTGTCGGTTGTCGGGGTGGGGAGTGATGGCTGGAGCGGTAAAACGACCATGGTGGCTGGGCCGCAGGATCGGCAGAGCGTTGTGGAAAAGCTGCGCGCTGGATTTTTGCTCTATAGAAGGAAGTCGCGATGATCAGGATCGAGATCAATATGCCGTCGATGGAAGCGGCTGTGCGTCGCTTGCAGCAGACGCGCAGCGGCCATCCCGTGCTCATGCGCCGGCATGCCGGCACCATGCTGGACGCTGTAGAAGAAAACTTTGCCCGTGAGGGCCGCCCCAAGTGGTTGGGCCTGCGCCCCAGCACGCTGTCCGGACGCGTGGCGCAGCAGCTGGGTAAGCGCGGGCAGCTCAAGGACGGCCGCATGAGCATCCTGCAGGGCCGCCGCGCTGCGGCCGGTGTACGCATC
>Ga0182007_10000566_pt1 | contig 21735 bp, 19 predicted proteins | sample Sormic07211113_1_FD_123023 | JGI IMG/M metagenome (GOLD analysis project Ga0182007, IMG submission 123023) | Rhizosphere microbial communities from Sorghum bicolor, Mead, Nebraska, USA - 072115-113_1 MetaG | ecosystem: Host-associated > Plants > Roots > Rhizosphere | place: USA: Nebraska... | reverse complement strand
AGCGTCATGTCCTGCGAAATCAGGCTCACCTGTTCGGCGGGCGAAAAGATCATGTCCGCGAGCGGATAGTTCTGCCGCTCGACGCCGTCGAGCGTCGTCACCACGCGCGCGGCGCGCCAGTCGAACTCGCGCTGGATCGCGGGGCCGATGCAGCTAAACGTGTCGAAGCCCTTCGAGCGGCACCACTGCGCGAAATTGACGTCTTCGTTCAGCAGTTCGGCGGCGGTGACATCGTTGATGCAGGTGTAGCCGAAGATGTGGTCGCTCGCCGCTTCGACCGATACGTTGCCGCAACGCTTGCCGATCACGATGGCGAGTTCGCCTTCGTAGGCGATCTTGCCGCCGTATGCAGGCGGCCGCCGGATCGGTTCGCGTTGACCGATCACCGAGGTCGGCGGCTTGATCAGAAAGAGCGGATGCGCGGGCGGCGCCTTGCCGAGTTTCTCCGAGAGCGCATAGAAGTTATTCCACAACGCGACGACCTTGGTCGGCACGCACGGGCTCAGCAGCGTCAGTTCATCGACGCCGTGCACGTGGCCGGTGGATATGGCATCGCCGAACATGTCGCCGGCGTATTCAGTGACGCTTTCCGCATCGAGTATTCCGAAGCGCGTATGGCCATCGGCAAGACGAAAACGTATCCACGCTGTCATCGGATTGTCTCCTGCAATATTGGTGTTGCGATGACGCGACCGGCAAGATCGCGCCGCAAGGTCTTGTTATGCGTGCGTCGGAACGCCGTGGGCGGTCGCCGCCGACGCGCTCAAATCGCGCCGACGGTGCGCAAATGAGCGATCTGGTCGGCGGTGTAGCCGAGTTCGGCCATCACCTCGTCGGTGTGTTCGCCGAGGAGCGGCGAGCGCGTGACTTCAGTGGGACTGTCCGACAGCTTGATCGGATTGCCGACCGTCAGATACTTGCCGCGCACCGGATGATCGACTTCGACGATCGTGCCGGTCTTGCGCAGCGACGGCTCTTCCGCGATCTCTTTCATGGAGAGGATCGGGCCGCACGGAATGTCGTATTTGTTGAGGATCGCCATCGCCTCGAACTTCGTTTTGGTCATGGTCCAGCGCTCGACCTCGGCGAAAATGTCTTTCAGATGCGGCAGGCGCGCGGCGGGCGTCGCGTAGTTCGGGTCCGTGGTCCATTCTTCACGGCCGATCACGTTGCAGATTTTGGCCCATACAGGGGCCTGCGCGATGAAGTAGATATACGCGTTCGGGTCGGTTTCCCAGCCCTTGCATTTGAGAATCCAGCCAGGCTGACCGCCGCCGGATGCGTTGCCCGCGCGCGGCACCGCTTCGCCGAATGTGCCGTTCGGATGTTGCGGATACTCTTTCATCACGCCGGTGCGTTCTAGCCGCTGCTGGTCGCGCAACTTCACGCGGCACAGATTGAGCACGCCGTCCTGCATCGCGGCCAGCACATGTTGGCCGCGTCCCGTCGATTTGCGTTGATAGAGCGCCGTGACGATGCCGAGCGCGAGATGCAGGCCCGTGCCGCTATCGCCGATCTGCGCGCCGGTCACCACGGGCGGGCCATCGTCGAAACCGGTTGTCGAGGCCGCGCCGCCGACGCACTGCGCCACGTTCTCGTACACCTTGCAATCTTCATAGGGACCGGGGCCGAAGCCCTTCACCGAGGCGACGATCATGCGCGGATTGAGTTCCTGGATGCGCTCCCAGGTGAAGCCCATCCGGTCGAGCGCGCCGGGCGCGAAATTCTCCACCAGCACGTCGCACGACTGGATCAGTTCCTCGAGAACCAGCTTGCCTTCGGGATGCTTCGTGTCGATCGTGATCGAGCGCTTGTTGTGGTTCAGCATCGTGAAGTACAGGCTGTCCGCTTCGGGGATGTCACGCAATTGCTCGCGCGTGATGTCGCCCGCTCCGGCCCGCTCGACCTTGATGACGTCGGCGCCGAACCATGCCAGCAACTGCGTGCAGGTCGGGCCCGACTGCACATGCGTGAAGTCGAGGATTCTCACATCCTCCAATGCTTTGCCCATGTCGGGTCTCCCTGAATTAATCGTGGTTGTTCTGGACGAGCCGGCCGGGCGCGTGCCGCGACGTCGTATGCAATGCGGGCTTAGCGTTTTCGGGCGGCGGGCGTGAGCAACGCCATCGCGACACGGCGCGCCCCGGCAATCGCCGCCGCCTCGCTTTCAAAAATCGCTTCGTCGACCACCTGCTGATACGGCAGCAGATCGGGCTGCGCCGAATGATTTTCCTCGACCGTGCGAATCGCGACGTAGGCGGCCCAACCGCCGTTGTGAATCCATTGCATCGCGGACAACTCAAGCCGGTACTTGCCCAATACTTCTACGTGCATCGGAATTCTCCTGTGCGACCACTCAAGCGCCTGCCGACGCTTCCAGTTCCGCGAGGCGCTTGCGCAGCGCGCGATCTTCCTGGAAGCGGCTGGTTTCGTCGCGAATCACGGCGACGATGCCGGTCAATTCGTTTTGCGGCGAATGCAGCAGTGCAACCGTGAAGGCGATCGACAGCGAGCGGCCGTCCTTATGCGCGGCGGGAACGCGTAGCACGTCGTTGCCATAACGGGTTTCGCCCGTTGTCATGGTCTTGTGATAGCCGTCCCAGTGACGGCCGCGCAAACGCTCGGGGATGATCAGATCCAGCGACTTTCCCAACGCCTCGGCTTGCGTGAAGCCGAACATGCGCTCGGCGGCGGGGTTCCATAACGTGATGCTGCCGGTGGCGTCGGAGATGATGATCGCGTCGCCGATTGCGTTGACGAGCTGCTCGAAGTCGATGGTTGTTGTTTGCATGGTTGGCGCTCCCCTCACAAGTTATGACGCTGATCGTTGAGCCGGATACGGCGTCCGCGACAGACGCCGTATCCGCCAGGCGCCGGCATGAAGCCGGCCCTGCGTGACACCGTTAAACCGCTTTCACTTCGCGCAGATTGAAGATTTCCTGCTGACTGTAGCCAAGGCTCGCCAGCACTTCGTCGGTGTGTTCGCCGAGCAGCGGCGACGCGGTGACTTCCGGCTTCAGGTCCGAGAACTTGATCGGGCTGCCGACCGTCAGATACGTGCCGCGTTTCTTGTGCGGCACCTCGACGATCGTGCCGCTCGCGCGCAGCGACGGATCGTTCGCCAGTTCCTTCATCGTCAGCACCGGCGCGCAGGGAATGTCGAACTTGCGCAGGATGTCGACCGCTTCGAACTTGGTCTTGTCGGCGAGCCAGGTTTCGATGGTGCCGAAGATATCGAAGATATGCGGTTGACGCGCTTCAGCGGTCTTGTAGGCCGGATCGTCGATCCACTCGGGTTTGCCGATTGCCCTGCAGATCGGCTCCCATGCATGGCCCTGGATCGTGAAGTAGATGTACGCGTTCGGATCGGTTTCCCAGCCCTTGCACTTGAGCACCCAGCCCGGCTGGCCGCCGCCGCCCGCATTGCCGCCGCGCGGCACCACGTCGCTGAATTCGCCGTGCGGATATTGCGGATATTCCTCAAGATAGCCCACGCGTTCGAGACGCTGCTGGTCGCGCAACTTCACGCGGCACAGGTTCAGCACGCTGTCCTGCATCGACACCGCGACCTTCTGGCCCTTGCCGGTTTTGTCGCGGCCGATCAGCGCGGTCAGGATGCCGATTGCCAGATGCATGCCGGTGTTGCTGTCGCCCAGCGCCGCGGCGCTGATGGTCGGCGGACCGTCCCAGAAGCCGGTGGTCGACGCCGCGCCGCCCGCGCATTGCGCGACGTTTTCGTAGACCTTCAGGTCGTCGTAATGATGGCCGTCGCTGAAGCCCTTCACCGAAGCCACGATCATCTTCGGATTGAGTTCGTTCAGGCGTTCCCACGAAAAGCCCATGCGGTCCAACGCGCCGGGGCCGAAGTTCTCGACCAGCACGTCCGATTCGCGGACGAGCTTTTCGAGGATCTCCTTGCCCTCGGGTTTTTTCGTGTCCAGCGTCAACGACTTCTTGTTGCTGTTGAGCATCGTGAAGTACAACGCGTCGGCGTCGGGAATGTCGCGCAACTGGTTGCGCGTCACGTCGCCGGAACCCGGCCTTTCAACCTTGATCACGTCGGCTCCGAACCAGGCAAGCAACTGCGTGCACGCGGGACCGGCCTGGACGTGGGTGAAGTCGATGATCTTGATGCCTTCGAGAGGTTTGGTCACTTTGTATCTCCGTGGTTGCTCTGGGTTACTTTTTCATCGCCGCGCTTTGCGGATTCAGATTCGTCAGGCGGCCGCTTTCGGTGCCCGCCGCTTCGTCGATGACGGCATTGATCAAGGTCGGCTTGCCCGATGCGATCGCCTCGAGCAGCGCCTTCGTCAGTTCTTCCGGCGTGGTGGCGTTGTGGCCGATACCGCCGAATGCCTCGATCATCTTGTCGTAGCGCGCGCCCTTCACGAACACGGTCGGCGCGACGTCCTTGCCCCCGGTGGGGTTCACGTCGGTGCCGCGATACACGCCGTTGTTGTTGAACACGATCGTGCAAACCGGCAAGTCGTAACGGCAGATGGTTTCGAGTTCCATGCCGCTGAAGCCGAACGCGCTGTCGCCTTCGATCGCGACGACCTGCTTGCCGCTCGTCACCGCCGCGCCGATCGCGAAGCCCATGCCGATGCCCATGATTCCCCACGTGCCCGAATCGAAGCGCTTGCGCGGCTCGTACATGTCGATGATGCTGCGCGCGTAGTCGAGCGTATTCGCGCCTTCGTTGACGACGTTGATGTCGGGGCGCGTCTTCAGCACATCGCGGATTGCCCGCAACGCGCTGTGGAAATTCATCGGCGACGGATTCTTGTCGAGCGTCGCGGCCATCTTCGCGAGATTCTTGTTCTTGCGTTCGGCGATCGCACCCGTCCATTCCGTGTCCGGCTTCCTGAAGCCCGCATCGAGCCCGGCGCGCAGCGCCGCCACGCAGGAGCCGATATCGCCGATCACCGGCGCGGCAATCGCGACGTTGCTGTCGATTTCGGTCGGCGAAATATCCACCTGCACGAACTTCTTCGGCTCCGCGCCCCACGTCTTGCCCTTGCCATGCGAGAGCAGCCAGTTCAGGCGCGCGCCGATCAGCACGACCACGTCCGCTTCCTGCAGCACGAACGAGCGCGCCGCCGACGCCGATTGCTCGTGCGTATCCGGCAACAGGCCCTTGGCCATCGACATCGGCAGATACGGAATGCCGCTTTGCTCGACGAACGCGCGAATCTCCGCGTCGGCCTGCGCATAGGCCGCGCCCTTGCCGAGCAAGATCAGCGGACGCTTCGCGCTCTTCAACACATCGATTGCGCGCTTGACCGAGTCAGGCGCCGGCAATTGGCGCGGCGCGGCGTCGACTACTTTGATCAGCGACTGCTGGGCCTTCACCGCATCGAGCGTTTGCGCGAGCAGCTTGGCCGGCAGGTCGAGATACACGCCGCCGGGACGCCCGGACACCGCGGCGCGAATCGCGCGCGCCACGCCGACGCCGATGTCTTCCGCGTGCAGCACGCGATAGGCGGCCTTCGCGTAGGGCTTGGCCGCATTCAACTGGTCCATTTCCTCGTAATCGCCTTGCTGCAGATCGACGATTTCACGCTCGCTCGAACCGCTGATCAGGATCATCGGGAAGCAGTTGGTCGTCGCGTTGGCGAGCGCCGTGAGGCCGTTCAGAAAGCCCGGCGCCGACACCGTCAAACAGATGCCCGGCTTCTGCGTCATGAAGCCGGCGATCGCCGCCGCGTTGCCCGCGTGCTGTTCATGACGAAAGCCGATGAAGCGCATGCCTTCCGCTTGCGCGAGCCGAGCGAGATCGGTGATGGGGATACCGACCAGCCCAAAGATGGTATCGATGTCGTTCAGTTTCAGCGCGTCGATGACGAGATGGAATCCGTCGGTCGTCTCGGTCGCCTGTTGTTTCAATGTCTCTTCTACTGTCGTGCTGTCGGCTTCTGCCATGACGTCTCTCCTCCGTGACGGGGCGTTGTGTGGTTCGTGATATACAATATTCCACACACAGTATTAGTTCAAGCCTATTTTGCGGAAGAGTTGGGATTGCTGCGTTGCAGCTTGTACGTGAGGCTGGATTTAAGGCGTATTCGGGGTAGAAGGTTTGCATTGCACAAACCGCAAAGACGGCGTTTTTCTTGGTAGCGCCCGGCCGGCGAGCGCCGGGAAAGGGATTTGCAGGCTGCGTTGGTCGCCGGGGTACGCCATGCCCGTGGACGCAAAAAAGCACCGCAACGCTCGACGCGTGACAGTGCCTTTAGGGATGCTCTTCAGGGATTCTTATAGGTACGTGCCGACCGCTGGCTTGATACAGCTAGCGGCTACGTCGCCCCACCAACCAGCCGGAAGCTCAGTCGAGGAAATCGCAATTGGCCTCGACAAATGCCGCCAGCTCGAGCGAATGCTGGCGCACGAGGCTCTCGACCAACTCGGTATCGCGCCGCTCCAACGCCTCGATAATGCGCATGTGATCGACAATCGAGCGCGATGCCCGGTTGCTTTGCGAAATGGTCATTTTGCGGATCGCGCGCACGTGTACGAACAGATTCTTCATCGTGTCGAGCAGAATCTGCGATTGCGAGAGTTGCACGATCGCCTGATGAAACGCGATGTTCGCTTCCGAGTACTCGTCGATATGTTCGGCCGGCGTGGTATCGCGGAAGTCGTCGAACATGCGCCTGAGACCGGCGATCTCGCTCTCCGATGCGCGCCGCGTCGCCAGGCGCGCGGCCATGCTTTCGAGCGCCGCCCACATGTAGATCATGTCGACGATCTCTTTCTTCGTCTTGCGCTGAATGTAGATGCCGCGGCGCGGCACCGTGCGCAGAAAACCTTCCTGTTCGAGCAGCGTCATCGCTTCGCGAACCGGCGTGCGGCTTACGCCGAGCGCCTCCGTCAATTCTCTTTCGTCGAGCCGGATCTCTTCGCGCGAGCGATAGATGTCGGCTTCGGCAATCGCCTGCTTCAGCTTTGCGTAGGCCTGGTCGCGCAGCGAAGCCGTCGCGTTGATCGGCTCGAGCGTCAATGGCAACGCCATTGGGCGAACATCGGTTTGCGTATCAGCCATTGACAGTGCTTTCCAGGTTCAAGGTGGCCGTTGTCCGGGGCACCTGTGCTACTCGTTGGGCTTTTTATATACCATATATCACATATCTACATAAGTCTAGTGAGTGCGATCCACGCGTATCGACAGACGTGCGGATGCCCGCGCGGCCCGCGCTTTACCTATATGAAGAGGGAATGCGGAAAGCGACCCTTGCAGGCGAAGCTGCAAAGGTCGCGACGCGGCGCTGTCGAATACGCCGTGGAGGGGATGTTGTCGCCGCCGCAGCTCACGCCGCGATGGGACGTCACCTTCGGTTGAATCGTGAGCGAGCGACTACAGGCTCACGCGTTGACCCAGGCGAGCGCAGCCAATGGCTATGATCGCGCTTCCGCGACGACCACGCTGGCCGACGCGCTGGAACTGTTCTCGATCCAGCGCTTTCTCATTGGCGCGAGTATGAATTTCGCGGACACGGCCGCCGCGATCGACACCACCGCCGCCGAAATGAACACCGTGCTCCACCCGCCGTTCGCCGACAACACCGAGGCGATCGGCACCAGCATCGATGCGGTGCCCTTCGCGGTGTAAAGCGTGCCCGCGTTAGCGGCGGCGTATTTGCTGCCGAACGTATCCGCGCAGGTCGCCGGGAAGATCGAGAAGATCTCGCCCCAGCACAGGAACACGGCGGCCGCGAAGAACATGAACGCGTACGGGTTATGGCCGAATTCCATCAGCCCGAGCAGCGCGACGCCTTCGCCGAGAAAGATCATGAACATCGTGTTTTCGCGGCCGATTCGGTCCGACAGAAAACCGCACAACGGACGCGTGAAGCCGTTGCACAGATTGTCGATCGACAGCGTCATCGTCAACAGCGGCAGCGTGATGCCCATCAAACTGACAGGCAGCTTGGCAAAGCCGTATTCCTTCGCGATGGGTCCAAGCTGCGCGGTCGCGATGATGCCGCCGGCGGCAACGAACACGAACATCAGATACAGCACCCAGAAGAGCGGCGAACGGATCATCTGGCCGGGCGTGTAGTCGATCTTGGTGGCGACCACGCGCTTGGCCGCGACTGCCGTTGCGGGCGGCTTCGGGCGTATCAGCATGGTGGCGAGCAGCAAAATGCAGACGCCCTGGAAAATGCCGAAGAACATGAACGTGTGCTCGTAGCCCGAGCGCTGAATCATGTTGGCGATCGGAATCACGGTGACGGCCGCGCCCGCGCCGAAACCCGCCGCGGTCAAGCCGGCCGCGAGACCGCGCTTGTCGGGAAACCATTTGAGCGCCGTGCCGACACAGGTGCCATACACGCAACCTGCGCCGATACCGGCGATCACCGCCGCGACGTAAAGCTCGGTGAGACTGCTTGCATGCGCGTCGATGATCCAGCCTAGCGCCGCGCACAACGAGCCGCCGATCACAACGGGGCGCGGCCCGAACTTGTCGACGAGCCATCCTTCAACGGGCACGAGCCACGTTTCCGTGACGATGAAAATGGTGAACGCGGTCTGAATCGCGGCCTGGCCCCAATGGTGCGCGTTGTCCATTGGTACGACGAACAGCGTCCACGCATATTGCAGGTTCGCGACCAGTCCCATGCACACGATGCCGATTGCCAGTTGCACCCAGCGGTTATGCGTGAATGGCGCGGTGCCTCGCTGGGCTACGTTGGGATATCCCATGTCTCCGTCTCTCCTGTAGATTCCGTCGCGCTCGATCGGCGCGTTGGACTGACTGATCGAATTGCCTCATCGCCGTTTGATCTGCTGCGATGAGACGCCAATGGTCGGCCAGAGGAATTGCATTGATGAAAACCCTTGTCCCCGTTGACCGCGCGGCGACTGGAATAAAAGAGTTGCGCGGGCAGCAGGTCTGAAGGCATGCTGCGCGAGAACAGCAATCAGCGAAAGTTAAAACATTTTATGGTTTGCATTAGGCATCCCTAATACGTGGGGTTTGCCCTTACTGAGTAACGTCCATGAGAAACGCGACGCTGCGCCAACTGAAGATCTTCGAGACGGTCGCCCGGCACCTGAGTTTTTCGCGTGCCGCCGATGAACTGTGCCTCACGCAGCCCGCCGTCTCCACCCAGGTCAAGCAACTCGAAGAGCATGCCGGTCTCGCGCTATTCGAGCAACTCGGCAAAAAAATCTATCTGACGCCGGCGGGCTCGGAAATGCTTCACTACGCGCGCTCGATCATCGAACAGTTCCGGGAAATGGACGGTGCGATGGGCCGCTTGCAAGGCATCGCGGGCGGTCAGCTCAACATCGCGGTAATCAGCGCGGGCGATTATTTTTTCCCGCGCCTGTTAGGCGAATTCACACGGCGCAATGAAGGCGTGCGACTCAATCTCGCGGTGCACAATCGCGAGGGACTGCTGCAACAACTCACGCACAACCTGACCGATCTGGCGATCATGGTGCGTCCGCCGCTCGATCTCGACACGCGCAACGAATCGTTCGCGCCGCATCCTTATGTGATCGTTGCGCCGCCCAGGCATCCGCTGGTCGGCAAGAAGCGCATTGCGCTTTCGACGCTCTGCAAGGAGCCGTTCATTGTTCGCGAGAAGGGCTCGGACACCTGGCATTCAATGGAAGAAGGTTTTGCCGGCGGCATGGGTCGCCTCAACATCGCCATGGAAATCCGCAGCACCGAGACGATCAAGCAGGCCGTGATTGCCGGCATGGGTCTCGCGTTTCTCTCCGCGCATACCATCAGCCTCGAATTGCAGGTCGGCAATCTCGCGGTGCTGGATGTGGTCGGCTTTCCCCTGATGCTCGACTGGTACGTGGTGCATCGCAAGAACAAGCGCTTGCCGCCGGTGGCCGCGGCGTTCAAGGACTTTTTGATCAGCGAAGGCGCGGCGCGCATCGCCCAGATCACTCACATCGACGCAGACCTGCTGCATGGGCAGTCCGAAAGTGTCTTGAGGGCGACGGTTTAGGGGCGTGCATTTCGGGCTGCATAAACAAAACACTATCGTCATTCACAATAACTTTAACTGTTGTTTATTCACCGTCGCTTTTATTCTGGGTTCATGCCATCTGCCTGAAGGAGACGATCATGAACCCCTCTCAATTCGACGCTCACGACAGCGCGCTCGATGCCGACATCCAGGCGCAACTGTGCGCCTATAACACCGCTTTCGATGAACTCGGCCTGCGCTTTCGTTGGGACGTCCACACCCTGACGTAGCTGGCCGCAATCGATGGCGAGCAGGCGCGGATCGCCGCTTACATCGAAGCGCACCATGCCCATTTGCTGAATGCGTACAGCGCGGAGTTTCTGAGCCGCGCGATTCTCGAGAAAAAGAACGCGCGCTATCCGGCGTGCCTCGCGACGCGAGTCGAAAACGCACAGCATGTGAACCACGCGACACGTCAGCCACAAACGACCAACCGCCGCGAGCACCTGTCGTACGGCGTGGAACTGCCGGCGCTGGCGGGCGTTTAACAGCAGCGCGCGCTGGCGCACATTGGCTCATCAGCACGGAACCGCGTGCTGCTTGCGTCGGGCCGTCTAAAGCAAGCACGTTCGCTGCGCGCCTGATAGGCCCGTTCGCCCGTCAAGCCTGAACCGACGCCACCACCAGCGCGCCCACATTCGCAATCGCCGCATTGCAGCGCGCCGCATTGCCGCTCGTTTCGGTCAGATAGACGGCCACGAGAACCGGACCGCGTCCCGGCGGCCACAGAATCGCCACGTCGTTCGCGGTGCCGCGATCGCCCGTGCCGGTTTTGTCGCCGACGCCCCAATCCTTCGGCAGCTTCGCGCGAATCCGTGCGCCGCCCGTCTCGTTGGCGGCGAGCCACGCCAGCAATTGCGCCTTCGACGACGACGACAAACGCTCGCCCAACACAAGCTCGCGCAGATTGCCGAGCATCGCGTTGGGCGTGGTCGTGTCGCGCGGATCGCCGGGAATGGCTTCGTTCAAGGTCGGCTCGTTGCGATCGAGCCGCGTGATGCCGTCGCCCAGACTGCGCGCGAATGCCGTCAATCCCGCCGGACCGCCCATGCTCGCGAGCAACAGATTGGCCGCCGTGTTGTCGCTGAGCGTGATCGCCGCCTTGCACAATTGCGCGACGCTCATGCCGGCCTCGCCGGTACGCTCGCGGATGTGTTGGCTCGTGGCCGGCGAATACGACACGAGATCGCGTTGAGAGAACACGATGCGCCGCTGCAAATCCTCCTGCCCGCGATCCGTGCGTGCCAGCACGGCCGCCGCCGCCAGCAGTTTGAAGGTGCTGCACATCGGAAAGCGTTCATCGGTGCGCAAGCCGGCATTCAAGCCCGACGTCGTATCGACAATCGACACGCCCAGTCGCCCACCACTTTCCGCCTCGATGTCCTTGAGCCGTTGACGAATCACATCCGCCTTGGCCAAGCCACGCCCCGGCGCCGTCGCGCCTGTCTTCACCACTTTCGCGAACGCGCCGGCACTGCCAACCGCAACCCCAGCTATCGACGCACCCAGCAATGCACCCGCGAATTTCCGTCTGGTTATCATTTGCCGCTCCTTGTGTGAGCCGCAACTATCGGTTTTCCGCGAGCCGCTGACAAACGATGATAAGTTAGCCGACTCACAAGAAAATCTTATGCCTTTGCCATGAGACCTTACCTCCCATTGAACGCGCTGCGCGCCTTCGAATCGTCCGCGCGGCATTTGAGCTTCACGCGCGCCGCGTTTGAACTGAACGTCACCCAGGCGGCCGTCAGCCAGCAGGTCAGAATGCTGGAGGAGCGCCTGGGCACCGCGCTCTTCAAGCGCCTGCCGCGCGGCCTCGCGATGACCGACGAAGGACTCGCGCTGCGCCCGGTCCTCACCGACGCGTTCGATCGCATCGAGGCCGTGCTCAAGCGCTTCGAAGGCGGCCACTTTCACGAAGTATTGACGGTCGGCGTGGTCGGCACGTTCGCGGTGGGCTGGCTGATGCCGCGCCTCAAATCGTTTCGCGACGCGCATCCGTTTGTCGAATTGCGGCTGCTGACGAATAACAATCGGGTCGACCTCGCCACCGAGGGCCTCGACTTCGCGATCCGCTTCGGCGACGGCACGTGGCCCGGCTCGCTCGCGACCCGGCTGCTCGATGCGCCGCTCGCGCTGCTGTGCACGCCTGAAATCGCCGCGCGTCTATCGGCGCCGGAGGACCTCATCAACGAAACCTTGCTGCGTTCCTATCGCGCCGACGACTGGATGAGCTGGTTCACCGCAGCCGGCATTCCGCCGCGGCCGATTCGCGGACCCGTGTTCGATTCGTCGCGGCTGATGGTGGAAGCGGCGATACAAGGAGCGGGTATCGCACTCGCGCCCGCGCTGATGTTCGATCACGAGATCAACACCGGGCGGCTAGTGCGCCCGTTCGAGGTGGAAGTGCATGCAGGCAGTTACTGGCTCACAGGGTTGAAGGGCAAACCGATGACGCCGGCCATGCTGCAGTTCAGTCAGTGGATCGTCGGGGAAGCGGCCTCGGGTGGGCAAACCCGGCAAACCCGGCCAACCCCGCAATACCCGCAAAGCGCTTAGGCCAGCGCCCTGCGCAGATGGCCGTTCATTGCAGGCCGCTCGGCTTGCGGCGGGAACACGTTCCACGAACCGTCGTCATGGCGAAAGAAGAAGATCGACAGCAAGCCGCCCGGCCGCAGCGCTTCCACGCAAACGTAACGCTGATGTTGCGAAGCGCGGTGGCAAAACTGCACGACGCGCGCGGGCATCGAGGGGGTCGGTGCGAGCCATTTGTCGACGGCCCAGTGCAAGGTTTTTTCCGCTGCTGACATGACGTTCTCCTTGAATCGTTGAATGCCTGAATGCTTTCCTGCTGGTTCACATCAACTGAGCGGCAACCTGAGCACCGTGAGCGCCCTTCGCTCCACTTTCGACAAAAGCCTTCACGAGACACACCAGCGCGAGCACGCCAACGCGCGGATGCCGCAAGCAGCAATGCACCTGTTCGCTGCGGCTTTCGCCGAGCAGGCACCATGCGCAGAAGTGCTCGCAGTTATTGGTCAGCAGGCGATAGTGGTTTTCGCCGAGACGGGAGCGCGCACGGCGCACCGCTTCATCGCCGACGTAGCGAGCGCTCGGCGCGGCGCGCACCGCCAGCGGATGACCGGCGGCGAAGCGTTCCAATTCCACTTCCTCGACCGGGCCGCGATGCGCCGAACCTGCGAAGCCCGAGTAATGCACCACGCGGCCATTGCCCACATAAATGCCGTGGTGTTCGTAACCGCGCCGTTGCGTGACGAGGTGCGCGCCGATCGGCAGGTCGATGGTCGATTCATCGCCGCCTTCGCTGCTCGTCTGAAGAAGATCGGTGTTCATGGCTGGCCTCGCTTCGATTTCCAACACTGTTGCGAGGTTATTTGCATCATCCGGGCCATGCGCCGGAAAGCCTTGATTTAAAGGGCTGAGAGAGAGAATGACGCGCTCAGGGCGAGCCGGGTGTGGGTTGCAAGCCGACAGAATTCGCGCCGATGTGTTGGCGAACGTCGATCATTCATTGCAATCGGCGTCGGCGCTTTTCGTCTATGGATGACAAGCCGCGAGTCGCCTGAATGTGTTGGGTGTCGCACCGCTTCGAGTTGGATCGTGTTGGCTACAGGCCAACCTGTGAACGCCGCCATGACCCTGCGCGGCGTGCGTCGGCGCGCGCAATCGCCTTGCCATCAACGTGTTGCGAAAACGCGGGGACGCGAGCCGCGAATTGGCATGGCACTTGCCCCATCATGCTCAGATCCATTTAGACCGCGCGCGTTGCGCACGCGGCAACCGGAGAACGACATGGCTTCGATCACAGTAAGCGACCTCTCAGTGAACCTCGCGCTCGACCGCAAGGCGATGGCGGCGATTCGCGGCGGCGGCGGTGCGCCGTGGGTATACGGCTGGATTCAACCCTATGTGCGGGAAACGCCTAGCATCGGGCCGGTCGTCAACCTGTACGAGGTCTCCAACAACTTCTATGCTAACCAGATGATCAACCAGTTCCAGTCGGTCGACGTCCGCAACACCGGCGCGAACTCGAACATCACGGTTTCTCCCGACGCCCGCAGTAGAAACGATATGGTGTAGCCGTTGTGACCTGCGCGAGCCAATTTCGCTGGACGTCGTCCGCGCGTTCCGACGCGGGACGCATTCGTGAAATCAACGAAGACGCCTGCCTCGACCAGCCCGAGCTCGGACGCTGGGCCGTCGCCGATGGCATGGGCGGTCACGCGGTCGGCGATCTGGCGAGCCGGCTCGTGATCGATTCGCTAAGCCGGCTCGCGCCGCCGCTCAGCATGAAGAGCTTCGTCGCCGACGCGCGCACGCGGCTGCAAAAGGCCAACCGCCAGTTGCGCGACGAAGCCGCGCGCCGCCAGGTGCAGCGGATCGGCAGCACGGTTGTCGTGCTGCTTGCGTGCGACCGCTTCTGCGCCTATGTCTGGGCCGGCGACAGCCGCCTCTATCTTTATCGCGAAGGACGCTTGCGGCAATTGACGCGCGATCATAGCCAGGTGGAAGCGCTGAAGTCGCTCGGCGTCATCACCGACGAAGAGGCGCGGCATCATCCGGCGCAGCATATGATCACGCGCGCGGTGGGCGCCACCGACCTGCTGGAACTCGACGACGACGTGATCGAAGTCGCGGACGGCGATATCTTTCTGTTATGCAGCGACGGTCTGAGCAACGAGGTCAGCGACGACGAAATGCTGGCGGTGCTGACCGCGGCGGCGTGTGAAAACGCCTGCGAGGAACTGGTCGATCTGGCGCTCGCGCGAGGCGGCCGCGATAACATCACCGCCGTCGTGGTGCGGGCCGAAGATCCGTATGCATCCGACAAAACCTTGTTGAATCCCGCGCCTTGAATGCGCCGCTTCCAGGCTTCAACTCTCGCTGTCTTCCTCGTCGCCTTCATCAACGCCGTTCCTGCCTGTAGATGGCATGTTCCGATTGCGAAAGTCCTTCGAATGCAGGCCGTGCTTCTTCAGCAGCATCTGCAAGTGCGAGCGGTTCATGTCGATGCGCCGCGCCAGTTCGGCCACGGTGCCGCTCACTTCGCGAAGGCCGCGTTCGAGAAAGGCTTTTTCGGCGTCGTCGCTGGCGGCACGTTTGGCATCGCTCAACGACATCAGATTCGCCACGCTGATCGGCTGCTGACCGGCCGCCGACGCATTCGACAGAGCAGCAGCCGAACCCGGCGCCGTGGGCCGCATATCCACCGGCAGATGATCGACATCCGCCATGTCGCCGGCCAGGCACGACACGCGATACATCACGTTGCGCAGTTCGCGGATATTGCCGGGGTACGCATAATTCAGCAGGAAGTCGCGCAGACGCGGGGTTAATCGCACGGGCCGGCGCTTCAACGTGCCGGCGGCCTCGTCGCCGAACCATGCGATCAGCAGCGGTATTTCGTCGCGACGCTCGCGCAGCGGCGGCAACGTGACATGGATCACGCTGAGCCGGTAGAACAGGTCCTCGCGAAATTTGCCCTCTTCGCTGAGCTGCCGCAGATTGCGATTGGTCGCCGCGACAATGCGCGTATCGACGGCAATCGTTTCGTCGGAGCCCACGCGTTGAATCTCATGCGCTTCCAACACGCGCAGCAATTTCACCTGACCGGCCAGCGGCAACTCGCCGATTTCGTCGAGAAAGATCGTACCCGTATGCGCGCTTTCGAATTTGCCCTTGCGGTCATTCGAGGCACCCGTGAACGCACCCTTGCGATGCCCGAACAACTCCGACTCCAGCAGATTGTCAGGAATCGCGCCGCAGTTCACGGAGATGAACGGCTTGTCCGAACGCGAGCCGTTCGCGTGAATCACTTTCGCCATCAACTCCTTGCCGGTGCCGCTTTCGCCGTCGATCAACACCGGCAAATCGGTGGGCGCGGCTTTCTCTGCGATTTCGAGCGATTCGAGCAGGCGCGGATTGTCGCCGAACGTCCCTTCGAAAATAAAACTGCGTTCGAGCAGCGCCTTCCTGCGCGCGCCGCGCGACTGGTCGACACGCTCCTCAGGTTCGGCCGCGACCGCCGCTTGCACGAAGCGCTCCTTGTGCGAAAGCTGCATGACCTCGTCGCGCAGCGAAGTGGCTTGCCTGAGCAGCTTGTCGATATCGGCGCGCTCCAGCCGCGACGACCAACGCAGCGTCGAGCGCAAAATCTCGATCCGCTCGATCAGGCCCGCGTACGAAATCGCGGGGCTGGCCTCTTCGATCTGGTCGAGTATCTTCATCATCATGCACTCAACTGTTTCTGGACCAGTTGGTAATACATGCCGCCGCGTTGAATCAGTTCCTCGTGACGGCCCTGCTCCACGATTGCGCCTTCGTACAGCACGAGAATCTTGTCCGCCCGCATGATGGTGCTGAGCCGATGCGCGATGATCACAGCCGTGCGGCCCTTCAGAATGTCGTGCATATTGCCGAGGATATTGCTTTCCGATTGCGAATCCAGGGCCGAAGTGGCTTCGTCGAATACGAGTAGACGCGGATCGTGATACAGCGCGCGCGCAATGCACAGCCGCTGAATCTGCCCGCCGGACAAACCGATTCCGCGTTCGCCGACGATCTGCTCGTAGCCGAGCGGCATCTTGCTGATAAACGCATGCGCGTCGGCCATCTTCGCCACTTCCTCGATGCGGCGCCGGTCGGGCGAATCGTCGCCGCTCGCGATGTTCTCCGCGATCGTGCCGGAAAAGAGCAGATTGCTTTGCATCACATAGCCTATCTGTGCGCGGTAATAACTTTTATCGACCACGCCGAGATCGTAGCCGTCGATGCTCATCTTGCCCTCGCTCGGCGTGTAGAAGCCGACCAGCAATTTGGCGAGCGTCGTCTTGCCCGAACCGCTGCGTCCGACGATCGCCACCAGCTCGCCGGGCTTGATGTCGAAGCTGATGTTTTCCAGCACGTAGGCCGAATCGTTGTCGCCGTAACGGAAATAGACGCCGCTGAAGCTGATTTCGCCTTGCAGTTCCGGCAGCATCACGCGCGAAGGCAAGTCCTGCGGCTTTTGCTCGGGCTCGATGTCGAGCACGTCGCCCAGGCGCTCCATCGCCACGCCCGCGTCGTTCAGCATGCTCCATAAACCGACGAGTCCCATCAGCGGACCCAGCACACTGCCCATGAACGCATTGAATGCGATCAACTGGCCGATCGTCATTTCGCGCGCGAGCACCAGATTCGCGCCGACCCAGAGAATCGCAATCGTCGTCGCCGCATTCAGCAACTGGCTGCCGAGTCCGACGAGAATGTTGAAGGCGTGCGCGCGGTACTGCACTTCCAGCGCTTTCGCGTACTTCTTCTCCCAGCGCAATCGCACCGGCCGCTCGATACCCATGCCCTTGATGGTCTCAACGCCCGCTAAAGCTTCCATCAGGAACGACTTCGAATCGGTCGACGCGGTGAACACCTCGCGCGCATAGTTCTTGATCTTCGGCGTGGCGAGCAAGGTCAGCGCCATGATCGGAATGACGAATGCGATCAATACCAGCGTCATCTTCACGTTGTAGACGAACATGATCGTGAAGTAGATGAACACCATCAGCAGATTCAACGCGGTCGTCACCGTGGATTCAGTGAGGAACGCGCGAATAGTCTGGTTTTCCTGGAAGCGCGCGAAGATGTCGCCGGTCTTGCGCTTCGCGAAGAACGAAAACGGCAGCGACATGGTGTGCTTGAAGAACTGCGACATCATCGCGAAGTCCATGTTGCGCACCATGAAGTTCGCGAGATACGCGCGAATCGTCGACATCAGTTGCGAAAATACGTTGGCGATGATCAAGCCGCCTATCAGCAGATGCAGCAGGCTCACGTTCTGATGCACGATCACGCCGTCCAGAATGTTCTGGATGATCAGCGGCGGAATCACGCCGAGTACCTGAATCACGAACGTGGCGAGAAACAGGTGACCCAGAATCTTTTTGTACGGCCTGAGGTAACCGACAAAGCGTATCCACGGCGAACGCGAGGCCGACATTTGCAGCAGATGCGGCCCGCCGGTAAACAGCAGACACGTCCCGCTCCAGCCGCGCTCGAAATCCTCAACGGCCATTTTTCTGAAGCCGATCGCCGGGTCGGCCACCCATACGTATTCCTTGGAGAGACCGTACACCACGACGTAGTGGTAACCCTCCCAATGTACGATGAACGGCAGATCGAAGCCGCGCAACGAATCGAACGTGCACTGCACGCCGCGCGCCGTGAAGCCGAGCGATTCGCCCGCGCGCGCGAGACTGTCGAGCGTCGCGCCCTGAGTCGTCACATTGGCGAGCTCGCGCAGTTTGCCGAGCGTCATCGGAATGTTGTAGTGCCGGCACACCATGGCAAGGCAGGCGGCGCCGCAATCCATTTCCTCGGCCTGCTCGACCAGCGCGAAACGCTTGATTACCTTCTCGCCGAATTCCGGCTTGCTTTGCAGATCGAGCATCAGCGGCAGCTTGCGCCGCTGTTCGAGCCGTTTTTGCCGCTGCAATTCGCGGTCGCCGTAACGAATCCGCTCGTCCAGTACTTCGCGCAGTTTCGGATTGCGTTCGAGAATGAAATGAACCGTGCGCTCGGGAATCACCAGCAAGCGCGTATCGGTGCTCGCCACCACCGAGGCCATTTGCTCCTGGCGCATCAAACACGCCTTCTCGCCAAAAATCTCGCCTTCGCCGAGCGTGGCGAGCGTGTAGTCGTGGCCTTCCTCATGACGGACGATGCGCACTTCGCCTTGCCGCACCACGTAGAGCCGCCGGTCGTCGCGCCCGTCCTGCTTGAGAATCTCCTTGCCCGCGGACACCCGTTTCACGCCGACACTGCGCACATACTCTTCGAGTTCCGCCTTGTTCAGTTTGCCGCGCAAGTCGAATAACTGCGCGACGAAGCCGCCCGCCGAATTGATCGCCACATAGCTGGCGACAAACGCCAGCGCGGCGGGATTGCCCGCCATCACCGGTTCGATCGCGGCGCGCGGAATGAACAGCAACTCGGTTTTCGCGGACGCCCGCACCGACGCTTCGTGAACATAGGCGCGCAACATCGCGATGTCGGCGAAAATCTCGCCGGCCTTGCGCACGCCCATGCTGGTTTCCTTGCCGTGTTCCTCGGTGAAGATGCGCACGGAACCCGATCGAACCACGTACAGACCGTCGGCCGTCTCGCCCGCGGAGCACACGGTTTCGCCGAACGAATAGAAGCGCGCCTGCGCATATTCGGCAAGACGCTCGATTTCGTCGCGCGAAAACGGCGAGAGAATTTCCACCGAGGTGAGAAACTCCGCGGCGGAGGGCGCGGTCTGGGGTGCATCCATGTGCTTGCGGGCCTCGATTCGGCTTTGCGTTGCGTCGTTGTTTAAAAAGCGCGCGGATCGGCTAGCGCGCTTCGATCACGTGTTCCTGGGCGCGCGCGATCAGCCAGCTTTCGCGCAACAGCCGCTTCACCTCCGAGGCGACGTCCGCATCGAGCGTGGCCGGGTACTTGGCGGTCACGGCGAAAATCTCGAAGCACGAGCGATCCGCCGACGCAAACGGCCCAAGCAGATCGCCCACCGCCGCGTTGAAAATCTTCGCCTCGATATCCGGCTTCAACGAGCCGCGCAGCACCTTGCCGATCACGCCGCCCGCTTCGCGCGTATCCGCAATGGAATGCTCGCGCGCCATGTCGGCGAAACTATCGGGATCGTCGCGCAGATACGAGATCATTTCCTTCGCCTTGCCCTCGCTGTCGAGCACGATGTGGCTCACCTCGATCGCATCGAACTTCGGCGAGTTCAGCGCGAAGTAATCCCTGATCGCCGCCTCGTTGCCGACCTGATCGAGCATCTTCTCCTGATACAGCCCGTCGGTAATGAACGCCTCGAATTCATCGAGACTCACATTCAGCGCATCGAGGTACTGATTCATATCCGTCGCGCGATGCAAGCCGCGCACGCGGCGAAACTGATCGGCGCGCTCCTGGATTTCTTCCGCGCTCACGGCAATGCCCTGCTTTTTTGCCGCATGCACCGTGAGCTTGTCGCGCACGATCTGTTCGATGAGGCTCTCGAACTGGCCGGTCAATTTCAAAAGACGGATGAATTCGCCCACGCACACCACCTCGTCATCGATTCGCACTATCTCGGTCATGTCATCCGCTCCTTTAATTGACGTGTGATCCGCGCGGTCAACCCGCAACCTGTCTGAACGGATCGAGACCCAGATCGATCAGGCGGCGCTCGCGCACCACGATCTCCGCGCTGGCCGTCATGCCGTAGCGCAACGGATAACGCGTGTCGGCGATCTGGTAGTAGTTCTTTTCGAGTGTGACGCGGCCTTCGTACACCGGCTGCTTGTCCTGCAAGGACGGCTTGGTGGCCGGCGAAATATAGGCAAGCGTGCCGCTGATCAAGCCATAACGCTGGTACGGAAACGCATTGAATTTCAGCTTGACCGGCAAACCTTCGTGCAAAAAGGCCCGGTCGTGTTCGGCGATCTCGATCTTCAGCACGGGCCGCGCGTCTTTCGGCGCAATGCCGCCGAGCGGCGCGTTCGCCTGGATCTTGTCGCCGCGCTGGGTCGACGTGACGTCGGTGATGACGCCCGCGACCGGCGCGAGGATCAGCAGAAAATTGTCCTTGTCGATGTTCTCGAAGCGAATTCGCGCGGCGGCTTCCGACACGAGGCGCGCCGTTTGCAATTGCAGACGCAGCTTGTCTTGCGCGTCGGTGATGTCGCGCACCGCCGCATCGTACTGAAGTTGCAGATCGACGGTTTGCTGGCCGCTGGTTTCGAGTTGCGCGTTGGCCTGCGCGTATTGATGGCTCAGGCGGAAATCCAGTTCCGCGAGTTTCGATTGCGCGACCCGGTACGCGTTGTCCGCTTCCATCGCGGCGGTGCGTTTCTGCTCCACCTGCAATTCGGCGATGCCGCCACCGCCTGGCTGCGCGAATAACCGCGAGTAGCGGTCCAGTTCCTGACGCGCCGCCTCGCGCGTGCGGCGAGCGTTGTCGAGCACGCTGCGCGCTTCGTCGAGCTCGGCCTTCTGTCCTTCGGCGAGCTTGGTCGTGCCTTCGGAGAGGCGGTTTTCGTGCTGGCGCGCCTCCACTTCCAACTGCGCTTTCAGCGCGGCCGCCTTGCGCTCCATGAGCGCCTTCTTCTCGGGAAACTGTTTCCAGTCGCGCTCGGCGTCCTCGAGTTTCAACTGCGCTTGCAGCGCGTTGCTGGCCGCCTCGATCGCGCCGCGCGCATTCAGCCGCGCGAGCACGTCGCCTTTCGACACCGGTTGGCCCTCGGCGATATACAGGTCGGCCAGTTCGCCGTCGATCGGCGCATAGATGCGGCGCACTTCCGATTCCGGCGACAACGTGCCCTGGGCGCTGACGATCACGTCCGCGCGCCCCACGAACGACCACAGCAAGCCGGCCAGCACCAGCGCGACCATCGCCCAGATCAGCGCGCGCGCGAGCCGCACCGGTTCGGCGGTGAGAATGGCGATGCCTTCGACGCTGTGATCCTCCAGCGCCTCCGACAACGGTCTAGGGTGACTGTCGCGTTTCACTCTGCTCGCCTCCGATCAACGCCAGCTTCGCCTTCAACAGTCCGGGGTCCAGCACCATGCGCAATTCCGTCAGTGAACGGCGCTGCAAATTCGTTTCGGCTTCGACGTCCGCCAGCAGGCGGTCGAAGTCGGCGGGATGGTCGGCCTTCAGTTGCGTGTAGATGCGCATGCCTTGCTGCGCCGCGGCCTGCGCCTCCGAGAGCAGACGCGCCTCGTT
>Ga0182007_10000565_pt1 | contig 21758 bp, 21 predicted proteins | sample Sormic07211113_1_FD_123023 | JGI IMG/M metagenome (GOLD analysis project Ga0182007, IMG submission 123023) | Rhizosphere microbial communities from Sorghum bicolor, Mead, Nebraska, USA - 072115-113_1 MetaG | ecosystem: Host-associated > Plants > Roots > Rhizosphere | place: USA: Nebraska... | reverse complement strand
GGCGCTGGTGAGCAGGGCAAAAACCAGGGAGTAGAAATAACCAGTACGCATAAATGAAGCTCCATGACATCGATTAGGAAAGCAGCTTTTCCGAAGCTGCCCTCCAAACTTAGGCGATGTAATAGAGCTGTCAAAAGTGTGTCTGTTGCAGGATGTGAAACAATCAGGGTTCGAGGCGGCGCTGCTGGTAGATCCAGTCGACGATCTCGCCATCGGGGGTGTAGCCGCTGACGGTTTCGCGCAGGAGTTGGCGGACGCGGGAGTAATCGTCCTGGTCGACGGCTACCAGTAACTCGGTCAAGCGCAACTTGAGAACGTCCCATGCAAGGTGATCTTCGTTTGCGCTCATGATCATTGGGTGCTGAGTAGCCGATACGTTGTCACCGATCAGCAACTCTTCATAGAGCTTTTCTCCTGGGCGCAATCCAGTGAACTCGATGGAAATGTCACCGTGTGGATTCTTGTCGGAGCGAATGCTCAGGCCTGACAAATGAATCATCTTCTCCGCAAGTTCGACGATCTTGACTGGCTCGCCCATGTCCAGAACAAACACATCGCCGCCTTGGCCCATGGAACCCGCCTGGATTACCAACTGCGCCGCTTCAGGGATGGTCATGAAATAGCGGGTGATCTTCGGATGGGTTACCGTCAACGGTCCGCCCGATTTGATCTGATTATGGAAGAGCGGGATCACTGAACCCGAAGAACCTAATACATTGCCAAAACGAACCATCGTGAAACGGGTTTTGTTGACGCGCGAGACGTTTGCTTTATCGCCAAACAATACAGGGGCAATCTCGCGGCTGAGCGCTTGAAGTGTCAACTCGGCGAGGCGCTTGGTGCTGCCCATCACATTTGTTGGACGGACCGCCTTGTCGGTGGAGATCAGCACGAAATTAGCGACACCCGACTGTAATGCTGCTTGAGCCGTGTTAAGCGTCCCGATCACGTTGTTCAGCACGCCCTCAGCGATATTATGCTCAACCATAGGCACATGTTTATAAGCGGCCGCGTGGTAGACAGTGTCGACACGCCAGGTTTTCATCACATCAAGGAGTTTGTCCTTATGACGGATAGACCCCAGAATCGGCAATAACTGAACACCTGAGGACTCCCGACAGCTACGCTGCTCCAGTTCGGACAGAATGCTGTAGAGATTGAACTCGCTGTGCTCGAACAAAAGCAAAGTAGTGGGTTGCAGAGCAAAAATCTGCCGACACAATTCCGACCCGATAGAACCGCCAGCGCCCGTAACCATTACCGTTTTGCCCCGGATACAGCGTTCCAGTAACTCAGGTTGCGCAGGCACTGAGTCGCGACCGAGCAAGTCTGCTATGTCAACTTCCCGAATATCCTCAACCTTGACGCGGCCGCTGGCCAAATCGGTAAAGTTAGGCACGCTACGTACGTGAAGCGGAAACCGTTCCAACACATTAAGAATTTCCCGGCGGCGAGCGCGGGTCGAGGACGGCAGAGCGAGGAGTATTTCCTGGGCGCCGGTGACATCGATCATCTGCTGGATGTGCTTGGGTTTGTAGACGTGTAAACCGGAAATAGAACGATCAGCAATACTGGAGTCGTCGTCAATGAACGCGACCGGTCGCATGACTCGCCCCATTCGCAATGCGGCAACCAGTTGGTTACCCGCCACGCCGGCACCGTAAATGGCAACCTTGGTCAAACCGTCATCACGGTTGGTAAAAGGCACGTGCTGGGCCGCTGTGAACCAGTCGCCCATGAAATACTGGCGCATGCACAGACGCAGGCCGCCGATGATCACAAGGCTCAACCACCAGTAGTTGAAAATGACAGACCGCGGAACGACCGCCTCGTGATTGCTATACCAGTAGACCACCAAAGCCAGGATGAGCGAGGAGAGGCTGACCGCCTTGATGATGGCAACGAGCGCATCGTTACCAAAATAACGCATTACGGCACGGTACATGCCGAATCGTATGAACAAGGGAATCGCGATGAGTGGAGCGCAGACGAAGAGCCATATGTGAATTTTGAAAGGATTGATCATCTCATCAATCCCCAAGCGCACGATGAACGCCATCCACAGCGCTATCCAAACGAGAATGACGTCCGTGAACACCTGAATCAACCGCTTCTGTCGACGCGGAAGACCTAGCAAAAACATCCTCAGCCTATCCATATAGCCTTGCCCCAAAGTACCCTACTCCCTTGCTTGAACTCGTTGAAGGACATTGTACGTAGGTAGCCATCGTCGTAACAGAAAAAATCTGCTTTGCGGGTGCCGCTGGCATCATTTATGAGGTGATACAGAAAAATTTTGAGCGGACCCCGCTTTACGCCTGTTTCGAATCTTCCGACAAGCTTTGCAAGGACAGGTTCCGCCCCAACGATCGGAGTGAAAAAAGACGCATCCCAACGAGGTTGTGATCATATAGATGAATAACACATTGCATCGTGATTGCGATGCTGGAAAAAAAATGGAAGCGCTGCATGTTTTCTAGGAAACTATGCTGCTCAACCTTGTATGGATCGAACGAAACATGAGTGAGCCCAAAGACTATTTCGTGCACTCCCACGCCCTGTGCGAATCCTCCAACATAGGCAAAGGCTCTCGAATCTGGGCTTTTACGCACGTGTTGCCACAGGCGAAAATTGGTCAGGATTGCAACGTGTGCGATCACGTTTTCATCGAAAACGATGTCGTCATTGGCGACCGGGTAACGATTAAATGTGGCGTTCAAATCTGGGACGGGATTTCCATCGCCGATGACGTATTCATCGGTCCAAACGCGACCTTCACCAACGATAGATTTCCAAGAAGTAAGGTCTATCCTGACAGCTTCGATAGAACCGTCATCGGCAAAGGTGCGTCTCTAGGCGCCAACTGCACGATCCTCCCTGGCATCACCATTGGCGAAAATGCAATGATCGGTGCTGGCGCCGTGGTCACTCGTTCTGTACCTGCCAACGTTACCGTAGTAGGCAATCCGGCAAGAATTCTGAAATCCCACGAGTAACCCAACGCTTGGCGGAAATGCGCAGAAATCGCGCATCGCCACCAAGGGCTCATATCAGTGGATGGACAGATGCTTCAATCTGGTCCTTCGCCTGCTTTTGCAACAATACCGCCACAGCAATAAAACCCAGCGCGAGGATCAAGCCGATTTGATAAACGGTCATGGACATCCATGGCCCATGGCGTCCGAAATAAAATTGCCACTGGTAGCTTTGATAACTCAATCCGGCTGTCGCAGCCATTCCCACGTAGCCTTTGATCCACAAAGAAGGTGCAAATACTACGGCCGAAATCACTAGGCACCATACCCGTGTCAACCAAGCAAAATCTGCTACGGCAAAAATAACGACCGCAACGGGCAGCACACCAATCCACTGCCGAGTTTCAGACCCGTAGGCCAGCAATGGCAGGAAGGCAAAGCAGATAACAATCAATGCCTTGGGGATAGAGTGTCGGCACCCGAACGCCCAAGCCAGGCAAGCAAATATGGCAAGTAATATAACCGGCCCGAAACTGATGAAGTGGGCAATGATCGGTTTGAATGGAGCAGCGAGCGACTGATAGAACAGATAGTCGAGTAGCGGCGGTCCGTTGAAACCACCACTCCAATCAATACAAGTCTTGATCAGAATTGCGGACACAAGAAACGATAGTCCTGCCGCAAGAAGGCCGCTGAAACTAATCGAACGCCAAGTAACGGGATCCAGCAACAACCTAACCCCAAGCCAAACAATCAAAGACAACGAAATCAGCATCGCGGTGACTGACAACAGTATCATGTCGAGACTAGCGGTTTTACCGATCACACTAGCAGCGTGAGAAACCACGGCAGATAGCGGCACCTTATAAATCATGAACAGCATCACAGCAGATGCCGGCAAAACCACTACTGCAAATAGCAATAGCGACAGCTTGGAACTGACAAGCCTTTTCTCTGGATTCACAGAACGCTCATGGGGGAACGTGGCCAATATCAAGGGAATCAGAAACAGCCCAGGCATTAGCCAAGTAAAATATGCACAAAAAGCGTACACAGCCCAGCGATATGAACGAACCCAGCACCATAGGCAGATGCAAACCATGGCTAACGCGACGTTGTCGCTGAGGATCGGATAGAACATCGGCATGCACAAAAATACCCAACTGCAGGTCAATATCGCTACGGATATTGTGGCAACCGATTTTTTTACGTTAAGCCTTAACATGGTGTCGTGCAGCAATGCAGCGCCTACCGACAGCATGACGACGTTAAGGAAAAGCTGAATCCAGATCAGTCCGGCCTTGGATACACCCAAAGCGGATGCAAATATCAATGGTAGGAATCCCGACATTCGTACAGACCGGTAAGGGTCGTCCAGAATGGGATTTCCCTGGCCCAGGGTTTGGATATATTGAACATAAAGTCCACCATCCCACCCAGCACCATCGCTGACTGGCACAAAGCCAACCACCAGATGGACCAGCAGAAGCAGAGCCGCAACTGCCAATCCACATATTATAGAAACCCTGTTCAAATTATCGCTCCAGACTATTTAAATATTTCGTGTAAATATCTTTCTTGAAAGTAGAAAGTTAACAGGAACCATCAATACGATAGCTACAAGTAGCGCTAATCGCTCGTCCACACCAAGCTGCACGACCAACCCCCACAGCACGCAACTTGTCAACAGGTATTGCACAACATATACAAGCGGAAACAACAAGATCGATCGTAAACCACGATGACTTTTAAAAACCACAACCCTGTTTAAGTAATACGCCAAGACCACGCCCAGACAGTAAGAAATCGTATAACTAATCTGATAAGAGAAAGAAACCAATAGCAACAGATATAGCAAATACGTAACTAGCGTATTAAAACCACCGGATAGCAGAAACCGCCCAAACACACCTGTGCCAATTATTAACTTATGCACCACCGCCTTCCGTACGCATCTTTATGTGCGCCAAAAACTCTTCGTAGCTCGTTACATAATCTTCGCTATCGTAGTAGTCAGAAGCTAACACTAACAGCACCGCATCCGAAGAGTACTTATATTGACTGCCCCACGTCATGGGAGGAATATGAATCCCCATATTGGCTTTATCCAATATGAATTCTTCCTTGTTTACGCCGTTATCGGCAGTCACATGGATGGAGCCTTTCGCGGCGATAAGAAATTGGTGGCATCGAAAATGGGCATGATCACCACGCACGCCCCCCTCGGGAACGCCGTAAACAAGAAAATAGCGCGAAACCATAAAGGGTACAGTACGACCAAATTCACCCACCGACAAACTACCCCGCAGGTCGTTAACCTCGGGCAATTTATGCAGCGTGACACCCGCTACCGTGGTCTGTTTTACATCCAAGTCACTCATGTGCTTCTCCAAATTTATCAACTCGCATGGGGATCGCAAGTGGCCTGTTTTTCGTATTTTCGTACGTACGCCATGCGTATGATCCAACAACCCCCAAGCCCATCAGGTTCAAACTACCCAGCAATGTAATCATCAGCATGGTGACGGCGTAACCAGGCACGGTGATATCACCTTCAAGTTTAGCGAGCACAACAACCATCCCGAACAACAAAGCCAGAATTGAACCTGCGGCGCCTACGCGTATTAGCAGACGTATTGGCAAGTCAGTGAATGCGAATACGCTGTCCATCATGTAGTTTATTTTCTTGCGTAACGTCCAGGCAGACACGCCATGCTCTCTTTTTTGGCGCGTGTACTTTACCGTAGTCCGTCGAAATCCCAGCCAAAAAATTTGCGCAATCAGCGAGCTGTGCCGCTCTTCGAGCGTAAGCAATGTGTCGCGAAAAGCCTTGTTGCAGGCGAACATATCTACTCCACCTAGCGGTATTTCAGGCACCACGTAGCGACGATACAGGCCCCAGAAAATTTTTGAGGCCATCCGGCTGAGCAGCGGATCGTCTCGTCCTTCCCGTACGCCGACAACGACGTCCGCATCCTGTGTCATCAGAATGGAGTTCATCTCAAATACTAATTCAGGTGGCTCTTGTAGATCCGCAGCCATTACGGCAAATCGGTTGCCCGAGCCGAACTGGAAGCCGGTACGGATGGCCATGAACGATCCAAAATTTCGAGACAGTAGGATCAGTTGGGAGCGAAAAGCTTTCTTGGGCAGATCTTGCCTCAAAAGCTCATAACAATTATCTGGGCTGCCATCTACGACAAAAACAACCTCCAGGTCATTTTTTAAACGGTCGTTGAGTTGATCAACCGCCGAGAGTAGCTGCGGAATCGAACCTTCATTGCGATAAACGGGAATGACCAAGGTCAGCAAAGCAGACGCCCCTAAAATGACAGAAAGCCCTGAAAAGGGGCGAAGATAAACGACCTACATTAACACTTTTTTTGGTGCCTTTTGAGGCGCCATTTGACAGTGTAATCACATTGCAAATCGACCTCACTCATGGTCAATGAGATTCAATTGTCATGGATTGGCGCTGTCAATGGCACTGAGGATTAGCGAATCTCCAAATCTCCGGCGCGAAATTTTAATGCCAGCAGCACCAGAGGTATATATGCGATCAGCAGTCCTACCAGCCCTTCAAGCTTGCCCTCGACGACGAGCAAGGCAATCGGAAACAACCATGCAACGTTGAGCGCACCTGTCGCCATCGTAACCGGCAAATGCCTTTTGTACTGACGGGAAGCAAACTGGTAGGCATGGCTACGATGGGCCTCGTATACCTTGTCACCTCTCACCAGCCGACGGATCAAAGTTACAGTGGCGTCGACGATGAAAACCCCCAAGAGAATCAACCATCCCAAAAAGAGATTCGTCGATATCGATGCCGACTGCAGCGCGAGTATGCCTAAGGTTATGCCAAGAAAACCGCTACCGGCATCGCCCATGAAAATCTTCGCGGGAGGAAAATTCCAGCAAAGAAAACCCAATACGCAACATGCGAGCAACAAAGGTGCGGCCATGGAGATGCCGCCCTGCAACCAGTACAAAACTGCCGCACTGATGCAAACTGTAACGGCCTCAACACTGGCGATGCCGTCGATACCATCCATAAAGTTATAAAGATTCAGCATCCATACAAGAAACATGGATGCCACGACATAGCCGAATATTCCCAAGTCAATCGTCGTACCGAAAATAGAGATGGGGGCGAGCCCACCAATCCAGTACAAAGCCCAAAACGCTGCCAAAAAATGCCCCAAGAGCCGCCATCTAGCAGCAATATGCCCATGATCATCGAGGAAGCCGAGGACAGCTACTGCCGTACCGGCTCCTAGCAATGCAAGAGCATCGCTGAATGAAATCATCTTTAACACATTCATGACAACGATAGCTGCGATGAAGCACAACACAATGGCAACACCACCACCTCGTGGGGTAGGTATCGTGTGCGAACTACGAGCGTTAGGAATATCGATCAAGCTACGAGACAATGCGTACCAACGGAATACCCACGTCAGTCCGAAAGAAGAAATTGCAATAACCAGCAAAAATAACCACAACATGAAGACTGCCCCCTACTCGGACTGCGCCGATTTTAAACTATGTACTTCACTGGCCAACTTGTAATCACGAGCCGCTTTTAAAAGCTCCTCACGAGACGAAAATGGCGGCGTCCAGTTTAAGCGGGTTCGCGCTTTACCCGAGTTCAATACAAATGAACCGCATAACTGCGTCATTAGCGCCCTCTTCCCAAGAATATTACTGAGCATGAACATTACTGGAACCGGGAAATAAAACAGCCGCGACTTACGCCCCATCCCCAAAGCTAGCCCCCGAATTATCTCTGGCAGCGAAAGGTCCTCGCCATCCGACACTAGGAACAACTGCCCGCGAGCATCAGGGTGAACTGCACAAGTCTTTAAAAAATCAGTGAAGTTATTCAGCGAAATCATACTTCTTTTATTGTGGACCCCAGAAAAGGGCAGCGGCACGCCAAGATCGACAAGCTTTAACAATCGCTGAAAATTTCCAGGGGCATTCCCTGCATACACTAAGGGCGGGCGCACTATGACCAGCTCCATCGTCCTTTCGTTTGTAGCGTAGCGCTCAGCAAGTCCGAGTTCCGCTTGATGCTTGGATACCGCGTAATCCTTAACCGGATTGACTTCTGAAAGCTCATCCACGGGCTCCGCCCCAGTTTCGACGCCATTCACACCAATAGAACTGACGAAAACAAATCGCTTAACCCCGGCTTTTGCCGCATACGACGCCAGTTCCAGCGTAAGCCTCTTGTTCACATCCAGCATGGCCTCCAGATCATTGGACGCCCGACCCAACTGATGTGCACGCCCAGCCAAATGAATGACGACGTCAATTCCCTCAAGCACTTTGAGGAGAAAATTTTCGTCATCCAATGCACCATAACAGCATTCATACTCGCCGACCCCCGAAGACGTCCGCCGCATCACCGCGCGAACGGAAAACCCACTGGCTTGGAGATCCAGGCATAACGATCGGCCGATAAATCCGCTCGCTCCAGTTACCAGTATCTTCATTTTAAATTAACCAGATTGACAATCTCTTCGACCCACCCTTCCAAACTATATTTTCGATAAACCTGAGGTTCAACCCGCTCGTAAGGCTTATCAAAAAAATCTAGCGGAATATTCGGCGCCGAGCGATCAATGACATGGATATTGGCTTCTTTATAAAAATCATACAATTTAACGCTTGAGTTTGTTGTCACCAGCTTTTTGCATGCGCCCAAGGTTTCCAGTGTACGCATAGTAAGACCAGTTTGATAAGGATGTTCTATATCAAGTATGACCTTAGACAGGTTAAATACGCGTTGAACTTCAGCTTTGGAGATTGAATCAAATTTAAAATCTTTGAGACTGGCGTTGCGAAACGATGTATTCGTCAAGCGATAAAACCAGTAAACCCAATTAGCCTGCAGAAATAGATACCAGTATTTTTTTACTGAAGCGCCCAACTGACGGTCAATTTTCCGAACGATAGAAAACCGATCGGTATGTGCTGTCCCAATAAAGCTTATGTCAAATTCCGATACTACTTTTTCAGTCGCCTCGAACCCCTTGGAAAAGAAAAGAGGTCTGAAATGCACGCCAAACTCTTGAGCGTCGTCTTTATCGAAAGAAAAAACACTATCAAAATACTCAAGATTCTCTAACGTTTGCTTCCGATTTGAAAATGAATCCCACATGTAAAGAATAAATTTTGCCGAAGGAAACTGTTGACGCCAACCTTTGAGGGTCTCTTTAGAAAGAGTCTGCCCGTTCACTACAAAAACATAGTCAAACACTGCATCTGTAGATGCGAGTTCTTTTTTGTAATAACGATCCGCGGCGCCAATTACCCATTCGCGTCGTACACGAGTGAGCGCCTTGAGAAAAGCAGTTTTGAACGGGCGATCTAAAAGGAACGTAACCTCCGCTCCCTGCCGCTCCAGTTCCCCTTTGATTTCGTTCTCGTAACCAAAGAATACAGGAGCAACGTATAATACTTTCTTGTTTACAAGCAGATCATTCACGACTGCATCGTCCGTTCTTTAACAATTTTTGCTGGCATACCGGCCACAATGACATCGGCAGGAACACTCATCAACAATACGGAGTTCGCGCCAACTGTTACGTTATTGCCCAAAACCAGCCCTCCGAGTACTTTTGCTCCCGCGCCAATAACAACGTTATCGCCGACGACGGGCCTGTGATCGCTATCATAGGTAAAGTCCAGGTCTCTTGCGCCGAGCGTTACGCCTTGATAGATAATTGCATTGCTACCAATGCTCACCGCGCCAATCACCGTTCCCTGGGTATGGGGAAAAAACAACCCGGGGCCAATCTTGCACGCCACAGCGATCTCAATACCGAATAGGGTGAAATTCAGCAATGAAAAAAAGCGAGCCAGCACTCGTAAACCTTTAATATTGGATTGAAAGGCCAGTCGGTAAAGCAGCACGGGGGCGAATCGTGGCGAAAACATACTCAAGACGAATTTCAACTTTGATGCGATGGGAGGCGCATTGAATAAAGCTCTCTGGCGCTCCAGATCCGCTCGCAGTAAAGCTCTCAAACCCGCGTCGTGCTGCTCCATAAACATATTCCTTAATTCATCAACTTTCGGGCGCGTAACTCTTGGTTTGCTTTTTCGAGCTGATCTTCAGGTAGTGGCTGCGCAAGAACCCACTCCGCGAATCGCTTCAAGCCTTCTTTCAAAGACACTTTGGGGTAGATGCCCAACAAATTATTGAGCCGAGTAACGTCCGCGTAGTTATGACGAATGTCCCCCACCCGGAACTGGCCTGTGACGGTTACATTAGGCTCTTTACCAAATGCCCGCGTCAGCTCCTCCGCGACCTCCTTGACAGAAGTTGCAATACCGCTGCCCACGTTAACAACGGTGTTCGGTGATTTTTCGACAAGCAAGCCAGCCAGTAACGCATCAGTAACATCATCAACGTGAACAAAGTCGCGGCTTTCCAACCCATCCTCGAAGAGTGGGAGGACGCTATCGCGGCGTATCTTGGTGGAGAAAATCGACAATATGCCAGTATAGGGGTTGTTCAGCGACTGACGCTCACCGTACACATTCTGCAAACGGAAAATAGTGTAATCAATGCCCATCGACTGACAGCCAATACGAACAAGATCTTCCTGCGCATATTTCGTAGCCGCATAAAACGAAGACGGTGCAATTAGATCTGTCTCTGATGTCGGCACCAACTGCAGTGGGGCTCCCGTCGAAGGGCACAAAGGCTCCCACATCGATTGACTCAAAGCCTCTGCCGAACGCGCTAGAGGCGTGACTCGCTGGTTAGTTACGGGATTGATATAGGCACCTTCACCGTAAACCGATCGGCTCGATGACAGCACAATTCGCGCGACTTGATGGCTGGGCAGCTTACCTAACACATCAAACATCAACGCCGTCCCTTGCGAGTTCACCTCATTATATCGGGCGATTTCATACATCGACTGGCCAGTGCCTGTCTCGGCAGCCAGGTGGACGATACCGTCGACACCGTCCAGCGCCTTTACCCAGTCTTCTCTGGACGTGACACTCCCTCGGATGAATTCAACACCGTCATGACTGAGCCAATCAAGATCAGCCGGCACTTGACCATGCACCTGAACGGTCAACGGATCGAGAATCCTGACAGCGTGGTTGGTGCTCAGCAACTTTGGAACAAGGTGTGAACCTATGAATCCTGCGCCGCCGGTGATGAGAATTTTTTTCATGATGGTACCTTTAGAAATCGACAGTGAAACATTTTCCTACGCTCGTATCCCCACCTGGCTGAATCATGCGCCTTGCGCTGCTTCCTTGGGTTGATGGATGAGCCTCAGATTTGCAAAAACATAAAGCGAAAAACAAATGAACAACTGAAACAGCGTAGGAAGCAAGAAAAACATGTCATAGAATATTGAAAAAACCAGAATCTGGAAAGCAACCGAATAAGCAAAAATCCCCCATGGCTTGCCCTTCAGCGATGCATTATAAATGCAGCAACATACCAACTGGATAATGGCAACGAAGAGAAAACCGCCCATCGCTCCCACATCCGATACGAAGCCAGCATAAATAGTTGAGGTGTTCAAATTTCTATCAACAAAAGTAAATAAATCGTTCCTGGCATCTAATCCAAAAAATTCTCTTACTATCGATGGCAACATGTTGGACATTGAGTAAGAAAACGACCAAGCAGGCGTCACAATATCGATATTATGAAAAAAATTACTCAACCCGGCTGTCATGTAGACATAAAACCAGAGAAAGCCGCTAGGAAGCGCATCAAATACAGCCGCCGACCTACCGGAAACCAGGTATGAAAACGGGTTGGATGTTTGCCGCATATCCCCTAGATAACCGAACACGACGACCACCGAAAGAGCTACCACAACCAGGCTTAATATCTTCTTATAAGATACCTTTGTCAGCAAAAGGGAGACACAGACTATTTGGATTAATCCGCTTAGCAGGATTCCACGCCCCAACATGAGTACAGGCCAAAGCAACAACAGACCAATTAATAACGCCAACCATTTCGACTTAGTTTTTATTGAGAGATAAGTCGCCATGGAAAGGACTTGCAAATAACAAGCATTCATCACACCATGCAGTGACGGAACACCAAATTCCGTATACAGCTTATTGATGCCGGCAAATCGCCAATAAAGAGGCACCCCGGCAGAATAATATATTTCAAAAACGGTTCCTGCTGCCCAAAGGGTAATCAGCACTCGAAAGAAACGGCTGACCACCCTAACATTAAACTCTGCTTTCTCCTGACTTACCGGCTCTGGTTTTTTCCGACTCTTCAACAACACATACAGTAAAAAAATACTGACCATATTCATCAATATAACCATCAACCCTACCACTGACGGGGCGACCAAATTACTTGTCAGCCCGAAAAAATACAGTAGCAAGACCAAAGACCACATGGATATATAAACAAATGCGGGATTTAGCATAAATTATACGTTCCGCTTTATAGCATTCTTCAGCTTTGGAAGAAGCTCAGAAACAAATTTAAAAACCAAAGAATTACTTAGCAATTTAAACATAAAATTAGTCAGGAATTTCTTTTTACCGGACGAATACTTCAAAAATAAAGGCTGGAGCGCCTCTACATTTGCTTTATTCTTTTTAACTACTTGGCGGAAGAGTTCACCCAAGAGATAGCGATAACCCCCTTGTTGGCAGGCTTTATGAAGCAGCGGATCACCCGCATAGCGTTGCGAAATGACATCCAAAGTAAACAAAGACTCAGCGAGTAGTTCGAAGGTTCTGTCACTAGCACCCAAGCCATGTTTACGGTATTTCCCATAAACTCCTTCAAGCTCGCGAACTTCGCCACGTAGCGCGACTTCGATATTAAAAATCCAATCCGAGACCATCGGAATAAGTGGATCGAAGCCATGTGCTGGGCACGCTGAACGCCTCACCATTACAGACGAAGCCCCAGGGATACCGCCCTTTGCGATCAAATCGTAAGCATTGTGGATCTTTTCTTTCTCGGTGGTGTTGGTTCGAAAAATAATCTTTCCATCAGCATGATTGAAGATATCAACTGGGTGGTAGGAAAGAACTACATTTGAGTCCTCGAACTGTGCCACTTGAGCGGTGATTTTACCTGGCAGAAATAGATCGTCGCCACCAAGGATCGCCACTAGATCACCAGTGCAAGCAAAAAAAGCAGCGTTTGAGTTACCAGTAATTCCGATATTTTTTTTGTTGAGAACCGGTACTACCTTATCAGGATACCTGCGCTGAAAATCTAATATGACGTCCTGCGTACCATCGGTCGATGCATCGTCAGCAACAACAACTTCAAGATTCTTATAATCTTGGGAAAGTACGCTTTCAATAGTTTCTGCAATCAAGTGATGTTGATTGTAGGTTATGATCATCACAGAAACTTTTGGATTATACATATTCAACTTGGCGCCTCAATGAGCAAAAAAAAATCAAGTATCCAACTACCGTCAGCCAGTTAACGTTTCGGGCTTCATCCTTTTGAGAGCGTTAGTAACAAAATAAATCATCATTACCCAGTAAATCGCGTAATTTAATGCGTGAGCAAGCGACACGCCTTCCAAACCCATGTACTTCGTCAATATCACCGTTAACACATAAAAACTGATGGCGGAGAAAATTTCAGAGGTGATAAATAGCTTAAACATTGCCTTGCCCAGCATAACGTAAGCGAGTATCCAGCTACCGATCTTCAACGTGTCACCAACGAGTTGCCACGCGAATAGATTCCTCATAGGCAGAAAATCAGCGGTAAACAACACTTGAATAATAAAGTCACGCAACACATACATCAAGATTCCGCACACGGCCGCGCACGGAAGAATAAATCTGTAGCCCTGAATTATTTCCGCCCTGATTTCCGACTGCAGAGTTAATTCGGACAGTTTCGGCAGATAGTAAACGCTTAACGTGGTCGTCACCAGCATTAGATAAGCTGCACTTAATCGCCACATTGCCTCCCAATAACCAGCGGCCTCCCAGCCCAAAGTAGTTCCTAAATGGTTACGTACCAAAATATGACTGATTGGAACGCAAACAGCTGATGTCAGAGCCATCGCCGTAAATTTAAAAAAGTTTTTCGCGACTTCTTTATCCACCCGGCCATACATGTAATCCAAACGAAACCAAGGCGCCTTGCAACATATTGCCAGTGTAACAAAGAAGCTAATTGACTGATAAATAGCCAACGCTATCAATGCGCCATACAGGCCTGAAAATATTGACAGGGCCGTGGTGACCACGAACGCAAATAAACTTCCAGCGATGTTTGCAGCCACGTAGCGAATAAGGTCCTTCTTGCCATTAAGTATGGCGAGCAGGAGTGTATTGAGAGTGAAAAACACCAATGTGGCTGCAAACCACCTGAGCACGCCTGCAAAGTCCTTGTTCTTCAGTATCAAACCTGCAAGGTCTTCGCTGAAAAGGAATATAATGACGCTGGATAATAACGAGCCAGCTATAGCAATAGTGCCCGCACTGCGCCAAACGGCTTGCTGTTTTTCCTCACTATAATGATACTCAGCTGTGTACTTGGTAACGCCTGTATTGATCGCACCACTCGCAAACGTCGTTATCATCTGAATGGCATTCTGAAACTGGCCAAGCGCCGCGTAGCCGACAGGCCCCACATAAATCGCCAGAACTTTATTGATGCCAAGCAAAGTGAGCATTTTAACGAGAACAGCAATCCCGTTGAGCAGGCTCGTTTTTATCAGTGTCATTATCCTTCAACCATTACCGTTGAAGCTATTGCAAGCGCGAATTACTGTCTTTGCATCATCCAATGACATAGTCGGACCGATGGGCAGACTTAATACTTGGTCATGGATCGCTTCAGTAATTGGGAAGGACATTTCATTCCAATCTTTATAAGCTTGCTGCTTATGAGGTGGTATTGGGTAATGGATAAGTGTTTGAATACCGAATCCGGCCAAGTGCTTCTGCAATTGATCACGCTTTTCCGAACGGACTACAAACAGGTGCCAAACATGACTCTCAAGACTCAGCGGTGACACGCTCTTGTTGAGCGGCAACTGAATAAGGTCGTTCTTGATGCCCGTCATGTAAAGTTCTGCAATGACTCTGCGGCTCTGAATATCTTCCGACAGATATTTTAGTTTTACACTTAACATCGCAGCCTGGATTTCATCCAGCCGACTATTCACTCCCTGATAGATATTTTTATATTTCTCGTGTGATCCATAATTTCGCAGTGCTTTTACAACTCGCGCCAACTCTGGATCGTTGGTTGTGATGGCACCGGCATCTCCGAGCGCTCCCAGGTTCTTCCCTGGATAAAAACTGAATCCGGATGCATCTCCCCAACTGCCCGCAATCTTCCCGCCAATACTGGCACCATGTGCCTGCGCAGAATCTTCCAGTACCAACAGACCATGATCTTTTGCGATACTCATGATCGCAGGCATATCAGCCAATTGACCATATAAGTGGACCGGAATAATTGCTCTGGTTTTCGGCCCGATCGCAGCTTTAATGAGCGTAGGAGAAATATTCAACGATTCATCTGGCTCAACCAAAACGGGTATCAAGCCATTTTCAGTGACCGCCAGAATACTGGCGATATAGGTATTGGCCGGTACAATTACTTCATCGCCAACACTTAGCTTGCCGAGGATTTTCCAAGCTCTTAAAGTTAGCGTGAGTGCATCCAGGCCATTTGCTACGCCGAAGCAGAACTCTGCACCACACCCGGCTGCAAAATCTGCTTCAAACTGTTCCAACTCTTTACCCTGGATATACCAACCAGAATCAATGACTCTCGCACAGGCAGCCTTGAGTTCATCAGCGTAGGCGGCATTCACATCTTTCAAACTTAAAAACTCAATCATCAGGTCACCTGTTATTTCTTCTTACTAAAACCCATGGCAATGTTGCCATAGCCTGGATTCCGATCAATGCGCGCCTTTCGATGCCACATGGTTGGCTACAACACTTACAAACTCATCATAGTCCCGTATATAGTCTGCCTCGTCGTACTCTTGACTGGCGAATACGACCAACACACAATCCTCACTAAAGTCATGCATTTCTCGCCAAATGAGGTTATTAATAAGAACCCCTTTCGTTGGCGAATCGAGCCAGACTTCTTCTTTAGAAATACCATTATCCATCAGCATGCGGCACTTCCCCGCTACGCAGACGGCTAGCTGTCGCAACTGTTTGTGAGCATGAAATCCACGACTGACGTCAGGCAGCGTTCCAAAAATGTAATAGACACGCTTTATTTCAAACGGGACTTGTCCGCCTTTCTCCATAGCAATCAAACTTCCACGATTGTCTCCAATCACGTCCAGTTCGATCAACTGCGTCGTACCCGCTTCGTAGAGCGTAGGCAAATCCGCATTTTTTAACGCGTCCGCCTGCCTGTCTTTTTCGCTCACAATGAAATCGATGCCTTCGGGCCAGATTATGCCAATATCAGGATCGTCCCACTGGATACTGCGTTCGTGCTCCTTGGAGTAGACATCGGTCGTTTTGTAAAGAAAATGAGTGTCATCTTCAAGTGCTACGAATCCGTGAGCAAATCCCTCAGGAATCCACAAAATTTTATGATTCTCTGCACTCAGCTCAACGCCTACCCATTGACCAAAGGTAGGGGATCCCTTTCGAATATCCACCGCAACGTCATAGGCAGCGCCGGAAACAACTCTGACAAGCTTCCCTTGGGCGTGAGGTGACAACTGATAGTGCAACCCTCTCAGTACGCCCTTTTGCGAGCAAGAGTGATTATCCTGAATAAAACTTCTCGGCACGGGCAATCCCGCTTGAGATAGCGCTTCATGAAAACGCGGCTCGTTGAAGCTTTCAGCAAACCAGCCGCGATCATCTCTAAAAACCGTTGGTTCTATTATAACTACTTCCTGTAAATCGGTTTTTAGCAACTTCATGTGGTTACACCTTAAACGACAGTGAAATTCCCTGCCGACAATGACTTATAAAAAACCTAAAGGCACCGTTGTCAATGCCATAACGCTATATTAGGAAAGCAAATTTTTTCGCGATTCATCTAAACGATAAAGAGTAAAAGCAGACAGTACGCCGAGCATCAACCCCAGTATCAATGCGAGAGAAATCACCAAGGCTTTCTTTGGCTTGACAGCACTTAGCGGTGTTTCGACGTTACCGTCATAGCGGAACAAACGGAAATCCTTCGACACGACCGCTAACTTATCGTAGAAACTCTTCTTGGCCTGCAGCTCTCGCAATTCTTTGATAAAGGCGTCGTTGGACGACCTGCTTTCAAGATTTTTTATCTCGGCATTGAGTGCTTCGACGCCTCTCAGAAAGCTCGCATCACCGTCCATCTTCCCAGCTACCGCAGTTGATGCTGCCCCAAACATCACAGTTGGCTTCTGTACGCCAGCCGCCGTAGCGACATTAAGGGCAGCGCGCAACTTGACAATGGCATCCCCACGGGAAGACTCACCTGTTTCACGTCTGGTATCTATTTCCTGACTGATGCTTCTGGAACGAACCTTAGCTTCATAAGACACGTTCTTAGTTATTTCTTCAGCAGCCAAGGTCTCCGCCTGTTTGATGTAGCTCTTTGCCCATTCAACCGCCTGGTCAGGGCTAGAGGTCTGCACAATCACAGAGTAACGGCCTGCCTCATCAGCAGTAACTGGATTAACCTGGAGCTTTTTTGAGAACTCCGCGTATAGCGCGTCTTGCGGCCGCTCTTTTTGATCATCGCTCAACGAAGGTAGGTATTGGTTGGAAAAAAAATCCTGCCGCAACGATTCGGATTGCAGGTTTCGCAAAAACAAACGGTACACATCTCCAATTGAATAAGGTGCGAGTTCGTTTTTACTCGTGCGCCCAGTATTCAGATCCGCAATGTCACTCTGAGTAGGAGGGACCAAATAGGCCTTGGCTTCATAAACACGTTCACTCAAGAACGCATACATCAGGCCTAAGACGCCTGCGATCAATGTGATAGTAATGATCACCCACGCGCGGCTACGGAGCCCTCGTGCTATCGAAAAAATATCAATGTCGTCGGAGTATTGGCTATTTATTGCATCACTTCGCATGGTCTTTGAGCCTTGTTTTAATCTGTCTCGTTCTATCAGGAGATCGCGGCATGACGGTCTTTTGCCCAATTCTGTAGCACAGACACTTCGAAAATTATTCGAGGTCATTACGCTTGCACTGAATCAGTCAGTACCGGCGATTTGACCCCGTCATGGCTAATACAGGACCTCAGTTCAGCAATTTAGCTAAATACTGACCATATCCCGTCTTTTTAAGGCGATCAGCCTGCTCTGCCAACTGTGCTTTGCCGATCCAGCCATTGGTAAAAGCTATCTCTTCCAGGCATGCCACTTTCAGCCCTTGACGCTGTTCAATGGTATGCACGAAGTGACTGGCTTCCAGTAGCGAATCGTGGGTGCCTGTGTCCAACCAGGCGAAGCCGCGGCCAAGCATTTCTACATTCAGACTCTTGCGCGCAAGGTAAGCACGGTTTACGTCAGTGATTTCCAGCTCACCGCGCTCGGACGGTTTGATGTTCTTTGCAATTTCAACAACGTCATTGTCGTAGAAGTACAGGCCGGTCACGGCGTAGTTGGATTTAGGTTGCGAGGGTTTCTCTTCAATACTCAACGCTCGACCATCTTTATCGAATTCGACCACACCAAACCGCTCAGGATCGGAAACGTGATAGCCGAAAACTGTTGCACCCGACTGCTGAGAGCTTGCGGAACGCAAGTTATCCGAGAAGTGCTGACCGTAGAAAATATTGTCGCCCAGGATCAAGCAGCACGGATCCTTGCCTATGAAATCTTCGCCGATAATAAATGCTTGCGCCAGGCCATCAGGGCTCGGCTGCTCGGCGTAGGTCAACTTGATCCCGTAAACGCTGCCATCCCCCAGAAGCTTGCGGAAGCAAGGCAAATCTTCAGGTGTGGAAATGATCAGGATTTCTCTCATCCCTGCCAGCATCAATACCGACAGCGGATAGAAGATCATCGGCTTGTCGTAGATCGGCAGCATCTGTTTGGAAACACCGAGGGTCAACGGATGCAGACGAGTGCCCGAGCCGCCAGCGAGGATGATGCCTTTACGATTTGTCGTGGTCATTTGTTCAGAACTTCCCTAAGCATTCGGGTTACACCACTTTGCCAATCCGGCAAGTGTAGAGAAAAATTGTCACGCAACTTCTGGGTATTCAAGCGCGAATTCAGAGGGCGACGTGCGGGAGTTGGATAAGCGGTAGTTTCAATCGGGTTCACCGCTATTACGGCGAGCTGTTCACCGTTGGCTTTAGCAAATTCGATCACCTGGCTGGCATAGCCGTGCCAGGAAACTTCACCACTGGCAGCCAAATGGTACAAACCCGATAGCTCGGGACGGTGCAGAATCTGCTGAACGGTCAACGCTGTTACGTCGGCAATCAGATCTGCTCCTGTCGGAGCTCCAATTTGGTCGGCGATAACGCTCAAGATTTCGCGATCCTTGGCCAAACGCAGCATGGTTTTGGCAAAGTTGTTGCCACGAGCGCCGTAAACCCAACTGGTACGAAAGATCAGATGCTTGCAACCAGATGCGATAATCGCCTGTTCGCCAGCGAGTTTGCTGGCGCCGTATTGATTGACCGGGGCGACTGGATCGGTTTCTTGCCACGCCGCTGAACCTTGCCCACTGAACACATAGTCGGTCGAGTAATGAATCAACCAAGCGCCCAGCGACAAAGCCTCCTCTGCCAAGACCTCGCAAGCCTGACCGTTCACGCGGTCAGCCAACTCAATCTCGGACTCAGCTTTATCGACGGCAGTGTAAGCCGCGGCATTCACGATAATGTCAGGCTTGACTTGTCGGATCGTCACACGCAATGCGTCGAGGTCAGCCAGGTCGCCACACAAGCCATCAACCGCATGACGATCCAGGGCAATCAACTCGCCAAGCGGCGCCAGGGAGCGCTGCAGCTCCCAGCCCACCTGACCGTTTTTTCCAAGCAGGAGGATCTTCATGCCTTGCTCGAACGATCGCTGTAGTTCTGGTCAATCCACTGCTGATAGCTGCCGCTCTTCACGTGAGCAACCCACTCAGTGTTATTGAGGTACCACTCGACAGTCTTGCGGATGCCCGTTTCGAAGGTCTCTTCCGGCGTCCAACCTAGCTCGCGCTGGATTTTGCTGGCGTCGATTGCGTAACGCTGGTCGTGACCTGGACGATCCTGAACGTATGTAATAAGGCTGGCATGTGGCCGGTATGCGGAATCCGGACGCAATTCGTCGAGCAGCGCACACAAGGTGTTCACGACTTCGATATTTTGCTTTTCGTTATGGCCACCAATGTTGTATGTCTCGCCGATAACACCTTCGGTCACGACTTTGTACAGTGCACGAGCGTGGTCTTCGACGTACAGCCAGTCACGGACTTGATTACCCTTGCCGTAGACCGGCAGCGCCTTGCCTTCCAGCGCATTGAGAATGATCAGCGGGATCAACTTCTCAGGGAAGTGGCATGGGCCATAGTTGTTCGAGCAGTTGGTGACCAGGGTCGGCAAGCCATAAGTACGACTCCAGGCGCGAACCAGGTGATCGGAACTGGCCTTGCTCGCGGAGTACGGCGAGCTTGGCTGATAAGGCGTTGTTTCGGTGAAGAGGTCTTCGGGACCTTCAAGGTCTCCGTAAACTTCATCAGTCGAAATGTGGTGGAAGCGGAAGCTGGCTTTACGCGCATCATCCAGCGCTGCCCAGTAGTGGCGTGCAGCTTCGAGGAGGGTGTAGGTGCCAATAATATTAGTCTGGATGAATTCGGATGGACCGGAGATCGAGCGATCAACGTGGGACTCTGCGGCCAGGTGCATGATGGCATCCGGTTGGTGTTCAAGCAGGACACGGTCGATTTGATCACGATCGCAGATATCGACACGTTCGAATGCGTAGCGCGGGTTTTCGCTGACTTCGGCCAACGACTCAAGATTGCCGGCATAAGTCAGCTTATCGACGTTAACGACAGCGTCAGAGGTGTTTGAAATAATATGACGGATAACTGCCGAGCCGATAAACCCGGCGCCGCCGGTAACTAGAATTTTCACGCGAAACCATACCCTTGAGTTGCTGACAGGGCCACCAACCGAGCACTGTCGAATCCATGAATGCAAAAGCCATCAAGTTCGCTGAGGCTTCTGACAGAGTCAGTCTGAACCGATTTTGGAACACGCCACTATCGGACAAGCGCAGCATTTTACAGCTAAATGAAGGTTTTACTAATGGATATAGATAAGCTGTGACGCAAATTCGACGCGTGTCATGCGATTGTCGCAATCAGACCAAACGCTTGCGCGACGCCCTGGACGTACGTCCCAGGAACCAACCAAGAATAGGTCCGATCACCATACCAATCAGCAACGAAAGAACCATGACCAGCGATACCGGCAACCGCGGCCCTTCCCAGCCTAGAAACAGCAAGGATACCGATTGCTGATTTTCGAGAACAAATGCAAGAGTCGCTAAAACCAGCAACAAAACCAATACGGCAAAAAGTACGCGCTTGAGATTACGCATGAGCGGCTCCTTGAATTACGACAGCCGTCAAAGCCCTTCCTCCTCATCCTCATTCACACGATCCCGCAGCTCTTTCCCCGGCTTGAAATGCGGAACAAACTTGCCATCCAGGCTAACCGATTGACCGGTTTTTGGATTACGCCCTACGCGCGGTGCGCGGTAGTGCAGGGAGAAGCTGCCAAACCCGCGGATCTCGATACGATCACCCGTGGCCAGACATTGGGACATTTGCTCGAGCATGGTCTTG
>Ga0182007_10000563_pt1 | contig 21840 bp, 20 predicted proteins | sample Sormic07211113_1_FD_123023 | JGI IMG/M metagenome (GOLD analysis project Ga0182007, IMG submission 123023) | Rhizosphere microbial communities from Sorghum bicolor, Mead, Nebraska, USA - 072115-113_1 MetaG | ecosystem: Host-associated > Plants > Roots > Rhizosphere | place: USA: Nebraska... | reverse complement strand
CTCTCCGCCGCCTCCGCCACCTCCCGAGGTGTCCCCGCCGCCACGATCCGTCCGCCCGCGTCCCCACCGCCCGGCCCCAGGTCGATCACCCAGTCCGCGCCCGCCACGACCGCCATGTCGTGCTCGACGACGATCACGGTGTGCCCGGCGTCGACGAGCCCGTGCAGCCGGCGCATCAGGACCTCGACGTCGGCCGGGTGCAGGCCGGTGGTCGGCTCGTCGAGGAGGTAGAGGGTGCGGGCGCGCCTGCCGTGCTGCAACTCGCTCGCGAGCTTGATGCGTTGGGCCTCCCCGCCGGACAGTTCCGTCGCCGGCTGGCCGAGCCGGAGGTAGCCGAGGCCGACGTCCAGGAGGGTGGCCAGGCTCCGCGCCACGGCCGGGGTCCGGGCGAAGAAGGCCGCCGCGCCCTCCACCGTCACGTCCAGCACCTGCGCGATGTTCCGTCCCCGGTACGTCACTTCGAGCGTCTCGGGGTTGTAGCGGGCCCCGCCGCAGTCCGGGCACGGCGCGTAGGTGCTGGGCAGGAACAGCAGCTCCACGCTGACGAATCCCTCGCCCTGGCAGGTCTCGCAGCGTCCGCCCGCGACGTTGAAGGAGAAGCGGCCGGCACCGTAACCGCGGGACCGCGCCTCCTCGGTCGCCGCGAACTCCTTGCGGACGACGTCGAACAGGCCCGTGTAGGTCGCCAGGTTGGAGCGCGGAGTGCGGCCGATGGGCTTCTGGTCGACCGTGACCAGCCGCCGCACCCCCGGCATCTCCTCGGTGATCTCGCCGATGAGCGTGGACTTCCCGGAACCGGACACACCGGTGACCGCGGTGAAAACACCGAGCGGGAACGCGGCCGTCGCTCCGCGCAGGTTGTGCCGGGTGACCGGACCGATCCTCAACCAGTCGCGCGCGGCGCGAACGTCGCGGGCCGGGGCGGGCGAGCGGTCGAACAGGTAGCGGGCCGTGGCCGAGTCCTCGACTTTCGCCAGGTCCGCCACCGGTCCGCTGTGCAGCACCTGTCCGCCGTGCTCCCCGGCGTGCGGGCCCACGTCCACGAGCCAGTCGGCGCCCCGCATGACGTCCAGGTGGTGCTCGACCACGAACACCGAGTTCCCGGCCGACTTCAGCCGTGCCAGCACGGTCAGCAGGGCCTCGGTGTCCGCCGGGTGCAGACCGGCGGACGGTTCGTCGAGGACGTAGACGACACCGAACAGTCCGGAGCGCAACTGGGTCGCCAGGCGCAGGCGTTGGAGTTCGCCCGCGGAGAGGGTGGGGGTGGGCCGGTCCAGGGCGAGGTAGCCCAGGCCGAGTTCGAGGACCGGGGCGATACGGGCCTTGAGGTCCTCGGTGAGGACGCGGGCCGTCTCCGAGGTGCCGTGGAGGAGCGTGGCCAGTTCCACCAGGGGCAGGGCCGCCAGCTCGGCGATCGTCCGGCCCGCGAAGGTCACCGCCAGCGCCTCCGGGCGGAGCCTGCTGCCACCGCAGACCGGGCAGGGCGCACTGGTCAGGAAGCGTTCGGCCTTGGCGCGCAGGGTCGCGCTCCTGGAGTCGGAGAAGGTCTTCATGACATAGCGGCGGGCGCTCATGTACGTGCCCTGGTACGGCCGTTGGATACGGTCGGCGTCCCTGACCGGGTGCACGGTGACGACCGGCTGCTCGTCGGTGAACAGGATCCACTCCCGCTCCTCGGCGGGGAGTTCGCGCCACGGCCGGTCCACGTCGTGGCCGAGCGCGTCCAGGATGTCGCGCAGGTTCTTGCCCTGCCAGGCGCCCGGCCACGCGGCGATCGCGCCCGCGCGGATCGACAGCGAGGGGTCGGGGACCAGCGACTCCTCGGTCGTACCGTGCACCCGGCCCAGTCCGTGGCACTCGGGGCAGGCGCCGACGGCCGTGTTCGGGGAGAAGGCGTCCGAGTCGAGGCGCGCGGCACCGGGCGGGTAGTCGCCGGCGCGGGAGAACAGCATGCGCAGGGAGTTGGAGAGGTTGGTGACCGTGCCGACGGAGGAGCGGGACATCGGGGCGGAGCGGCGCTGCTGGAGGGAGACGGCGGGCGGCAGACCGGTGATCTCGCCGACCTTCGGCGCCCCCACCTGGTGGATCAGCCGGCGCGCGTACGGCGCCACCGACTCGAAGTAGCGGCGCTGGGCCTCGGCGTAGATCGTGCCGAACGCCAGGGAGGACTTCCCGGAACCGGACACCCCGGTGAACACGGCCAGCACGTCCCGGGGGATGTCGACGTCCACGCCCCGGAGATTGTGCTCACGGGCGCCGCGGACACGGACGTACGGGTCGTGGGCGCCGCCGGGATCGTGCATGGGAACGACTCTAACCGGAGGCGATCGCCGCCAGCCGACGGTACGAGTCCAGCAGCGCCGCCCGGTCGTAGGTGCTGGTGGTGACCAGGACCTCCTGCGCGCCCGTCTCCTTCAGCACCGTCTCCAGCTCGTGGGCGACCTGGTCCTCGGTGCCGGCGATGTGTCCGGTCAGCCCGGCCTCGTAGAAGCCGCGCTCCTTCGCGGTCATCGTGAGCCCCTGGACGCGCTCGACGGGCGGAAGGGGCGGGAAGGTGCCATGGGTGCGGGAGTACGCCATCGACCAGGCCTCCGGGACGAGGAGCCGCCGGGCGTCCTCGGGGGTGGCGGCCACAGCGATCGTGCCGGAGACGACGACGTACGGCTCGCGGGCCCAGGGGGAGGGGCGGAAGCGGGCGCGGTAGCGGTCGATACCGCGCCGCATCCTCTCCCGGTCGCGGAGGTCGCCGATCACCATCGGCAGGCCCGCGCGGGCCGCGATGTCGGCGCCCTCGCCCATCGCCAGCACGAACGGCGGCACCGTCAGGCCCTCGGCGGGGCGGGCGTGCACGCCCGTGCCGGAGGTGCCGCGGAACCAGCCCAGCAGCTCCTCCAGCTGGCCGGCGAAGTCCTCGGCGGCCTCCTTGTCACGCCCCAGGGCCCTGCGCACCCCGTCGGTGAACCCGACGGACCGGCCGAGCCCCATGTCGATCCGGCCGGGGAAGAGAGACTCCAGCACCCCGAACTGCTCGGCCACCACCAGCGGTCGGTGGTTGGGCAGCATCACTCCACCCGTGCCGACCCGGATCGTCCGGGTCGCGCCCGCGACGGCGGCGGCCAGCACGGTCGGCGCGGAGCCGGCGACCCCGGGCACACCATGGTGCTCCGAGACCCAGAACCGGTGGTACCCGAGCCGCTCCAGCTCCCGCGCCAGCCCCACGGTGTCCCGCAGCGCCTCCGCGTTCGAGTGGCCCTCGCGGGTGCGGGAGCGGTCGAGGACGGAGAAGCGGGTGGCGGCGATCACGGAACTCACACCAGGTGCAACAACCGCGCCCGCGCCGCATTCCCGCCCCGGCGGCACAGAAAACGGGATGACCGCGATCCCCGCAGGTCAGCACAATGGGACGCGCCTGCTTGCCGGCCCCGGCCGCTCGCGTCGCCCTGTCCGGAAAGGCCCCCGCCCATGACCGTCCCGAACATCCTGCTGTCCGGCGTCGTCGGCTCGACCGCGTACGGGCTCGCCCGCGAGGGCTCCGACATCGACCGCCTCGGCCTGTTCGCCGCGCCCACCGAATCCCTGCTCGGCCTGCACGCGCCGAAGGAGTCCCACGTCAGCACGGCCCCGGACCGCACCCTGCACGAGGCCGCGAAGTGGTGCCGGCTCGCCCTGGGCGGCAACCCGACCGTCATGGAGCTGGTGTGGCTGCCGGACGAGCTGTACGAGGTGCGCACCCCGCTGGGCGACGAACTCATCGGCATCCGCGGGTCGTTGCTGTCCGCCAAGCGGGTCCGGGACGCCTATCTCGGCTACGCCCTCCAGCAGTTCCGGCGCCTGCAGGGCCGCGACGGGGACAGCCGCACGGCCAAGCACGCCCGGCACCTGAAGCGGCTGTGCCACCAGGGCCTGGAGCTGTACGCCACCGGGCGGCTGACGGTGCGGCTGGAGGACCCCGACGAGTACCACCGCTTCGGCGAGCGCGTCGCCGCCGACCCCTCGGCGGCGCGGTCGGTGCTGGACACGTACGAGACCGCCTTCGCCGAGACCCGGACCGTGCTGCCGGAACGCCCCGACGAGGCACCGGCCGAGGCGTGGCTGCGCCGGGTCCGCGCGCACTTCTACGTTCAGCCCGCGGGGCGCAGCAGTCCGCGCGCGTAGGCCCTGAACAGGTGGTTTCCATCGGCAATCGGTTCTTCCGCCGGGTGGCCGGAAAAAAATCCCCGCCGCGATGTCGAGAACGCGTGCCCGGCTCCGTCCCCGGGGTGAACGCGACCACAATGGGTCGCCCGAGGCCTAGGAGAACACCATGGCGAAGTACCTGCTGCTGAAGCACTACCGCGGAGCCCCGGCCGCCGTGAACGACGTGCCCATGGACCGCTGGACCCCGGAGGAGATCTCCGCGCATGTGCAGTACATGAACGACTTCGCGGCCCGGCTGGAGAAGACCGGGGAGTTCGTCGACAGCCAGGCGCTCGCCCCCGAGGGGACGTGGGTCCGCTACGACGGTGCGGGGCGCCCGCCGGTCACCGACGGCCCGTTCGCCGAGACCAAGGACGTCATCGCCGGGTGGATGATCATCGACGTCGACAGCTACGAGCGCGCCGTCGAGCTGGCCGGTGAGCTGTCGGCCGCCCCCGGGGCGGGCGGGAAGCCCATCCACGAGTGGCTGGAGCTGCGCCCGTTCCTGCACGCGACGCCCACCGTCCCGGAGTGCCTCGACCATGGATGAGGCACTGCTGAGGAGCCTCACCCCGGGCGTGCTCGCCGTCCTCGTCCGCCGCGGAGCCGACTTCGCGGCGGCCGAGGACGCCGTACAGGACGCCCTGGTCGAGGCGGTCCGCGTGTGGCCGGCCGATCCGCCGCGGGATGCGAAGGGCTGGCTGGTCACCGTGGCCTGGCGCAAGTTCCTCGACTCGACCCGGGCTGACGCGGCCCGCCGCCGACGCGAGGACCTCGTGGAGGAGGGGCCCGGACCCGGGCCCGCCCCGGCCGTCGACGACACGCTCCAGCTGTATTTCCTCTGCGCCCACCCCTCGCTCACGCCGTCGTCCGCCGTCGCGCTCACCCTGCGCGCCGTCGGCGGGCTGACCACCCGGCAGATCGCCCGGGCCTATCTGGTGCCCGAGGCGACCATGGCCCAGCGGATCAGCAGGGCCAAGCGCACCGTCTCCGACGTGCGCTTCGACCGGCCTGGCGATGTGGCCACCGTGCTGCGCGTGCTCTACCTGGTCTTCAACGAGGGCTACTCCGGCGATGTCGACCTCGCCGCCGAGGCCATCCGGCTCACCCGGCAGCTCGCCGCCGCGATCGACCACCCGGAGGTGTCCGGGCTGCTCGCCCTCATGCTGCTCCACCACGCCCGGCGCGCCGCCCGCACCGCGCCCGACGGGGCTCTGGTGCCGCTCGCCGAGCAGGACCGGAGCCGCTGGGACACCGGGGCGATCGCCGAGGGCGTCGAGATCCTGCAGACGGCGCTCGCCCGGGACCGGCTGGGCGAGTTCCAGGCCCAGGCCGCCATCGCCGCCCTGCACGCCGACGCGCCCACCGCCGAGGAGACCGACTGGGTGCAGATCGTCGAGTGGTACGACGAACTCGCCCGCCTGACCGACAGCCCGGTGGTCCGGCTCAACCGCGCGGTCGCCGTCGGGGAGGCCGACGGACCGCGCGCCGGACTGGCCGCGCTCGCGGAGCTGGACGACTCCCTGCCCCGCCACACCGCCGTGGCGGCCTACCTCCACGAGCGCGACGGCGACCTGCCGAAGGCGGCACGCCTGTACGCCGAGGCGGCCAGAAAGGCCCCCAACCTCGCCGAACGGGACCACCTGACCCGCCAGGCCGCCCGCCTCAACACCCGTGCGCGGCACTGACGGGGTGATCTCCTCGTACCAGCTGTTCCTGCTCGTACCAGCTGTCCCAGCTCGTACCAACTGTCCCTGCCGAGCAGGTGACTTGCCCGTACGGTGGCACGGCGGCCGGTGCGGCCCCGCCTAGGGTGGAGAGGTGACCGACAGCAGCGCACGCCCCGTCGCCGTGTTCGACCTGGACAACACCCTCGCCGACACGGCCCACCGCCAGCGCTTCCTGGAGCGCAGGCCGCGGGACTGGGACGCCTTCTTCGCCGCCGCGCCCCAGGATCCGCCGCTCGCGCGGGGCGTGGCGATGGTGCTGGAGAGCGCGGAGGAGTGCGAGATCGTCTACCTCACCGGGCGCCCGGAGCGCTGCCGGCGTGACACGCTGCGGTGGCTGAGCGCGCAGGGCCTGCCCGAGGGGCGGGTCCACATGCGGCGCGACGACGACCGCAGGCCCGCCCGTCGGACCAAGCTGGAGATCCTGAAACGCCTCGCGCGCACCCGGGACGTCCGGATGCTCGTGGACGACGACGAGCTGGTCTGCGAGGACGCCCGGCGGGCGGGCTTCACCGCGGTACTGGCACGCTGGACCGCCCCGTCCACCGCGCTGGAGGAGGCGCAGGAGGGCGAGGGGCGGACCTGAGGGGCGTGCGCGGGGCCCAAGGGATCCGGCGCTCCCGGTAGCGCCCGTCAGCGTCCGTGTCCGTCAGCGTCCGTCAGCGTCCGTCACTCCGACTCGTCCAGCCGGAATCCGACCTTCAGGCCGACCTGCCAGTGGGCGATCTCCCCCTGCTCGATCTGGCCGCGCACCTGCGTCACCTCGAACCAGTCCAGGTTGTGGAGGGTCTGCGAGGCGCGCGAGATGCCGTTGCGGATGGCCTGGTCGACGCCGTCGGGGGAGGTGCCGACGATCTCCGTGACCCGGTAGGTGTGGTTCGACATGCGGGTGCTCCTCTCCGTACGGCCGTGATGACCGGAACGTCACGTGTGTCACGCGTCACTCCACCGTGCCCCAAGCTGGGACGGAGCGCGAGGCGTCCGGCCGATGGCCCGGCGCCCCTTGACCCCCCGTATTGGTCCATACCAAAATCCGGCACACCCGTACGAGCCCCACGCTCGTCCCCCACGTCGGGCCGTTCCCCCTGTCCGCCAGAGACAACAGGACCCCACGTGAGACGTCGTCACCTCCTCGCCCTGGCCCCGGCCGGCCTCGTCGGCGCCTGCGGGCTCGTGTCCCCCGGGACCGACCGCCGCACCGTGACCGTGTGGCTGATGAAGGACAGTGCCTCGCACGACTTCCTACGGCGTTTCACCGCGTCCTTCGAACGCGAGCACCAGGACCTCCGGCTCGACATCCGCATCCAGCAGTGGACCGGCATCGGGGACAAGGTGCAGGCCGCCCTCGCCGCCGACTCCGGTGCCGGACCCGATGTCATCGAGGTCGGCAACACCCAGGTCCCGCAGTACGTGGAGGGAGACCGGCTGCTCGATCTGACGCTGGAGGCGCTGCGCTGGGGCGACCACGACTGGCTGCCCGGCCTCGCCGACCCCGGCAGCCAGGTGGCCCACCAGTACGGCATCCCCTGGTACGCGGCCAACCGCGTCGTCATCCACCGCAAGGACCTGTTCGAGAAGGCCGGCATCAAGACCCCGCCGCGCACCCGCGACGAATGGCTCACCGCCACCCGCAAGCTCGACTCCGGCGGTAACCAGGGGATCTACCTCGCCGGACAGGACTGGTACACGCTCGCCGGCTTCATCTGGGACGAGGGCGGCGACCTCGCGAGCAACAGCGGGACGGGCGGCGGCTGGCGGGGGACGCTGGACACACCGGCCGCCCTGCGCGGCATGGACTTCTACCGGCATCTGCAGGCCCTGGGCGCCGGACCGGTCCACGCCGACGAGGAACACCCGCCGCAGGCAGGGGTGTTCGCCGAGGGCCGGGTGGCGCAGATCGTCGCGGTGCCGGGACAGGCCCGGGCCGTCGTCCAGCAGAACCCCGGACTCAGGGACAAGCTCGGCTTCTTCCCCGTGCCCGGCAGAACCGCGAACCACCCCGGCACCGTCTTCACCGGCGGCTCCGACCTCGTCGTACCGAACAACACCCGCGACCGGGACGGCGCCGTCGCCGTGGTCGCCGCGCTCACCGGGGCCCGCTGGGACACCGCGCTGGCCCGGACCATGAACTACGTCCCCAACCGGAAGTCCCTCGCCAAGGCCGTCGCGAGGGAGGAGGGGGTCGCCGCCATGGCCGCCGGGGCGGCGCGCGGGCGGGCCACCCCGGCCACACCCCAGTGGGGCGCCGTCGAGGCCGACAACCCGATCAAGGAGTACATGACCAGGGTGCTCACCGGGGCCGACCCGGCGACCGAGGCCCGCCGCGCCTCCCGGCGGATCACCGATCTGCTCAACCGGCTGGACTGACGGTGGTGACAGGCCGGTCCGACCGGACGCCGAGGGCGGGAGCCGGACCGTGCCGACTCCCGCCCCGGCAGTAGTGCCGACCGACTGTCAGCGCGCCACGCTCAGCGACAGGGCGAACCGTCCCTCACCGTCCGTCCACCACCGGGTCAACTCCAGCCCGGCCGCGGCCAGTTCGGCGCGGACGCCCTCCTTGCGGAACTTCGCCGACACCTCGGTGCGCAGCTCCTCGCCCTCGGTGAAGTCGACCGCGAGGTCGACCCCCGGGATCTTCACGGTCTGTTCCTCGCGCGACCGCAGACGCATCTCGATCCACTCGTTCTCGGCGTCCCACAACGCCACATGGTCGAAGGCGTCGGGATCGAAGTCCGCGTGGAGTTCACGGTTGACGACGGACAGGACGTTCTTGTTGAAGGCGGCCGTCACCCCGGCCGCGTCGTCATAGGCCTCGACCAGCACCTTCTCCTCCTTGACCAGGTCCGTGCCGAGCAGCAGCGCGTCACCGGGGGACAGGAGGGAGCGGACGGAGGCGAGGAAGACGGCCCGTTCGGCGGGGACCAGATTGCCGATCGTGCCGCCCAGGAAGGCGATCAGCCGGGGGCCGGGGGTGTCCGGCAGGGTCAGGCTCGCCGTGAAGTCGGCTATCAGCGCGTGGACCCGGAGGCCGGGGCGCTGTGCGAGCAGCGCGTGCCCGGCCTGTGTCAGGGCGCTCTCGCTGACGTCCACGGGGACGTACGTGTGCAGACCGTCGAGCGCGTCCAGCAGATACCGCGTCTTCTCCGACGAACCGGAGCCGAGCTCCACCAGCGTGCGGGCGCGCGCCGCGGAGGCGATCTCGTCCGAGCGGGCGACGAGGATCTCGCGCTCCGCCCGCGTCGGGTATTACTCGGGCAGCTCCGTGATCTGCTCGAACAGTTCGCTGCCGTGGGCGTCGTAGAACCACTTCGGCGGCAGTGTCTTGGGGGTGCCGGTCAGGCCGCTGAGGACATCGGCGCGCAGCGCCGCGTCCGTCGCGTCCTCGGGCAGGGTGCGGGTGAGGAGGAACGGGCTCACGTACGGGGCTCCTTCGGCAGTGGGGTTGCCAAGGCGTCGCTCGGCTCCTTGAGAGGGGTGAGCAGCACATCGGTGCGGCTCGCCGCGAGGAGGGTGCGGTCGGGGACCTCCCGCCAGTGCGGGTCGTCGTCGTAGGGCTCGGACGCCACGACCGTGCTGCGGCCGGGCTGCGACAGGTACCAGAGGGTGTCGCCCCAGGTCGTCGCGGTGATGGTCTCGCCGTTGGCCAGCAGCAGGTTCAGCCGGGACCCGGGGGCCGCCTCGGCGACCTCCAGGACCGTGTCGGCCAGCGCCTGCCCCTCGTCGTCGCCGGCCCGCAGCCGTGCCAGGACCAGCGCCCACACGAGCGCCGAGTCGTTGCGCGCCTCCAGCGACAGCAGGTCGACCGCGGGCAGGGTCCCGACGAGGGGCGCGAGCGACCCGGGCCAGCCGCGCACCGCGCCGTTGTGGCTGAACAGCCAGGGCCCGGACGCGTACGGCGCCGCCGCGGCCTCCGCGTCCGCCCCGGACAGGGTCGCGTCGCGTACGGCGGCCAGCAGCGCGCCCGTGCGCACCACCCGCGCCAGGTCGGCGAAGGACAGGTCCGCCCAGATGGGACCCGCCCGACGGTAGCGGGCCGGCACCGGGTCGCCCTCCGCGTACCAACCCACCCCGAAACCATCGGCGTTGACGGTCCCGTACCGCTGCCGCCGGGGCGCCCAGGACTGCCGGTACAGGCTGTGGGCGGGCGCCACGAGGAGTCCGCCGAGCGGCTCCTCGGGGCCCAGGTACGCCAGATGACGGCACATCAGACGTCCCCCGCGGACCGGGCGGTGCGGAATCCGGAGAAGATCTGCCGCCGGATCGGGTGGTCCCAGTTGCGGAACGTCCCCCGGCAGGCCACCGGATCCACGGCGAACGAGCCTCCGCGCAGCACCTTGTACTCCGGCCCGAAGAACACCTCCGAGTACTCCTTGTACGGGAAGGCCCGGAACCCCGGGTAGGGCGTCAGGTCGCTGGACGTCCACTCCCACACATCGCCGATCAACTGCCGTACCCCGAGCGGGGATTCACCCGCCGGGTAGCTGCCCGCGGGGGCCGGGCGCAGGTGCCGCTGCCCGAGGTTGGCGTGCTCGGGCGCCGGGTCCGCGTCACCCCACGGGTAGCGCCTGGAGCGGCCGCTCGCCGGGTCGTGACGGGCCGCCTTCTCCCACTCGGCCTCGGTGGGCAGCCGCCGTCCGGCCCAGCGGGCGTAGGCGTCGGCCTCGTACCAGCAGACATGGACGACCGGCTCGTCGGCCGGCACCACCTCGGTCACCCCGAAGCGGCGCCGCAGCCACTGCCGGCCGTCCCGGCTCCAGAACAGCGGGGCGTGCAGGGAGTGCCGGCGCACGTGCGCCCAGCCCTCGGCCGTCCACCAGCGCTCGTCGTCGTAGCCGCCGTCCTCGATGAACGCCTGGTAGGCGCCGTTGGTGACCGGCGTGGTGTCGATGTAGAACGGGGCCACCTCGCGGCGGTGCGCCGGGCGTTCGTTGTCCAGGGCCCAGGGCTCCGTGGAGGTGCCCATGGTGAACGGGCCGCCGGGGACCAGGACTTCGGCCGGGCCGGCGAACAGCGGGACCGGGGCCGGGTCGGGGGCGGTCAGGGCCTGGGGGCCCTTGCGGAGCTGATGGGTGATCAGCATGGTCTCGTCGTGCTGCTGTTCGTGCTGGGCGATCATCCCGAAGGCGAAGCCCGCCTGGGTCAGCCGCGTGCCGTGGAAGTCGGCGCGCTCCAGCACGTCCATCACCCGGCCCCGCACCTCGGCCGCGTACGCGCGGGCCTCGGCGGGCGGCAGCAGCGGCAGCGAGGGGCGTTCGGAGCGCGGGTGCTCGAAGGCGTCGTAGAGGCCGTCGATCTCCGGTCGCATCGCCTCCCGGCCGGCGACGTTGCGCAGCAGCCACAGCTCCTCCTGGTTGCCGATGTGCGCCAGGTCCCAGACCAGCGGCGACATCAGCGGGGAGTGCTGGGCGGTCAGGTCCGGGTCCTCGACACAGCTGGTCAGCAGCGTGGTGCGGTCCCGGGCGGTGGTGAGGGTGGTCAGGGCCCGCTCCCGGAGCGCGTCGGCGTCGATGGCGGGGTCGGTCATGTGCGGTCCTTCCCATGGGCGTGAGGGCTCGTGTCACGCAGGCGGTCCAGCAGGTCGTCGGCGGGGGTGCGACCCAGGAGCACATAGCGCTCCAGGTACGCCGTCACGGCGTCCGTGACCCGGTCGCTCGCGCCGAGCCGGGGCAGGGCCTCCAGCGCCGCCGCGAAGCAGCCGACGGCCACCTCGTGCAGCTCGGGGTCGGCGAGGCCGTACCGGGCCGCGTCGATCCACAGCGGATTGTGCGGCGCCGGCAGCCCGAGTGCCCGCTCCGCCAGGGGCTTGACCAGGCGGTAGGCGGTCTCGGCGGACTCCGTGTCGTCGAACAGCGCGGTCGCCACGGCGAGCGGCACGATCCAGCCGTCGTCACCGGGCTGCGCGTCGATCATGCGCAGCTCCAGGAACCCGCGGGGTCTGACCGGCGGGAACAGTGTCGTGATGTGGTAGTCGAGGTCCTCGCGGGTGGGCGGCCGGGGCGACCTCGACCTGGTCCACTCCCGGAAGGTGAGCCCCTCCGGGACGTCCCAGGGCCCGCTGTCCCGCCGTATGCACATCACCGGCGAGCCGAGGACGTGCCGGGCCCAGGCCTCCCGTGGGTCGCCGTCCAGCCGGGGCCCGCCCGCCCGGTCCACGCCGATCTCCATCCACGTCAGCTGCCGGGTGGAGCGCCAGCCCGTGGGCTCGCGGCCGACCAGCGGCGAGTTGGCGAAGGCGGCCACCAGGACCGCGCCCAGCTGGTGCGCCAGCCACCAGCGCCGCCCGTGGCCGAGGGGACCGGGTTCCTCGTGTCCGGCGTCCAGGCAGACCTGGACGGAGGCCGAGGTGCACATCATGCGGCGCCCGGCCGGTCCGGTCCGGTCGAGGCAGGTCTCCATGGCGTCGTAGCGCGGCTGGTGCAGGAAGCGCCGGGGCTGGTGCCAGGGGTCGTGGCCGACGCCGACGAGACCGAGGTCGTGCCCGGCGAGCGCCGCACGGACGGCGTCCAGGTCGGCGGAGACGGTGTCGACGCACTCCATCAGGGAGGCGGCGGGCGGCGAGCTCAGCTCCAGCTGGCCGCCGGGCTCTATGGTGAGCGCCGACCTCAGGGGTACGGACCGTAGTGCGGCGTAGGCCGCTTCGAGTCGTTCGGGTGTCACGGGGAGCTGCGGCAGACGCAGCTCGTGGACGAGCCATTCCACCTCGACGCCGACGCCGCGAGGCGGGCCGGTCTTGAAACAGATGCCCCTGACCAGGGCCTCCACCTCGGCTTCGGTCAGGGCGGTGTGAGGCTCCGTACAGTCGCCGCAGTCGGTGGCCGAATCGGACATGTCAGGATCCCTTCTGAGATTCCACCGTGCCGTCGGCCCGGCCCTTCCGGGTGCCCGGACGGCGGCACTCGTCCCACCCAAGACCCTCGCGTCGCTTCGCACAAGGGTGCGTACCGGTACGTTCCGGCTCGGTAATCTCCTCGTTCCCGGCGTTTCCTGCGCCATTTCCGGCCGTTCCCGAACACGGAAAACTCCGTTGCACCGCATGTCCAGCATCACCCACGATGCATCCATGAGCACGACGGGGGAGCGCGCAGGCCGCGCGATCGTGGCGCGTACGGGGGTCGCGCCATGAGCGCGCGCCTGCGCGCCATCGCGCACGAGACGGAACGGATCGTGGAGGCGGGGGCCTACCGCGCCGCCGACGGGCGTGAGGTGTCCATCGCCGCGGCCGTGGACGCCGCGCGCGCCGGCACGAGGATGTTCGGCCCGGAGCCGCTCCGCACCCCGCCGACGGCTCCCGTCGACACGTTCTTCGAGGTCACCGGCGAGAGCAGTCTGGAGGCGGCCCGCCGGATCGGCGGTACGGTCGCCGTCCTGAACTTCGCCTCGGCCCGCAACCCCGGCGGCGGCTTCCTGAACGGCGCCCAGGCCCAGGAGGAGGCCCTGTGCCGCTCCTCCGCGCTGTACCGGTGCCTGCTCGAAGCCCCGCGGTTCTACGACCACCATCGCGCCCACCGCGACCCCTTCTACACCGACCGGGTCATCCACTCACCGGCCGTGCCGGTCTTCCGCGACGACCGCGGCCGGCTCCTCGACGAGCCGTACCCGGTGGGTTTCCTCACGGCCGCGGCCCCGAACGCGGGCGTCATCCGCCGTACGGCCCCGGACCGCGCCGCGGGGATCCAGGCCGCGCTGGTGAAGCGCGCCGAGCGGGTGCTGGAGACCGGCGCGGCCCACGGCTACCGGCGTCTGGTGCTGGGCGCCTGGGGCTGTGGAGTGTTCCAGAACGACCCGGCGCAGGTGGCCGGCGCCTTCCGGACCCTGCTCGGGCCGGGCGGACGTTTCGCGGCCGACTTCGAGCACGTGGTGTTCGGGGTGCTGGACCGCAGGCCGGACAGCGCCGTGCGGGAGGCGTTCGCGTGGGAGTTCCCGGTGGGGCGACGGCTGCAGCGGTAGTCGGCGGGGGCGGGGAACCGGAGAGTGGGTGAGGCCCCCGCGTACGGGGGATGCCGCGGGGGCCTCACTCAGGAAGACGGATGAAGGGCGGCCCGAGTTCCCGGCAGGGCCAGTTCGTCTGCCTTCTCCATCCGGCCCTGATGCCGTCGGCGTCGCGGTCAGTTCCAGCCGTAGCGCTCGTGCAGCCGCTGGCGGACCAGGTTGAACCGCCCGCGGTCCAGGGCGCAGGCCTCCCGGCGCATGCCCTGCTCGTGCAGTCGCAGCACCCGGTCCACGTCCACCCAGGAGTCGCGCCCCGACCGGTCCCACGGCCCGCTGCCGATCGCCACCCACTCGCGGTCGCCGTCATGCCGTTTGCTGGACAGCTGCACGGCGAGCAGCGTGCCGGACGCCTCGCGGGCGACGACGAGAACCGGCCGGTCCTTGCCGCGGCCGTCGTTCTCCTCGAAGGGCACCCAGGTCCACACGATCTCACCGGGGTCGGGGTCGCCGTCGTGCGCGGGGGAGTACTCGGTACGCACCCTGCCGACCTGGCGCGGATCGGCCTCGGTGGTGGCGGCGGGGCCGAAGCGGCCCGGGACGTTCTCATCGGTAAACGCAGTCACGCAGGCACCTTACGCGGACACCGTCAGGCCGGCTGCCACAGTTCGACCCGGTTGCCCTCGGGGTCCGTGACCCAGCCGAAGCGGCCGACGCCTTCCATGTCCTGGGTCTCCCCGGCCACGTCCGCCCCCTTGGCGCGCAGTTGGGCGAGCATCGCGTCCAGGTCGCGGACCCTGAAGTTGAGCATGGTCTGCTGGGCGGGGGAGCCGAAGTAGTCGGTCCCGGACTCGAAGGCCGCGAACACCGTCGGCCCGGCCTCCTGCCGCCACAGGCCGTGTTCGTCGGCGTCCAGGCCCAGGCAGTCGCGGTACCAGGCGCTCAGGGCCGCCGGGTCGGCCGCCCGCAGGAAGTATCCGCCGATTCCAAGCACACGTTCCATACGGCCATCCTGCCAGGCCGAGGACGGCGACCAGGGGAGGACGATCAGGGGAAGAAAAGAACCGGGGGTCCTCGTGGCGGAGGACCCCCGGCTGGTGGCGTCGGGGGGTCTAGCCCTCCCGCTCCACCGGCACCTTCTGCGACGGCGGTGCCGTGATCCCGTTCAGGGACGGTGAAGTCCCGTTCGGGGTCTGTCCGTTCTGGTTCATCGAGGCCAGCAGCTGGCGGGCCAGGCCGAGGCCGGTGCCGCCCATGGTGAGCGCCTTGGCGAGCATGTCGGCCATGCCGTCCGCACCGTTGAGCACCACCATGTTGTCGACGCTGGCGAAGGCGGATGCGCCCGCCTTCACGATCTCCGGCCAGTTCTCGGCGAGTTGCTGCGCGACGACGGCCTCCTGGTTCTCGGCGAGGGCGGACGCCCGTGCCTTGATGGCCTCCGCCTCGGCGAGACCCTGGGCCTTGGTCGCCTCGGCCGCCGCCAGACCGCGCGCCTGCGCGGCCGCCGCCTCGGCCTCACCGGTGGCCCGGGTGGCGGCCGCCGTGGCCGCACCCCGGGTCTTCGTCGCCTCGGCCTCGGCACCCGCGGCCGTCTTGACCCGGGTGGCCTCGGCCGCCGCCGCGAGCTCCGTCTCCTTCGCCTTGGCCTCGGCCGCGGAGATACGCGCGTCGCGCTCGGCCTCGGCCAGCGTCCGCTTCTCGTACGCCTGGGCGTCGGCCGGCTTGCGGACGTCCGCCTGGAGCTGCTGCTCCCGCCGGTGCGCCTCGAGTTCGGCGACCCGGGTCTCCTGGACGACGACCTCCTGCCGGGCTCCCGCGTCGGCGAGCGGACCGGCCTGGCGCGCCTTCGCCGCCGCCTTGTCCCGCTCGGCCTGGTAGCCGGCCTGCAGGATCTCGCTGTCCCGGGTGGCCTCGGCCATCCGGGCGTACGACTGCTGCTCGGCCTCGGTGGCGAGCCGGTTCGCCTCCGCCTGCGCGATACGCGCGTCGCGCTGGACGGCCGCCGCGTGGGGCATCGCCAGGTTCTGGATGTACCCGGTCGGGTCCTCGATCTCGTGGATCTGCAGGGAGTCGACGATGAGCCCCAGCTTCTCCATCTCCGTGCCGCAGGCGGCCCGGGTCTGCGCGGTGAGCTTCTCCCGGTCGCGGATCATGTCCTCGACGGTCAACCCGCCGACGATGGACCGCAGATGACCGGCGAACACGTTGTGCACCCGCTCGGACATCATCTTCTGCTGGTCCAGGAAGCGCCGGGACGCGTTCGCGATCGACACGAAGTCGTCGCCCACCTTGAAGATGACCACGCCCCGCACCTTGAGCGGAATGCCCTGGTGGGTCACGCAGTCCACATGCAGCTCGGTCTCGTTCAGGTCCAGCGAGAGCTTGCGCACCGCCTGCACGCCGGGCAGCACCAACGTGCCGCGCCCCGTGACGATGCGGAATCCCATGCCCTCCTCCAAGCCCTCCGTACGGTGCTTGGAACCGGAGATGACCAGCGCCTCATTGGGCTCGGCGACGCGCCACATCATCTTGAACAGACCGACCACCACGGCGATGGCAAGAACGGCCACCCCCGCAACGACGCCGACAATCATCGGCATACGCCCCCTTTGCATGGTGCCCTTTCGGCACCGAACGAAGGGAGTGTGCTCCTGTGCGAAGCCCGGGTGAAGACGTGGGCGAATCCTTGTTGCAATCTTGACGCACGGACCGGAAAACCGGCTCTCACCTGGGGTGGAGCACGCTCAACTGTCGTATGCGGCGGTCACGTAGACCGTACGGGGCGGCAGGTACTCCACCACCATCACCACCGTGCCCCGCTCGATCCGGTCGCCGCCGGCGGCGCCGTACGCCAGGAAGTGCTCGGCCCCGCCGCGCACCCGGACGATCACCTCGCCGACGAGTCCGGGCCCGACCGTCCCGGTGACCCGCCCCATGAGCCCGACCATCGACGCATCGTCCATGGTCACAGGGTACGGGCGGAACTGTCCTGGACGGCCGGCGAGTCCGTGACGACGTGCTGCGGCGGCCATGACTCGTGCCAGCGCGCCTCCGCCTCCAGCTGGGCGGCGAGCGAGATCAGCAGGGGTTCGCTCCCGGCGGGCCCGAGGAGCTGGGCCCCGACGGGCAGCCCGTCCCCGACGAATCCGGCGGGCACATTCACCCCCGGCCAGCCCAGCACGTTCCACGGCCAGGCATAGGGACACGCGGCGATCATCGCGCGATCGGTGGCGAAACCGCTCAACGGCAGCATCGCGCCGACCCGCGGCGGGGGAGCGGCGGTCGTGGGCGCGAGGATGACGTCGTACGAGGTGAGGAACGTGCCGATACGACGGTGCAGTACGGCCTCGGCCCGTCGTGCCGCCCTCAGCGGCGCCCCGCCCAGGAGGCGGCCCAGCCGGGCGGCGTCCCGGGTGCGCCGGTCGAGGAGGGCCGGGAAGGGGGCCTCGCGCACGCGCTCGGCGAGGCCGACGGTGGCCCGGGGGATGAAGGTGAGCCCGATCTGGCCGTAGGGCGGGTCGGCTTCCTCGACCGTGTGCCCCAACGCGGCCAGTTTCTCGGCGAGTCGGCGTACCTGCGCGGCCACTTCCGGCTGCAGGCGGGCGGGCAGCGCGGTGAACGGCGGCTTGAGGGAGAGCGCGATGCGCAGCCGCCCGGGATCGCGGGTGACCGCCGCGGAGGCGTCGATGGCCGGCGGCCGGTGCGGGTCGCGCTCGTGGTTGCCGCTCGCCGCGTCCAGCAGCAGGGCCGCGTCCGCGACCGTGCGGGCCAGGGTGCCGTTGACGGTGATGCCCTGGAAGGACTCGCCGCGTGGCCAGGTGGAGATACGGCCGCGCTGGGGCTTGACGCCGATGAGGTGGGTCCAGGAGGCGGGGATGCGCACGGACCCGGCGCCGTCCGAGCCGAGCGCGGCGGGCACGAGACCGGCGGCGACCGCGGCGGCCGACCCGCCGGAGGAACCGCCCGGGGTGTGCGCGGGGTTCCACGGATTGCGGGTCGCGCCGAACGCCGGCCCCTCGGTGAACGGCCACTGCCCGAACTCGCAGGTGTTGGTCTTGCCGACGATCACGGCCCCGGCCGCCCGCAACCGCCGTACCGCCTCTCCGTCCTGAGCGACCGCCGGGAACTCCCCTTCGCAGCCGAACGCGGTCGGCTCGCCGGCCACGTCCATGTCGTCCTTGACGGCGACCGGCACACCGAGCAGGGGTGCCCGTACCCCGGCGGCCAACTCCTTGTCGGCGGCGTCGGCTTCGGCGAGTGCGGCCCGGGTCCGCACGACCCGGAAGGCGTTGAGGGTGCCCTGGGTCGCCTCGATCCGTGCCAGCGCCTGTTCCACGAGGGCCCGCGAGGTCACCTCGCCGGCGGCGAGCGCACGGGCGGACTCCGTCAGGCCTGCGGAACGGTCGAGCGTCATGCGGGACACCTCCGTGAGCGCGTTGTCTACCGAACGGTAACGTCCGGCCGCCCACAGCGATACACGTCCGCTTCCGAGCCCGGTGCGTGCGCCGGCTCACCGCGCACGCACCGAGCCGATGCGGGACCCGGGGAACCGCTGTCAGGCGTTCGGGTCGAAGGGGATGCCCGACGGCATGGAGTGGGCGAGGGCGTACGGGAAGTCCCCGTCCTCGATCTTGATGGTGGCGGCGCCGAAGTCGGCGCTCAGGAGCTTGTCGCGGAAGCCGTCCGGGTAGCCGTTCCAGCCGACCAGGCGCGGATAGAACCAGCCGCCCGTGACGTTCTCCGGCGGGTCGTCATTGCCGTTGGCGAAGCGGAAGTCGTGCGTGGAGACACCGTCCTTGTGGTAGACGATCTTCGGGTGGGTGCCGTCGAAGCGGACGGACGAGGCCGCGGCCACCTGGTAACCGCTGTGCTGGGACACCGACACGTACGAGCGTCGCCTGGTCCTTCTCGAAGTAGCTGGCGTACATCACGGCACACCAGCCGTTGTCGCACTTCTCGCGCGAGTAGGTGTTGGCGTTGGCGAGCTGGGCGTAGTCGTGGCAGTGGCCGTTGACGTCGCCGCCGAGCTTCAGGCCGGGGTTGATCGTGCCGTCCGCGCCGATGGCGGCCGTGGCGTAGCAGCCGTCGCCGTCGTAGTCGTAGGCCGGGGAGAAGGTCTGCTCCGGGCCGTCGGCGTTCTGCGGCAGCAGCGTGAGCACGTCGGCGTTCGCCTGCGCGGGCAGGGCGACGACCAGGGCGAGCGCGCCGAGGACGGCGGCGAGCGCGGATCTCCCCGAGCGGGAGAAGGGATGACGCATGTCGACTCCTACGGGTAGCGGGTCAGGTTGGCCACGTTGGCGCCGGAGTTGGACGGTCCCCCGGTGTTGTCGACGACGTGGCTGATGGTGCCGGTGCCGCCGAGGGAGACCGTCACCATGCTGGTGAAGCGGACCCCGGAGGTGTTCGGCGCCTCGATGGCGTGGGCGGCGACGACCGAGGGGTTGACGTTGAAGTAGCAGTAGCTGCCCAGGCCGTAGGCCTGGTGGCTGGTGACGGAGGCGGCGACCTTGTAGGCGGCGTACCCCTGCGTCGAGCCGTTCATCCAGGCGGACTGGTTGGGCGGGTCGTACGGCATCTCGTTCTGGAAGAAGTAGGTGCGGCCGCCGTTGCCGTTCCAGATCGTCTGGTACTTCTGGAAGTGCTCCACGAACAGGCCGTACAGGGTGACGTCGTCGCCGTTGACGATCAGCCCGGTGTCCGCGGTGTTGCTGGTCCAGCCGACCCCGCTGCCATGGTCGGCGCGCCAGATCCACATGTGGTCGCCGATGACGTTGTCGCTGTTGACGATCAGGCCGGTGGTGACCTTGCCGACGCCCGCGCCGCCGACGCGGAAGTACACGTCGTGCAGCGAGGTCGGATCGGTGGCATGGGAGGCGGCGGAGCCGGGCGGCCCGACCTCCAGCAGGGAGGGCGAGTTGGTGGTGCCCGCGTCGAACAGCAGGCCCGCGATCTTCACGCCGTCGACGTCGGCGACCTTCATCGCGGTGATGCCGTTGTCGGGGACCAGGGTGGCCAGGCCCAGGCCGAGCACGACCGTGTCGGCGCGGTTGACCTGGAGCGTCTGGTCCAGGTGGTACACGCCCGGCGTGAACAGCAGGTTCTTGCCCGCCGAGAGCGCGGAGTTGATCTGGGAGGCGGTGGCGCCCGGCTTGACGACGTAGAAGCTGTCGAGGGACAGGGAGGTTCCGGAGGGGCTGCCGCCCGCCCAGCTGGTGCCGGACGAGTTGGACCGCACGGACGGGACGAACACCTGGTAGGCGCCGCTCGCGTCGACGTACAGGAAGGGCTTCTCGCGGGTCACCGGGCTCTGCGCCACCGTGGTGTACGGCGGGCTGGGGAAAGAGGTGGCGGGGACGCCCGTGCTGCCGGTGAAGACCATGTTCCAGTTGGAGCCGGTCCAGCTGCCCAGCTGCGAGTTGCGGGTCAACCACTGCTGCTGGCTGCCGGAGTCGACCTGCCCGTCGATCTTGCTGTCGGCGAGCAGGCCGCCGCTGGACCAGCCGCCGTCGTCGAGGGCGAGACCGCCGCGCAGATGCATCCGGCGGTACGGCGCCGCCTGCGAGACCGCCCAACGGTCGCTGCCACCGGTCGGGTTGACCGACAGGTTCTCCGCGCCGCGCCAGAAGTTCTGGGTGGCGTTGCCCTGGAACCAGTCGGCCTCGGCGTGCACCGCGCCGTTGACGGTCACCGCGTCGGGGGACAGGCCGAGCCCCAGCACCTGGGTGTAGAAGCCGACGTTGACATCGGCGTCGTAGGAGCCGGGCTTGAACAGCACGGCGTAGCGCTGGGAGCCGAACTGGTTGGTCTCCTGCTGCTGGAAGACCGAGTTCAGCCGGCTCTGGATCGTCGAGGACGGCATCGACTGGTCGAGGACGAGGACGTTGGGGCCCAGGTCGGGGTTGGCGGCCGACTGGTCGACGGGGACCACCTGGAAGCGCTGGGCGGCGGTGCCGTTGCAGGTGTACACATGTGTCGAACCTCACCCCCTCCGCTCGGAGGGCCCAAGACCCCAGGTGACCCCGGATCCGCGCCCGCGGCGAGCCACCGGTGACGGGGGCACTGGCGGTGCACCCCTTCCGCCGAGCCGTCGTCGTAGGGTCGAGGGGAGGACAACCGTGACGAAGTCCGTCACCGCCGACGAAGGACGATCGACCATGGCACTGGTTCTGGTGACCGGAGCATCCACCGGGCTCGGACGCGACACGGCGGACACCCTGGCCCGCGACGGCCACGACGTGGTCGTCCACGTCCGCAACCTTGCCCGCCTCGGCGACGCGCGGGACGCCGCACGGTGGAAGGGCGTCATCACCGGAGATCTCGCCGAGCCGGACGAGATCGGCGAAGTCGCCCGGCAGGCAGCCGAGTTCGGCCGCTTCGACGCCGTCATCCACAACGCCGGCACCATGCACCTGCCCGAGGCGGTCACGGTCAACACGATCGCTCCGTACGTCCTGACGGCCCTGATGGACAAGCCCGCCCGGCTGATCTACCTCAGCAGCTCCATGCACCGCACCGGCTCCACCGACCTACGGCGCCTGACCTCCGCCACCGGCTCCTACGGCGACACCAAACTGTGGGTCACCGCCCTCGCGCTCGCCTTCGCGTACCGCTGGGAGTCGACCGCAGCCCACGCGGTCGACCCCGGGTGGGTGCCCACCCGCATGGGCGGGCGGGGCGCCCCGGACGACCTGACCGCCGGCCACCGGACCCAGACATGGCTCGCCACCCACCGCGACGTGACCCCGGCCACCGGCGGCTACTGGTACCACCGCCAGACCCGGACAACCCACCCCGCGGCGCGGGACGAGGAGTTCCAGGCCCGCTTGATCGAGGTCCTGGAGAACCACACGGGCGTACCACTCGACTGACCGCTCGTGAGCAATGCCTCTAGAGCGGCGCCGGAGAGCTCGCCCCCGCGATCAGCAGGTGCGGGCTGCCCGTGCCGTCGGACGGGACGCTCCACAGGTCGCTGCTGCCGACCTTGCCCTGGGTGGGCAGGGCGTAGGCGAGG
>Ga0182007_10000562_pt1 | contig 21866 bp, 12 predicted proteins | sample Sormic07211113_1_FD_123023 | JGI IMG/M metagenome (GOLD analysis project Ga0182007, IMG submission 123023) | Rhizosphere microbial communities from Sorghum bicolor, Mead, Nebraska, USA - 072115-113_1 MetaG | ecosystem: Host-associated > Plants > Roots > Rhizosphere | place: USA: Nebraska... | reverse complement strand
TACGTCCTGCTGTCCGCCGCCGTCTCCCTGGACGGCTACCTCGACGACACCGGCCCCGAGCGCCTCCTGCTCTCCTCCCCGGCCGACTTCGACCGCGTGGACGAGGTCCGGGCGTCCGTCGACGCGATCCTCGTCGGCGCCGGCACCCTCCGCGCCGACAACCCGCGGCTGCTGGTCAACTCACCCGAGCGGCGGGCCGCCCGCGTGGCCGCCGGAAAGCCCGAGTACCCCCTCAAGGTCACGGTCAGCGGCTCCGGGGAGCTCGACCCGGCCGCCAACTTCTGGCACACGGGCGGCGAGAAGCTCGTCGGTACGACGGACAAGGGGGCGGAGCGGGCCCGCGCCCTCGGCCTCGCCGCCGACGTGGTCGCCCTGGGGGAGGACCTCGACTGGCGCACCCTGCTGACGCATCTGCGCGAGGTCCGGGGCGTACGGCGCCTGATGGTCGAGGGCGGCGGCACCATCCACACCCAGCTCCTCCAGCAGGGCCTCGCCGACGAACTCCAGCTGGTCCTCGCGCCCCTCTTCGTGGGCGATCCCGAGGCCCCCCGGCTGTTCGGGCCGGGCGGCTATCAGGGCGGTCGGCTACGGCTCCTGGAGACCCGGCGGATCGAGGACGTGGTGCTGATGCGCTACGAGCCCACCGCGCCCGGCGCCGGGACGGTCCCCTCGGCGGCCGACCACCACTGGCTGCGGCTCGCATGCGAACAGGCGGCGCTGTGTCCTCCGTCACGTACGGCCTTCAGTGTCGGCGCGGTGGTGGTGGGCGCCGACGGCACGGAGCTGGCGCGCGGGTACTCACGGGAGGGCGGCGATCCCGTGGTCCACGCGGAGGAGGCCGCGCTCGCCAAACTGGACCCGGCCGACGCGAGGCTGCCGGGCGCCACGGTCTACAGCAGCCTGGAGCCCTGCGCCCGACGCGCGTCCCGGCCGAGACCGTGCGCCCGGCTGATCCTCGACGCGGGCGTACGACGGGTGGTGACGGCGTGGCGCGAGCCGGACACCTTCGTGGCGGGCGCCGACGGCAGCGGGCGGCTGGCGCGGGAAGGCGTGGACGTGGTGGTGCTGGAGGAACACGCGGAACGGGCGAAGGCGCCCAACGCCCATCTGCTGGGCTGATGGTCAAGGGCGTCCCGCGGATGGCGTATGCTGGTGTCACACCGACGCGGGGTGGAGCAGCTCGGTAGCTCGCTGGGCTCATAACCCAGAGGTCGCAGGTTCAAATCCTGTCCCCGCTACTCAAGGCTCAGGGCCGGAGTCCAGATACATGGACTCCGGCCCTGAGTGCGTTGGCGGAGTGCGCTGGTGGAGTGTGCTGGCGGAGTGTGCGTCGGTGGTGCGGTGCATTCCGAGGGCTGGTCAACTCGCCCGTTTTTCACCGTTCATGGGCCGTAAGTCCAGGCCGAGAAGGTTAATGATCAAGCAGAACACCTTGGAATCACCACCCCGGGTCTATTAACGTTCGATAACGCAGCGCGGTTGTCCCAGCCGTCACAAGAGTCGGCTCCGTGCGCACGCGCCGAATCCCGCAAGGGAGCCGGGGAACCACCACCCTGGGGTGAATCGCGCGGATGCCGTCGTGGCAGCACGACAGGTATACGCGCGTAGGAGACCTTCCTGCTCCGAACCCGTCAGCTAACCCGGTAGGCGAGAAGGAAGGAAAGGAGCACGCCCACGTGGCGTCCAACCCGCCTGCCCCGCCTGCCCCGCCAGCCCCGCTCGTGCCGAGCACCGAGCCCTTCGGTTTCGCCGGACCCCGTATCGACGAGGGGCAGTGGGAGGAGTGGAATCCCACCGAGGAGTCGCTCGCTCCGGTACGCGGCCGGCATCGTGTCGCCAAGCAGCGTGGCGGCGGGCTCGCCCGTAGCTCCACGGTCCTCGGCGTCGGTGTCATAGCCGCCGTCGGCGCGGGCGGTATGGCCAGCGCCAACACCGGCAAGCCGCCGGTCTCCATCTCGTTGCCCGATCTGGCCTCCGTCGCCCATGTCTTCGACGGTGGCTCGGACGCCCCCAAGGGCTCCGCCACCGCGCTCAGCAGCGTCGGGGTGAGCTCCACGGACACCTCGCGGGGCGCCAAGGACGCCGGTGAGGCGCTGCGCGACCGCATCATGGCGCAGGCCGCGTCGCAGCGGATCCAGGTCGACAGCAAGGCCCGGTTCGCCGCCGAGGCCGCCCTCGCCCGGCAGATCGACGCCGCCGCGGCCAAGGCCGAGCAGGACGCGGCCGCCCAGGCGAAGGCCGCCAAGGCCAAGGCCCAGGCCGCCGCCGAGAAGGCGGACGAGGCCGCGCGCCTGGCCGAGTTGGCCAAGCAGTACAAGCTCCCGGTCGTGTCGTACACGATCACCGGCACCTTCGGACAGGCCGGCTCGATGTGGTCCTCCGGGTATCACACGGGGCTCGACTTCGCGGCGCCCACCGGCACCCTCATCAAGGCCATCCACTCCGGCACCGTCACCGAGGCCGGCTGGGCCGGCTCCTACGGCTACCGCACGATCATCACCCTCGACGACGGCACCGAGCTGTGGTTCTGCCACCAGTCCTCGATCAGCGTCAGCGTCGGCCAGAAGGTCCGCACGGGCGACATCATCGGCCGCATCGGCGCCACCGGCAACGTGACCGGCCCGCACCTCCACCTGGAGGTCCACCTGAACGGGCAGGCCACCGGTATCGACCCGATGACCTGGCTGCGCGGCAAGGGCCTCAACCCCTGACCGCCACACCCCTTCGGAACGGCCGCCTCCGTTTGTTTACGGGATGTTTGCGGCCGTTCCGGAAGATCCTTCCGCGGTGCGGATGTTGACGTATGGCATGACTTCTCTTCGCAAGCTCGGCTCCTCCGACCTCGAGGTATTCCCGCTCGCCCTGGGCGGCAACGTCTTCGGCTGGACCGCCGACGAGGCCACCTCCTTCGCCGTGCTCGACGCGTACGCGGCGGCGGGCGGCAACTTCCTGGACACCGCCGACTCCTACTCGTCGTGGGCCGCCGGCAACTCCGGCGGTGAGTCCGAGACGATCATCGGCAAGTGGCTGGCCTCCCGCGGCAACCGCGACGACATCGTCATCGCCACGAAGGTCAGCCAGCACCCCGACTTCCCGGGCCTGACCGCCGCCAACATCAAGGCCGCCGCCGACGCCTCCCTGCGCCGCCTCGGCACCGACCGCATCGACCTCTACTACAGCCACTTCGACAAGACCGAGGTGCCGGTCGAGGAGATCATCGGGGCGCTCGACGAGCTGGTGCGGGCCGGCAAGGTGCGGCACATCGCCGCGTCGAACATCTCACCGCAGCGGCTCCAGGAGTCCCTGGACGTCTCCGACCGCGAGGGCCTCGCCCGGTACGTCGCCCTCCAGCCGCACTACAACCTGGTCTCCCGGGACACCTACGAGGGCGAGCGACAGGACATCGCCTCCCGGCAGGGGCTCGCCGCCGTCCCGTACTACGCCCTCGCCTCGGGCTTCCTCACCGGCAAGTACCGGCCCGGCGCGACGGTCGAGGGCCCGCGGGCCGCGGGCGCCGGCGAGCACCTGGAGACCGAGCGCGGCCGGAAGGTCCTCGCGGCCCTCGACGAGATCGCCGAGGCCCACGACGCCCCGGTCGCGACGGTCGCCCTGGCCTGGCTCGCGGCCCAGCCGACGGTGGTCTCCCCGATCGCCTCGGCCCGCACCCCGGAACAGCTCCCGGCCCTGCTGGGAGTGGCGGAACTCACCCTGACGGACGCGGAGATCGCCCGCCTGACGGAGGCGTCGGCCTGAGGCCTGAGCGGGGGCCGACTACGACTGATACGGGTTGTACGCCGGGTACGGGCCTCCGTACCCGGGCGCCCCGTAGCCGGGGTTCGGTCCCGCCGGATACCCGTACGCCCCGTGCACCGGCCACGGCGGCGCAGCCACCGGGACCGGTGGTGCCGTGGCGCGGGCCGCGTAGTCGAGAGCCGGCCGGGCCGTCTCACGGCGGTGCCACAGCTCGGCCAGCAACTCCTGTTCCCGTACGACGAAGTCGGCGCCCGCCCGCCCACGGCGCCCCCGGTGCCGTAGAAAAGCCAGTGAGGTCGCGAAGGCCTCGTACTGGACGACCGCCCGCGCGCCGGGCTTTCCGAGGTGGCGGGCGGCGTAGTCGCGGGCGATGCGGCGCGCCCGCATCGAGCCGAGCGCGTAGGGCTCGGCGGGGCTCAGCCAGCCGGTGACGGCGTAGGCGGGCAGCTCCTCGCGGACCGTGCGCAGTTCGCGCTGGCGGGTCCAGATGACCAGCCAGGTCAGCAGGCCGAACGCGGGGACCATGAAGGCGGCGTAGACCGCGAAGAAGCCGTACTCGCCGAAGGTCGACGAGCCGTTCCACATCGCGTGCATGCCCATCGCCAGGAGCAGTCCGCACAGCGGGATCAGGACGCGGCGGGTGTGCTGGCGGTCGGCCGCGCTCGCCGCCAGACCGAAGCCGATGCCGGTGAGGACGGTGAACAGGGGGTGTGCGAAGGGGGACATGATGACGCGGACGAAGAAGGTCGCCGCGGTCACGGAGGCGATGCCCCGGTCGCCGGTGAGCTGGTCGGTGCCGAAGGCGGTGCCCAGGTAGAGGATGTTCTCGGTGAACGCGAAGCCGGTCGCGGTGATGCCGGCTATCACCACTCCGTCGACGATCCCGGTGAAGTCCCGTCTGCGGAAGAGGAAGACCAGCAGGACGGCGGCGGCTTTGGCCGATTCCTCGACTATGGGCGCTATGACGGTCGCGCCGAGCGTGTCGGCGCCGGACGGGTCGGCCGTCGCCGTGGCTATCCACTTCGTCGCGAAGCTGTTGGCCACGATCGCTATCAGCGCCGCCGCGCAGGCGCCCCAGGCGAAGGCGAAGAGAAGGTTCCGCCAGGGGCCGGGGGCCACCCGGTCCAGCCAGCGGAAGGCGGCTATGAGCAGCGGGACGGGGAGCACGGCGAGGCCGAGACCCACCAGGAAGCCCTCGGTGCCGGTCTGCTCGCGCACCAGCGCCAGGATGACCAGCCCGGAGAGCGCGAGCAGGGTGACGAGGGCGCCGTAGCGCACCCAGCCGCGCTGCCACCAGTGCGCGTGCCCGAGCACGGTCTCAGGGGCGCCGGTCTGCGGCGGCTGTGTCGGGTACGGAGGAAAGGTGGCCACGGCATTGACCCTAGGTGGGGGGCTGGTTGTGGTGCTGTACGCGGCGGAAGAGCAGGTCGTTCACGACATGTCCCTTGTCCAGTCCCTGGCCCTCGAAACGGGTCAGCGGCCGGAACCGGGGGCGAGGCGAGAAACCGCCCCCGGGCTGTGTGTTCTCGAACGCCGGATGCGCGGTGAGCACCTCCAGCATCTGCTCCGCGTACGGCTCCCAGTCGGTCGCGCAGTGCACGATCCCGCCGGGCCTGATGCGGGTCGCGGCGAGGTCGAGGAACTCGGGCTGGATCAGCCGCCGCTTGTGGTGCCGCTTCTTGGGCCAGGGGTCCGGGAAGTAGACGCGCAGTCCGTCGAGCGAGTCCGGGGCGAGCATCTCGCGCAGCAGGATGATGGCGTCGCCGTTGCCGACCCGGACGTTGGAGAGGCCGCCCTGGTCGGCGAGGTTGAGCAGATTGCCCTGTCCGGGGGTGTGCACGTCCACGGCGAGGATGTTGGTCTCCGGGTCGGCACCGGCCATCCGGGCCGTCGCCTCGCCCATCCCGAAGCCGATCTCCAGCACCACCGGGTTGTCGTTGCCGAACAGCTCGGCCGGGTCGATGGTGTGCTGCCCGTCGATGTCCAGCCCCCACTTGGGCCACAGCCGCTGCAGCGCGTCCGCCTGGCCCGCGGTCACCCTGCTGCGGCGTGGCTGGAAGCTCCTGATCCGCCGCTCGAAGTGGGAGCCGGCCGGGTCGGCCTTGGGCCCGTCGGGAAAGCGGGGCTCGCCCTTGGCCCGGGTGTGACGGACGGAGACACCGGGGGCGTGGCCGGGGTGCTCGCCTGGGTCACCGGTCGCTACCGGCTCGGCGGGCTGGGGGGCTTCGGGGGCGTTGAGGGAGTCAGACACAGTGAGTCGATTTTAAGGGGACGGCGCTTCGCGACGCCGGTCACATATCTCTCGGCCAGCCCTATACCGACCCGAGCATCGCCAGCGCCTTCCGCGCCACCTCCCTGCCGATCGGCAGGGAGGCCGTCGCCGCCGGTGACGGCGCGTTCAGCACATGGACCGCCCGTGCCCCCTCCTTGATCAGGAAGTCGTCCACCAGCGCGCCGTCCCGCAGCACGGCCTGCGCCCGCACGCCCGCGGCCGTCGGCACCAGGTCGGCCTCCTCGGCGGCCGGCAGCAGCCGGCGCACCGCGTCGACGAACGCGGCCTTCGACACCGACCGCCGCAGCTCCCCCGCGCCGTACCGCCAGTGCCGTCGGGCCATCCGCCAGGCACCGGGCCAGGCCAGCGTGACGGCGACCTCGCGCGGGCGGACGATCCCCCATCCGTACCCCTCGCGGGCGAGCGCCGGCACCGCGTTGGGCCCGATGTGGACGCCGCCGTCGATCCCGCGGGTGAGATGCACCCCGAGGAACGGGAACGCCGGATCCGGCACCGGATACACCAGTCCCCGCACCAGCTCGGGCCGGGCGAGCTCGTAGTACTCGCCCCGGAAGGGCACGATCCGCATCCCGGGCTCGTCGCCCGTGAGCCGTGCGATCCGGTCGCAGTACAGGCCGGCACAGTTCACCAGCACGCGCGCGCGTACGACGTCGCCGGCGGCGGTGCGGACGGCGACGCCCCGCTCCGGCCGGCGGTCGATCTGCACGACGTCCGCGTCGTAACGGATGTCCGCCCCCGAGGCCTCCGCGAGCTGCCGGGCGACGGCCACGAAGTCGCAGATCCCGGTCGTGCCGACATGTATGGCGGCCAGGCCGCGCACCTCGGGCTCGTACTCCTGGATCTGGGAGCCGCCCAGCTCCTTGACCGGAATCCCGTTCTCCCGGCCGCGCTGCACCAGGGCGTGCAGGCGGGGCAGCTCCGCCCGGTCGGTGGCGACGATCAGCTTGCCGGTGACGGCATGGGCGATGCCGTACTCCGTGCAGAACTTGACCATCTCGGCGGCGCCCCGCACGGCGTACTGCGCCTTGAGCGAGCCGGGCCGGTAGTAGACCCCGCTGTGGATGACCCCGCTGTTGCGCCCCGTCTGGTGCCGGGCGGGGCCGGACTCCTTCTCCAGCACCGCCACCCGGGTGCCCGGCGCGGCACGCGTGATCGCGTATGCCGTGGACAACCCGACGATGCCCCCGCCGATCACCAGCACGTCGCAGTCGTAAGCGATCTCATGCCGCACCTGCACCACCTCCGCCTCCGATAGTGCACTGCGCCACTGACATCGTGTTCAAACTGCCCCACGCCGTCTTATGCCGGCGCCATCAGCAGCGGCCTCGCCCGCTCCCGCAGCTCCACCACCCGGGGCTCGTCACCATACGGCTCCAAACGGTGCAGGAGGTCCTTCACGTACTCGGTGGTGCGCGCCGACGAGATGCGCCCCGCGACCTCCACCGCCCGCACGCCCTGCTCGCACGCCGCATCCAGATTGCCCGACTCGAGCTCGGCGACGGCCGACACCACCAGCCGCAGTCCGTGCGAGCGCACGAACTCCTCCGTCGGCTTCGACAGCGCCTGCTCCGTGAAGCGTCGTACCTGCCGGGGCGCCTTCAGGTCCCGGTAGCACTCGGCCGCGTCCGCGGCGAATCGGTCCTCCCCGTAGAAGCCGAGCCAGGACGGATCGTTGTCGCCCTCCCGGGAGCGCTCCAGCCACCCCTCGGCGGCCTTCAGGGCCGCCCCCGCGGCCGCCGCGTCCCCGGCACGCGCGTGGGCCCGCGCCTCGACGAGCCGGAAGAAGCTCATGGTGCGGGCGGTCGCAAGTCCCCGGTTGCGCTCCAGCGCGGCCTGCGCGAGGTCGACGCCCTCGTCGCCGAAGCCCCGGTACGTCGCCTGGAGCGACATGGAGGCCAGCACATAGCCCCCGAGGGGCACGTCGGCCGCCGCGCGCGCGAGCCGCAGCGCCTGGATGTAGTAGCGCTGCGCCGCCTCCTGCTGCCCGGTGTCGAAGGCCATCCAGCCGGCCAGCCGGGTCAGCTCGGCGGACGCGCCGAACAGCGCTCTGCCCACCTCGTCCGAGTACGAGCCGAGCAGCAGCGGTGCCGCCTCCACCCGTAAACACTCGGGCACCATGGACGAACGCCAGTCGCCGCCTCCGTACTTGGAGTCCCAGCGCCTGGCGTCCTCGGCGGCCTCCCGCAACTTCTGCACATCGCTGTGGCCGACTTTGAGCGGTGCGCCCGAGCCCTCGGCCGAGTTCGCCTCGCGCGCCACCGAGCTGTCGGCCGGTGTTATCAGCCACCGTGAGGCGGGCGTTGCGTACGCGCTCACTGCGAACGATCCGGCCAGCGACTGCCAGATGCCGCCGGAGCCGGCCCGGCGCCCGGCGAGGTCGAGGCGGTAGAGCTCCGTCGCCGACCTCACCGCCTGTCCTACGTCCCTGGGGAAGGCGAGGCCCACTTCGGGCGCGGGATCCGCGTCCGCCAGGCCGATCTCGTGGAGCGGCACCGGGCGGCCGAGCTTCTGGCCGATCGCGGCCGCGATGAGGTGCGGGGCGGCGCCCTGGGGCACCATGCCCTTCGACACCCAGCGCGCGACCGAGGTCTTGTCGTAGCGAAGTGTCAGTCCTCGCTGGGCGCCAAGGTCGTTGACGCGTCGGGCGAGGCCTGCGTTGCTGATTCCCGCGAGGGCGAGAACGGCGCCGAGCTTTTCGTTCGGCCCGCGTTGCTCCCTGGACATTGCGCCACCCCTCGACACAGACGGCTGCCGCGTTGGCATAACCACGCGGCATTCGTAAACCCAGCGTAGTTCGCCGCATCCCAAGCGTTAAGAGGCATTGTTCCGGATGGCGGGATTGTGGTCCGTACTGAAGTACGGGTCCGATACGCGCAGTTGCGTCGTGCTCCCGCTGTGTGGCCGTGCGCCCGTGCGTGCGCTCTTCTCCGGCCATCGGGGGAGCGGTTCCATGGGCCGTGCGTGGGTCGGCCCGCTGTACTGGATCCAGTGGGCTGGGGGACACCGCCACCTCCATCCCCGCGGGTGGCGGAACGGTCCGGGAGGCGAACTCCGTCTCCCGGGCTGCGCACCCGGGCGGCGGTGCGCAGAGCCTGTACGGAGCGTGTCCACGCCTGTCCCCGCAGCGCCAATTTGGCTGAAAATAGACCTCGCGTTCCCGGGGCGATTACCGCTCCCACCACGGAACTTGAGGGCGCGAAGGGCGTTCTCGGGGCGCGTTGTGGGGGCGCATTCACGTCGCAGAGACCTTGTCCTGCACGGGTGTTCGGGCCCCCGGCGGGTCCCCGCACGGGTGAGCGCTCCGGCGCGCCACGGGGATCGTAAGCGGCTCCTGGGCACCTCCACGCGCGCGTTCTTCGTGGCAGCATGGTGAACCGTTCGTGCGGTGCACTGGTTGTCCACAGCCTGTGGAGGCGTCGATGCGGTGGTTGGTGGGTTGGAGCAGCACCGCACCGGTGACCGCCGGCATCGGTTCCGCGGGCGCCACCGGGAGCGACGGGGAGACGGTGCACCCGGTGGGTTCCCAACTCCTGTGGGGCGACCCGGACCCGCTGTGGGCGGTCGGCGACTGGCGCCCCGACGAGGTGCGCGTGATCAAGGCCGACGCGCAGAACCGGATAGCGGTCCTGGGCACCTGCGGCGCCTCCGACGAGGAGCTGCGGGTCGGCCTGTTCGCCGCGCGCGGGGGCGCTCTTCGGCATCTGACGGCCTGGTCGGGCAGTTACACGGCCGTGGTCCAGGTGGGCCGCCGGGTCACCGTGTGCGGCGATCTGGCGGGCGCCCGCCCGGTGTTCCACACCCCCTGGGCCGGCGGCACCGCCTACGCGACCGCCGCGCTCCCGCTCGCCGACCTCATCGAGGCCAACCTCGACTTCGGCCATCTGGCGGCCCTCCTCGCCGCCCCGGACGTCCCGGCGGCGCTGCACGACTCCACCCCCTACGACGGCGTACGGCGTATTCCGCCGGGGCATGCGCTCATCCTGCGCACCGGGGCGCGCGAGATCGCCGGGTACGAGCCGGTCGCCTCCCTCGCCGTGGCGGCGCCCTCGGCCGACCCGGACAGCGCGGTGGACGCCGTGCGGGACGCGCTGGTGGAGGCGGTGCGCGCGCGGCTGTCGGCGCCGAGACACGTCCCGGGCGCCGACATAGACCCGGGCCCGGTGCCGGGCATGGGACCCGCAGAACGCCGTGCCGCGCGCGGGATGCCGGTCGCGGGCATCGGCGCCGACCTCTCCGGCGGTCCGGCCTCGGGCACCCTGGCGCTGCTGGCCGCCGGTCTGCCGGGCATGCCGGGGACCGTCCTCGGACACGGCACGGGCGCCGGCGAGCGCCTTCTGGCGGTCACCTTCAACGACCTGGCGGTCGGCGGCCGCGAGGCCGAACTGGAGCGCGCGGGCACCCTCGCCGCCAACCCCCGCCTGCACCACGTGGTCGTCGCCGGCGGCGAGGAGTCCCTGCCCTACGCCGACCTGGACGGCCCCCTCACGGACGAGCCGGCCCAGTCGCTGGTCACGGCCGCCCGCCACCGCGCCCGCCTCGCCTCCGGCAGCGCCGACCACTTCACCGGCTACGGCGCCCGCCAGGTCCTGGACGCGCACCCGGCCCGCCTGGCCGACCTGCTGATGGACCGCAAACGCCGTCACCTCGTCCGCCCCATCACGGCCCTCGCGAAGGCGGACGGCTCGGTGCTGGTCCCGGCGCGCGTGTACGGCGCGGCGCGACGGCTGGCCCGCACCCCGTACCGGGCCGGCATCGAACTGCTCGCCGAACGCCTCCTGGAGCGCCGTTTCGACGAGCCCGGAGGCGCGGTGGGCGCCTCCCTGGCCGCCCTGACCTGGGCCGGACCGGGCCCCGCGGCGCGCTGGCTGACCGGTGAGGCGCTCGCTGAAGTATCGGTTCGCCTGCAGGCGTCCACGAACCGCTCGGGCGTCGGCCCGGGCCTGCGCCCCGGCGACCACCGCGCGCGTGCCGCACTCGCCCGCCAGGCCGCCGACCTCCGCGTCCTGGAACAGGCCGCCGAGATCCGCTCCCAGCGCCTGCACGCCCCCTTCCTCGACAACCAGGTGGTCCGCGCCTGCCGCGCCCTCCCCGAGGCCCTGCGGGTCCAGCCGGGCGCCCGCGCCGCCATCCTCCGTACGGTCCTGGAGGGCGCCGGCGTCCGCGACCTCCCGCCCGGCTGGGGCGCACCCTCGCACGCCTCGGCGGCCGTCGCGGCCCGCACGGGCATCCGGGTCGCCGCGGACTCCCTGATGGCCCTCTTCGGCACCCCGCTCCTGGCGGAGGCGGGCCTGGTGGAGGCACGGGTGGTCCGCAAGGCCCTGCGCGCGGCGGCACAGGGCGAGCCGCTCCCCCTGGACGGCCTGGCCGACCTGGTCTCCCTGGAACTGTGGCTGGGCCGCCTGCTGGCCCGCCGGGGCACCTGCTGGACGGGCACCCCGGCGCGTCAGCGGGCGGTACCGGCGGGGATCACACCGAAGCGGGGCGCACTGGCGTCGGGCGGGGGAGCGGGCGTGGTGTGAGCGCGGCTCAGTCCCGCTGGGCCGCCCGGATCGCCGAGACGAGTTCCGCGACCCCGTGCTCCTTCAGCACGCCGTAGTGATCCCCGGTCAGCTCGACCACCGTGGGCGTACGGGTCGACCAGCCGCTGTGCGACTCCAGGAACGAGTAGTCGTCACCCCGTGCCTTGAACACGGTGATCGGCGCCTCGACGGTGCGTTCGGTCAGTTCGCGGAAGGTGTACTCGAACTCGTAGGTGGTGGCGACGATCCGGGCGATACGGCGGATCGTGCTCGCGTCGAGCGCGGGGATCAGCCCGCCGACGTACGACACGAAGCTGTCCTCGTCGCGGGTGGCCGCAAGGCACGCGTCGAGGGCCGGGCCGTGGATGGCGCCCGCGAAGACGGAGAAGAGGATCGTCACGTACGCGGTATCGGTGTAGGAGGCCTCGCGGCCGCCGTCGGGCCGGCCGACCCTGGGGTTGCCCGGGCAGATCAGCAGCAGCCGCTCCACCTTCTCGCCCGCCTGCTCCAGCTGCCAGGCCGCCTCGAAGGCGACCCGGGCGCCGAAGGAGTACCCCCACAGCGTGTACGGCCCGCCCGGCTGCACCCGCCTGATCTCGCGCAAGTCCGCGCTCGCCATCTCGCGGATGGTCGGATACGGCGTCTCACCGGCGTTGATGCCGTGCGCCTGGACACCGAACACGGGCCGGTCCAGGCCGACCTCGCGGCCGAGCAGCCGTAGGTTCATCGGGGAGCCGCCGAGGCCCGGCCAGCAGAAGACGGGCGCCGAGTCCCCCTCGCGGGCGAGCGGGAGGAGCCGGGAGGCGGGGGTGTCCGTGTCGGCGTCGACACGGGCGGCCAGCTCGCGCAGGGTCGGCGCGTCGAAGAGGACCTGGAGGGGGAGCCGGGTGCCGTACTCCCGGTTGAGGCGGTTGATCAGGGCGACGGCGATGAGCGAGTTGCCGCCGCAGGCGAAGAAGTCGTCCGCGGCCGAGACCGCCGTCGGGTCGGGGTACTTCAGCGCCTTCCCCCAGGCCGTGGCGAGCCGACGTTCGGTCGGGGTGGCCGGCGCGACGTACGGTCCCGCCGCCGGGTCCGCGGTGACCTCGGGAAAGGCCGCGAGGGCCCGGGTGTCGACCTTGCCGTTGGCGGTGAGCGGCAGCGCGTCCAGGACCAGGACCCGGCCGGGGACCATGAAGTCCGGCAGGACCTGGGCGAGTTCGTCACGGATCATCTCGGCGGGACCCTTGGTGTGCACCGCGTCCTCGCCCATGCCCTCGCTCGCCACCTGCTCCTCGCCGACCCGGCCACCGAGGAAGAAGTACGACGCCCCGCTCGCCAGGCCCGCGGCGCCGAGGATGTCGTCGAGGCGGCGGGCGGCCGGCAGGGGGTGGCCGCTCTTCGAGGAGTAGCCCGAGGACATGAAGCCGAAGCCCGGTACGCGCTGCAGATGGTGCAGCCGGGTGCCGAGGCAGACGTACTCCAGCCAGGGTTCCCCGGCCCGGCTGACCGCGCTGATGCCGAAGCTCGCGCGGGCGTGGACGCCCTGGTTGATGGCGATGACGTGCCGGGGTTCGATCAGCTCCGCGCCCAGCGGCTCCAGCCGGCCCTCCCGGTAGCGGTACTGCCCGGCGGGCAGGCCCTCGACGCGGCCCGGGTGGGCCTGGACGAACAGCTCGGTCGGGTCGCGGCGCGGGCGGCCGTCGTTCGCGGTGATCTCGAACGTGCCGACGTAGTGGTCCTCCTCGGCGACGTCGAGGGCGGCCTTGACCTCGGGGAAGCGGCCCAGGGGGGCGACGGTCAGACCGTGGGCGGGCAGGACCTCCTCGAACACGCCCAGCATGTGGCCGGTCTCGAACTCCAGGACCTCCTCGATGTTGGTCCTGTAGACGGGCTCGATCGCCCGCCGCTTGCCGAGGAAGTGCAGGGCGAGACCGCCCTCGCGGCAGCGGCCGGTGGGCTCGCCGACACGCACCAGGGTGTGTTCGGCCGGGTGGTGGTAGTAGACGCCGGGCGCCAGGTCCGCGACGCCGCCGGACTCGACGTAGAGCTGGGTGGCGTACAGGGCGCCGGGGGAGGCGTAGGAGTACTTGGGGAGCAGGCGCTCCGCGCTGCGGAAGGGGCCGAACCAGCGCAGGACGGCGCCGAGTTCGGGGAGCGTCAGCTCGTCCAGGGGGCGGGTGTACGGGGTGCCCGGGCGGGGCGCCAGGAGGGCGAGGAGGTCGTCGCGGGTGACCGGGCCGCCCTCGTAGAAGCGGTAGGTCTTGCGGGCGAAGGCCGCCCGGCGCTGCTCGGGGGTCTCCGCGCGGCCGGGCAGGGCGAGGGCGGGGCGGCCGGCCAGTTCGGCCGGATCGCGCAGGCCGGGGTTGGACAGCTGGGCCCTGACCTGCAGCTTGGACGCCTTGGACTGGTGGTGGGCGCCGTGCGCGCCCTGGTCCATGACCGCGGCCGTACGGGGGTTGAGCTCCACGCAGGCGACCAGGGCCTGGTGGCCGGTGCGGGCGTCGTCGGTGACGAGGGCCGCCGCGCGGCGCACCCAGGTGTGCTCCTCGATCCGGGCCGCCACCTCCTCCAACTCGACGCGGTAGCCGCGGAGTTTGACCTGGTTGTCGGTGCGGCCGACGAACTGCAGCGTCCCGTCCGGGTTCCACAGGCATACGTCGCCGGTGCGGTACAGGCGCTCGCCGGGCGCGAACGGCGACTCGACGAACCGCTCGGCGGTCTGCTCGGGGCGGTCCAGATAGCCGCGGGCCAACTGGGTGCCGCCCAGGTACAGTTCGCCGATCTCGCCGATGTCGACGGGCGCGCGGTCCTCGTCCAGGACATAGGCGTGCACATCGTCGACGGGGACGCCGATCGGGACGGTCGCGTTGGCGGTGCCGCCGACGTCGTCGGGGTCGACCTGGTGGGCGGTGGCGTTGATGGTGGTCTCGGTCGGGCCGTACAGGTTGACCAGGCCGACGCCGGGCATCGCGGCGAAGAACTCGCGGGCCAGCCGGTGGGTGAGCGCCTCGCCGCCGGAGAAGACCCGCTGCAGCGAGGTGCAGGTGTCGAACTCCTCGGTGTCCAGGAGGGCCTGGAGCAGCGTCGGCACGCACTGCAGGGCGGTGACGCCGTGTGCCCGTACCGCCTCGATCACGGCCTCCGGGTCGCGGTGGATGCCGGGCGCCCCCAGCACGACCCGGGCGCCCACCGCGGGGGCGAGGATCTCCCACTGGGCGGCGTCGAAGCTCATCGGCGTCTTCTGCAGGATCGTCACCTCGGGGCCCAGATGCCCGCAGGAGGCGAGCCAGCGCAGCTGCCCGACGACCGCCCGGTGCTCGATCATCACGCCCTTGGGGCGGCCGGTGCTGCCCGAGGTGTAGATGACGTACGCGAGATGGCCGGGGCCCGCCGGCGCCCGGGACCCGTCCGCTTCCGGGGTGAAGGGCTCCTCGGCCGTGTCCTGCGGGGTGAGGACCGTCGTGCCGCGCGGTGCCAGGGCCGCGAGGCGTTCCCGCAGGTGGGGCTGGGTGACGACGACCGAGGTGCCGGAGTCCTCCAGCATGTGGCGCAGCCGTTCCTCGGGGTAGTCCGGGGACAGCGGCAGATAGGCGGCGCCGGCGGCGAGGATGCCCCAGGCGCCGGTCATCAGGTCGAGGGACGGCTCGGTGAACAGGCCCACCCGGGTGTCGGGGCCGACGCCGAGACCGGCCAGCCGGTCGGCCAGGGCCCGGGCCCGTGCGTCGAGTTCGCGGTACGTGAGCCGTTCGCCGCCGCGGCTCACGGCGGTCGCGTCGGGCCGCAGCCCGGCCTGCTGTGCGAGCAGGTCGGGCAGGCAGGCGCCCGTGATCGGTATGCCGGAAGTCAGTGCACTCGCAGTCTTCATCGGATCGTCCCCCCGCAGTGTGGTGCTCGGACCGGTGTGGCCACGGGGTCCGGCGGCGCACCCTCCCGATGCGCCGCCGGACCCTGTTGATCAGCCACGACGAAGGCTGCGGGCGCGGGCTACCGAAGAATTCCCGGTCCGCTACCGCGCGGGACGGGAACGGACCGGGACGGCTTCGGGAACGGCGTCGGCCACGCTCGGGGCACAACCGACACCTGCGGTACCGCGAAACCACCGCGGCGCCGGGCCATCCGTGAAGGGCGAGTCGCCGTGACCAAGTTCGTTCTCATCTCCGGATCCATCCGCCGGGACTCGCTCAACGCCTCCGTCCTCGCCACCGTGCGCCGGCTGCTGGCCGAGCGGCCGGACGCGGACGGCATCGAGGTCGAGACGCTGTCCGTGGGCCTGCTCCCGCACTTCGACTTCGACGTCGAGCAGGCCGACGGCTCGGCCGCCGTACGGGAGGCCAAGAGGCTCGTACGGGACGCGGACGCCCTCTTCATCAGCACGCCCTCGTACAACGGCGCGATGCCGGGCGTGCTCAAGAACGCCCTGGACTGGCTCTCCCGCCCGGGCGGCGACAGCCCCCTGACCGGCAGGACCGTCGCCCTGGCCAGCGCCTCGCCGGGCGCCCGCGGCGGTGTGGACGCCCAGGCCGCGCTCGCCGCGGTGCTGACGCGGTGCGGGGCGCGGGTGGTGGCCCACGAGGCGGTGGCGGTCCGCCGGGCGGCCGAACTGCGCATGGACGACGGCGACTTCACCGACCCCGAGGTCGTGGAGGCGCTGGCCTCCCTGATCGACGCGACGCTGACGGCCGTACGGGAGCCGGCGGGCGCGGGCGCCTGACAGGGACCGCCTGACAGGGACCGCCTGACAGGGACCGCCTGACAGGGACCGCCTGAATGGACCGCCTGAATGGACCGCCTGAATGGACTGCCTGACAGGGACTGAGCGCGGGCGCCGTACGCCCATCTGATCCGCCCGCTCACCGACATGACAGACAAGGGACTCCCCATGCCGCACCCCACAGCCGGGACCACCGGCCTGATGAGCACACTGCGCGAGGACCTGCGTGTCGTCGTGGAGCGTGATCCGTCCATCCGCAACCGCCGCGAGGCCCTGCTGCACCCGGCGCTGCCCGCCCTGTGGACACACCGGGTCGCGCACCGGCTGCACCGCCGCGGCCACCGTATGACCGCCCGGCTGCTCGCCTACGGCGCCCGGCGCGCCACCGGTGTGGAGATCCACCCCGGGGCCGAGCTGGGCCGGCGGGTGTTCATCGACCACGGGGCCGCGGTGGTGATCGGTGAGACCGCGCAGGTCGGCGACGACGTGACGATCTACCACCAGGTGACGCTGGGCGCGGTCGGCTGGTGGACCGATGTGAAACGGCCCGAGGGCGCGCGCCGCCACCCCCGGGTGGGCAACGGCGTGGTGCTCGGCACCAACGCCACCGTGCTCGGCCCCGTCACCATCGCCGACCACGCCGTGATCGGCGCCCAGGCACTGGTCAACAAGGACGTGCCCGCCCACGCGAAGGTCCTCGCGCCGACCGCCGTGATCCGCGGCGAGGGGCAGCGGCCCCGGCTGATGGAGGACCTGTTCGCGGTGACCGCGTCGGCGGGGTCCTGGTGAGGGCCCGCACCGAGCACCGACCTTCCGCTTCCGACCGAGGAACCCTCATGCCTCCAGCCGTAGTCGACAGCATCACCGAACTCGTGGGCGCCACCCCGCTGTTGCGGCTGCCCCTGCGCGAAGCCGCCGACGGCGTCCGGGTGCTGGCCAAGCTGGAGTGCGCCAACCCGCTGTCCAGCGTCAAGGACCGGGCCGCCCTGTTCATGCTGACGGCCGCCGAGGAGCGGGGCGAACTGCTGCCGGGCCACACCGTGGTCGAGTCGACCTCCGGGAACACCGGCATCGCGCTCGCCGCCCTGGCCGTCGCCCGCGGCTACCGCTGTCTCATCGTGCTGCCCGACAACGCGACCCGGGAGCGCGTCCTGACGCTGCGCATGCTGGGCGCCGAGGTCGAGTTCACCGACCACACCCTCGGTTTCGCGGGCTGTGTCGAGCGGGCCGAGAAGCTGCACGCCGACCTGCCCCGCTCCTGGTACGCGAGCCAGCACACCAACCCCGACAACGTCCGCGCCCACTACACGACCACCGGCCCGGAGATCTGGGAGGCCACCGGCGGCCGGGTCACCCACCTGGTCTGCGCGGTCGGCACCGGAGGCACCCTCACCGGCACCGCCCGCTATCTGCGCGAGCGCAACCCGGACCTGCGGGTGGTCGCCGTCGAGCCGACCGGCTCCGCCCTGCTGTCCGGCGGCGCGCCGGGACCGCACCGCATCCCCGGCCTCAACGGCGGCTTCATCAGCCCGGTCACCGACGTCGGCCTGATCGACGAGGTGATCGCCGTGTCCGACGATCACGCGGCCGCCGCCACCCGCTCGATCGCCGCCCGCACCGGCCTGCTCGTCGGCATCTCCTCCGGCGCCGCCGCCCACGGCGCCACCGAACTGGCCCGCCGCCCCGGCCTCACGGACGCGACCGTCGTGACCGTCTTCCCCGACACCGGCGAGCGCTACCTCAGCTGGTGGCCCGAGGAGCCCGAGGACCCCGAGGAGCCCGAGGACCCCAAGGCCTCGGTGGCCTCCGAGGACCCCGAGGCCTCCGACGGCACGGAGGCGGACCGGTGAAGTTCAAGGACCTCCACCCCAACCTGCGCCTGCGCATAGGCGTCGCCTTCGTCCAGCGGTTCTTCGACATCATGCTGGTCCCGCTGATGGTGATCCACTTCGCCCAGCTCTACGGCGCCGCCACCGCCGGTCTCATGACCCTGGTCGTGGCCCTCGCGGCCATCACCTGCAACCTCGTCGGCGGCCACCTCTCCGACACCTACGGCCGCCGCCCGATCCTGCTCGGCGGCGAACTCGGCGCCACTCTCGCCTACGCGGGCCTCGCCTTCGTCGCCTCACCCGCCGGCGGCGGCAACGGGATCGTCCTCTACGGCCTCTACCTGCTCGCCGCCTGCTCGGCCGGGACCGCGCTGCCCGCGAACGACGCGATGCTCGTCGACGTCACCACCCCCGAGACCCGCACGGCCGTCTACACCATCAACTACTGGTCCACGAACATGGCGTTCATGCTGGGCTCGCTGGTCGGCGGCTTCTTCTACAACGGCTACTTCTTCCAGCTCCTCGCCGCCGCGGCCGTGTTCCTCGCCGCGATCTTCACCACGACCTTCCTCGGCATCAAGGAGACGGCCCCCGAGGACGGCGTGGCGAACCCGCGCGGGGTGAAGTCCGCGCTCACCGGCTATGTCTCGGTCGTCCGTGACCGCGTCTTCCTGCGCCTCATCGTGGCCGCCCTGCTGATCCGCTCCATCGAGGTGCAGATCTCGTCCTCGATCGCGGTACGGCTGGGCAACCACTTCACCCCGCAGGACCTGATCGACCTCGGCTCGTGGCACGTGCGCGTGACCGGCGTCAACATGCTCGGCATCATGCGGGCCGTCAACACCCTGCTCGTCGTGTGCTGCGCCCTGTGGGTCAACCGGCTGCTCGGCAAGGTCGGCGAACGCCGCCGCCTGATGTCCGGCATCGTCGTCTTCACCGTCGGCTACATGGTGTGGGCCGTCAGCGGCGACGCCTGGACGCTGATCGTGGCGACCTTCGTCGTCACCGCGGGCGAGCTGATGAACGCCCCCGTGAAGCAGACCCTCCTCGCCAACTCCGTACCGGACGCCTCCCGCACCAAGTACATGGCCGCCTACGGCCTCCAGGTCCGCCTCGGCCTGCTCGTCGGCTCGCTGTGCGTGACCCTCAGCGCGCTCGTGCCCAGCTGGGGCATGGCCCTGGTCTACGCCGTCTTCGGCGCCGCCGCGATGGCCCTGTACCGGTCGCTCTTCCGCGCCCAGGACGCCCGCGCGGCCGAGACCGCCTCCCTGACCCCTGCCACCACTTCCTGAAAGGGACCTGCAGTGACCGAGAACAACCGGATCCTCATGGTCCAGCCCTACCACCAGCTGGTGGAGAAGGCCGTGGCGGCGGGCTTCGAGGTCGTCTCCCTCTGGGACCGCACCCTCCAGTCGGCCGACTACCTGCGCGAAGTCGCCCGCCACTCACGCGAGTTGCTGTACACCGACTTCAGCGACGAGAGCGCCCTGCGCACCCTGGTCCGTCAGACCGCCCGCGCCCATGACGTGGCCCATGTGCTGCACCTGGGCAAGGAGTCCACGATGCTCCCGACGGCCCTGGAGGCCGACGCGCTCGGACTCGCCCTCAACCCGCCCGAGGCGGTGCGGCTGCTCAACGACAAGGCGGCCATGCGGGCGCTGCTCGCCGCGCACGGCCTGTCACCGGTGCGCAGCGCCGTGGCCGATGCCCCGGCCCAGGTCGGCCTGCTGATGGGCGACTTCGGCTACCCGGCGATCGTCAAGCCGACCCGGCTCCAGGGCAGCGCGGGGGTGCGCCTGGTCCGCTCGGCCGACGAACTGCTGCTCTGGCAGCGCGAGGTGGAGACCTTCGGCTACGAAGGCCCGGTCGTCGTCGAGGAGTTCCTCGAAGGCCCCGAGTTCAGCGTCGAGACCCTGAGCGCGGACGGCGTCCACCAGGTCGTCGGCGTCACCGCCAAGCGGGTCACCGACGGAGACCTCTTCGTCGAGACCGGCCAGCTCTTCCCGGCCCCGCTGCCGGTTGAAACCACCGCAGCCATGGGCGAGTTGGTGACGGCGCTCCTCGACGCGGCCGGCCACCGCTTCGGCCCCGCCCACACCGAGATCATCCTCACCCCGGCCGGACCGCGCATCGTCGAGTCCCAGGCCCGGCTCGGCGGCGACCGCATTCCGCACCTCATCCGCATCGCCACCGGCTTCGACATCGAGGCGGCGATCTTCGAGACCCTGGCGGGCCGCCCGGTCGAGGTCCCCCGGCCCGAGCGCTCGGCCGCGATCTCCTTCTTCCAGCTGGAACCGGGCAGGATCGAACGCGTCGAGGGCCAGGAAGCCGTCCGGCGCTCGCCGTACGTCCACGACCTCCGCTTCCCCTACGGCCCCGGCGACGAACTCCCCGTCACGGTCCACTCCGGCAGCCGGCACGGATTCGTGGTCGTCGAGGGAGCCGACGCGCGGGAGACCGAGGAACGGGCCGAGACCGCCAAGTCGCTCCTGCGGGTGACGTACGCCTCCGCGCTCCTGAACGCGGTCCGGCCGCAGACCACCGCACCGATGGTCCCCGAGCGCACCCTGCTCCTCCTCGGCCACCTCACCGAACCGCTGCGGACCGCCAAGTCGCTCGGTCTGAACGTCATCCTGATCCAGCACAAGGACAAGTTCGACCCGGAGCAGGCCCGGCTCGCCGATGTCACCCTCGTCGCCGACTTCACCGACTGGGCCGTGGTGGAGCCGCTGGCCAGGGCCCTCCACCAGATCTGGAACTTCACGGCCGCGCTCTCCCTGACCGAGCCCGGACTGGAGATCGCCGGGCGGATCAACGACCTGTTCGGGCTCGGCGGCACCGGGTACGAGACGGCCCGGCTGCTGCGCGACAAGCTGGCGATGCGCCGCCATCTCGCCGAGGTGGCACCGCGGTTCGCGATCGGGGCCGGGCCGCTGACCGACCGGGAGAGCCTCGCCGCGTTCGGGCGGGAGCACGGCTTCCCGTTCGTGGTGAAGCCCGTCGACCTGACCGCCGGGTTCGGCATCTTCAAGGTGACCGGGCCCGAGGACGTCGACCCGGTCTGGCGGCACATCGAGGCGCTGCGGACCGGCGGGGTCGACCGGGGCACCACGCTCTACCAGGTGGGCGGCTACCTGATGGAGGAGTACATCCCGGGCCCCGAGTTCAGCGTCGAGTCCTTCAGCTTCGCCGGCCGGCACGTCGTCGTCGCGATCACCGAGAAGCTCGTCGACGAGACCCACTTCGCGGAGCTGGGCCACGCCATGCCGGCCCGGCTGGAGGCGGCCGACGAGCGGCGCATCGAGGAGGCGGTCGCCGCGTTCCTCGACGCCGTGGGCCTCACCGACGGCCCCGCCCACACCGAGCTGCGGCTCGCCCCGCGCGGCCCGCTCGTCATCGAGGGCCACAACCGCAACGGCGGCGGCCGCATCCAGACCCTGGTGCAGACGGCGTACGGCATCGACCTCGTCCGGTACGCCCTCGCCTGGCCGTTCGGCCTGGTCGACGCGCTCCCGGCCCGCCCCGAGGCCCGCGCCGCCGGCTGCGTACGCGGCCTGCTGGGCCGCCCCGGCACGGTCGCCGAGGTCATCGGCGCCGAGGAACTGCTCACCCACCCCGACGTCCTCGCCGTCGACATCGCCGCCCGCAAGGGCACGGTCCTGCGGGCCGCCCGCGACAACTGGGACCGCCTGGGACTGGTCGCCGTCACGGCCCCGGACACGGGCAAGGCGGTGCTCCTGTGCGAGGAACTGGTGGCCACCCGGCTGACGGTCCGCATG
>Ga0182007_10000561_pt1 | contig 21947 bp, 24 predicted proteins | sample Sormic07211113_1_FD_123023 | JGI IMG/M metagenome (GOLD analysis project Ga0182007, IMG submission 123023) | Rhizosphere microbial communities from Sorghum bicolor, Mead, Nebraska, USA - 072115-113_1 MetaG | ecosystem: Host-associated > Plants > Roots > Rhizosphere | place: USA: Nebraska... | reverse complement strand
GCAGAGTGTCGGCCGAATCCTTCACGTAGCCCTGCATCGGCGCCAGCGCGTAGATGCCGGCGGCATTGGTCGCGCCCTGATAGTTCGGCGAGATCGACAAGGCCGTGTCGCTAGCAATGTTGGTGACTTCATACCATGCGCCGTCAGGCCCGCGAAAGGCATCGCCTACCCGGCTGTTAGCAATGAAAGCGGTGCCTGTGCCGATCACGGCGTTCGAATTTAGGACGACCGAGACCGTACCTGATTTGTACCAGGGCATTGAGTATCTCCAAAAGAATACGTGCGAAGCGGAAGAAGTCAGGCCAGCAATTTGGCGCAGAGGAATGGACGGTGCCCTTGGTCAGTCCAGGCAGTTGTTGCGAGGCTGTACATCATGATGCGGCCGTTGGCGTAATCGACGCCGAGTGCGCAACCACCACCCGATGCATTGTTGTGGCAGTTCATGGCGAAAGGGTTCAGGGAGACGTACTCTCCAGCACCAAGCACCTTGTTGATCCCCCAGAAATACCGGTGACCAACGGTCAGCTGCTCTTCTCCGAGGTAAGTCCAGTTGCCTGCCGCGAAAGTAACGACCACCGCCGGGGCACCGCTGTCGTAAACAAGCGCCGCGTTCTGATCCCACATCCGTATCCCATAAGCTGCCGTACCCATGGACGCCCAGGCGGCCACGAAGTACAGGCCGCTTAACGCTGCATTGACGTTGGATGCCTTCATGGTGAACCCGGTCCAGTTGCCCGGACCACCGGTGAACCACACGGAGATCGGCACCTGTATCGTCCCCTGGTCCGGGCGAATGAACACCAGCGGCGGATCTGAGCTTGTGATTGCTCTGGCAAATACCCCAGAGGCATTGGTAGTCCCCGAATACGACCCTTTGGTCAGCATGCAAAGCCGTGGCGCCTCGGAATCGATCTGGACAAATGAATTGTCATTGATGCTCTGAAATCCATAGGTCATGTCGCATACCTTATCGCGTAGGCCTTGGCAGCAACCGTTGAGCCGATCGTGCCGGCGCTCGCGGATGGGTTTTTTCTCCTGACAATCACCTGGTTAGCCGAGGTCGAGACGTACGGATAGGACTTTTGGTTGCCGCTCCCGTCAGTTTCTGATGACTGCACATCCTGCGCCCTTGTCGGAATGATCATGAACACGCAGTTGGCCGGATTGAAGCCAGGAATGCTCAGCGTGTAGTCGGGCGCGACTCCACTGAAGTCGATCACGCCCTGCCAGATCACCTGATAGGTGAACGTCGTGGTATCCATGGTCAAATTGCCGTTTTCGTCCCACACTCTGGCGCCGTAACTCATACGCTAAGGTCTCCCCACTGGTAGCGCTTCACGCCGTTTTGATCGAACACTTTGCCGCCGGCATTGTTAATCAGCTGACGTCCGCCCCCGCCGAACGCCGAGTTGATCTCGAACGTACCGTCGAAAAACAACTTCCACCCAGTGGTGCCCGCGACGTAATTGTTCGATTGGATGTAGTTGCCGATCTTGGCATTGGTGATCGTGCCATCTTGGATGTACGCCGAGTTCATGAACACCTGGCCGCCAACCACCGCAAACGGAACCGAGACGGTGCCGCCTGCGATGGTGTTGACGATGGCGAATCGATCCGCGCTCACCAGGAACTGGCTTTGCAGGCCGGCGCCAGTGTTCTCGATGCCCAGGCCGACGCCGGCTGCGATGTACTGCCCGCCAGCGGAGATCTGCATCTTCACCGACCACATGGTCGAGAGCTTGCCGCTGGTGTCGGCATAGGCTGTCGACGTCTGCTGAATCGCGGCGGTGTTTTGCCCCACCGACACATTCACCTGATCGATCTTCGTGGCTGTTGCTGACTCGTTGGTAGCGACCACCTGTTCCAGCTCGGTGATGTTCGCGGCGTTCTCGCCGATAGCGACATCGAAGGTAGTGATCCGCTGCGCCATCGCTTCGTTTTCAGAGGTGCGAACCTTTGATTCCGAAGCTATCGCGGCGGTACTTGTCCAGCCCTTCAGCGCATCCGCCAGAGCCCCCTCGCCATTGTCGTCGCGGGAGGATGCCCGCAACGCTTGAAACGCGGTCGCCTGTGCAGTGACCACGCCGTCGAGCTCAGTGATGTCGGCAGTATTGAACGCGACCTGCTGCGCCAGGCCGTTGGCCGTCTCGATCGACTGACCCACATCCAGCCAATAAGTGGCATTCGGAGGCGGCGTGTTGATTGGCACTTCGCTTTTAGCCTGAAAGATCCGGTCGCCCTCAACGACCATAAGGTCTTTCGCGTATATCCGATCAGGCTTGTAGCCGGTCAAGCCATCGAGCGCATCGATCTGATCCTGAAGTCCTGGGATTTTGTCGATCTCATCCAGAAGGATCTGACCGAGCTCCGATCGGGTGATCTTCCCTGCCAGTGCAGCCAGGTAGGCCGACACGTCATTCGAGGTCGAGGTCGGAACGTACAGGAATGCGCTTTTCCCATAGGCGTTCGACGAGCGCACGAAGTAGTAATAGTTCGTGTAGAACGCCAATCCTGTATGGGTGAACGACAGCCCTCTCCCGAGGAAGTCGGCGTCGTCCGCGGTGGCGGTCGGCGAAGTACTGAAAAAGTACTCGTAGGTGCCGCCGTTGAGCCCGTAATTCGGGTTCTGCGGGATCAGCACGATGTGGTCGATCGACGACTGCACTACGCACGACTCCGGGATCGGCGGCCCGTTGATGCTGACCGTGATCGTCGCCTCGCCAGACCGAGCCATAGGCCCGAGAGCCGCCACGCTCATCGTGTAGTTGCCGGACGGCAAGCCATTGACTGGGCATTCGGTCGATATCGCCGGGACGTTGTACGACCGAATCGCTGTAGCGCCCTGCCGAACGATGACCACGTATTCCGAGACGATCCCGCTTGGCGGCGCCCAGGAGAGAACCCCCTGAATAACCTCCGCATCATCACCCGCCACCCACGCAAGGCCGGTAGGCGAACCGAGTCCGCCGGTAGGTAGATTAATGAAGCCCAGCGGGTTGTACGGCTGACCTACTGCATCGTCGAAGATGGCCGCCTCGTACTGCTTGACCTGGACCGTGCAGCCTTCGCTATCGCCCATAGACCAGTCGGAAACAATGAACTCGCCAAGGATATTCAGAGACGGCAGGTTGACCCGCACCACGCGGCCCGGCCGACAGTTGTAGCCGGAGAAGTTCATCGGAATACTGATCGCCCCGCCCGCACGGCGACGGCGCAACTCCATGTTCGCCAAGCGCTGGGCCTGGTACGGATCAGTGACGTAGGAGTAGGTCAGCGTTTCCGCTGCTTCACCACCGTCCTCAACGATCCATTCTGCAACACTGACTTCGGGGTAGTCGGTCTCGGTCCAGGACTGATCCGGATCGATGAACGTGCCTCGAACGGTGTTGATTGCCGAATCATTGGTGGGCTCGGTGCTGCCTGTGACAGTGCCGATCACCATGTCTTCGGTGATTTCGAAGTCATACGGGCCGTAATAAGCGCCCGCCTGAAACATCCAGCGGCCGCCGACACGTATCAGGTGACCGCCAGAGGCCGCTTCAAGCTTCTGCAGAACACCTGTGCGCTGTTCGTCCGCACCGATCACGCAGCCGCTCCTATAGCGCTGGCTGGTCGAGCCGTCAGCGTTGGTCAGCGCTTCGTCGCACACGTTGGCGGCACTGGCGAAGGTTTCGAATACGATCTCGTCGTCAGGCACACCACAACGCGCACGCAGGAACCAGAGCAAGTGCAGCGCGGTATTGGCGCTGTAAACGGCGGTGCCGGTGCGCGGGTCGTAAATGTCGTTCCGGCCGCGTACTACAAACCGAGTATCCGGGATGCCCGAGGGGAATTTCTCGGCACTGTACTGCAGCGAAACACGAACGAAGGATAGGCCGCGACCGATCTGGCTGTCCTTCCAGTCTGGGCAGTTGGCCTTCAGGAAAGCGTTCACCTGCGTAGGATTGACGATCAGCTCATAGCTGGCCAGCGGACCAAACGCACTGATCTCTTCTTCGCCAAGGTAGATGTTTTCAAGCGCATCGATCGGGCCTTCGGACAGCACGTACACCAGGTGAAGCCACTCGCCCTCACCTTGCGCGCCCGATTGTTCCTGAGCCCAGACGAGAACGCCGCCGGTGGAAACGCGGCCGAGGATGAAGCGAACCGGAGCCTTCGACGATCGCACGGTCTGCGCGGATGGCTCGTTGTCACGCAATGGTGACTTGGTGTTGAGCTTTTCCTGTTGCTCGGCTGCATAGAAGGCCAGCGCCGCACCAGCGACAGCGCCCCACGGGCCGCCCTGAGCAAAACCAACAACCGCACCAACCACAACTGAGGCAAGTTTTCTGACGCCGCCGCTCATTCAACCCTCCAAGCGGCCAGTGGCTCGCATTCAACTCTGGCCGCGCCGTCATCGGTCGTTGCCCAAAAATCTCCAGCCCAGAAGATGGCCATGCTTCGGCCGCCGGGCGCGTCGTACATCACTACGTCGCCGCGCTGGATGAAGGTCAGCGGAACCCGCGAAAAGCAGGCGTCCCACGCTGCTTCCAGGCTGCCGTGCTGCTTCTTCAGCTGTCGCTTGGCGCCAGTCTCTGTCGTGTACTTGCCGCGGTACTGCTCGGCTGGATCGATACCGCAAACAGCCGCCGCGCAATCAGCCGCGAACAGGCAGCAGTCAAATTCGCCCCATGAAAAAGGCCGCTCTTGGGCGGCCTTGATCACGTCGTTCAGTCGGGTTGTCCAGTCTCGGTAGCGCATGGCTAGCTTCCATAGGTGAATGTCGGTGCGTCCTTCTTCGAGCCCCAATAGATGGGCCACTCGGACATCTGGGCAATGGCGAAGAAGAACCGGTCGCCTTCGTGGCGTGCGCGGTGGTTTTCATCGGTGAAGCGCTCGGTGCCGGTGCGGCTCCACTCAGCCATCCGGTCAACGACTGGGACGGTGATGCTGTTGCCATCCTCGCCGCTGCCAGAGAACGAGAACTTGGCAGCATCCATCCGCCCCGAGAACAGAATGTCCGCCGCGTAGTTGCCGGCCTCATCGAACACCACGAACATGACTTTGGCCATCCGCCCGCGGCATCCGCGCACATTGGTCTCAGACAAGATGTAGGTATCCAGACCACTGAGGGTCAGCTCGACCGACATTGGCGACCCGGAGTTGTCGCTTTCCTGTGACTGGCTGACCTGGCCGAAATTGCCAACGCCTTGATAGGTGATGCCGTCGACCACCAAGTCACCGGTGCCGGTATGCGCGAAGACCATGCCATCGACGAAATCCAGCTGCACGGCGTACACAGGCATGAACTTGCCGGTGGCGATGATGTTCACTACGTTTTGGCTGAACGGGAATGCTGAGGGCATCAGAAGGCCTCCCTGAATTGGTAGGAGCCACTTGAAACAACCGGCTTTACAGAGATTGCCCAGGTGTCTGAGGTCATGCGAACTTCCGAGTACGGGTTTAGGTACTCGACCGCCGCCCCGGCCGTAAGCGTTTTGCGGATTCGCTTGTTGAGCAGCACGGTCACCTGCCCCTGAGCATTTGCCGAGGCCGGATTGGTAACCTCGAACATCTCGCCTGCGATGGTGATGTAGTCGCCGGCGCTGAAGACTGCAGCGCTTGGTGTTGCGCCGGCAATCAGCATGCTCCTCGCCTGGGCATTGCCAGTAACGACCGTCAGTGCGCCGACGCTGTTCGTCCGTTGCCGAGTGAAGGCTGGCAGGTTGCATGTTCCGAACATCCCATCCAAGCGACCAAGAAACGCCGACAGCTCGCGCTCTTGATCTCTGGTCAGCACGCCATAGGTCAGCGTGCATTGCCAATAGGCGCCCGGATAGCCAACGATCTGCTGGGCATTCGATAGGGTCGAAGTGAACGCTCGGCTATTGTTGACGATGCCCCACGTCATTTCAGACGGGCGCAGCGAAGCCGGCCACGTTAGAGCCATGTAATACTCCTTAAAGGCTTAGCGCCGAGCGATCAGCTGGCGGATGGTTCCGTTCTGTTTTAGGTCACGGACGACCAGCTCATAGCCGCCCTTTGCTCCCTGCATAGCCGCTTCCTTGACCATGTTGATGGTTGCGTCGTCGGGCGTACCTTGGAAGCTAAAGTGTTGCTCAATGACAACGCCGGAGCCTGATGCGGTAGAGCCCTGCGCTACGCCGGAATCCTTGCCGCTTGATGCTGACCCAACAAATCCGCCGTCAGCGTATCCTTTGCTTGATGCGTTCATGCGCTCAAGGAATTCGCGCGTGCCAGGCTGCGACACCACGTCCTTGCGGACCACAAACTCGCCACCGTGAACAACGCCTTTCGGCTCGTACCTTCCGCCGTCGCCGGTATAACCGCCATCAGAGAATCCGTACTTCGCCCCATAGCCAGCAGCCGAAGCGCCGAGACTCGATGACGTAGCCCCAGCAGAGCCAGCCGCCAATCCATTGCCCGCAGCAGATGCGCCAGCACCAGCAAAGCCGCTGAACAGAGTTCCAAAAATGCCAACCGCCGCCTGACGAATTTGGATGCGGATCAGGTCGGCAATGATACCGTCGGCCAAATCCCTGAACGACAGCTTCCCGGTTTTCACGAATTGGATGATGCTGTCTTCCATGTTGCTGAAGGCGTTGGTGAATAGCGATTTGCTTTGGCCTGCTACATCAGCGGCCTGCTCGGCGTAGGTCTGAAATGCCGACCTTGCGCCGTTCGACCAGTCAGCCTGGGCCTTATCCACTTTGGCCCAGCCATCCACCATGATTGCGACCTGCTGCGGGAATAGCTCCTCGGTGATATTGATCTGGTCCTGCAGATCCTTGCGTTGCTGGTCGGTTGATGCCCTGGCAAGCTTTGTGCGCAGATCTAGAACGCGGTCGTTGTGATCGCTCTCCAGCTTCAGTCGCTCGGAGGCTCTTTGTGCCTCCTCCGATCCCTGACCAATAGCAGCGGCAGCCTGGTTTGCAGCTTCCTGCTGGTTCTGAAGCTGTTTCTGGATCTGTAGCCGGTACTGCTCTGCCTGGCTCAATTCTCCAGTTTTTGCGATGACCGCGGCGTAATCCTTTGATGCCTGGCCTAATGCAACGCCGTATTGTTCCTGGGTGATCTTTCCCTTCGAAAGCGCAAACTGAAGCTTTTCCTGCGCCTCAGTCAGATCTCGAACAGCCTCTGCTGCCGGATCTGCCTTTTTGTAGAGAGCATCGAAGGCGCTCAGCGCAGCGTTAAGCTCGCCTTTTTCACTTGGTCCTTTCGGGGTTTTAGTCGGCTTGTTCGGCGTGGTGCCGGCAACAATTTGCGCCATCTGCTCTTCAGCTAGCTGCTGAGGTGTTTTGCGCGAGGTGGCCGGTGCAGCTGGCGCGGTACCGCCATTGGTCAGCAGCCCATAGCCGCTAAGGCTTTGCTTTGGCTGATCGACCAGCAACAGATTTCGACCTGCTGCCAGGTTGACCGACTTGTCGATGATCCGCTGCATTGCACTGACTTGCCGGGCCGAACTCTCTTCAGCTGCTTTTGCGGTATCGCCCAGGGCTTTCTTCTGCGCGGCAGCCGTATCCTCAGCGGCCTGCATGGCGGCATAGCTCGCAACCAGAAGAACCTTCAGGCGTTCCTGCTCGGCCTTGTTGTTCTCCTTGACGGCGTCCTGGTACTTGTTGAGCAGGTCGGTCTGAGCTGCGATGGCCTTGGCTTGCTCTTGCTGCGCCGCATTAGCGCCCATCTTGATTGCGGTGTATGCGGCCTCAGCTGCTGCGTTTGCGCCAACTAGGTCGCGCGTCTTTGTCAGCTGTGCAATGTACTTGTCCCACGCCTGAGCACTGGCGCCATTGGCCTTGCTGGTAGCATCCTGCGAGGCTGCCAGCTTGCCGTTATTGGCTGATGCTTCCTGCGCGAGCTTGCTGACAGACTGAAGACGCTCGGCATAGCCAGCCGCCGATTGAATGCTGGTGTCGTAGCCGGCGGCGATCCCCTCCAGAGAGGACTTGAATCCACCTGATAGGCCTTGCGTCGACTGCAGCCAGACAGTGACATCGTCCAGGGTTTTCTGTCCGGACTTCACTTGAGCAATCATGCTCGACAGAGTCGCCAAGTCGGATACCCGTGCCGCGCCGACGGAAGTGATCGCATTCTCGGCGATGTTTCCGTAATTACTGGCAGAGGCCGACGCCTGATCAAGCGCCGCCTGTTGTGCCTCGGCCCACTTCGACGCCTGATTGCGCTGTTGCGCCGCCGTCAGGCTATCGAACTTCTTGACCGTATCGTCAATCGTCAGGTTTTGATCAATCAGCGACTGCGTGCCGGTGTCGGCAGAGCTGCTGAAATAGATGTAAGCAGCGGCAGCGGCGGAAAGTCCCAGCGTTACCAGGCCAAGCGGGCCGCCAATAGCTGCCATGGAGGCGCCGCGAACTGCTGCGCCCCGAGATTCGGCGGCATTGAGTGCGTTCTGTGCGGCAGCTTGTGCGCCAAGGATTGCCGCGCCTTCAGTGCGCGCAGCATTGAGCGCAACGGTTTGCTGGCCGACGACTGCACCGGTCGCCAACTCAGCTTGTCGCGCAACAGCAAGGCGGGCCTCGGCGGCCGTGAGCTGCGAGGTAATTGCAGCCTCTGCGGTGCGGATCTCGGCGAGACGGGTATGCGAAGCTGCTAGTCCGGTGTTGTTGATCTGCGCCTGCATCCGCTGGACTTCGAGCTGACGGTCGGCAACAAGCTGAGCAGAAACAGCCTTCAGCTGCCTGAGGCTAGCCAGTTCTGTCTGAGCCGTCGCCATGGCTTCACTGCGGGCGTAGATGGCCCGAGCCAGGCTGGCCTCGGTCGAAGCCACGACCACGCTTTGTATGGCGACAGCCTCGGCCGTGGCGGCCACTTCTGCCTGGCGGGAAGCAATGATCTGCTGATTGGCTGCGACGGTATCGGCGAGTCGAGCCTTGGCCGCCAACGCTAGAGAGGTGACGAGGCCGACCCCGACCTTTGTAGCGTAGGCGCCAGTGATCGCCATAAGCGCATCGGCATTGGTGACAACCGCTTTTAGGCCGTCGCCGCCGACTGCCACGACATTGCCAAGGCCGGTGGCGATGGTCTGGATGCCATGGATAACCTCGGGCTTTGCCAGCGAGTTTGCCAGCTCATCTACGGAGCTGATCAGGGGGTTAATGTCGATCTGACCGACAGCGGCCAAGAAGTTGTTTTTCAGCGCCGTCGATGCCTGCTCGAACCGCCGCGGCATGCGATCCAGCTCGGAGTTCAGCGACGACAACGATTTGAGCAGTGCGTTGGTGACCACCTCGGCGGTGATCTTTCCGTCAGCCGCCATCTGGCGAATCTGGCCGTTGGTGACGCCCAGGTATTCAGACAGCGCCCGGGTGATGCGAGGCCCCTGCTCCATGACAGAGTTCAGTTCCTCGCCGCGAAGTGTGCCAGAGGCCAAGCCCTGGGACAGCTGAATCGCAGCGTTGGATGCCTCCTGCATGGTGGCGCCAGAGATTACAAACGCTTTGTTGATGGCGTCGGTCACGCCAAGCAATTGCTCGGTGGTGTAACCGGCGCCTCGGGTGGCGTTGGCCAGCCGGGTATACAGCGAAACAGTCGACTCCAGCGAGCTGCCTGTATTGTTCGCCATCGTCAGCAGCTTCTGAAACGAATCAGTAGCGACAGAGTTCGATGAGCTGACAAGCGCCAGAGAGCCCTGCATGGACTTGAAGGCGTCAGTCAGGCGGATGATCTCGCCGACAACCCGGCCAACTCCAAGTGCTGCGAATGCTGCGCCGGCTGCCTTTGCCGCAGTTCCGGCGCCATCCATCGAGCGCGCCGTCTGGTCACCAACTACGACCAGATTGTTGAGGGTGATCCGAAGTTGCTCGCCATTCCGCTGGGCCTGCCGCGAATCGATGATGATATCTAAGCGACTGGATTGCTGAGTCATGGCTTTTTCCTGGGCGTAAAAAAACCCGCCGGAGCGGGTCTTGTTTATTTTTTGGCTCGGGGATCTCCCCCGCAGCTTGGACAGTACATGCTGTGCTTCTTGATTGGCTCGCCGCATGCGCCGCAGGGCGAAAGGCGAGTGACTGGCGACGGCGCCTCAGATTTCGCGACTGGCTTGGCGGGCGCTACTGGAGCAGAGAAGGGAGCCACCGGACTAACTCGACCAAGGATCTCGCCAGGCTTGTAGTCCGGGCTTCCGCAGTACCCGCCAGCCGCAAAGGATTGTCGGCGAATCATGCGAACAACCTGTGGAGCAAGCACCCAGCAGGCCACCAGGACGAAGATGATCAGACCGAAAGCCCAGTAGCTCGCCATCACGCCGACAGCGATAGCCACCAGCCAAGGCGCGAATATCAGCGCCGCGACAACAACAATCAACCCTATGAGAATGTGCATCGAGCCACCCCGGCAAGTCAGAAAGCAATGGCCATACGATAGCATGTAGGGTGCATTACTTATCTGACGGCTTGTTCTTTTCAGCCCATCGCTCAAGGAAGTCGCCATCGAGGGCGAATATCACCGCATCAAACTCGTCGCGCGCATATTGCTCGCCATAGGCTGCCAGGTAATCGTTGAGCGCTCCGACCGACAAAGGGGCCGGAACCCCATTCATGCCGACATACTGCCGCGCTCGACTGATGACGTAGTAGGCGCCCAGCATATCGGTGGTTGCACCATCAAGCTCGGGCGGCTCAGGAATGTAAACCCTCAGCTTTTCGCGGACTTCTCTTTTGCGCTCGTTTTCCGGGCCCGCCCACTCGGCTGCCCAGCGGTAGGCGGCAAGGGCTTTTCCACTGTGTCGGCCACCTGCTCCTTGTGACGCAGGGCAATGTCGTTGGCGGCATTCAGGGCGAGGAAGTAAACCTCTGGCATCTGCTCGATCAGAACAACGCCGCGCGCGGGGGTATAAGGCGCCGGGGTTTCTGGATCTTCTGCCTCTGCAACACCTTCCCAGTCTAGGATCAGGTGCTTGCACGCCAGCTCGACGAACAAAATGTCAGGGTCTGGAATTTCGACCGTGGACTTTTTGAGGATGTCGAACTCTTCAGTGCCCACGCCCATCTGGCGCGAGGCGAACTCAAGGTGTCGCTGAATCTGTCGGAAGTCGCTGGTGTAGCCTGGTCGGGCGGACGATCCGATCTGCAAGCGAAGGCCTGGAGCCGGCTCGATCCATCGCGTTGACACGATATCTAGCGGATCTTTCTTTTTCAAAATAAAGGTCATTCTGTACCCCAGCAACGAGGCCCTTTCAGGCCCCTGCGTGATTGATGGTTAAGGCGTAACAGCCGGTACGCGAGTGATCGTTGGCGGGATACGGCGAGCCGAAACAGCCAGCTCCACCTCGATGATGTCGGTCGCGCCGCCATCCGGCCAGCTGCCGACCGCTTCCATTTCTGGCAGCAGCACCGTATAGGCGCCGTCTACGTTCTCGAGCGTGAAGCTCATGGCTACCGACTCACCGGTGCGCTGCTTGCGGTACAAGGCGTAGGAAGCGGCAGACCAGGCCACGGTGACGCTGCCGGAGGCACTGAAGGTTGTCGGGATGATGCTGCCGGCGAAGGCGTCACCCGAGCCCAGGCAGCGCTGAGTCTGGACCGCGTTATCGAAGGTCAGCGACATTGCACTGATGCAGGTGCCGTTAGCTGCCGAAGCAGCCACGCCATCCAGCGTCAGGGCGGTGAAGTTCTTGAAGTTGAAGCGAGGACCGTCCGGCTCTGGAGTTGGCGTGACGAAGAAGTTCGTACCGTCAGCCTTGTCTGCCCAGTCGGTCGCCGAGAAGGTGGTGTCGATGGTCACATCATTGTCAGTGCCGAAGGTGAAGGCCATCGAGGCCACTTGTGCGCCGCGGGCCACAGACGCAACAGTCACGTCACTGGCGTAGGAGGCGATCGAGTAGCTGATGCGCTGATTACCCATGGTCAGGGAGTCAGCCGTCCAGCGCGCACCGAAGCACGACTCCAGGAAGTCGTCGACCGCGCCGCCGTAGCGCCACTTCATGCCGATCGGACCGGCAACATCAACCGTAGTCGGTGTAGTGCCCTGGCTCATTCGAGTAGAGCCGATTTCGTTGTTTTCTGCGGTGTTCTGGGTTGGGCCGATACCGAATGAGGTGCGGATCAGCTCTTTCCAGCCAGTTGCGGGCGTGACGCCCTGGGTTACTTCTTCGACATAGGCCGTGGCGACCTTTGCTCCTGACGACATGGGTATGTCTCCTTTCTGCGGGCATAAAAAAACCCGCTCATGGCGGGGTTTACTGAATCGATGTATCGGTTATTTCGAGGCGAGCCCGGCAGGTCCGCCGCCGCACATGCAATTGACCCGGAATTTTTCAGCGCTGAATAGACACTGCGAATCAATACCCAGACCGATGCCGGCCACAACGTAATCGCCGTTGTGCAGCTCCGCCTTCACCGACCAGTCCTTAGCGATCTTGACACCGATCGAGGATTCCTTGATGAACGCCTCATTCATGTAGGTCACGCCATCGACAACAATGAAGGGCTTTGGATTGATAGTGCTTTCCAGCGTACCGATAAGTGATGCACTCACCGCGTCAGCTTGTGCTCGCGCCTGAATCTCTTCAGTGACGGCGGCGGTGATGGATTCGGCGGCCTGATCATTCGTCAGCCCTGGTCCGGCGGTAGTGACCATGATCATGGAAGCAATCACGCGTCGGTTACCGTCGTTCAACTCAAGGCGACCAGATTGATCTATCTTCCATCCTGAGACACCCGGAACGTAGTTGTGGCTCTGCATTGCTGTGCTCCAGAACGAGAAAATCCGCTCAATGTCGGATTTCTTGTGTGATTGATACTTGCGCTCAATGCGCCCGGTAGGGAACCTGGATGTTTACCTGATACCAGCCAAGACCATCATCGCCGACGGTGTTGGTCGACACGGCGAAACAGTCGAAACCGTCCTGGCTGAAGAACTGGAAGTGCTGGACCAGCGTGTCAGCCGCTTTGGTGATGGCGAGCGTGCCGGTGTAGGTCTTGACGAACAGCTGAATGATGATGACGCCGGTTCTGCGCACGCATGGCGTCAGGCCTATCTCGGGCGCGTTGGACAGGCCCGGCACGTCAGCCAGCCTGGCCCATATCGCCTTACCTGCAGGATCGAACGGCTTTGGCGGGTTTGGGTAATCAACGCTCGCCGCCGGGATACCGGTCCACTGCGTCATGCGCGTGGTGACGATGCTTCGGATCTGCTCGAATGTCATTGGTTGGCCCTCGCCACGCTGTTGAATGCTGTGCCGAACATGCCAACCGGCGCCTGTTTCGAGTAGCCGTCTTCCAGCTTCTCGATGTAGGGCAGGTTGTTCTGCAGGTAAACGACCGTGTATGGCTCCAGGCCGCTCAGGCGGGAGGCGCCATTCATGATCGTGTTGCCGCCCGACTTGTCATAGCTTTCCAGAACCTGGTAGACCGGAGCGCCGATACTCACGATGGTGTTTGCCCGTGCGCGCCCGGTATCAACCGGCATTCGCATGGTTATCTCGTTGAGAAGCTGGATAGCGATCGTCCTGATCTTCTTCGAAAGGTCTTGCTCGACAACCCCTATAAACAGGCTCGGCGGCACTCTCCATCCTCGGGCCATGGGTCACTTCCTCAGCTGTATCTGGTAGGTGGCGGATGCTGGATCAACCTGCACGCTTTTGACCAGGTAGCTGATGCTCTTGGCTCGATCGGCCAGGTCAGGCGCCGTTATCGTGTGGCCCTCGGCAGGCCGGTCGGTCACTTCGTTGGTCAGTGCGATCAGCTGCAAGTCGCCCGACAGGATGTTGATATTGTCGATGCGCTTGGTTTCGTACTTGGCCAGCACACCGCGACCGGTGTAGGTCACGGGAACGGCCGTTGTCTCTTCGGTGACCGGGTCATAGACACCCGGACCCTGGTAAGTGCCAGCGAAGGCTGATACAGCATCAGCCAGATCGTCGTCGAAGGCTTCGGCCAGTTCGGCCTGAATCTCATCGCGCATGCCCATGGTCAGATCCTTTTCAGCATCATCACGCCGGAGCGCTTGGTCCATGGGGCAAGCAGTGCCAGCGCGAAGTTCTCGCCGGCAGACAAGTCGGTCGAGCCCGATGCATAGGTTTTGCTGACAGACGTGCCGGACGTTGCGGACACCGTCTTGCTCAGCACTTCCTTCTGCGTGGACTTGTACAAATTACCCGCCGCCGCCTCTTTCGCCACCTGCGCGCCCGCAAGCTTCACGGCGTCAGGTGTAGGGTCGGCAACGGGGCGATTAATCTTGGCCGTGAGCCAGGCGTTAGCCATCGTCACAGCAAGGACCGGATCACCTGTTCCGGCCCAGCCAGGACCAAGCAGGGTGTCAACGTCGGCAACGGTGATGTAGTCGGTCATGTGCTTGTCCTTATTCCTTCGGCACCAGGGCCAGTAGCTCGTCTTTCTTGGCGTCGGCCTGGAAGTCGATACCCTTTCCGGTCAACCAAGCTTTCAGCCCGTCGACCTTCATTTTCAAAGGGTCAGTTTCGACATCTGCTCGCTTGTCAGCGCTGCCGGACACAGCAATGCCGGCCCGCTTATAGGCTTCGATGATGTTCGGCTTGTCGCCATCCACCACCACTTCCTTCGCGGCGCTGATCACTCCGAAGAACTCGTCCAGCCGGCGATAGCAAGCCCCAGGCTCTTTGCCCGGAGTGTCTGAATAGATAACCTTCATGCTTTTCTCCGTGCTGGCGGGGCGCACTCAGGCGCCCCACCGGTGGTGGATTACGGGGTTACGGTGCCGCTGATCACAGCAGCGAAAGGAACCTGCTTGCGGTCGAACACGCGTTCCCAGCTGGCTGCGGCCGCGTATTGCACCGCAGTCGGGCTGAGGTTTTGCGCCTCGGAGCCTTTCCAGCTGAAGCCAGCCGGCTGCAGGATGTAGGTTTTACGCTCCCACAACACTTCAGCACCGCCGCCGTTGCCGCCGCCTGGCTTACGCTCCAGCTCGACCGGCATTTTCGGATTGCCTTCGCCGTAGCCGAACGCGCCCTGACCGAAGAACACGGACAGGTACTGGCCCGGGCCATAGGTCAGGCCGTCATCCATGAACACAGGCTTGCCCAGGTAGGTAGCCAGGATGATCTTGCCGTCGGCATCGCGCAGGTACTCGATCAGATCCTGCTTGACCATCTGGTTCATCACGACCGAGTGCACACCGATGGCGCCGAACTGGTCAGCGGCATCGCCGGCAGTGAAGGCCGCATCCTGGAATGCAGTAGCGCTGATGGTCGCGCCAGCATCAACAACCATATCGCCCGCGTTGTTCGCGATGTTCGAGGCGATGATGCCGCGAGACGCGCCCAGCAGGTAACGCTGCCACTGGCGAGTCCAGTAGGTGCCGAAGCGGTTGCGGATCTGCTGCTGAGGCTCGGTGTTGGCCAGCTCGGCAGTCAGGTCGGTTACGCCGTAGCCTTTGTTGAGGTACAGAACGCGCGCACGCATGCTGTCCTGGGTGACTTTGCCGACTTCGCCCTGGTCGTTCGGGTCGTCGTTGCTGACGTTGGGCGCCTCGTCGGCGTCCAGATCCTGCCAGTAGCTGATTTCGGCAGTGCCTTGGCTGCCGGAGGCGATGGCGTCCAGCACGGGCGAGCGCATGACAATGCCCGACTCGTAGACAGCTGTTTTTTCCGGGCTGTTAACCGGCGCCAGGGAGGCGTAGTAGTCGCCGACGAAGATGTCGGTCAGTTGCGTAGTTGCCATGGATTAAGTTCCTTTGGTGGTCAGAAGTCGTTTGAATGCATCCGGGTTGTCACGGGCAAGCGCGGCGCGCTCGGTTTCCGTGTACTCGCCCCATTTCTTCGTGGCCTTGCCACCGTTGTCGCCGGTCTGTCCGGCACCCTGAGCCCTTGGCCAGAGGTGTGTAGCTGTTTCACGCAGCGATTCCGCCCATTCGAACGGTGACAGCGGGGTCTTGCCGTCCTTGCCGTAAACGACTTCGCCGTCTCGGTCAGTGGCAATCGCCTCGCCGTCTTCGCTGAGCTTGAAAGTGCCCCGTGCACGGAGAATGATGTCCTCAGCAGCTTCAGGGAGTGCGCCGGCCTTGATGGCAGCAGCGCGGATGGAGTCGGCAAGCACCTTGTCGCTGTACTTGGCAGCGAAGGCTTCAGCCTTGTCGGCTCGGGATTTCTCAGCGGCCAGCTTGGTGTCGTAGTCGCCGCGCAGGCGCTCAGTGCGGCGAGTGATCACCTCATCCAGCTTGCCCTCGGCGATCAGCTTGGTTTCTTCGTCCTGGCCAACCTTGTTCAGCAGGCCCTTCACCGCCTCGATGTCCAGACCTTCGAACTGAGTCTTGAAGCCTTCAAGCTCGGTTTTGGTGGTCCGCAGCGAGCCAAGCAGCTCGGTGTTCTTGTTCTTTAGACCTGTAGTCGCTGCGTCAACTGCGGCGGCGATGGCGGTTTTTACTGCCGGGTCTTCAAGATCAATCTGGTTTTCTTCTGCCACTTGGCACACTCCTTAGGGTTGGCCGGCTCGCCTTGCGAGCATAAAAAAACCCCGCCATTGGCGAGGCTAGAATTCTTCGCGCTACGAAATGACTATTGGCAAATCGTGGCGCGCATTAGTTGAGCCCTGCCCGCTCGAACGCCTCGGGCACCATCTGCCGGAGCTGGTCGAGCGTGCGCGGCTTGAAGTTGTTGCCGATCTGCAGGTCAGAGAACTGTTCTGGCGTCATGCCGCCATCGCGGAACAGCTTCGCCCTGGCCTTGCCGATGACCGCGTCCTGAAAGGCCGCCGGCTGTGTCTTGATCCACTCGTAATAAGTAGTGTCAGCCTTGACCTGGCCGTTCATGCTCGCCCGATCAGCCAGCGCTCCAAGAGACAGGGCGTCCTTTAGCAGCAGAATGAAAGAGGTCCGGCAGCGAATGTGAAACGGGGGCCGAGGCCCTTCGTCTATCGCGTACTCGGTGCCATCTGCGGATCTGCAATAAGCCGTCGTCCGTCCGTCCAGGGTCGCAATGATCTTGACGCCCCGCACAATGTCGCCGTTCTGCCTGGCGAACTGATTGCGCGCCTGGCCCGCGACGTGCTGAATCGCGGTGCGTGTCACGGCCTCGGCGTTGCGGCTGGTGATGGCCAGCAAGCCGTCCGTGTACTTCATATCCTTGGTGCCGCGCAGGGTGCGCATGATCTCGGAGTTCGTCTTGCCCTCGAACCAGCCTTGCCGGATCGCCCCAGTGACGCGGGATCGCTCCGACTTGCTCCAGTCTTCAATGAAGGGAGTCAGCAGCTTTCCGCCATCTGCACCCTTTACCCCTAGCGGCGACCTGAATGCGGCCGTCTTGAGCGTTGATAGCGCAGGGATGGTCGCGGTATAGCTAGGCACGACGGCTGCGACCACGGAAGCCTCAGCGCCTGCCTGCCATGCCGCAACATCCATAAGGTCAAGTTGTAGTTGGTCGGTGAACTCGCCGAGGATCGCCCCAAGCGCTTCGTCCACCTGGGCAAGCATCGCCTCCAGCCTGGCCCGCTTGAACTCAGTCAGTTCCGACTTGCCAAGCTGCTCGCGCAGTGACCGATCAATCTGCCGCAGAAACGGCTCGAACTTCTCGACCTCGCTGGACTTGAGGCTTTCCAGTAGGACTGCGTTGCGGATCGTGTCGCTGATCTGGTCGCTGCCCATGGTTTATTCCTCTAGCCCTACGCCTCGCTGCCCGGACTGTCCTTCGATAGTCATAACCTTGATCTCGTCGGCGTAGGCCCGCTCCGGCAGCTTCCCGGTGGTCAGGTACATCCAGTAGGTATCTGCGCTCACTGTTCCAGCCATGACGGCCTTCTGAAGCTCTGTAAGAACCTGCCCGTCGACTGCCGGGATGATGAATTCAGGCTTGACCGCAAACTTCACCTGCTTGGGGTCGTAACCCTTCCACTCGGCTGCATATCGAATGCCCTGCTCCATGGCCTCGGCAACTGTCACGACAATGCTGTGCAGGGTCGCGTGCTGGTCGTTCTGGCGGGTTTTGCGGGCTTCCCCCGACTCAGTGCCGCCTACGTCCATCACTTTGGCACCAGCCTCAAGAGCGGCGCCCTTCTGATCTTCCATTGCGGTGCGAACGGCTTCGACGCCGGCACCCTTGAACTCCAGGTAGCCGCATTTTCCGAGCGGGCCAAGATCCCAGGCAGCGGACGGCCCGGTGACACTCAGCTCGATAGACTCATCCATGCCCGACACCCATGGTTGCGGGTGACTGGTCTGGTGCAGCGAAGTGAAGTAGTCGGCGCTGAGCTGGTAGGACTTGAGCGCAGCGCGGGCCATCGTCAGCAGCGGAACTTCGTCCACTTCTGGAGAGTTGTCTGTCGAGCCGCAGTAAATGACCGGCAGGTATGCCAGGCCCTTGACCAATCGGTTATTCGCGCCGGTAGTGCCCAGGGGCTTCAATCCCTCCAGCACCGAGCCGTCTTCACTCAGCACTTCGCTATGGCAGACACCGTCGAGCATCTTGAAGACGCGATAGACCATTTTGCAGTCGTGGTCGAACTCGTCTTCCTTGTTGTCTCTGAACTCGATGAACACAGCCAGGACCAGATCCTGTCGCCCGCCCATAGCTCCAACCTTCCAGTTGATTGCGTTTCGCGTGGCGTAGGTGGAGAAATACGGCTCGCCAGTCTCGTCAATGTTCACTACCAGCGGCACACGGCCATGGGAAATAGCCTGGCGGACCATGCGAAAGAACAGCTGCTTCAGGCCGAAGCCGTCAGAGGTCGCATTGCCTTCCAGGCCTTTCAGCCCGGAAGGCAGTTCAATCTCTGGAACCAGCCGCGACACCAAGCCCATCATCGACCGCAGCGAGTCACGCACCCAGTGCTCGTACTGCGCCCGGTCGGTGTAGTTCTGGTACAGGTACTTGTTGCCGGTGGCGTCGAGCTTTTCGGCTTCGACCATGCCGCTCGGCTTTGGCAGGTTCCGGTCATTACGCTTGATGGCGCCTTCGCCTTCGAGCGCGTCATCCATCATTCGCCATTCGGCAATGTGTGCGTCGAAGTCCGGGTTTGTTGATTGCACTGGCATCAGGCCAATCCTCCAATACGGCGCGTTCCGCCTGTGCGTGCTTTGATTGGGTATCGCTTGGCAATGAAGTAGCCGGCAGCATCGACCATGTGGTCATAGCCGCCCTTCTTGTCAGGCTCGCCCTTGTCGTTGTAGATCTGGCGCTCCAGGCACTGGGTCAGCGTCGGGCATTGATCGGTGTTCACTTTCAGGCGGCGCTCGCCATAGCTGTTCAGCAGGACGGCATTCATCGAGTTGACCCGATCCTTTACGGCCGGGTTGGACGAATCCACGACGACCGTGAAGCCTGCCTTTTTCAGCAGGGATAGATCAGACTCGCTTGCGCTCTTGCTGCTGGTGTTCTGGCCGCTGGCATCCGGGTAGACCGCTATCGAGTGATCAGGGAATCGTTTCTGGATCTTCTCGATCATGTCCGGCGTGTCGCGGCCCTCCTTGAATTCATCCAAGGCCAGTGGCAGGCCGTCGCGTACGACATAGACCACTGCGCTCATCTTCATGACGTTGAAGTCCATGCCGATGTGCAGCGCCTCGCCTGGCTTGATTCGCTCGGTCGTCCGACACTCTTCGCGATGGAAGGTGTAATAAACGACCCCGGCATAGTTCTCGAAGCTGGCTTCGTACTCTTGCCGGAAGGTGCGCGGATCCATCTTGCGACGGGCTGCATCCAGTTCTTCGGCTGGTACGTTGCCGCCATCAAGCGAGGTGTAGAGCCAGCTCTTGTGGTCGGGCTCATGGCCCGGTTTGCCGTCGAGAAAGGTGTCGTAGCAATGGTTGAACCCCTTCGGCGTGCCAATGCGCAGTGCATGGCCGCCCTTCCGACGCTCGCCTGCCACCGTATAGGTGCATGTCGAGAGCATCGGCCGAAGGACTTCTTCCCAGGCTTGGTACTTACAGTCGGCCCATTCGTCCACCAGCACAAAGAACAGGCCGGAGCCGCGCAGGTCGTCGTAGTTCTCAAGCCCCACGCAGCGCAGTAAGTGCCCGCTGCGAAGGGTGATCAGCATGTCTGTTTCGTTCGGCTTGCAATCAAGCCATGACTTCGGGATAGCCTGCTTCAGTCGACGCCAGAAAACCCGGCGGGCCTGCTTCTGCGTCGGAGCGGCGTACCAGATCTCATCTTCGACGCTTACGCCCCACTCAGCAGCCAGGCGCGCAGCTCTGCGCATCTCAGCCTTACCCAAGAAGGTCTTGCCAAACCGGCGCCCGCATACCGCATCGCGGAAACGAGCATTAGGCTGGAACCCCCAAACATAAATGTTCGCCTGTTTCGGCGTCAGCTGTACCGGCGCGTCATAGGTGCGGGGAAGTTGGGACATCTTCGTCTGGGCTCAGTGTGTACTCGGCGACAGCGTGGTCGGGAGTGTCGTCCTTCGGCGGATTCAGCTCTCGGCGCAGCTTCTCATTCAATAAGCGCTTGTTCTCGACCTCGATGCGCTTCAACTCAGCATCAAGCTCGACATGCGATGGAGCGGAGAACATGCCAAGGTGCCGCCCGATATCGACCAGGGCGCCCTTCTTGTCGTGCAGCTTGACCTTGAGGCCATCCTTGCCTTGGGATACCTCGGCAATGGCGCCCGCGGTGTTGTCGTCAATCTCGGTCGAGTCGATCAGTGCCAGGCCGTGATAAGGAACCATGTCCTCAGTCTCGCCTTCCTCGCCGTCGATCATGCGGACTTGCGTCTCACCCCAGCGAACCACCTTACGGATGTCACTGAAACCGATCTTGGCCAGTTCGCGCAGCACCATGTCCTGGGTTATCTCAACCCGCCCTGATCGCGCCTGCATGCCTTTTGCGATAGCCGCCTGAATGTCAGGTTTTGTCATGTTCTCGTTGCTGATGGATCTAGCGGTCTTCTCGCTGTACCCCGCACGGATAGCGGCTTGCGTGGCATTCAGATCTGTCAGGTACTCGTCGACGAAGCGCTGCTGTTTTGCTGTCAGCGCCATAGGGATTCCTTGAGACGTTGATGCCCTGTCAGGTTATCGGTTGATGGTGTTGGTATCTCGTCAGCGCACTCAGCGAATGCGCTCAGGGGATACGGTCATGCAACCGTGCAGGCCGGCCAGATCGACCGGGCGAACGCCAATGCGTCGTCATGGCTCAGCGCTCGATCAAGGGTCAGCATCGGGAATGGCTTGTGGCCTGCTACCGATACCGACCAGTTGCGTTTGGTCACTCTTCGCCACTCCCACTTATCCGCGCCACGTTTTGCGCTTTATGAATTCGTAGCGCGAGACAATCAGATCTCGCCCTTCGCCATCCGCTGCCGTCGATCCAGCTTGCGAATCCCGTACAGGACGCCACACGCCAGAACGACCAGGAACCCCAGCCACAAATGAGTCAGGATGTCGGCCGGCATGTCATTTGCTCTTGCTGCGAACGATCTGCGCATCCACTTGGTCAGCGCAGGTGTCTAGCAGCTTGATGGCTTGGTCCTTCAGATCCCACAGCGAGCCGTTGTCGAGCAGGTCAGAGTCGTCCTCTACCCGCTCACACGGAATCAGCTCAGGGGCTTCAATTCTTAGGGCGGACGTCTTTGTCACTACCGGCTGGCTTGCCGCGCAACCCGTCAGGCAAAGGCTGAGCAGCCCAATCGCGAACAGGCTTGCTGTTTCGTTTGAGAGTCTCAAAGTCTTTCCTCGCCTTCTTGGCTTTGTCTTCGCTGGCCTTGATTCGTTTGGCCAGGTCGGCGCTGTAGGCCGCATTGCGTTTGGCTTCGGCCTGTAGGGTGGTGATCGTTGCCATGCTCTCGGCGTTGGCCGCGATGGCGTCGTCTTTGCTCTTGGCCTCGATCGTTACCTGAGCTTCAAGCGCGATGACCTGGTAGTGCTGGATGCCGATCAGTAGGCAGGCAACCAGGGCGATGATGGCGGCAGCGGCGAAGGCCTTCATAGCGTGTCCGCCTTGCGACCAATGAAGCGGATCACGATCTCGCGGATGGCTGTCACACCGAGGAAGCCAATGGCTCCACCGGCAGCGACTGAAAGAT
>Ga0182007_10000559_pt1 | contig 22019 bp, 18 predicted proteins | sample Sormic07211113_1_FD_123023 | JGI IMG/M metagenome (GOLD analysis project Ga0182007, IMG submission 123023) | Rhizosphere microbial communities from Sorghum bicolor, Mead, Nebraska, USA - 072115-113_1 MetaG | ecosystem: Host-associated > Plants > Roots > Rhizosphere | place: USA: Nebraska... | reverse complement strand
GCGGACCTCGTCGTCCTCGTCGGCCTCGACCCAGCCGTCGTGGAGGCCGACGAGCATCGGCAGCGAGAGCGCGTTCTTGGCGTCGGGCCTGTTGAGCGTGAGCACCAGTGTGGCGCCTTCGCGCTCCACGGTGAGGTGTTCCGTTCCACCCATGGCCATCTCCCCTCTCCTGGAACGAGAACAGGTTGCAGTAGCCGGGGAGGCACTTCAAGGGTTTTCTGACAGACAGTCAGATTTCTTCGCGCGAACCCTTCACAGTTGTCGCGCCCTTTGCTCTGATGACCGGCGAACCGACTGATGTGCCTTTCTTCGTCATGGCTGCCCGGGTCAGGAGGAGCGGTGGAGTACAACCTTGCGGACCTGTTCGAGTCGGTCGTCGACGTGGTGCCCGACCGTGAGGCCCTGGTGTACATCGACCACCCGGGAACGGGTGCGGAGCGGCGGCTGACGTACGCCGAACTGGACGCGGCGGCGAACCGCGTCGCGCACCATCTGATCGACGCCGGGCTGCGTCCGGGCGAGCATCTCGGGCTGCACCTCTACAACGGCATCGAGTACCTGCAGACGGTGTTCGGCTGCCTGAAGGCGCGGATCGTCCCGGTCAACGTCAACTACCGTTACGTGGAAGACGAGTTGGTCTATCTCTACCGGGACGCCGATCTGGTGGCGCTGGTCTTCGACGCCGAGTTCGACGGGCGGGTGGCGGCCGCGCTGCCGCAGTGCCCGAAACTGCGGCATCTCGTGCGGGTGGGCGGCGCGGGCCGGGGGATCCCGGGCGCCGTGCCCTTCACCGAGGCCGAGGCGGCCGGTTCGCCGGAGCGCGGGTTCCCCACGCGCTCGGGCGACGACCAGTTCATCATCTACACCGGCGGCACGACCGGGATGCCCAAGGGTGTGATGTGGCGTCAGGAGGACCTGTTCTTCTCGGGGTTGGGCGGTGGCGCGCCGACCGGTGAGCCGGTGAAGCGGCCGGAGGAGCTCGCCGAGCGAGTCGCGGCCGGGGGCTCCGGGATCACCTTCTTCCCGACTCCCCCGCTGATGCACGGCACCTCGACGCTCACCTCGCTCATCGGCTTCAACTTCGGGCAACGCGTGGTGATCCACCGGAAGTTCGTGCCCGAGGAGGTGCTGCGGACCATCGAGAAGGAGCGGGTCACCAGCATGTCGCTGGTGGGCGACGCGATGCTGCGGCCGCTGATCGACGCGCTGGCCGGCCCCCTGAAGGGCACGGACTGCTCGTCGGTGTTCAGTGTGTCGTCCTCCGGCGCGATCATGTCGGAGACGGTGCGGCGGCAGTTCCAGGAGCTGCTCCCGAACGCCATGCTGCTCAACAACTACGGTTCGTCGGAGTCCGGCTTCAACGGTACGGCGACGAACGACTCCGGCGCCGGGCAGAGCTTCCGCATCCGCGTCAACTCCCGCACCCAGGTGGTCGATCCGGCCACGCACGAGCCGGTCGCGGTGGGCGAGGTGGGGCGGGTCGCGCAGTGCGGCCATGTCCCGCTCGGCTACTACAACGACCCGGGGAAGACCGCCGAGACGTTCTTCGAGAAGGACGGCCGGCGGTGGGTGCTGCTCGGGGACATGGCGACGGTGGACGAGGAGGGGGTGGTCACCGTCCTGGGGCGGGGCTCGCAGTGCATCAACACGGGCGGCGAGAAGGTGTACCCGGAGGAGGTCGAGCAGGCCCTCAAGTCCCATCCCGACGTGTACGACGCGCTCGTGGCCGGGGTCCCCGACGCGCAGTGGGGCAACCATGTGGCGGCGGTGGTGCAGTTGCGCGCGGGGGCGCCGCGTCCTTCCCTGGACGACGTCCAGACGTTCTGCCGCACACACCTCGCCGGCTACAAGATTCCCCGGCAGCTGGTGATCACGGACGCGATACGGAGGTCGCCCAGCGGCAAGGCGGACTACCGGTGGGCCAAGGAAGTCGCGGTGGCGGCGGATCAGTAGCGGGGCGGCGGTAGCGGGCGGATCAGTAGCGCGTCCGATCAGTAGCGCGTCCGATCAGTAGCGGGGAGCGGCGCAACGAGGGTTCGGGCAGCGGGGCGGGATGGACCGGGCGTACTCTTTGCGCGCGGTTGACCCGGGTGTTTGAACGGTGGGTGACGTAGGGCCGTACGCGAGGTTGGCGGCCCTGGACCCGCAAGCCCGGTCCGCCGTGCCATCAGCTGTTTCGCATGGAAGGACCCTCGGGTGTCCCACCTCACGCCCCCTCGCCAACTGCCGGACACGGCCGCGGACGCGGCCACACCGGACAGTCCCCCAGCCGAGGAGGCCCACCCCACGCCCACGGTCCCCGTCACCGAGCCGGGGAGACGCCCCGCGGCGGAGGAGACGATCGACGGCCAGGGCGAGGCGCCCGACCGCACGGAGGAAGAACCCGGCGGCCGGGAGGAAGGTCCCGGCCGCCGGGAGAAGCAGCTCAGGGACGCGGACGAACCATCGGCCGGCCGGGAAAAGACGGCCGGCGGCGCGGAGGAACCCCGCGCCGCCGGGGAAAAGACGCCTGACGGCACAGAGAAACCACCCGCCGCCCGGGAGAAGACGCCCGACCCCGCAGGGGAAGAGGCACTCAGTCCGCAACAGGCGTCCGGTCACACCGAGGACGAGAAGTCGGCCGCGGACGCCACCGGCCCGCGGGAGTCCTCCACCAGCGACGACACCGCGGCCGCAACGGACGCACCCGCCACCACCACAGCTGACGAGCCGACCACCACCACAGCCGACGATTCTGCCGCCGCCTCCGCGAACAGCGACGAAGTCGGCCCGGACGGCGCCGCTGCCTCCCCCGCCCGTCCCGGCTGGTTCGGCTGGCGTCGGCGCTATCCCCGGGCCGCGAGTGGCGTGCGGGTCGGTACCAGTGTGCTGGCCGGTGTGCTGGTGTTCGTCGTGCTGCTCGTGCCCAACCGGCTGGACGAGATCTATCTCCGCTCGTTCTTCCGCCTCCCCGTCGAGGGGATCTTCCTCGCGGCCGTCCTCCTCGTCCTGCCGTCGAAGGCACGGCGGATCACGGCCGTCGCGCTGGGCGCGTTCCTCGGGCTGTCCGGGATTCTGAAGTGCCTCGACATGGGCTTCAGGCAGACTCTCGCCCGGCCGTTCGACCTGGTCTTCGACTGGGGTCTGCTGAGCGACGGCGCTGACTGGGTGAAGGACTCGTTCGGGCGCTCCGGCGAGATACTCGCGGTCGTCGGCGTGATCGTCCTGGTCGTCCTCGTACTGGTGCTGAGCGCGCTCGCGGTGGCACGGCTGGCGGACGTGCTGGCCCGGCACCGCCCCGTGGCGGTGCGCGGCACGCTGGTCCTCGGCACCGCGTGGATCATCTGCTTCACCATGGGTGTGCAGTTCGGCGGTGTCACGGTCGCCACCAAGGGCTACAGCCAGTACCTCGCCAACCGGGTGCAGTACGTCCGCGACGGCCTCGGGGACGCCGATGTCTTCAAGAAGCAGATGGTCGTGGACGCCTTCGCCAAGACCCCGTCCGACCAGCTGCTGACCGGGCTGCGCGGCAAGGACGTGATGCTCACCTTCATCGAGAGCTACGGCCGGGTGGCGATCGACGATCCGTCGATGGCGCCGGAGATCGACAAGACGCTCCAGGAAGGCAACGCCCGGCTGAAGTCGGCCGGTTTCGCGGCGCGCAGCGGCTGGCTCAGGTCGCCCGTGACCGGCGCCGGCAGCTGGCTCGCCCACTCGACGTTCCTGTCCGGGCTGTGGATCAAGAACCAGCAGCGGTACCGGACGCTGACCACCAGTGACCGCGCGACCCTCACCAGCTACTTCCAGAAGACCGGCGCCTGGCGCACGGTCGGCATCGTCCCGGGCGTGCGCAAGTCCTGGCCCGAGGGCAAGTACTTCGGCCTCGACCACATCTACGACTCGACGCACCTCGGGTACCAGGGTCCGTACTTCAGCTGGACGCCGGTACCGGACCAGTTCAGCCTGGAGGCCTTCCAGAAGCTGGAGCACGGCAAGAAGAACCGTGACCCGATCATGGCGGAGATCATCCTGGCCTCCAGCCACAACCCCTGGTCGCCGATCGCCCACATGATCCCCTGGACCGACCTCGGGGACGGCAAGGTCTTCTACAAGATCAAGAAGGAGGGCACGAACCCCACGGAGGTCTGGAAGAGCGCCGCGCGGGTACGCACCGAGTACCGCAAGGCGATCCAGTACTCCCTGGACAGCCTCACCGAGTGGATGCAGCGCTACGGCGACGACAACACCGTCCTCGTCTTCCTCGGCGACCACCAGCCCGTCCCGACCGTCACCAAGGGCAGCGCCAACAGGGACGTACCGGTCACCATCGTCGCCCGCGACCCCAAGGTCCTGGACCGCGTCTCGAACTGGGGCTGGACGGACGGCATCAAGCCCGCGGACAACGCCCCCGAGTGGACCATGAACAAGTTCCGCGACCGCTTCATGACGGCGTACGGGCCGCACGGCGGGTGAGGCGGGGCGGGTCAGGCGCGGGGGCGACGTTGGGCTCGTCACCGTCTCCCCGCCCTCAGCCCGCCAGGAACCCCTCCACCGCTCTCAGGAACTCCTCCGGGCGGGTCTCGTGCACGAGGTGGCCGGCGTCGATGGTCAGCAGGCGGCTGTCGGGGAGCAGTTCGGTGAGGGTGGTGATCTGCTGCTGGGGGATCGGGCTGGTGGGGCCGCCACCGATCAGCAGGGTCGGCATGGTGATACGCCCCATGTGGTCCCACCACACCGGATCGGGTGCGTTGCGTTGTGCGTCGGCCGCCCGGATCATCGCCCAGTCGAACGGCAGGTCCCCGTCAGGTCGTTCGGCCGGTGGGCGGGGCGGGTCGAGGGGGATCGGCGCGGGCACGTCCTCCAGCACGAGGCGTCGTACGACATGGGGCGCCTGCTGCGCGAGGAGATACGCCACCGCGCCGCCCAGTGAGTGGCCCACGACATCCGCGCGGTCGATGCCGAGGGCGGTGAGGAAGTCCCGGATGTCGTCGCTCATCGTCGCGTAGGCGTACGTGTCCGCCCCCTCTCCCGGCCAGTCGCTCCGCCCGTGGCCGCGCAGGTCGGGGGCGTACACCCGGCGCGGACACGGGGGTGAGGCGAGCCGTTCGGCGATCGGAGCCCAGTCCGCGCCGTCGGCGCCCCGGCAGTGGAGCAGGAGGACGGGAGGCGCGTCCTCGGGGCCCCAGGCGCGGTACGCGAGCGTGATGCCGTTCGCCTCGACGGTGTGCAGGTCGGTTTCCATGCCGGGCAACCTAACCGGTGGTGCCCGGTGGCAGGCCGCTAATCTGCCGACGGCGAAGTCGCCCCGGCACCCTCCAGGAACGCGGCGACGCGGGCCGCGAACCACTCGCCGTCGTCGACCCACGGGTAGTGCCCGGCACCGGGCTGGACGGTGAACTCCGCGTCGGGGAACGCCTCGGCGGCAGCGCGGGCCAGTGCGGGGCGCGGGCCTCCGTCGAGTTCACCGGCGAGGACCAGGACCGGCGCCATGACCCGGGCCAGGGCGGCGCGGGTCGCGGGTGGGTCGTAGGCACCCTCGGAGCCGTAGACCTCCGCGGCGTCGTCGTTGAACTCGTCGTCGGAGCGCGCCTCGTGCGCGGCGGCGGCCTCATCCCAGCGGCCGTAGAAGAAGGGCGCGAAGGCCAGGTCGTAGTCGGTCTTTCCCGCCAGCCACTCCTCGAACCCGGGGAACACGTCCGCGAACCAGGGCTCGTCCCTCCTCGACCGCGCCGCCTCCAGCCGGTCTTCGACGGTCGGGGCCAGGCCCAGGGCCCAGGGGGTGGCGGTCACCAGCACCAGCCGTGCCACCCGCCGCGGGAACCTGGCGGCGTAGAGGAGGGCGAGACTGCCGCCGGCGGAGTGCGCGAGCATGTCCATCCGCTCGATCCCGAGGTGGACACGGAGTGCCTCCACGTCGTCCACGAGCCGGTCGCAGCGGTACGTCGCCGGATCCGCCGGTACCGCGGAGTCCCCGGTGCCCCGCAGGTCGAGCAGCACCAGTCGTCGGTGCGCGGCCAGCCCGCCCAGATCACCGAGGTAGGCGGAGGCCCGCATCGGCCCCCCGGGAAGGACGACCAGCGGGGCACCGCGCCCCCGGAGGTGATAGGCGAGTTCGGTCCCGTCGCGTGCGATGAAGGTCGGCATGGCGTCGATCCTCGTGTCCCGCGGCCGCCGTCCGCAACGGGGTTCCTCCAGGCCGGGCGGCCTTCCGGTGGGAAAATGAGTTCAGACCCCTTGCCCGCGCCGAGGGAGGTTTGCGTTACTGATCACGGACAGATCGACCGAATGATCGGTCGGTCACAGTGAAGGGTCGGCCAGGGAGAAGTTCCCATGACGGATGCTGCGGAGCCGCTGGACACCGGGGAACGGCTCGATGCCGGGGCGTTGCGGGTGCTGCAGTCGGAGCGGTTGCGGGCCTCGTTGCGGCACGCGTACGAGCATGTGCCGTTCTACCGGGAGGCCTTCGAGAAGGCGGGTGTCCACCCGGACGACTGCCGTTCGCTCGCCGACCTGGCCCGCTTCCCGTTCACCACCAAGGCGGACCTGCGGGAGAACTACCCGTACGGGATGTTCGCCGTGCCCCAGGACCGCGTCCGCCGTATCCACGCGTCGAGCGGTACCACCGGGCGCCCCACGGTCGTCGGCTACACGGACGGCGACCTCTCCCTGTGGGCGGACATGGTGGCCCGCTCGATCCGGGCCGCGGGCGGCCGGCCCGGCGACAAGGTGCATGTGGCCTACGGATACGGGCTGTTCACGGGTGGCCTCGGCGCGCACTACGGCGCGGAACGGCTCGGCTGTACGGTGATCCCCGCGTCCGGCGGCATGACGGCCCGTCAGGTCCAGCTGATCCAGGACCTGGAGCCGCAGATCATCATGGTGACGCCGTCGTACATGCTCACGCTGCTCGACGAGTTCGAGCGGCAGGGCGTCGACCCGCGCGGCACCTCGCTCAGGGTGGGCATCTTCGGTGCCGAGCCGTGGACGGAGGAGATGCGGCGGGAGATCGAGGAGCGGTTCGCGATCGACGCCGTGGACATCTACGGGCTGTCGGAGGTGATCGGCCCCGGCGTCGCGCAGGAATGCGTGGAGACCAAGGACGGGCTGCACATCTGGGAGGACCACTTCTTCCCGGAGATCGTCGACCCGATCACGGGCGAGGTGCTGCCGGACGGCGAGGAGGGCGAGCTGGTCTTCACCTCGCTGACCAAGGAGGCGATGCCCGTCGTGCGGTACCGGACGCGTGATCTGACCCGGCTGCTGCCGGGGACGGCGCGCGTGTTCCGGCGGATGGAGAAGGTCACCGGGCGCAGTGACGACATGGTGATCCTGCGGGGCGTCAATCTCTTCCCCACGCAGATCGAGGAGATCGTGCTGCGGACCCCGGGGGTCGCGCCGCACTTCCAGCTGCGGCTGACCCGTGAGGGCCGCCTCGACGCGCTCACCGTGCGGGCGGAGGCCCGGCTCGACGCCGGTCCCGAGGTGCGGGACGCCGCCGCGCGGGCCATCGCGGCGGCGGTGAAGGACGGCATCGGCGTCTCGGTGACGGTGGAGATCGTCGAGCCGGAGTCGCTGGAGCGGTCGGTGGGCAAGATCCGGCGGATCGTGGATCTGCGGCCGGGGCGGTAGGGCCTCGCCGGGCGGGTGGTCGGGAGGTCGGGCGGTCGGTCGCCGTTTCTCCGTCAGCCCTCGACGGCGCTCGCCGCCAAGGACGGCAGCACCGGTCGAGTGATCCCGGACAGGTCCCGGAACACCACGCTGTTGCGGTCGGTGACCGAGCGGCCGAGGGCGTGCTGCGGCCACCAGCCGCCGGCCATCCGGCGGCTGCGCTCGCCCCACTCCAGGGCCTCGGCCGTGCGCGCCTTGTAGAAGTTCAGGGCGTAGCCGCCGGTGTGGATGCGCAGCAGGGAGAAGCCGCCCGGATACTCCTTGGCGGCACCCACCTCCTGCAGCGCCACATGCGGGGCGAGCGGCAGCACGGTCCGCTTGTTGCGGTGGGTGTGGCCGGCGTGGTGGAGGAAGACGCCCGGGGTGGTGGCATAGGCCTCGAGGATCGCGCGGGCCTGCCTGCGACCCAGGCGCTGCCCGGCGCTGACCGGGAAGAGGGAGTCCCGCACGGCCAGCGGGTGGTGCCCGAAGACCACGGTCGGCTGGTCCTTCTGCTCGCGCAGCCGGCTGCGGAACCAGGACAGCTGCTCGGCGCCCAGGCCCCCGGAGTCGGCGCCGTTGCCGCGCTTCTCGTAGGTGTCGAGACCGATGATCCGCAGCCCGCCCAGCTCCCGGACGAAGTACCCGGGCTCGTCGGCACTGCCGAACCCGTCCCGGAAGGTGTCGTCGCCGTCCTGGACGCCGGGCCGGTCGTGGTTGCCCCGTACGACGAAGTAGTCGCGGCCGTGGTCGCCGAACCCGTCCAGGATCCGTCGGGCCCGCGCCAGGTCGCGCGGGGCGCCGCCCGCCGAGATGTCGCCCGCGGCCAGCAGTACGTCCGCCCCGCGGCGGCGGGCCTCCTCGACCAGGGCGCGGCTCATGATCTCCGGGTACGGCGGCAGGCCCGGCTGCTGGGCCACCCCGCGCATCATGGGGATGCCGGTGACCAGGCCGGCGATGGTCTCGCCGAGGTGCAGGTCGTTGCAGAGCGCGAGGGTCATGACATGGCTGCCGGGCGGGGGCTGCGGGGTGGTGAAGGCGTACGTACCGCCGAGCGGGCCCAGGCCGTGGCGGGTGGTGCCGGCCGCGTTGCCGCTCACCAGGTGCAGCGTGGTGGGCTTGGCGGTCGCGCCCCGGGAGCGGGCCTGGTAGTAGTACGTCTGCCCGGGCTCCAGGCCGGTGAGCTCCACATGGTGGTGGGCCGTGGGCCGGTCCTCGCCGACGACGCGGTTGAGGCGGCCGGGGTGGGTGCCGTAGACGACCTCGCCCTCCGTGACGGCGGGCAGCATGTGGCCGAGGCCGTCGTCGGTGCCGGGCACACCGGTGTACCAGGTGATGACCGCGCGGTCCTCGGTCAGCGTGACCAGTTCCAGATGGAGGGCCGCGACGGTGTGGGGATGCGGCAGGTGGGCCCGGTAGAAGGAGGCGGCCTTCAGCAGCGCCGGGACGAGCATCGCTCCCGACCGCACCATCTCGCAGGGGCCGGGCAGGCCCGCGAGGGCGGCGAGGGGAGCGGAGAAGCAACATCGCATGCTTGGTACATGCCCTCCTGCAGTGAACAGTGGCCATGGTAATAGCGGACGTACCAGGTATGAAACGGGACTTTCCTGTGCGTCGCGTCACGTCATGTGGCGAATCGATCACGCAACTCGCGCTTCAGGATCTTTCCGCTGGCGTTGCGGGGCAGCTCGTCCACGAAGAGCACCCGTTTCGGCGCCTTGAAGTGGGCGAGCTTCTCGCGCGCGTGGTCGACGAGTTCGGCCTCGGTGACCTCGCCGCGCGGGACGACGACCGCGGTGACGGCCTCGATCCAGCGCTCGTCGGGCAGACCGATCACGGCGACCTCGGCGACGGCGTCGTGCGTGTACAGGGCGTCCTCGACCTGACGTGAAGCGACCAGTACGCCTCCGGAGTTGATGACGTCCTTCACCCGGTCGACGATCGTGTAGTAGCCGTGCGCGTCCCGCTCCGCGAGGTCGCCTGAGTGGAACCAGCCGTCCCGGAAGGCCTCCGCGGTCTCCTCCGGCTTGTCCCAGTAGCCCTCGCACAACTGCGGGGACCTGTAGACGATTTCACCGGGGGTGCCGTCGGGGACGTCCTTGCCGTCCTCGTCGACCACCCGGGCGTCGACGAACAGGACGGGCCGGCCACAGGAGTCCATCCGGCCCTTGTGCTCGTCGGGGGCGAGGACCGTGGCCAGCGGACCGATCTCGCTCTGGCCGAAGCAGTTGTAGAACGCCGGCTTCGGCAGCCGCTCGCGCAGCCGCTCCAGGACCGGCACGGGCATGATCGAGGCGCCGTAGTACGCCTTGCGCAGTCCGCTGAGGTCGCGGGTGGCGAAGTCCGGGCGGTTGGACAGTCCGATCCACACCGTCGGCGGGGCGAACAGACTGTCCGCGCGGTCGGTCTCGATCAGGTCGAAGAGGCGGTCGCCGTCGGGCCCGTCGAGGATGATGTTGGTGGCGCCGACCGCGAGATACGGCAGCAGGAACACATGCATCTGCGCCGAGTGGTACAGCGGGAGCGAGTGCACCGGGCGGTCGCCGGCGCTGAGGTCGAGGGCGGTGATCGCGCTCAGGTACTCGTGGACCAGGGCGCGGTGGGTCATCATCGCGCCCTTCGGGAGGGCTGTCGTACCGGAGGTGTAGAGCAGCTGGACCAGGTCCTCGGTGCGCGGTTCGGGGCCGTCGTGGGCGGGGGCGGTCGCCAGTCGGGCCAGCAGCGAGTCGTCGGCGTCGCGCAGGGGCAACTCGGGCGCGCCGTCGGCGAGTCGGGGAGCCAGGTCGGGGTCGGCGAGGACGAGGGAGCTGCCGGACTGGCCGACGATGTACGCGAGGTCGTCGCCGGTCAGGTTCTGGTTGACCGGGACGTGGACCAGGCCCGCGCGGGCGCAGGCCAGGAAGCCGATCAGATAGGCGTCGGAGTTGTGGCCGTAGGAGCCCACCCGGTCGCCCGGCGCGAGGCCCTGGTCGAGCAGGACGCTCGCCGCGCGGGAGACGGCCTGGTCCAGTTCCTCGTACGTCCACCTGCGGTCGCCGTACTCGACCGCGACCCGCGCCGGGGTGCGCCGGGCACTGCGCCGCAGCACCCCGTCAACCGTGCTGCCCTGTCCCTGCGTCATGACTCGTGATCCTCGGTCCCTGGCCGGGGCAGGTCAAGCACGTCGGTACGGTCCATCGCACCTTCCCCCCGATGACGTTGGGAGACACCCTTGCGCATCCGCCCCAGACGACTGCTCATAGCGGCGTGAGCACTGCTCACCGCGGCCACCGCGCTGCCGGCCGCCGCGGCCGAACGGCAGGCCCGCCAGGAGAGTCCGGCACACGGCGGGCTGTCCGCCGTGATCCGCTACACCGAGTACGGCATTCCCCACATCGTCGCCGGGAACTACCCGGACCTCGGCTTCGGCACCGGGTGGGCGCAGGCCGCCGACCAGGTGTGCACGCTCGCCGACGGCTTCGTGACCGTGCGCGGCGAGCGCTCGCGCTACCTCGGAGCCGACGCGGCGACCGACTTCTCGCTCTCCTCGGCCGCCGACAACCTCTCCAGCGACCTGTACTTCCGTGGCGTACGGCAGTCCCGCACGGTGGAGAGACTGCTCGCCGAACCGGCGCCGCTGGGTCCGAGCAAGGACGTCGAGGACCTGATGCGGGGCTTCGCCGCCGGGTACGACGCCTGGCTCGCGCAGAACCGGATCAACGACCCGGCGTGCCGGGGAGCCGCCTGGGTGCGGCCGATCACGACGACGGACGTCGCCGCCCGCCTCTACGCCATCTCCGTGCTCGGCGGCCAGGGCGGCTCCGTGGACGAGATCACCGGGGCGCAGCCGCCCACCGGCGCCGCGAAGGGCACCGGGGCCACCCTTGACGCCCAGGCCCTGCAAGGCGGTACGCGCCCGGTCCGAGGACTCCGGCATGGGGTCGAACGCCGTCGCCTTCAGTGGCGCCACCACGGCGAACGGGCGGGGCCTGCTGCTGGGCAACCCGCACTACCCCTGGCACGGCGGGCGCCGCTTCTGGCAGGTGCAGCAGACCATCCCGGGCTAGCTGAACGTCGCCGGAGCCGCGCTGCTGGGCTCGCCGGCCGTCTCCATCGGCTACAACTCCCGTGTGGCGTGGAGCCACACCGTCGCGACCGGGGTTCCGTTCGACCTCACCCGGCTGACGCTCTCGTCGACGGCAGGCCGGAGCGGATGACCAGGCGGACCGTCACGGTGGCGGTCGAGACGGCGCCCCCGTGACCCGCACCCAGTGGTGGACCCGCTACGGCCCCGTCGTCGCCGACCCCCAGGGTGATCGGTACGGAGCGGCTCGGTGTGTGGAACAAGATCGAGCCGGTGTGGAACGCGGCGCAGGGCGGCTACACGGAGGTGACCACCGGGTCCAGCCACATCCAGGCGGTCGGCTGGGACGGCACCGGTTGCCCGGTGGCCCGCACCCTGCTGACGTACGCCCAGTCGGAGAACCCCGACTCGCCGCACCACAGCGACCAGACCCGGCTGTTCTCCGGCGAGAAGTGGGTGACCGCCCGCTTCTGCGAGAAGGACATCCGCTCCTCGCCGGTGCTCAGGGTGGTCCGGGTCCGGTCATGACCGGTGCTCACACCGGGCGGGTGCGCCCCTCCCAGTAGGGGCCCCGCAGCCGTCGCTTGTACAGCTTGCCGTTGGGGTCGCGGGGCATCTCGGCGATGAAGTCGACGCTCTTGGGCCGTTTGTAGCCGGCGAGCTGTCGGGCGCAGTGGGCGAGGAGGTCGGCGGCGAGGTCCGGTCCGGGTTCGTGTCCCGGGGCCGGTTCCACGACCGCCTTGACCTCCTCGCCCCAGTCGTCGTGCGGGATGCCGAAGACGGCGGCGTCGGCGACGGCGGGGTGGGCGAGGAGCGCGGACTCCACCTCTGCGGGGTAGATGTTGACCCCGCCGGAGATGATCATGTCGATCTTGCGGTCGCGGAGGAAGAGATACCCGTCCTCGTCGAGGTAGCCGAGGTCGCCGACGGTGAAGAAGTCGCCGATGCGGTTCTTCCTCGTCTTGGCCTCGTCCTTGTGGTAGGCGAAGCCGCCGGTGTTCATCTTCATGTAGACGGTGCCGAGTTCACCTGGCGGCAGTCGGTTGCCGTCGTCGTCGAAGACGGCGAGTTCGCTGATGGGCCAGGCCTTTCCGACGGTGCCGGGCTTCTTCAGCCAGTCCTCGGCCGTCGCGAAGGCGCCGCCGCCCTCGCTGGCCGCGTAGTACTCCTCGACCGAGTTCCCCCACCAGTCGATCATCGCCCGCTTCACATGGTCCGGGCAGGGCGCGGCGCCGTGGATGGCGTGCCGCATGGACGAGACGTCGTACGACCGCCGGACCGCCTCGGGCAGCGCCAGCAGCCGGTGGAACTGGGTCGGGACCATGTGGGTGTGGGTGCACCGCTCCCGGTCGATCAGCCGGAGCATCTCCTCGGGCGTCCACTTGTCCATCAGGACCAGCCGGTGCCCGATGTGCAGGGACGCGCCCGCGAACTGGAGGACGGCCGTGTGGTAGAGCGGTGAGCAGACAAGGTGCACGTTGTCGTCGAACGGCCTGATGCCGAAGATGCCGAGGAAACCGCCGAGATACGCCTCCTCGGGCCGCTTGCCGGGCAGCGGGCGGCGAATGCCGCGCGGGCGGCCCGTGGTGCCCGAGGTGTAGTTCATGACCCAGCCGAGTTCGCGGTCCGCGGGCGCCGACTCGGGTTGTCCGTCGATGAGCCGGGCGTACGGCGTGAAGCCCTCGACCTCGCCGACCGCGTACCGGTGGGTGGCGGGGAGGCCGGCCTCGTCGGCGGCATGGCGGGCGGGCTCGGCGAACCGCTCATGGGCGATGAGCACCTTCGAACCCGAGTCGGCGACGATCCAGCCGATCTCCGGACCGACGAAGTGGTGGTTGACGGGCACGAGGTAGAAGCCGGCCTGGGAGGCGGCCAGGTACGCGGTGAGGAACTCGACGCCGTTCGGCAGGACGACCGCGAAGGCGTCCCCGCGGTCCAGTCCGGCGGCGCGCAGGCCGTGGACGAGGCGGTTGGCGGCGGCGTGCAGGCGTCCGGCGGTCCAGTGCTCGCCGTCGGGGGCGGTGAGGACCGGGCGGTCCGGGTCGGCGGTGGCCTGGACCCAGAATCCGGCGGGGGGCGTGCTCGTCACGTGCCGCTCCTTCCGGCGATGCGGTTGATGCGGTCCACGGCCTTCTCGAAGCCGCGGGTGAGGTCGTCGAAGACGGCCTGGACGCTGCGTTCGCTGGTCATCCGGCCGACGATCTGGCCGACCGGCGTCCCGAGCAGCGGCTCGACCTCGTACTTCTGGATGCGGCTGAGGGCCTCGGCGACCAGCAGGCCCTGCAGGGGCATGGGGAGGGTGCCGGGTCCGGCCGGGTCGTCCCAGGCGTCGGTCCACTCGGTGCGCAGCTGACGGGCGGGTTTCCCGGTCAGGGCGCGGGAGCGGACGGTGTCCCCGGAGCCGGCGGCCAGCAGTTTCCGGGTCACGGCGGAGGAGGTGAGCTCGGCCTCGGTGCAGGTCAGCCAGAGGGAGCCCAGCCAGGCGCCCTGGGCGCCGAGGGCGAGCGCGGCGGCGACCTGCTGTCCGCTGCCGATGCCTCCGGCGGCGAGGACGGGCAGCGGGTCGACGGCGTCGACGACCTCGGGCGTGAGCACCATGGAGGCGATCTCACCGGTGTGGCCCCCCGCCTCGTAGCCCTGGGCGACGACGATGTCGATGCCGCCCTCCTTGTGCTTGATCGCGTGCCGGGCGCTGCCCGCGAGCGCGGCGACCAGCACGTCCTGGTCGTGGGCGCGGGCCACCACGTCGGCCGGTGGGGAGCCGAGGGCGTTGGCGAGCAGCCGGATCGGGTAGTCGAAGGCGACGTCGAGCTGGGTGCGGGCGACCTGCTCCATCCAGCCGGTGATCCGCCACCCGGACACCTCGCCCTCGGCCAGCTCGGGCACCCCGTACTTGGCGAGGGTGTCCGTCACGAACTGCCGGTGCCCCTCGGGGATCATCGCCTCCACATCGGCTTCCGTGACGCCTTCGACCTTCTTGGCGGGCATGACGACATCGAGGCCGTACGGCTTCCCGTCGATATGCGCCTCCATCCAGTCGAGGTCGCGTTTGAGGTCGTCGGGGGCGGTGTAGCGGACCGCGCCGAGCACGCCGAAACCGCCGGCCCGGCTGATGGCCGCGGCGACGGCGGGGAACGGCGTGAAGCCGAAGATGGCGTGCTCGACTCCCAGTTTCTTGCTCAGCTCCGTCTGCATGGGCGCAGGATGCCGCAGTCGCCCGGACGACGGAAGGGGTTTTCTGATGCTCCGTCAGATTTATTGGAGGGGATGCGCGGTTGACAGAGGGTCACGGCCGACACGGGTGTTTCCGGGGTGACCGATGAAGCAGCGGGCGGGCGCGGACCATCCCGCCGCCGACTGGCCCGAAGAGCCCTGGCGTTGGGCGGCGCCCTCGCCCTCGCCCCGCTCCCGGCCGGCCCGGCGGCGCGGGCGGCGGACGGGCCCGCGCTCCCCACCACGCGCCACGGCTCCCCCGAGCGCGCCGGTCTGCTCCCCTCCCATCTGCGCCAACTGGTCTTCGGCGCCGAGGCGTTCCTCGGGCCCTCCCTCAAGCACCCCTGGTACGCGGGCGCCGTTCTCCTCGCCGGTCGCGGCGCTACGGTGGCGCTGCACCAGCCCATCGGCAGGGCGGTGCGCTACCAGGCGTACGACGAGAAGACCGACACCAGCGTGGAGTTCCCGGCCGACCAGCAGATTCCGATGGCCCGGGACACGGTCTTCGACCTCGCGTCCGTGTCGAAGCCGTTCACCTCGGTGCTGGCCGTGCAGCTGATGGAGCGGGGCGCGCTGCAGCGGGCGGGGACGGTCGCCTCGTACGTCCCGGAGTTCGCGGCGGCGGGCAAGCAGGACATGTGCTGGAGACGAGCACGGACGGCGGCACGAGCTGGCAGCCCCTGCCCTTCACCACCACACGCCACGGCGAGCCGCCCCAGGAGCATCCGTCGGGTTCGGTGACGGGCTGGTCGGGCCGCGTCTGGCACCGGGCGACCGCCGCTCTCCCCGCACACCCTCGGCTGGCCCTGCGATGGCGGTACTCGACGGACAAGTCGTACGTCGGGCGCGGTGTGCACGTGGACGGACTCCGCGTCGAGGCGGCGGACGACGTCCTGTTCGACGAAGCACGTCCGGCGGACTCGGCACGGATCACGGCGGTGGGGTGGGCGCCGGCGGAGGACTAAGGCCCGGCCGCCAGGCCGAGACGGCCGGCCTCCTCATCGCGGCGCGTGCTCGCTGATCAGCTCGTCGGCGACCCATCGGGCGACCCCCGCGGGGTACGGCGCCGGCAGACCGAGGACGATGTGCCGGAAGCCCGCGTCGAGGGCCTCGGTGATCGCGGTGCGCGTGGCGGCGGGGTGTTCGTAGGAGACGGCCAGGTGGATGGAGCGCGTGAGGGAGGCCGGGTCACGGCCGATCTCGGCGCAGTAGCGGTCCAGCAGGGCGCTGCGGCGGCTGACGTCCTCGATGTCGCCGCCCGGGATGTTCCACAGGTCGGCGTGTTCGGCGACCAGGCGGAGGGTTGCCGAGGCGCGACCGCCGATGAGGATCGGCGGGTGCGGCCGCTGGACCGGTCTGGGGTTGCCGAACGCCCCGGTGAGGTGGAGGTGGGTGCCGTGGTGGTCGAACGGTTTCTCCTCGGTCCACAGCCGTCGTATCACCGTCAGGGCCTCGCCGAGGCTCTCCACGGCGTGGCGGGTGTCGTGGAAGGGCAGGCCGTGGGCCTCGTACTCGCGATGGGCCTCGGGTGGGTGCGGGCGTGAGCCGACGCCGATGCCGAAGTCGAGACGGCCGGCGGAGACGATGTCGACGGTCGTGGCGATCTTGGCCAGCATCGCGGGCGGCCGGAAGCGGTTGCTGGTCACCAGCAGACCGAGGCGCAGTCGGCGGGTCTGGGCGGCGAGGGCCGAGAGCAGGGTCCAGCCCTCGAGGATCGGCCCGTCCGGGTCGCCCGCGATCGGCATGAGGTGGTCGAACAGCCAGGCGTGCTCGATCCCGGGGACGGCGTCGGCCTCGCGCCAGACCCGCAGGACGTCCTGGTAGTCCACCTGCATGGGCGCGGTCATGATGCCGAAGGTGGCACGGGGCAGGGGTGTCATGGGTGGTCGGTCCTTTCGGCAGGGAGTCGGGCCGCGTCAGGGGCTTCAGCGGCGCCGCAGCGACGGGTCGAGCAGCGCGGGCGGGGTGTCGAACTTCTCGTGCGCGGCCAGATCGGTGCCCGGCGCGACGATCTCGTCGATCGCGTCGAGGACGTCCGCGGAGAGCACGGTGTCGGCGGCGGCCAGCTGCGAGTCGAGGTGGTCCAGGGTGCGCGGGCCGATGAGCGCACTGGTGACGGCGGGGTGCGCGGTCACGAAGCCGAGGGCGAGCTGGATCAGGGTCAGGCCGGCCTCGTCGGCGACCTCGGCCAGCCGTTCGACGGCGTCGAGGCGGGCCCGGTTGTACGGCAGCGTCAGGTCGAAGCGGTCCGGCAGGAACGTCGAGCGGCTGGTCGTGACCTCCCTGCCCCGGCGGACCGCACCCGACAGCCACCCCGAGGACAGCGGGCTCCACACCAGCACCCCGAGCCCGTACTCCTCGGCCACGGGCAGGACATGGGCCTCGACACCGCGCTGGAGGACGGAGTAGCTGGGCTGTTCGGTGACGTAACGGCGCAGTTGGTGGCGGCGAGCGGCCCATTGGGCCTGCACGATCCGGTGGGCCGGGAAGGTGGAGGAGCCGAAGTAGCGGATCTTTCCGGCCCGTTGGAGGTCGGTGAGCGCCGAGAGGGTCTCCTCGTCGCCGGTGTTCGGGTCCCAGCGGTGGATCTGGTAGAGGTCGACATGGTCGACGCCGAGCCGGCGCAGGCTGTCCTCCAGCGCGGTCACCAGCCAACGGCGGGAGCCGCCCTGGTGGTTGCGCTCCTCACCCATCGGCATGGCGGCCTTCGTGGCCAGCACGATGTCGTCCCGGCGCCCGGCGAGGGCCTTGCCGACCATCTCCTCCGACTCGCCGACGCTGTACATGTCGGCGGTGTCGATCAGGTTGATCCCGGCGTCGAGCGCGGCGTCGACGAGCGCGGTGGCCTCCGCCTGCGTGGTACGGCCGATCCCGCCGAAGTTCATCGCGCCGAGCGCGAGCGTGCTGACCTGGACACCGGTACGGCCCAAGGTGCGGTACTGCATGGTGTATCTCCTCATGACATGGCTGGTCACCGGGTTCGCGCTCTGCCAGAATGAGCAAACGGAACCTCGTTCCGGAACGATACGGAACATGGTTCCGCTTTAGCAAGAGGGTTTGGCGAGGGGCTTCGGCAAGGGGCTTCGGCAAGGAGAAGGGTGTGCAAGGAGAAGTCGAAGGCGTCGCGCGGTGAGCGGCGGCCAGGGGCCGGGCGCGTCCCGGCGCAAGGACGCCCGGCGCAACAAGGAGACGCTGCTCGACGCGGCGGCCAAGGTCTTCGTCGCGAAGGGCGTGGACGCCCCGGTCCGCGACATCGCGGCCGAGGCGGGTGTCGGTCTCGGCACGATCTACCGCCACTTCCCGACCCGGGCGGACCTGATCATCGCCGTGTACCGGCATCAGGTGGAGACCTGCGCCGAGGCCGGCCCGGCCCTGCTGGCGAGCAGCCCGGGCCCGTACACCGCGCTGGCGCTCTGGATCGACCGGTTCGTGGACTTCCTGGTCACCAAGCACGGCCTGGCCGGTGTCCTCCAGTCCGACAACACCGGCTTCGAGACCCTGCACGCCTATTTCCTCGACCGGCTCGTGCCGGTGTGCGCCGAACTGCTCGACGCCGCGGCCACCGCCGGTGAGATCCGCTCCGACCTCCAGGCCTACGAGCTGATGCGCGGCGTCGGCAACCTCTGCGCCGGCGCCGAGAGCGACCCCCGATACGACGCCCGCCGGCTGGTCGAACTGCTGCTCGCGGGCCTACGCCGGGCCGACTGACCGGCGCCCGGTCAACACCGGCTGATAGAAGCCGCTGGTGTCCGGCGCATGCAGCACGAGACCGGTGAAGCCGGCTTCAGCGGCGGCTTCCCCCACCTGCTCCAGGCTCAGTGCCCACGAGGCCGCCCGGCGCACCCGCACCTGCCATCCGTCCCCGTCGGGCACGAGCTGGAAGTGCTCCTGGTCGTAGTGCTCGCCGTCGTCGTGCCAGTGCCAGAGCTGGAAGGTGATCGAACGGCCCGTGGAGTCGTAGGACACCCGCGGCGCCGTGGACTCGGGGCGGGTGCGGCGGAGTTCGGCGTAGTCCCGGAGCGTGAGCAGGAGCAGTCCGCCGTCCCGCAGCACCCGCCGCATCGCCCGCAGGGCCGCTCGCAGGTCGGGCTCGGTCAGCAGATGGGCGATCGAGTTGTCGGCCGCGACGACGACATCGAACCGGCCCGCCCCGAACGGCAGTTGACGCATGTCGGCGGCCACCGTCGGCAGGCCGATGTCACGCGCCGCCGCCTCCGCCGCCGCCCGCGCCGCGGCCACGGGGCTCAGATCGCCGCCCACCACCCGATGTCCGGCCCGCGCGAGCCCGATGGCCTGGGTGCCGATTCCACAGGAGCAGTCCAGCAACCGGTGCGGTCCCGGGCCCAGTCGACGGCTGATCAGGGAGTCCGGCGCGGCGGCCTGGCGGGTCATGCTCGCGTCCCAGTCCGGGAAGATCCGGTGGTGGTCGGGGGCCAGGGAGTCGTAGAAGTCCCGCACCGAGGAGGTCGGTCGCCGCTCGCCTCCATCGCCGCGTCGCTGTCCGCCCCCGCTCACTCGCCGGTCGCCTCCAGCACCGCCATCGCCGCGTTGTGCCCGGGCACCCCGCTCACTCCCCCGCCGCGCACCGCGCCCGCCCCGCACAGCAGTACGTTCGCGTGCCGTGTCTCCACGCCCCAACGGCCGCTGTCCTCCTGGGCGTAGGGCCAGGCCAGGGCGCGGTGGAAGATGTTGCCCCCGGGCAGGCGCAGGTCCCGTTCCAGGTCGAGCGGGGTCTTCGCCTCGATACAGGGGCGGCCGTCGGCGTCGACGGCCAGACAGTCGGCGAGGGGTTCGGCGAGGTGGGCGTCGAGCTGGGCGAGGGTCGACTTGAGGAGATCCTCGCGGACGGAGTCGTTGTCCCCCTCGAAGAGCCGCGCCGGGGTGTGCAGTCCGAAGAGGGTGAGCGTCTGGTAGCCCTGTTCGACGAGGTCGGGGCCGAGGATCGACGGGTCGGTGAGGGAGTGGCAGTAGATCTCGGAGGGCGGGGCGGCGGGGAGCCGGCCGGCCGCGGCCTGGGCGAAGGCGGTGCCCAGCTGCTGGTAGCCCTCGGCGATGTGGAAGGTGCCGGAGAACGCCTCACGCGGGTCGACCGACTCGTCGCGCAGCCTGGGCAGCCGCCTGAGCAGCATGTTCACCTTGAGCTGGGCGCCCTCGGCCGGGCTCGGGGGCACGTCCGAGGTGAGCTCGGCCAGGGCCTGCGGGGAGGCGTTGACCAGGACGTGCCGGGCCGCGACGACGCCTTCCCCGTCCTGTGTGCGGTACGTGACCTCGGCGGCTGCGCCGTCCGTGTCGATCCGTACGGCCTCATGGCCGGTGGCGATGACCGCGCCCGCGTCCCGGGCCGCCGCGGCCAGGGCGTCGGTCAGGGCGCCCATGCCGCCGACGGGGACGTCCCAGGCACCCGTGCCACCGCCGATGACGTGGTAGAGGAAGCAGCGGTTCTGGGCCAGTGAGGCGTCGTGGGCGTCGGCGAAGGTGCCGATCAGGGCGTCGGTGAGCACCACGCCCCGGACCAGGTCGTCGGCGAAGCGGTCTTCGATCGCGACGCCGATCGGGTCCTCGAACAGGGTCCGCCACGCCTCCTCGTCGTCGATGCGGCGGCGCAGCTCGTCGCGGCCGGGCAGCGGCTCGGTGAGGGTCGGGAAGACGCGCTCGGCGACGCGGCCGGTCATGCCGTAGAACCGCTGCCAGGCCTGGTACTCGTGCTCGGAGCCGGTGAGCCGGGCGAAGGCCTCCCGGGTGCGCCGCTCGCCGCCGCCGACCAGGAGACCGCTCGGGCGGCCGTCCCGCTCCACGGGGGTGTACGAGGAGATGGTGCGGCCGCGGACCCGGAAGTCGAGGCCGAGGTCCCGCACGATCTTCTTCGGCAGCAGGCTGACGAGGTACGAGTAGCGCGACAGCCGGGCGTCCACGCCGGCGAAGGGCCGGGTGGAGACCGCGGCGCCTCCGGTGTGGTCCAGGCGCTCCAGGACCAGTACGGAGCGTCCGGCCCGGGCCAGGTAGGCGGCGGCGACCAGGCCGTTGTGGCCGCCGCCGACGACGACGGCGTCGTAGGTGCGGTGTCCCTCGTGTGCGGTCATGGTTCTTCGTAACACGTGATGATCCACACCGGCCAGAGGGGGCGGCGGAGGGGTTCGGTGTCCGGCGGACAGGGTCGGCGGTGCCCGGCGGACCCGGTCGGTGCCCGGCGCGGAGGGTCAGTGCCCGCCGGACGCCCGCTGCTGCTGCCGCAGCACGGCGACCCTGCGGTACAGCTCGACGGCCTCGGCGCCGCGTCCGAGCTGTTCCAGGCAGTGGGCCTCGTCGTTGCGGCTGGCGAGGGTGTCGGGATGCTCGGGACCCAGGACGCGCTCGCGGGCCGCGGCCACCCGCCGGTACTCGGTCAGCGCGTCGGCCCAGCGGCCCAGCCAGCCGAGGCCCACGGCGACCTCGCGGCGGCTGACCAGGGTGTCCGGGTGGTCGGGACCGAGCACACGCTCGCGGATCGCGCAGACGTCACGCGACTCGGCCAGCGCCTCCTCCCAGTGGCCCAGCCGCCCCAGGTTGACCCCGAGGCCGTGGCGGGCGCGCAGGGTCTCGGGGTGGGTGGGACCCTGGACGCGGCTCCGGTCCTCGATCAGCTCCCGGTAGAGGATCAGCGCCTCTCCGCTGCGGCCGAGACGGCCGAGGCTGATGCCGACCTCGTAGCGGGCGGCGAGGGTGTCGGCGTGGTCGGGCCCCAGCGCCCGGGCACGCGCCTCGGCGACTTCGCGGTAGGTCACCAGCGCCTCGGACCAGCGGCCCAACTGGCCCAGCGCGTAGGCGACTTCGTAGCGGGTGACCAGGGTGTCGGGGTGCTCGGGTCCGAGCACGCGGGCGCGGGCGGCGGCCGCGTCGGCGGCCATCCGGTACGAGTCCTCCAGACGGCCCAGCCTGCTGAGGTTGAAGGCGAGGTTGTGGCGGCAGCGCAGGGTGTCGGGATGGTCGGCGCCCGCCGTGCGCACCCGGGCGGCCAGGACGGAGGTGTACACCTGGTGGGCGTCGAAGTGACGGCCCAACTGGCCGAGCACGAAGGCCATTTCCTGGCGGGTGGCGAGCGTGTCGGCGTGGTCGGCGCCCAGCACCCGGATGCGGGCGG